>Ga0209248_10000015_pt1 | contig 56887 bp, 40 predicted proteins | sample BogFormECP04_OM1_FD_188241 | JGI IMG/M metagenome (GOLD analysis project Ga0209248, IMG submission 188241) | Bog forest soil microbial communities from Calvert Island, British Columbia, Canada - ECP04_OM1 (SPAdes) (version 2) | ecosystem: Environmental > Aquatic > Freshwater > Wetlands > Bog ... | reverse complement strand
CGAAACGGGGCCGATTGTGACCGGGCTGGTTGTTTGCGGCAGAGTGGGGGCGGGCCTCGGGGCCGAGTTGGGATCCATGAAGGTAACCGAGCAGATTGATGCGATCGAAGCCTCCGGCGTAAACCCCTACAAGTATTTGGCGTTCACGAGGATTGTGGCTTGCATCCTGATGCTGCCGCTGCTGACGCTAGCGGCCGATTTCTGCGGTGTGCTATTCGGATGGATTGCTGAGACTCTGGTGCAGCCGGTTCCCTTCCACAGGTTCATCAATCACGGCTTTGCCGGCGCCACTTTCAGCGACTTTCTGGCCCCCACCTTAAGAACCGCGGTGTTCGGCTTGATTATTGGGACGATCGGATGCTTCCAAGGAATGCGAACGCAGGGTGGTACCGCGGGTGTGGGGCTTTCGGCGACGAGTTCGGTCGTCCTATCTTCGCTCTTCGTCATTCTGGCCGACGTGTTTTTGGTGAAATTCATCCTGGTGTTCTTTCCATGATGCAGCCTGAGCAAGGAGTACTGGTTAGCGCCGAGGAGAGCAGCGCCGCTCGGGGGTTAGAAAGTTCCGGGGGGGGAAACGACGGGCCAGCGGTGGTGATGCGAGGATTGCATCAGTCATTCGGCAGCCAGGTTGTGCTGGATGGAATCGATCTGAGCGTGGCGAGCGGCGAGACAGTGGCTGTGCTCGGACGCAGCGGCACAGGCAAGAGCGTGCTGCTCAAGCTCATCATCGGCCTGCAAAAGCCGGACGCCGGCTCGATCCAGGTGTTTGGGCAAGAGATCACCAGGCTTTCCCTCGATGCCATGAATGAGGTGAGGAAAAAGATGGGATTTCTATTCCAGAATGCGGCGCTGTACGACTCCCTGACGGTGGCGCAAAACGTTGCCTTCCCATTGAGGCGCCACACAAGAATGACGGAAGCGGAGATCGGAGATCGCGTCAAGGAGCTGCTCGCCGGCGTGGGCATGGAAAGGGCTCTAGAGAAAATGCCCAGCAATATTTCCGGCGGCATGCAGAAGCGAGTGGGGCTGGCGAGAGCGCTGGCTCTGGAGCCGGGCATCCTGTTGCTCGATGAACCCACGGCGGGACTTGATCCCATTACCTCCGGGGAGATCGACGAGTTGATTCTCAAGTTGCAAGAGGAACACCACACGGCGTCCATTGTGGTCACGCATGACTTGCAAAGCGCGAGGACTATCGCGGATCGCATCGCGCTGCTGCATGAAGGGAAAGTAAGGATCGACGGCAGCTTCGAGGATCTGGAGAAGAGCGAAGACGAGTTTGTGAAGGAATTCATGAAGCGGGATTCCTAGGGAGCGCATATGTCAAGGGCGGCGAGGCTCGGAGCTTTTATTATTGCGACGCTGGCGATTCTGGCGGCGGGAATCTTCATCATCGGAGGCAAGCAGTATCTTTTCACCTCGACGTATCGCTTGAAGGCGCAGTTTGGCACGGTCGTGGGCCTCGATCCGGGCGCAGAGGTGCGCATCGGTGGAGTGCGCAGCGGCAGCGTGCGTGAGATCAAACTGCCGAACAAGCCCAGCGACAAAATCACCGTGCTGATGGATCTCCAGCAATCGACGCACGAGATCATCAAGCAAGACTCCGTCGCGTCCATTGAGACCGAGGGGCTCCTCGGGAACGAATATGTCGCGCTCTCCTTCGGAACCGCCCAGGCCCTGAATGTGAAGGATGGCGATACCATCGGCAGCTTGCCTCCTCTCGTCATTGCTGACCTCATCAAGAAAGCCGACGGCATTCTGGACACCAGCCAGGAAGCCCTGAACAACGTCACAGTGGCCTCCGCGAATCTGGGTTCCATCACTGGAAAGATTAACAGCGGTCAGGGAACTATAGGATCCTTGGTCAACGACAAGAAAATTTATGCGCAGCTGGATCAAACGACAGCCGGGTTGCGTGATACGGTCACCCACGCGCAGGCAGGCGTCGTCAGCTTTCAGGAAAACATGGATGCGATCAAGCAGAATTTCCTGTTGCGCGGGTATTTCAAGAAACGTGGGTATGACAGCTCAACAGAATTGGCGAAAAACGAAATTCCGCAGCTCCCCGACGCGGCGCCACTGAAAACATTCACGTTCGAGTCCAAGCAGCTCTTCGACAAGGTGGACACGGCCAAACCGAAGAACCAGAAGTCCTTGCGAGCGGCCGGCCAATTTCTGGAGGACACGGAGTTTGGAGTTGCCGTGGTCGTTGTTTCGACCGGAGGGACGGGCGACACGCAGAAGGACATGGTGCTGGCGCAAGCTCGTGCGATGGTCGTTCGGGACTACCTGGTCGGAAATTTTTCCTTTGATGATGAGCAACTCAAGACCCTGGGACTCGGGAAAGACAAGGACTTGAAGCCTGACACCGGGTGGGGTACTGTCGAGATTGTGATTTATCCTGCGGATACTGAGACTCCGACACAAACTGGCCCCGGGAGTCCGAAGTAGAGAGCAAAATAGATGGGCGTGTGCTGATTGGCGCGGGTTTTGCCGCGTCATCCTTCTCTAAAGCGGGAGCAGGGCTCCCGTACTCCAAAATAAGAAAGCGGCTTTGGGCGTCTCGCAGAATTGTGGCTGGCGGGTTAAGATGGTCCGCTGCTGAATTGATAGGACGAGGCTAATGACTACTGAAGCCAACGAACGAATGCAGAGGCCGCTTGAGGCGGTGGACCCAGCGATTGCGGAAATATTGCGCGACGAGGCGGTGCGGGAGGCTACCGGACTGGAATTGATTCCTTCGGAGAACCTTGTGTCGGAGGCGGTGCTGGAGGCCATGGGATCGATTTTTACGAACAAGTACGCGGAGGGTTATCCGGGGAAGCGGTATTACGGCGGATGCGAATACGCGGACAAAGTGGAACAATTGGCGATTGACCGGGCGAAGGAATTGTTTGGAGCGGAACACGCTAACGTGCAGGCGCATTCGGGGACTTCGGCGAACGTGGCTGTGTATATGTCCACGCTGCAGAAGGATGACGTGGTTTTGGGGATGAATCTTTCGCATGGCGGGCATTTGACGCATGGGCATCCTTTGAATTTTTCGGGGCGAATGTACAAATTTATTGCATATGGAGTGAAGAAAGAGGATGAGCGGATTGATTACGAGGAGATTGAGAAGCTGGCGCTGGAACATAAGCCGAAGATGATTGTGGCTGGGGCGAGCGCGTATTCGCGGATTATTGATTTTGAACGGATTGCGCGCGCGGCGAAGTCGGTGGGTGCGCTGTTTTTTGTGGATATGGCGCATATCGCGGGGTTGGTGGCGGCGGGAGTGCATCCGAGCCCGGTGCCGCATGCGGACATTGTTTCGACGACGACGCACAAGACATTGCGCGGGCCGCGGGGCGGATTGGTACTTTGCAAAGCGGCGTTTGCAAAAGAATTGGACAAGCTGACGTTTCCTGGGACGCAGGGCGGGCCTTTGGTGCATACGATTGCGGCAAAGGCTGTGTGCTTGAAGGAAGCCATGGAGCCGAGCTTTAAGGAATATCAGAAGCAGGTAGTGGCCAACGCGAAAGCGCTGGCGGCTGCCGTTGCGAGAGGCGGCTTCCGGATTGTGACCGGCGGAACGGACAATCATGTGTTCTTGATTGAAGTACACCCGCGCGGGATTACCGGAAGCGACGCGGAGAAGGCGCTGGATCGGGCAGGGATTACCGTGAATAAGAATTCCATTCCGTTCGATCCGCTGCCACCGATGAAAGGCGGAGGAATACGCCTGGGAAGTCCGTCGGTAACGACGCGGGGAATGCGCGAAGCGGAGATGGAGCAGATTGGCGGATGGATTGGAGAGATTCTCTCGAAGCTCGGGGATGCGGAGACCGAACAAAGGGTGCGCAAACAGGTTGCTGAACTCGCGGGGCGCTTCCCTATTTATGAATCGCGCGTGCGCGGAAACGTCGTGGGTGGAACGTCGCGCGCGGAACATGCTCGCGTGTGACGGCTGATGAAAACTGAGATTCCTGGAATCATCGAAGCAACGTTCGCGTTTGAGAAATGGCTTGAGGCGCAACTGCCGATTATCCGGCAGGACCTGCGGCTCAAGCATGAATTCATGGCGCAGGCGGCCTTTCCTTTCTTTCGCGCGACTTTTTACCGCTGGCTGCAGCTCTGGCCGGAAGTCTGCGGCGAGCTTGCCAAGGCACCCAGGGTGCTGGCCGTCGGCGACTTACACATTGAAAATTTTGGGACTTGGCGGGACCTCGAGGGGCGGCTCATCTGGGGAGTGAACGATCTCGACGAAGTGGCTCCTGCCTCGTATGCGATTGACCTGGTGCGGCTCACAGCGAGCGCGTATCTGGCGATTATGGGAGAGCACCTGGGCATGGCCAAGCGTGACGCATCCGATGCCATCGAGGAAGGCTACCGCGACGCGCTGGCCGCGGGAGGCAAGCCGTTCATCCTGGCAGAGGATCACCAGTGGCTGCGGCTGATTGCGCTGAGCAAACTGCGAGACCCGGTGCATTTCTGGGACAAGCTGACGCACTTGCCGCCGTTTACGGCGAAACCGCCGCAGGAAGTGCGTGATTTGCTGGAGGAATCGCTGCCCCCCAAGAGTTTGTATCAGTTGAAAAAGCGAATCGCCGGGCTGGGGAGCCTGGGGCATCCTCGAATTCTGGCGCTTTCCTCTGCGGGAGGGGCGTATATTGCGCGGGAAGCGAAGGCCATTCGGCCGTCGGCCTCGGCCTGGAATAAGAACGAGGCTTCCGGGACGATGTACGGAGCGAAGCTGGCCGCGTGCTGTTTGCGGGTGCAAGACCCCTTCGTGAAATTCCACAACCGGTGGCTGGTGCGGCGGCTGGCACCCGACTGCTCGCGGATTGAATTGGCTTCGCTGACGGCAGAGCGGGACGAAGCGCGGCTGCTCTATTCGATGGGTTGGGAGACCGCCAACATGCACTTCGGCTCGGCGCAGGCGGTGCCGCAGATCAAGCGAGACCTGGCGGGGAGAAAGAGCCGCTGGCTGCACAAAGCGGCCAAGGCGATGTGCAAAGCCACGCTGGCGGACTGGGAAGACTGGAAAAAAGGCTGGAAGAGGCTGACGAAGTGAGGCCTTATGAGCAAGTCGGCTAGTTTTCCGGAAGTGTTCGTGTTCGCCTACGCTTAATTCCTGACGCACCAAAGAGCTGAGATTGACGGTGTTTCGCGTCCTGTACCTTCGCGGTTTCCTCTTACGACAGTGCGGCTGAACCAAGACTGTCCCACGGGTCAGTAGATTCTAAGATAAAGAACGGGTACGTTGATGAAGAACCGGAATGGGAACCGTAACCGCGCTACTGTCTGTCGCTGAAGCTAACACCACCTGGGTGAATGCCGCTTATTCTTGGGCAAATTTGAAGTGGTCAATTGCTCCCGGGCGGTCTGTGTCCTCAATTTTTTGCAGCAAGCGCGGAGTTTCCTCCTTCCCGGGGAGTCCTAATCCTTACTCGAGCCGAATGGGCCGGGTCGACGAGGTGAGTTCATGATGGACACGGAAGCCTTCCGCGAATTCAAGACCGGGTTGACGCTGTTGCGAGATAACTACGCCGTGAGAGCGCTGCCGCATATGCGGCGCGCGGTGGACCTCGATAAAAACAATCCGTACTACATGTCGTACCTGGGAGTAGTGCTGGCGCGCTCGGAACAGAAATGGGGCGAGGCAGAGCGGTTGTGCGATACAGCGGTGCGGATGAAGCGCAACCAGGCTCAGCTCTATTTGAACCTTGCGGAGGTTTACGCGACGGCGGGGCGGCGCGACGAAGCAGTGGAAGCCTTGCAATCCGGGTTGAAGTTCGCGAGGCGAGACGTGCGGCTTACGATTGCCATGAACCGCCTGGTGGAAAGACGCTCTCCCGTACTTACGTTTCTGCCGCGGCAGAACCCCATTAACCGGCAGTTGGGCATGATTCGGCACAAGACATTGCGGATGTTCGGGCAGGATTAACCAGGATTAACAACGAGTTTTCTCCACCCCCCAAAAGCAAGAAGGGGCGTATGGCCAAAAGCCATACGCCCTTTTTTGTTTCTAGAATCTGTTGAGCCGCCGGAAGAACGGAGGGCTGGCTTATCTGCCGGTGGACCAGATGTCGGGGGTGTGCGCCTGTTGGACGCCCATGGCCATCAGGATTTTCAGGCCGATGCCGAACATTCCCGTGGATAGAGGATCGCGGCGCACAACTTCCGCAAGATATTCCCGATTGAGGGACATCGGATTGTTCGAATACGGAAGCGTTACGAAGAGGCGCATGCCGATTTCGTAAGATGGTTCGCTCGTTTGGAAATAAACGCCAGAGCGCGAGACGCTGAGCGTTCCGCGCAAGTCCTCAAAGTGCTCCTTCTCCGGATCGGAGGGACGGATGCGCATGAGTTGCGTGATTTTGCAGCGGCGGCTGGCGCGACGTTCCGCAATTTTTGGTGCCGCTGATGCAGACGTACCAGTGCTGGGTGTCTTTCCCATAATGCTGGGCTGGATCTCCATGGGTGCCTTTGCCTCTTACCTTACAAGTGCGGGTAAAGAGAGTGTAGGGCACGGGGAATACTAAACCTATAGCGGAGACGTACCTGAGAAAGAGTAGGACGCTCCAAAGGGATGATAGTACGGAAGTACTACCAAGGGAAGAGAGTGGAAGGTTTTTTTTGCGGTAAGCGCAAGAATAAGAAGGAATTAATGGAGAAGTTCCGAAGTGAAGTGGGGAAATGGGAACTGGTACCAATCTGGGACCAAGAGAAAGGCACAGGAATGGGGATGCAAGTCCCAACGTATAGGTACTTCAGGGGTTAAAAGAAAATGGGAGCGGAGCTGGGAATGCAATCTGCGGCTACGAAATTGCAGTTGTGGAGAGTCTGCGCGACGCGAGCGATCGGGGATGAGTTGGATCGCCGGACGCGCGGGAATGATTTCAAGAGGATCTCCTACGATGAATACCGCGGCACGCCGAAACCTTGCCACACCCGGGAATGGTCCGCGCGGCGAGGTCCTCCGCGAGCGCAAAGGCAGTTACTTTGTAGGGGCAGAGAAATTACCGGTCGTGGCGGAGAAAAGAGCCGAGCCAAGACCACGAGTATATATTGCGGCGGAAAACCGGCTTTTGAGGGAGGCACTCTCCCGAATGTTGATGAAGCGAGGAGACACAGAAGTCGTGGGCTTGAACGCCACGGGGCCCTTCCGAGTCGAAGGATTGATTGAGGAGAAGGCGGATATCCTGTTGCTGACGTCGAGCGGGAGCCTCGCGGAAGATATTTTGGTGATCCGTAAGGTGCGGCTGACGGCGCCCGGAGTGCGGATGCTGCTGGTGGGAATGACGGAGGATGAAACGGAGTTTTTTCAGTATGTGCGCGCGGGAATCAATGGGTACCTGCCGCGGGACGCTTCGGCGGAAGACGTCCTGAAAGCGATGAGGGCGGTGCAAGCGGGGGAGGCGGTATGTCCCGGATCGCTGTGCGCATTGCTATTCCGGTTCTTTGAGCGAGAAGCGAGCTCGCTGCCGTCGGCCACGGTGCTGCTTAAACTCGGGTTGACCAGGCGGGAGCAGCAGATCGTTCCTCTGGTAGCGCAGGGACTGACGAACAAGGAGATTGCTAATCAGTTCTGCCTATCCGAGCAGACGATCAAGAACCACCTCTACCGGATGAAGCACAAGATCGGCGCGGGAGACAGGTACGGGATCGTGCGCACGTGCCGGACGCATGGGTTTCTGGTGTAGCCGATCGAGTCTTGCCGTGTCTTCCGAGTTTTACGTGGCCTGAACACACTTCCCTTTTCTATCAAGAAGCGGGCTCCATGGATATGCTGAGTTTTCCCGCCTTCAGGTGACTTCCTTCCTTGGTTTGTGCGATTCTCTTCCTCACTAAAACCCGAGGAAGTGGCAATGCTCAAGAAATTCAAGGAATTATCGGAAAAAGAGATTCTGGCGCTGGCCATCGCATCGGAAGAAGAAGACAGCCGCATTTTCGGCGAATTTGCGGATGCTCTGAGGGAGACTTATCCCGCCACCGCGCAGATGTTTGAGGAGATGCGCGCCGAAGAAGTGGTGCACCGCGACCGCTTGCTGGCGACGTTTCGAGAGCGCTTTGGCGATCACATCCCCTTGATCCGTCGCGAGAACGTGAAAGGATTTTTGCAGCGGCGGCCGACCTGGCTGGTGCGTCCGCTGGGCGTAAACGTGGCGCGCAAGCAAGCCAAGATCATGGAGATGGAAGCGGCGCGTTTTTACACGCGGGCTGTGGGCCGAGTTACGGACGTTCCTACGCGGGAGTTGTTGAACAAACTGGCGGATGAGGAGCGGAAACATGAAGCAACGGCAGAAGGACTTGAAGAGAAGCATTTGACGAAGCCGGCCCGCGAAACGGAAGACGAATCACACCGGAAGCTGGTCCTGCTGCAAATCATCCAGCCGGGGCTGGCGGGATTGATGGACGGATCGGTTTCCACGCTGGCGCCGCTCTTCGCGGCGGCGTTCGCCACGCACAAGAGTTGGGATGCGTTTTTGGTGGGGCTGGCGGCTTCGATCGGGGCTGGTATCTCGATGGCCTTTTCCGAGGGGCTATCCGACGATGGATCGCTGACCGGGCGTGGTTCGCCGTGGCTGCGCGGCTCGGTAACGGGGGCAATGACCACGGCTGGCGGAATCGGGCATACGTTGCCGTTTTTGATTGGAAATTTTCATATTGCAACGATTGTCGCGATTATTGTGGTCGGAATCGAGTTAGGCGTGATCAGCTACATCCGCCACAAGTACATGGATACGCCGTTCCTGCAAGCGGCGTTTCAGGTGATTGTGGGCGGTGTGCTGGTGTTCTTCACTGGATACTTAATCGGGAGCTCGTAGAACGCAGCTCTTCCTTCGTAAAGTTCCAAAAATTCGTGTGTGCGTGACCGAACTAATCCGCCTGAGCAGCAGCGGGCGCGGGAGCGTGCCCGTGTTTGCGGGCGCCTTGCAGCCAGGATTGCAGGCGATCCATATAGATGTAAACGATGGGTGTGGTGAAGAGCGTCAGCATCTGGCTGACGATGAGGCCGCCGATGATGGTGATGCCGAGCGGGCGGCGGAGTTCGGAGCCGACACCATGGCCTAGCGCGAGAGGCAGCGCGCCGAAGAGTGCGGCCATGGTGGTCATCAAGATGGGGCGGAAGCGCAGCAGGCAGGCCTTGTAGATGGCGTCCACAGGCGCGAGTTTCTCCTCGCGCTCCAACTGTACCGCAAAATCAATCATGAGAATGGCGTTCTTCTTGACGATGCCGATCAGAAGGATGACGCCGATCACGGCAATCACGTTCAAGTCGGAGCCAGCGGCTCTAATAGCGAGAATGGCGCCAATACCGGCGGAGGGAATGGTGGAGAGAATGGTGATGGGATGGATAAAACTTTCGTAGAGGATGCCGAGAACGATGTAAACGGCTAGAAGGGCCGTGACGATAAGAAAGAGCTGCGAGGAGAGCGAGTCCTTAAAAGCCTGGGCCGTGCCCTGGAAGGTGGCGTGGACCGTGGAGGGCACGCCGATTTCGCGAGTGGCCGCTTCAATATGTTGGACGGCCGGGCCAAGAGAGGCTCCGGGAGCGAGATTGAAAGAGATGGTGATGGCCGGAAAAATGCCTTGATGATTGACGGAAAGAGCGGTGTTGGAAGGCTCGTAATGAGAGAAGGCGCTGAGGGGCACCAGGTTGCCAGCAATCGCGGGAACGTAAATGGACTTGAGTGCGGCAGGATCCTGTTGAGCCGACGGCATGACTTCCAGGACGACATGGTATTGATTGAGGCCTTTATAGATGGTCGAGACCTGGCGCTGGCCGAACGCGTCGTTCAGCGTGTTGTCAATCGATTGCATGGAGACGCCGAGGCGGCTGGCGGTGTCGCGGTCCACGACGAGAGAACTTTCCAGGCCATGCATCTGCTGATCGGAGTTGACGTCGCGGAGTTCGGGGATTTTGGCGATGCGCGCCTGGAGGAGCGGCTCCCAGTGGGTAAGGTCGTCGAGATTATCGGCTTGAAGAGTGTATTGATATTGAGAGGCGCTGCCGCGGCCGCCGACGGTGAGATCCTGCACAGCCTGCAGATACAGAACGGCGCCAGGAACTTTGGCTGTGGATTTACGGATGCGAGCGATCACTTCGTCGGCGCTCAACTTGCGCTGGTTCAGAGGCTTTAGCTGGCTAAACATGCGGGCAGAACTTCCGCCGCTGGTAAAAGCCGTAACTGTATCCACAGCGGGATCCTTCAACACAATATTCTCGAACTCGCGCGTCTTCGCAGCCATGTCCGAGAAGGACAAATCCTGATCGCCCTGGATCATGCCGTTGATACGGCCGGTATCCTGCTGCGGGAAGAAGCCCGTGTTCACATGCAAAAAGAGGTAGACACAGAGCACCGCGGTTAGAAACGTCAGGCCGAGGATCAGCAACTGGCGGCGAAGGACCCACTTGAGCGCCTCATCGTAGATGTGAACAATCCAGTTAAAGGCATTCTCGAAGAAGTTGTAAATCCAGTTGTGCTTTCCGGATTCGTGCTTCAGGAAGCGCGCGCACATCATGGGCGTGGTGGTAAGAGAAACGAAAAGCGAGACTGCGATGGCGACGCTGAGAACCACGGCGAATTCGCGAAACAGGCGGCCCACGATACCGGCCATCATCAGGATAGGGATGAAAACGGCGACCAGCGAAGTGCTCATGGAGAGCACGGTAAATCCAATTTCGCTGGAACCCTTTAGAGCGGCTTCATAAGGCTTCATGCCGTTTTCGATGTGGCGCGTGATGTTCTCGATGACCACGATGGCGTCATCCACGACGAAGCCCGTGCAGATGGTCAAGGCCATCAGGGAGAGATTGTCCAGGCTGTAGTTGCAGATATACATGATGCCGAAGGTGCCGACGAGAGAGAGAGGAACGGCTACGCTCGGGATAATGGTGGCCCAGGTGTTGCGGAGAAAAGCGAAGACCACGAGGATGACGAGAATGATGGAAATGATCAGAGTGACTTCGACATCGTGAACGGAAGCGCGAATCGTGGTGCTGCGATCGACGGCGACGCTGAGATGCAGCGAAGGAGAAATCGAAGCACGGAGAACCGGGAGGATGGCGTCAATCCGATCGACGGTTTCGATCATATTGGCGGCTGGCTGGCGGAAGATGGCCAGGAGCACAGCACGCTTTCCGCCGGAGAGGCCCAGGTTGTGAATGTCCGCGACGGAATCGTCGACTTCACTGATGTCCTGTAGACGAACCGGAGCGCCAGTATGGCCGGCGACGATGAGCGGCTGGTACTCGAAGGCTTTGAAGAGCTGGTCGCTGTCGCCGACATCCCAGGTTTTCTGGCCGTTGGCCAGAGAGCCTTTGGCGAGATTGGAGTTGGCGGATTGCAGCGAAGCGCGAATCGTGTCCAGAGCGATGCCGTAACTATTCAGCTGATAGGGATTTGCTTCCACGCGAACAGCTGGGCTCGCGCTGCCCCACGTAAAAACCTGACCCACGCCCTGCACCTGCGCGATTTTCTGAGCGAGGATGGAATCGGCGGCGTCGTAAATTTGGGCCGGCGGAATGTTGTCGGAGTTGAGGGCGAGGATGAGAATGGGCGCGTCGGCCGGATTGACTTTGCGATACGTCGGCTGGCCCGGGAGATCCGCGGGGAGCTGGCTGCGCGCGGCGTTAATGCTGGCTTGCACATCGCGGGCGGCGGCGTTGATATCGCGGCTGAGATCGAATTGAAGCGTGATGTTGGTGGAGCCCAGGCTGCTCGACGAAGTCATCTGGGTGACGCCGGCGATGCGGCCGAATTGGCGCTCGAGAGGCGTGGCAACCGAGGAGGCCATCGTTTCCGGGCTTGCTCCGGGCAGACTGGCGCCAACCGAAATGGTCGGGAAATCCACTTGAGGCAACGGTGCTACAGGCAGCAGACGAAAGGCGACGGCGCCCGAAAGAAAAATAGCAATGGTGATGAGCGTCGTGGCGACGGGCCTGCGGATGAAAAGAGCGGAAAAATTAGTTGAGGACGTCATGGTTTAATCACCATGCGCAGGCTCTTCGATCGCTCCAGTGACGGGAGTATCGAAGCGATGCGCGAGCCAGTCGAATGCCAAATAGACGACTGGAGTCGTGTACAGCGTGAGCAACTGGCTGAGAAGGAGTCCGCCAACGATCGTGATGCCAAGAGGGCGGCGCAACTCTGAGCCGACACCGCTCCCGATGGCAAGCGGCAAAGCACCCAGCAGGGCAGCCATAGTCGTCATCATGATGGGACGGAAACGAAGCAAGCAGGCTTCGTAGATAGCGTCGAGCGGGGCTTTCTTTTCCTGACGTTCTGCTTCGAGCGCGAAGTCGATCATCATAATGGCGTTTTTCTTGACGATACCGATGAGGAGAATAACGCCGATGAGCGATATGACGCTGAACTCCATGTGAAAAAGGAGAAGAGCCAGGATGGCTCCGACGCCCGCGGAGGGAAGAGTGGACAGAATGGTGACCGGGTGAATATAGCTCTCGTAGAGGACGCCGAGGACGATGTAGACGGTGATAAGCGCGGCCAAAATTAAAATCGGCTCGTTGGCGAGCGAATTAAGGAATGCCGCCGCAGTGCCCTGGAATGTGGCCTGGATGCTGGCAGGCATGTTCAGATCCTGCTTGGCTTTATTGATCGCGTCCACGGCCTCACCGAGGGCTGCTCCGGGCGCAAGATTGAAAGAGATGGTCACGACAGGAAACTGGCCCTGGTGGTTGACCGCCAGAGCGGTAGCTCCGGGCTCAAAACGCGTGAAGGCACTGAGCGGCACCTGTGGACTGGGAGCCGAGGTAATGTTCGCCGACGCTGAAGAAGTAATATTCACGGTGGCCCCGGAAGAGACTTGTTCGGAACCGGAAGACTTCACATAAAGGTGTTTGAGGGCGTCGGGATTCTGCTGGAACTGCGGATCGACCTCCAAAACGACGTGATACTGATTGAGCTGCGTGAAGATGGTGGAGACCTGGCGCTGGCCGAAAGCGTCGTAAAGGGTGTTATCAATGTCCGCCGGAAGGACACCCAGACGCGAGGCAGAATCGCGATCGATGGTGAGGGTGGCCAGGAGACCTTGATTTAATTGATCGCTGGCAACATCGCGCACGGCCGGAATTGCGCTGAGCTTTTCCATGAACCGAGGCGTCCAGAGGGCTAGCTCTTTGGCGTCAACGTCTTCGAGGCTGTACTGGAATTCGGTGCGGCTGACGCGGTCCTCAACCGTCAAATCCTGCACCGGTTGCATGAAGAGGGAGATGCCATCGACTTTGGCAAGTTCCGGCTGGAGGCGGCGAATGACGTCGGAAGCGTTGGTCTTGCGCTGTGCGAGGGGCTTGAGATTGATTTGAATGCGCCCGGTGTTGAGCGTGGTGTTGGTTCCGTCAATGCCGATGAAGGAGGAGAGGCTTTCGACGGCAGGATCCTTGAGGATGACTTCGGCGAGGGCTTGCTGGTGCTGTGCCATGGCGGCGAAGGAAATGTTCTGCGCGCCTTCGGATACACCCAGAATGACGCCGGTATCCTGGACGGGGAAAAAGCCTTTGGGCACGTAAATGTAGAGCAGGATGGTGCCGACGAGAGTGGCGATGGTGACGAGCAGCGTAATTTTGCGGTATTGCAGGACAAACTTCAGAGTCCGACCATAGAACGCGATGATGGCATTAAAAGCGTCCTCGGACTTCTTGTAAAACCAGCCTTGGTCTTCTTCCTTCTGATGGCGAAGGAGTTTGGCGCACATCATGGGCGTCAACGTCAGGGAGACGAAAGCGGAAATAATAATCGTGATGGCGAGGGTGATGGCAAATTCGCGGAAGAGCCGGCCAACGATATCCGCCATGAAAAGAAGAGGGATGAGCACGGCGATAAGAGAAACCGTGAGGGAAATAATCGTGAAGCCAATCTGGTCGGCGCCCTTCAGGGCAGCCTCGAGCGGCGCTTCGCCTTCCTCGATGTAGCGGCTGATGTTTTCGATCATGACGATGGCGTCGTCAACGACGAAACCCGTGGAGATGGTAAGCGCCATGAGCGAGAGATTGTTGAGGCTGTAGCCAAGGAGATACATTATGCCGAAGGTGCCCACAATGGAGAGCGGCACAGCCAGAGCGGGAATGACGGTCGCGCGCAAATTGCGAAGAAAAAGAAAGATGACCATGACCACCAGGCCGATGGTCAGTATGAGTGTAAATTCGACGTCCTCGACGGAAGCCCGGATGGTGGACGTACGGTCGGTGAGAATGTCGATCTTCACAGAGGCGGGCAGCGCGGCCTGAAGCTGAGGAAGAAGTTTTTTGACGCGATCGACGACCGCGATGATGTTTGCGCCGGGCTGGCGCTGAATGTTCAGGATGACCGCGGGCGTGTTGTTGGCCCAAGCCGCCTGTTTCGTGTTTTCGACGCCGTCGAGAACCGTGGCCACGTCCGAAAGGCGCACGGGAGAACCGTTGCGGTAAGCGATGATAATCGGCTTGTAGCTGTCGCTGGAGATGAGCTGGTCGTTCGCGCCAATGGTGTAAGCCTGATGGGCGCCATCGAAGGTGCCTTTGGCCTGATCCACGTTAGCGGCGCCCAGAGCGGTGCGCAGGTCTTCCAAACTAAGTCCATAGGAAGCGAGCTGCGTGGGATTTGCCTGGACCCGCACGGCAGGACGCTGGCCGCCGCTTATGCTTACCAGACCCACGCCGCTGAGCTGGGAAAGCTTTTGAGCGAGTGTAGTGTCCGTCAGGTCTTCCACTTTGGAGAGCGCGAGCGAGTTGGAACTGAGCGAAAGGGTGAGGATCGGTGCGTCCGCAGGATTGATTTTGTTATAGATGGGAGGATTAGGAAGCCCCTGCGGAAGAAGATTGGAAGCGCCGTTGATGGAGGCCTGGACTTCCTGTTCGGCAATGTCAATGTTGAGATCGAGGTCGAATTGCAGGGTGATTGTGGAGCTGCCGAAAGAACTGCTCGAAGTCATCTGGCTCAGGCCAGGAATCTGGCCAAACTGTCGCTCGAGGGGAGCAGTGACGGAAGAAGCCATCACGTCCGGACTGGCTCCCGGATAAAAAGTCTGAATCTGAATCGTCGGGTAATCGACCTGCGGAAGCGCGGAGACAGGCAGCTGGCGGTAGGCCACAAAGCCGACCAGCAGCACCCCGACCATTAAGAGAGTCGTAGCGACAGGCCGCAAAATGAACGGCCGGGAAGGACTCATCGAGCTTTTCCTCCGGACTGGCTACCGGCTGGCTTGCCGGGGTTTGCCCCGCTCCGTGCGGCCGGTTGAGAGGTTTCGTCCTTCGCTCCGCCGGCTGGAGGAGGCGTGCTGGTGATCACCGCACTGCCATCTTGGAGCTTGTCCTGGCCGTCGATGACGACCACGTCCCCGTCATTCAACCCCGCGCTGATACCAATATTGTTGCCGGTAGTCTGTGCGATGGTGACCTTCTGGATCCTCACCTTGTTGCCGCCGGTAACGACGTAGACATAGGCGCTCTGCGGCCCGCGTTGAATCGCGGCGGCGGGAACGATCATCAGGTTGTGTTTTGTGTCCACGAGCATGTGCATGTTGACGAACTGATTCGGAAACAGCTTGTTATCCGCATTGCTGAAGACGGACTTGAGCTTGTACGTGCCCGTAGTGGGATCAATTTGATTGTCGATGGTGGCGAGTTTGCCGTCGGCTATCTTCGAGGTGTCATCCCGGTCGTAAGCTTCGACGGGTAGCGGGACGCCGGCCCGGAGCTTGGGCAAGACCTGGGGGAGCTGATCCTGGGGAAGCGTGAATATCACGGAAATGGGCTGCAGTTGGGTGATTACCAGCAGTCCGGTGGTATCCGCCGCGTGGACAACGTTGCCGATGTCCACCAGGCGCAGGCCTACACGGCCGCTGATGGGGGCGGTGATGTGAGAGTAGACGATCTGGAGTTTTGCGTTGTCAATGGTGGCCTGGTCCGCCTTAATCGCCCCCAGGTATTGTCCGACTTGCGCCTGCTGGGTATCCACCTGCTGCTTGGGGATAACCCCTTCGTTGAAAAGAAGGGTGTAGCGCTCGAAGTCAACCTGCACGTCGTGGAGTTGCGCCTGGTCTTTAGCGAGCTGCCCCTCGGCCTGTTCGAGCATCACCTGGTAGGGGCGCGGATCGATCTCAACGAGCGCATCGCCCTGATTGACGAATTGGCCTTCCGTGAAGTTCACTTTGACGATGGCGCCGTCCACGCGGCTGCGCACGGTTACTGTGTTGTAGGCTGTGACCGAGCCGAGGCCGAGTAGGTATACGGGCAAATCGCCCTTCTGTGCCGTGGCTACGACGACAGGTACAGCGAAGCCTGCCCCGCCGGCGCCGCCCTTTCCTTTGCCGGCGCCGCCAGCGCCAGCGGAAGGTGCTCCGTCCGCTTCACTTGTGGAGTGCGTGCCGCGGTAATACCAAATGCCAGCAGCGATCACGACCAGAATAATGACCCAGAGCCACCAGCGGCTCTTGGCGGGCTGCGCCGTCGAGGAACCCTTCGTCCCCGGTTCGGGAAGGTCTATAGAGTTGAGATGGCCCATCCGTTCTCTCCTGTCGGTAAACCTAATTGTATTGTACGAGCAAAACTGCCGGGGAACTACGGTTACGGGCAGACTCCAAGCGTTTTAACCCCGTCAACCCTTGGGAGACTACCGGAAAAGACGGCCTGCGCATATATATGACGGCTTTTGGGGCAAAATGGTTACGAAGGAGCTTTTAGTCCATGGGGGGGCTGGAGCCAAAACGCCTCAAAGACTCCTATTTGACTCCGGAAGTTGCCCCGGCGAGGATTTTTGTAGTGGGCAATCGGATGAGAGAACGCTTACACTATCGTGCCTCGGGGACTCCATCCCTGGTGAGAGCTGGCACGAAATTCACAAAGGCGGGTAAGAACAGAAAATGCTCAAAGGCCTCGTTTTGGGTATTGTGCTCACGCTGCTGATCCTGATGGGCGGCGTGTATTTCTACTTCTCGACGGGACGGGCGCCAGTTGCCGTGACCGATCCGCCGATGCCGTTTGAAAAGAAATTCGCGCACATGGCGCTGGATGCGCACATTGAGAAACAGGCCACCCCGCAATCGCCGGTCGCCGCCGACGAGAAGAGCTATCTGAATGGCGCGGAAGTCTATAAAGAAAACTGCGCGATGTGCCACGGGCTGCCTGATCAGCCCAAGTCCGCTATTGCGCAGGGAATGTACCCGCCCCCGCCGCAGCTTTTTCATGGAATTGGTGTGTCCGATGATCCAGCTTCCGAGACCTACTGGAAGGCAGAGAATGGCATTCGTTTGACGGGGATGCCGGGATTCAAGGGGCGCTTGACGGAAACTCAGATTTGGGAAGTCAGCGTGCTCCTTGCGAATTCAGACAAGATTCCTGCTTCGATAAAGGCTGCGCTGGTTAGCCCGCCGCCCCCGCAGAATTCTGCTCCTGCGGCCGCTGCGGCACCGGCAAAACCGTAACGCTGGCACTTTGAAGTGCGGCAGCCTTGCTGCCGCTTTTCTTCTCTTCGTCGTATGACTGAATCTTCCGCAATACCTGTAATTCCAGAGAAGTCTCTGCGAGTTTACGACGCCCGGCTCTCCACAGAATGGATCTGCTCGACTTTCCTGAGTTCCGGGAAACGCCAGGCCCAAATCGCCGTCACTGCGAGAGTTCCGATGCCGCCTATGACGACGGCGGGCACGGTGCCAAACCACTGCGCCGTCAGGCCGGACTCGAACTCCCCAAATTCATTGGAAGCTCCAATAAAAACCATATCAACGGCGTTGACGCGCCCGCGCATCTCGTCCGGCGTAGCCACCTGAATGAGAATGGCGCGAACGATGACGCTGACCATGTCCGTTGCGCCGACGAAAAACAGCGCGATCAGAGAAAGCACTAGGTTGTGCGAGAGTCCGAAAAGAATCGTGAACAAGCCGAACCCAGCCACGCACCACAGCATGATTTGACCCGCTTTGCGCCGCATCGGCCGGTGCGCGAGGAAAATGGCCATCGCCGCCGCTCCCACTCCCGGAGCAGTCCGCAGCAATCCGAGGCCCCAGGGTCCGGTGAGCAGAATTTCGCGCGCGTAAACCGGCAGAAGCGCGACCGCGCCCCCGAGAAAGACCGCGAAGAGATCCAGTGAGATGGAGCCGAGAATCAGCTTTTCGCGCCAGATGTAGCGAATCCCAGCGGAGACAGTGGTTAAGTTGATCGGCTCTCGAGCACGCGGCTTTTCCTCCGTCCTGATTTGCAGCGTGCAAAGGACGGCCACGATGGCCATGATCACCGCCAAAACGTAAACCGCCGCGGGTCCCAGAAAAAACGCGTAGATGATGCCGCCCAACGCGGGACCAAGAATCGCCGCGCCTTGAAATACTGTGGAAGCCCAGGCCACCGCGTTTTCAAAATGCTGTTCGGGAACCAGTTGAGGAAGCATCGCGCGGCTGACTGGGCCAGTGAATGACCGGACGACGCCTAGAAGAATGAGAACCGCGAAGATGTAATAGACGGAGCGAACATTGCGCACGGCAGTGACGAGCAGTAATGCGCAGCACAGCGCGAAGCCGATGTAACAGAAGACGATGAGTTTGCGCCGATCGTAACGATCGGCGACATGGCCGGAAACCAGAAACAGGAGAATTCCAGGAAGAAATTGCGCCAAGCCGACAAGGCCAAGGTCGAGCGGCCGTTTCGTGATTTCGTAGACTTGCCAGCCCACGGCGACCGACTGCATCTCGGTTGCGAGGACGATGCAGAAGCGCGCCGTCTGAAAAAGCAGGAAGCTGGGATATTGGAACGCGATGCGGCCCGCGGCTCGGGAGTTTTCGGGTGCGGCCATCGCGCATTACTTTGCCACAAAAGTTATTCAAGGACGAATTCGGCGAGCGCGGGGCTCTTTTGACCTGCGATGAATTTAACAAACCCGCTGGCCACTACCAACGGCCAACGTGAGCACCGCCATCCACGTGGAGCACTTCTCCGGTTACCTGGCCCGCCTCTGCAAGGTAGAGCACGGCGTCGACAATATCCTTCACGTCCGACATTTTCCCCATGGGCTGCAACGTCCTGAGATGGTCCTTGGGATCCTTCTCGTGCAGCGGCGTGTCCACGACCCCCGGGGCAACCGCGTTGAACCGAATGCCTTGCTTTGCGTATTCGATCGCAAGGCTGCGCGTAACTGTATTCAGGCCGCCCTTGGTAATCATCGAAACCGAGGCATTTACGCCTGCGATCGGATTATCGGCAAGCGACGCGGTAATGGTCACAACATTGCCTGACTTCTGTTTGAGCATCTGTTTCACGGAGAGCTGAGTGACGTAGAGAAATCCCAGCAGGTTGGTCGAAACCAGGGCATTGAGGTTCTCGGTGGTGAATTCCGTGAACGGCTTCGCGAGAAAGATTCCCGCGTTATTCACTAGAACATCGACCGTTCCGAAGTGCGAGATCGCTGCTTCGACAGTTTGCGCGGCGGTCTCCTGCTTCCCAATGTCACCATCGACGAGAACAAGGCTGGGTGAGGCAGTCAACGATCGACCGGCGTTTAAGGATGTTCCGACGACGTTGTAACCCGCCTTCAGGAACCCCTCGACCAAACCCGCGCCGATGCCCCCCGATGCTCCCGTGACGATCGCTGTTTTCTTGTCTGACATCCGATTTGCCTCGTCTACTTCATGAAGCCCCGAACGAGCTGGGCAATCTCATCCGCTGCGGTATCGAGCGCGAAATGGCCTCCATCGAGGACATGCACTTCGGCCTTCGGCACATCCCGGCGATAGGCTTCCGGCTCCGAAATGTCGAAGGAGGCCTCATACTTTCCCCAGATCACCAGCAAGCGTGGCTGCTTCTCTTGCATCCAAGCCTGCCACTTGGGGTAGTTCTCCACATTCGTGCGGTAGTCATAAAAAAGATCGCTTTGAATGTCGGCCTGGCCGGGCTGGCTGAGGAAGGCAAATTCATCGGTCCAGAGATCGGGATTATAGCGTTCGGAGTTGGGATCGCTTCCAAGATGGCGTGTCCGAGTCGCCGCCAGCGAAATCAGATTGGCGCGAAGCGCGCTTTCATTGGCGGCGCGATCCGCCCAAAAAGCCCGCCGCGCTTTCCAATTGGCCCCCAGCCCTGAGTTGTGTGAGACCGCGTCTTGAACGATAAGAGCTTCCGCGCGCTCCGCGTGGGCCAGGATCATTCGGAAACCCACGGGCCCGCCGTAGTCCTGCATGTAAAGCGTGTAGTGCGAAAGCCCGAGCGCTTCGGCGAAGTGATTCATGGTCTCCGCGATGTGATCGAACGTGTATGCGAATTTTTTCGGGTCCGGCCAGTCGCTGTGTCCGAACCCGGGATAATCGGGCGCGACAACGTGATAGCGGTCGGAGAGCCGCGTGAGGAGAGGCTCGAACATCCGCGAAGATGACGGCAGCCCGTGCAGCAGCAGAAGCGTCGGCGCATCCTTCAGGCCAGCCTCTCTATAAAAGATGGAAAGCCCATCCACCTGAATCGTGCGATAGAAAATCGGATGTTCCACGGGACGTTCCTTTCCCTGGGCTTTGGCTAGCGATGGAAATGACGCGAGCATCACGGAAAGCGCCAACGACATGCAGCAAGCCCGCAAGAGCCGCGTCCAACGGGACGAGCTGAAAAGACACATCGTTTAGCTCCTCTTATGTTCGGGGTCAGAAATCCGGTTGAGCCGATCGCGAAATCGGATTCTCCTCGAACAGCCGGGCAACCATCGCCGAGTCGAGGTAGGCGCGAACGCGCACAATCAATTCGCCACGGAAACAGACTATCCAGCAGTAGCGATTGTCGAAACGCATGCCGTTCCTGGCGGTCGCCAGGGAATGAAGCTCGACCGCAGCTTGATCCTCCTGGACGATCACATTCTCCACATGGAGTTGCGCTCCCTGCGGAAGAACCTGACCCAGCTTGGCGAAGGTGCCTTCAATGAACGCCTTCTTGCTGAGGTAGTGACCTGCCAGAGGATGGGTTCCCATCACAATCCAGTCGACGTCCTCGGCAACGTGCTGGAAGAACGCAGCGCCGTCGCCGCTCTCAAGTCCCCCGAAGATTTCACGAACGCTGCCCGGTGTAATAGGCATTTTGGTTTGTCCTCTCTGGCGCAAGCGGTCGAGCAGGCAATCGAATCGGCCGGGGGTTGTCTGCCAACCTTCACATCGTCAGAACGACGCGGAACTCTGCCTTGCCGCTCATCATGCGCGCGTAAGCCTCGGGCGCTTTTGCGAGAGGATAGGTTTCAATCATGGCACGCACGCCGCTGATTTCGGCGAAGCTCAACGTGTCTTCGGAGTCGGCTGGTGTACCCGAGGCCCATCCTTGAATTGTTTTGCTTCCAAGAATCAGCTGTATCGGCGTCACCTCAATCGCATCGGGACCCGCACCGATCACCAGGAGCATCCCGTTCGGCCCCAGGCCGTTGATCAGCTCGGACATGGCTTTGGAGCTTGGGGCCGTTGCGAGGACTACCCGCGCGCCGCCCAGTTTTTGCAATTCTTCGGCGGCGTTCGTCGCTGCGCTGTCGATGTAAACGTTCGCGCCGAGTTTTTTGGCGAGCGCACCGTTTTCCGGCCCGCGCCCAACAGCCGCGACTTTATAGCCAAACTTGCTGGCGAATTGAATTCCGAGATGCCCAAGACCGCCAATTCCCTGCACCGCTACAAGGTCGCCGGGGAGCGCACCGCTGTGCCGCAGCGCGTTGTAGGTGGTGATTCCGGCGCAGAGCAGCGGCGCCGCTTCGACATCGCTCAGACTGTCCGGTATAGGCACCAATGCTTCTTGCGGAGCCACCATGTATTGCTGGTATCCGCCGTCATAGCTGATGCCCGCAATTTTCTCATTTCTGCAATTGCGAAAATCTCCGCGCCGGCACTCGCGACACGTGCCGTCATGGCCGCCGTGCCAGCCGACACCGACGCGCTGGCCCTTCTTCCACGCGGTGACGCCAGGGCCCACTTCATCCACGACACCCGCTACTTCGTGTCCCGGAACGCGGGGATACTCAATTCCGGGGAAGAGGCCATCCTTTGTGACCACGTCGCTGTGGCAAACACCGCAAGCCTGCACCTTGATGCGCACCTGGCTCGCAGCCGGATCAGGAATCTCCCGCTCGACGATCTGGAAATCGGCTCCCGGCTTGGGAACCTGCACCACCATCATTGGTTTCACTGCGACTTTCGTCGTTGCCATGAGTCCTCCTGATGAGTTTTCAGCTGAAACCAGAATATGCTTTCATCCTGCCACAAGCTGCGACAAGGCTATCAGACGTTGCCGCTCGTCGCGCCTCTACCCTGCTACTTCAAAAATCACTTCCAACTCCACCGGAGTGCCAAGCGGAAGGCTTGCGACACCATACACAAGCCGGCAAGGGCTCTTGTCTTTTCCGAAAACGGATTGCAGCAAATCCGAAGCGGCGTCAGCGATTTTCGGCAGCTCGCGGACATCTCCCGAAGTAGCCACCGAGACGCCCAGCCTCACCACACGCGTCACTTTGTCGAGCGACCCCAAATGCTCCCGCGCAACTGCGAGTGCGTTGAGCGCCGCCAATTGTGTCGCCTGGCGGGCAGCTTCCACGTCAAGCTCCGCTCCAACACGCCCAACAAATTTCGCCGCGCGGCCTTCCGTCGGAAGCATCCCGGTCAGAAAAAGCAGATTGCCTGTCTGCACGGATTCCACATACGTGCCGAAAGGCTCAGGCGGCGCCGGAAGCTGGATACCAAGTTCCCTCAACCGCGTCTCGGCCCTGGGCTGCTGAAGGCCTTTCTTAGGCAAGTCTCCGTTGCCTCGGCCGCTCGTACCGCGCGCTTTGGCTGTGCGCCTCCCTTTTTCAGCAATCATTGTCAATTCCTTTTCTGAGTGACTAGATGCATTCCCAGCTTAATCGGATACGACGAATTGAGTTGAAGACACTGCAAGGGTGGAGAAGTAGCATTGGGGCAGAGCGATGGCGGCTGGGCTGGAAACAACAAGCGAAACAGCTAAGCTATATTGGCAGGCATTTGCAAATTTGGAGTCGAATGAAGAACACGGCCCCTTGCGATTTCTGTAAGTGTTGCATATAAAGAACTTAGCGTTACTGCAAGTCCTTTGGATGCAACAGATACCTGATAGCTCGCTAAGTGTTGCATCTAGAGGACTTAAGCGTACCATGGGCTTGCGCTTTCCTGAGGTCGCAAATATCCGCGCTTAGTCGGTGTTTTGCTGGCCCGTCCATTTCTCGAAGTTCGCTCGGAACAGCCGGTTCACATCGCGCTGAATCATTTCGCGTGTGACCGCGCCGCCCTCGCCATGAAGCAAGCTGTAGGTGTTCGTCAGTATCGGAGCGAGAGTCAGCCGCGTGTTCTTCCACTTGTAGATGACCTGCTCCAGAACGCGCGCATCGGAATGCTGCGGGATGAAGCTTGTTCCCAGCATTTCAATCCGCTCGCGAGTGATTTCCTCCACGATGGACGGATTGTTCATGAACCACCAGCACCCGAACGGCATCAGGTTGCTGAACTTCCGGGCGTACACGCAGAGCTCGTGCTGATTTTCGCGGCTGAGCACGCTGACCAAAAGGCGGTTTTCCGGAAAGTCGCGGCACAAATTCTCGAGGGCCCGAAGGTCCGCTTTGCCAACGGCGTCCCCCGCCAGGCGAATGGCCGGATTCACCTGGCGGCGCACTCCAATCATGAGCGACATCGGCAATCCAAACTCGCGGCACGACGGGAGCACCGCTTCGCCCAGAATTTTGCTGGTGACGCTCTCATCCGGATATTGGAATTGGTCCGTCAGCGAGACCGCCATATAGATGGGTCTCATACGCTTGTGCCAATCGGCCAGGAATCTACGGACCTCGGAAATGGATTTTCCAGTGGCTCGCTCGTCCACGGCATAGCCCTGCCGCACCAATTCCTGCCAGTGGTTAGGCCAGCCCCACAAAATGCGGTCGAGTCGCAGTACCGGTTGAAACTGTTCATGACCGTGTCCGCCGTTCATCCATACCGTCTGTTCTTGGGGATCGAGCGGATCGTTGGTCATCACGACGGTATCCACGCCGGCTATCTGGAATACATTTCGGATGTGCTTCTCGATCGATTGCTCTTTGAAAAACGTCCGCGCATTTTTCAGGCCGGAAGCATCCGTGGGCAGATCGAATGCATTCAGGACGGCGATAACCCCGCGAGTCGATTCCGATATCGGGCTATTCCGCACGAATAGCGCGTTCCAGATGGCCTCCGCTTGTTCTCTCTTCGAGAGTTTCCAGTAACGCTCGGGAGCCATGTCGGACGAGCGGAAGAATTCCGCTTCGAGATAGTGATAGGTGAGGAGTTCGTCGATTCCCCAGAGCCCCATCTTGCCGAACGCCGGTGAAAAGAGGTGCGTGTGAATGTCTATGAACGCGGTGGTAGATAGCACATCCTCGACGTTGGATGGAATCTGCTTAACGGTCAGAGGAGCGGAAGTTGAGGACTTCCTCTTGAGGTCTGCACGTTTGACCGATGTGGTTCTCATGGCGCCCCATCATCTCACGGATTGACCAGGCTCCTGCCCCCTGCCCTAGCAACTCTCAACGGCTAAAATTTTAATCTTGGCTTACTATCTGGATGCAGGCGTTCGCAGGAGGTTGTGGCTAACCATGCGCGTTCACACTGATGGTCTGTTTTTTTTCTTCGTTGCCGTAGCAGCTTTTCTTGCTTCTCTGGTTTCCGCAGCGCCCGACCATGTTTCGGTTGTCGTCAACGAACAAGCTCGCCGCGTCGACATCCTGATTGACGGCCAGCCCTTCACTTCCTACATCTGGCCCGAGCGGCTTGCCAAGCCTGTGCTCTATCCACTTCGCACGGCCAAAGGCACGATCATCACGCGCGGCTTTCCCCTCGAGCAACGTCCCGGCGAACGCATCGATCATCCGCATCACGCCGGACTTTGGTTCAACTACGAGAGCGTCAATGGCTTCGATTTCTGGAACAATTCCGAAGCCATCAAACCCGACAATGCCCCGAAGATGGGCACCATCTACCAGCGCTCCATCACTTCGGCAAAAAGCGGCGAAGAGCAAGGCGAGTTGGAAGTGGAAGCCGACTGGACGACTTACGAAAAGAAAGTTCTGCTGAAGGAACGCACGCGCTTCGTTTTCCGCGGAGGGCCAAATTTTCGCAGCGTCGATCGCGTCACGACTCTGACAGCGCAGGACGAAAAAGTCGTTTTCGCAGACGCAAAGGACGGAACATTGGGGCTTCGCGTCATCCGCGCGCTCGAATTACCTTCAGACAAACCCGAGGTCTATACCGACGCCAGCGGCCGCACGACCACCGTCGCAAAGCTCGACAACACGGGAGTGAATGGCAACTACCTGACCAGCGAAGGCAAAAAGGGCGACGCCGCCTGGGGCACTCGCGGACACTGGTGCAATCTAAGCGGCAACGTCGGCGATGAGCCTGTCACGATCACGATTCTCGATCACCCGGCAAACCCCGGCTTTCCCACCTACTGGCACGCGCGTGGCTACGGCCTCTTCGCCGCGAATCCTCTCGGCCAAAAAATCTTCAGCAACGGCAAGGAGGAGCTGAATCTCACGCTGGCCCCCGGCGAAAGTGTCACCTTTCGCTACCGCATCCTGATCTCTTCCGATATCTGGACGCCCGAGCACACCGAGGCCGCTTACAAGGAATTCGTCGCGGCGTATCATTGATTTTTGAATTTCGATTTTCCGCGAGTCAGGGAGCGGGACTTTGGTTCCGAGCGCGTTTTGAACGCGGTTTGAATTCGGTGCACAAATCTTTTTCTGTGGAATGAAAGAAAGTTTTCGAGGAGAAACTTATGACTGTGACACGCCGCGAATTGTGTTCGATACTTCCCGCGATGCTCTTCCCTGCGCTCGTGGCAACGGATAACGCTGGCGCGCAAGAAGATCCTTTGCCGTCCACCATGTATCCGTTTGAAAATCTGCCAGTGCGGACGACAAACGGGGCGAAGATCCGGGCTGTGTTGAAAGGCAGGCTCGCCACCGGCGAATCGCTGGAAGTTCACGAAACGACGCTGCGGCCGGAAGGCGCGCCGCATCCGGCCCATCATCACGAACACTCAGAGATGTGGCTCATCCGCGAAGGAACCGTGGAAATCACCGTGAATGGAACGAGCTATCGCCTGGGACCGGGTTCCGTGGGGTTTGCACGCTCCAACGACGAGCACGGAATAAAAAACACCGGAACGACGCCGGCATCTTACTTCGTGGTTGCTGTGGGCCCGGGATCCACAACCTAAGGCCTGGAAGTTCAAATCCCGCCGAAAACAGGCTCTTCCGATCGCAACACCAAAAATGGAATCGCCAGCGATGCCATGCGTTGAGTCCTGTTAAACGCATTGTTCACTATCGCCAAATTTGACACTTTTCCGGCGCTCGATTAAAAAGGCTTGTGGCATCTGGGTGATCCGACACCCGTGCTGGACTGTCCTGGCCAAACGAGAATAGACTCAGCAGTGCAAAAGTTTCGACTGTTCCAGGCGCTCTGAACCGGACGCCAAGCGGCGCAGCGCGGACAATTGGCCTGCGCATTTCCGTAACGCAACCGTTTTTAATCGCTGGAGGAAAATCTTGAGAGTCCTGGTTCGGATTTATGCGGCATCGCTTCCGCTGTGCGTCGTCAGTATCCTGCTGCTTTTCCCCGCTCTGAGCGCGCAGAACCCGAATTTTCACAACGCGCCAGCCTGGGCCAAAGATCTGAAGAATCCCTATGGCGATCAGCCGCCAGCGGACGCGAAAGCGCTCTACCATTCCCGTTGCGCCGTTTGCCACGGCGAGAACGGCGAGGGGATGGGGAATGTCCCCGGCCTGGCCAAGGGCCACGCGCAATCGGCCACCGATGGCGAAGTTTTCTGGTACATCACGCAAGGCGATGTGAACAATGGAATGCCTTCCTGGGCGGGACTTCCCGAAGCCGACCGGTGGAAAATTGTCACCTACCTCAGGACCATGACGGGTTCCAGCGCCGCGCTTGCAGCCGCAGCGGCCGCCCCACCCAGCACGTTGGAAGACGCGAGCCTTCCAACACCGCAGCCGCCATTCACCGATTTCCGTTTTGAAAAGCCCGGAACATTTCGCAAAATTACGTTGCAGGATCTTCCTGCGCCTTTTGTCACGCCCTCGGCCGGCAACGGACCAAAGCTCGCGCCGCGTCCGGAAGGCGCCTGGCCGATCGTGCCCGCTGGCTTTAAGGTCGAGCTGTATGCCACCGGCCTCAACGAGCCTCGGCTAATCCGTACTGCGCCCAACGGCGATTTTTTCGTCGCCGAAAGTAACTCCGGTGATGTCCGTGTTTATCGCGGCATTACCGCGGACGGAAAGCCTCAGCAAATGGAAACCTTCGCCGAAGGACTGAAGCGGCCCTTCGGCATCAGCTTCTATCCTCCAGGACCGAATCCGCAATGGGTTTATGTGGGCAACACGGACTCTGTCGTACGCTTTCCTTATCAGAACGGAGATTTAAAAGCGCGAGGACCGGCACAACACATCGCGGACGTGCCATCCGGCTCTGGCCATTGGACGCGCGACATTCAGTTCACGCCCGACGGCAAGAAAATGTTTGTCTCGGTCGGTTCCGCTTCCAACGTGGATGATCCCGACATAACTCCCCAGGAAAAAAATCGCGCCGATGTGCTCGAATTTAATCCGGATGGCTCGGGCCAGCGCGTTTATGCCTATGGCATCCGCAATTGCGTGGGAATGGCGATTAATTCCAAGACCGGCGAATTGTGGTGCTCCGTCAATGAGCGCGACGCGCTGGGCGACAACCTCGTTCCGGATTACATCACGCACGTCCAGGAAGGCGGCTTCTACGGCTGGCCGTGGTGGTACATGGGCGGCCATCAGGATCCTCGCCATCAGGGCAAACATCCCGAGCTGAAAGATAAAGTCATCACTCCGGACGTGATCCTTCATCCGCACAACGCCTCGCTGGAAATGACTTTCTACAACGGCAAGCAATTCCCTGCGGAATATCAGGGCGATATTTTTGCATCCGAACACGGCTCGTGGAATCGAGCGGTTCGCGTAGGCTACGAACTGATTCGCGTACCCCTGCACCAAACAGGACACGCGACCGGCGAATACGAGGACTTCATGACCGGCTTCGTAGTTGACAGCGGCCACGTGTGGGGACGCCCCGTCGGCGTAACCGTCGCTCTCGACGGCTCGCTGCTGGTAACCGATGACGGCTCCAAATCTATCTGGCGCGTCAGCTATACGGGAAAATAAATGCGGGATCTGGGCGAGTTGCTCTCGCGGCGTCGAGGGATTCTGACGCTTTCCTTTCGCGCCGGACAGCTGCAACTTGGGCAACTGCGTTCAGCACCAACGTTCAAGTGAACCGGCAAGAGCCTTGCGACGCCGTGTCCTTATTTGCCGCACGATCCTTCAGTGTCGTGTGAATTTATCAAACGTCGTGATTACAGGAAGAGCGTTGCCTTGCTCATCAAAAAAACCGCGTGAGCCCAGCGAACCAGTTACGGCCGGCTCCCACCAGAAGACGCCTTTGCCCAGCCCATCCGGAGTTTCTTGAACAATACGATTCACTTCCTCCAGAAATTGCTTTTGACCTTCGGGAGATTCGGCAAAGGGTCCGGGGTGTGTCTTATACTCCGCCGGCATCCAGTTATAAGCCGCTTCAACGACGATGATGTCTTTTTTGTATTCTTTGGCCATGAAAGTCATGTTCTCGCGAAGGTCGTTCAGGCTTCCATGCCACCACGGATAATACGACTGGCCGATGACGTCGTAATTCACGTGATACGAATTGAGCTTGTCGAAAAATTCCTTCGTCCGCACTTTGTCGCCGCCGCGATCGATGTGAATCATGATCCGCGGACGCGGCTCCGCCCCTTTTCCCGCCTCCACCCCGGCGATACCCGCTTTGACCAAATCCGCGAAGTTGTCCCAATTCCCGGGTAAACGTCCATCCGGCCAAATCATTCCATTGATCACTTCGTTGCCGATTTGCACCATGTCAGGAAGCACTCCCGCATCGCGGAATGCTACCGTCGTCTGCTTGGTGTATTCGAAGACGGCCATAACAAGTTGCGGGTGCGACATCCCCTCCCAGGCTTTGGGAGTAAATTGCTTGCCGGGATCGGCCCACGTGTCCGAATAGTGGTAGTCCAGCAGGAAATGAAAACCAAGCTTCTTTGCCGCTTTGGCTAGCGCAATCGTGTATTCCAGATTGTTCGGAAGCTCCGTCGGAGTGTGAAAAAGCCTTAGCCGAATCCAGTTGTATCCGTGATCCTTGAAGATGACCAATCCCGGTTTGGCTTCGCCGTTGTCCTTGAAGACCTTCCCTTTGTCCTCTGCTTGCTTGAGAAAGGACAAATCGGCTCCGACCGCGTATTCCTGGGCGTGCAGAAGCCCAGCATGGGAAAGAAAAAGCAGAAGAAAGAGCAGGACAAGCGGAACTGCGCGTTCTATTTTTCTCATCTAAGTCCCACCACCCTTGCATATCGCGTTAGTAAACCGGAACGATTTGCCATTGTTGTGTCAAAGCGCCGCTGCTTTGCGGCTCCTGCACTGCGAACCCCGCTTGAGCACCCACGCCGCCGTTCATGTCCAGTACCAAACCGCTCGCGCGATTCACAAAACTAAAGTAGCCATTCCCCACCGACACAACGTTCCATTCCAATTCCTGCGTGTTGCCCGAAGGCGACTGAATGATGATGTTCCCATTCAAAAGCGAACCGCCGGAGTCATCCAACACGTTCGTTGTGTTCCCGGCTCCTGGATTGAGGCTCGCGATCTGAAAATAACCGTCGTTGTTGCTGGTGATGCGCCATTGCTGGCTCAAGGCCGGATTTCCCGTGCTCGCCTCGGCGTCCAGCATAGCCCCAGCGGCAGTAGAGCCTTGAAAGACCGACAAAATCAGGCCGCTGCTGCGGTTGACGAACTTGTAGCTCAATGTCGGATCGAGTTTGCCGCCGAGCGCGTCGAGCCCCGGAAGCGTGGCCGAATAATTTGCAGCTTGCACATTGGTGGTTCCCGAAGTGTCCGCGTTGTCGAATAAGGTCAGCCCGTTCCACGAGAAGATGGCATCCTGCGAATTATCGCCGTTGATGAATCCGCCGCTCAGATTCGGAATGTTCACGCCCGCCGGATTCCAGTATTCCACGCCCATCCCGAGATTATTCGGCAAACCTTTCTGCACATGCTGAAGATCAAGCAGGAATTGCCGCTGCAACGGTACGCTCGGCGGAGTGTACCAGGGATCGTTTGTGTCGAAACCATTTTCGTAATGCTCGCCTGCCTCAATGATGAAAATGGGTTTGCCGAGGTTGTTGGCCGCCGCGACGAGCACGTCCTGCTCCACAGGCTTGCTGCCTGGGTTGGAAGCCGCGGCCTGCGCATCCGTCAAAGGTCCGTGGAAAATCGGGTAGTAGCTGTGGCAGATCGCGTCATAGGGAATGTTGTTCTGATTGGCCAAAGTAAAAAACTGCGTGAGGTCCCAGGCCGGCGTGATGTGGATGCATGTCAGTGGCGCCGGAATCGCGGCGCCGATCGACGTGTCGGCAGCGGCGTCTTTCACGGCCTGCATGGCCTGAATTTGCAACGCAGCAAATCCGCCGAAGTCCGCTCCCGTCGGGCTGCCGATGGAACCCAGAAATCCAGTGTCCACCTCGTTGCCGATCGACACCAAATCGGGCATCGTCCCCGCCTGGCGATACGCTTCCAACTCGGCTTTGACGTAGGTGTACACGTCCGTCTGCAACTGCGCCAGCGTGTGGTTCGCCCACGCCGATGGAACGCTGGAAGAACTTCCGCCATCGAACAAAAGCGTCAGCTCAACACTCATGCCAAGATTCTTGGCGCGCTTCGCAAGGTCCAAATCCTGCGCCTCGGTTTCCCCGTAACAAGCATTGCCCGTACAACCGGATTGCGATGCGTTGGCGTAAGGAGGCACGGAGGTTGGCCGCAAGCGCACCATGCTAACGCCGTGGTTCTTCAGAATTGCCAGTACATCCAGCGGCTGGCCAGCGTCGTTCCACCAGGCCAAACCCGTCGAAGCACGCGCCGCTTCCTGCTTTTCCAATAACGCATTGTCAATCCCGCGGAAAAACGCGGGGCGCAGCAGCCACTGCTGGCTCTGCGTGGCGTTGCCTGCGAGCGCCGTCTGATCCAGAACCGTGCCCGCGGCCACCGAGCCTTGATAGAGATCCATCAGCAGGCCCGTGCTTTTGTTCGAGATGGAATAATACCCATCGCCAGTGGAAGCCAAACTCCATTGCTGCGTGACGACTGTCGCGCAGGAGTTCTGCACCACGTACGTCACCCCGCCATTGCTCGCCGAATCCAAACAAAGCTGATTCGACACATTGCTGATTTTCCAAGCGCCTCCCGCCAAACTCGTGAATCCCCATCTCTGGCTGAGCGCCGTGAAGCTCCGCTGGTCTTCAAGGATATGGTCGCCCGCGGTTGTCGAATTATTGTTGAGGTCGGCCTGCAAGCCGCTCAATTGGTTCAGCACGTAATAGACTTCGCCGTTGATCGGAGTAATATCCGCAGGTTCCGCAGGCTGCTGGCTCGGCCCAACGACCGTGATGCTGGCCGTGGCCGTTTTTCCGTTCCCTCCTTCCGTCGAAGTCACCGCGGTGGTCACATTGTTTTGCAGCCCGGCGCTCATTCCCGTCACGTTGGCGGCAAAGTTGCACGTAACATTGGCGGCCAGCGCTGCCCCCGAAAGCACCACGCTTGTCGAGCCAGCAGCGGCCGTGATCGTCCCGCCTCCACAACTACCCGAGATTCCATTCGGCGTGGAAACAACCAGACCAGCCGGCAGCATATCGGTGAACCCAACTCCGCTGAGGGAACTGCTCGCGTTCGGGTTGGAAACAGTGAAAGTCAGCGAGGTCGCGGAATTCAGGGCCACGCTGGGTGCACCGAATGCTTTTGAAATCGTGGGAGGCGCGATATTGGGAGGAGGGGGCGTTATAATCGCCGAGCCGCCGCCACAACCCGAGGCGCACCACAGGCTTACCGCCGTGATCATCCAACAAGAAGCTGCGCGCAGTTCCATGGGCACTTTTCTGGTTGCTCCCCGAGACTGGCCCGCCGATCGGCCGCTCTCGACCTGGTCCTTCGCACATCCATCATCGAAACGGATTCATTGAATCTATCTGTCGGATGAACCGAGGCAATCCGACTAAGGTTGGAGTGGGTGGAGTGCGCGTAAACAACAGCACAAGAGGAACAGCCGTGAGGCTAGGAGCGCCTCATGGCTTCGCATCAGGCAATTGGTTGTCTTGATCCTTCGTAGACTTGTGCATCTGCCGGTATAGCTCTCTCACTCGATCCTTGGCCTGTTTGATCTCCTGGAAGAGCCGCAACTCCTTCTCCGCCTCCTCCGTCAGCCCGAGCTTTCGACAGAGAGCAGCAAGCCGGTAATGCGCCTCGGAATTGAGCGGATCGGTTTGGACGGCCATTCTCAGGTATTTCAGCGCCTCTTCCGGCTTATTGGCTATGGTGAGGAGTTTCGCCAAACCCATTTGAGCATCAATTTCTCCGGGGTTCAGCGCGTAGGCGCGATTGTAGTGGGCCAGCGCTTGCTCCATATCCGATTTCAGAAACGCAATTTTTCCAAGCTGGCACTCTATCCGCGCGCTGTCGCCTTCCATCTTTATGGCGTCTTGAAACTCTTTCTCGGCATCTGCTTGCGCCGCCGGATCGGTTTGCGCGGATTCCAGGATCGCTTCTCCCAATTCGTAGCGAATCCCCGGCAGTCGCGGCTCAATTTCCAGCGCTTTCTTATAATGTTCGATGGCGCCCTTCAAATCGCCCGCGTTGATGAGCCGCTCCGCAATCACCTGTTGCATGCGCGCCGATCCCGGCGCAAGGATCGCCAGTTTGTTCAGCGTGTCGTCGGCCAAATCAGAGTAGATTTGCTGCGCCAGGTACAAAATCTCGACGTTGTCGGGATCAATGTCCACCAGCGAGTGCATCACGGAAGCTGCGCGGTCGAGGTTGCCCTGCTGGTAGTAGATTCCAGCCAACTCCGTACCCACCTGAATTTGCAGCTTCTTGTCTTTCAATTTGGGAAAGGACTTCTCCAACAGCCCCTGTCCGGAAGCCTGTCCCAATCTCCTTTCGCAAATTCCCAAAAGAGCTTCCGTTTTCACCAAAGACGGATCAATCGCCAATGCCTTGCGCAAGTATTGCGAAGCGTTCTGATAATCCCGCTGCACAAAAGCAATTACCCCCAGGTTTGCGTAAGCCTCGGAGTTTTTGGGATCAATCGCCAGGACGGCGTCGAACTCCTTAACCGCGGAGTTCGCATCGTTCGCCTTGAGAAACTCAAACGCCTTCCGCAAGTGCTCGCGAACCTCCGAAGAACCCGGGGGCGCATTCTGTCCCGCGAAAGCGGCAAGTGCACTCGCAAGAACCAAGCAAACAAAAAAAAGCAGCCTGCCCCCGGAAGGGCTCCTAAGACTCGCAGCAAGGATTTGTGAAGAAACAGAACGGATCGCGGATTTGTGCGGCTCAGTAATTTGAGGGTCTATCATGTAGGATTGAAGCCTGGGGTCAGGAATCCCCGGACGAGTTTCAAAGTGCTTCTCGCCGTTCTCACCACAATGATATCTCTCCCGCCGCGTCAAAGCATGCTGATCGAAACGCTCGTCGCAGCGGAATCAATACTTACAAAGAACGTGGGGTGGTTACGGCCGAAGCGCTGATCGGCGCCTCTTGCCGACCACAAAAAGGGAGAGGCGTACGGAAAGCCACCGGGCCTTCCGCACGCCATTGCATTCGCAACCAGTATCGTCAGAACCGGAAGTGCACGCCCAGCTGAAGCACTCGCAGCGTCGCAACGTAGCCTGCCGAGTCAGTAAGCACGCCGGCATTGCAATCCGCCAGGTTAAGACCCGCGTTAGGACCGCCGGCCGGGCATGCCGTACCACCGTAGCCGACATCCCCGTCCGGATTGTGATAGTTGGTGTGGTTAAAAAGGTTATAAGCGTCAGCCCGGAACTCGAGACTCATCCCTTCCCGAGGCAAACGAAAGTTCTTCGCTACACTCAAGTTTACATTGGAGTAGCCAGGTCCAGTTAGCGTGTTGCGTCCGAGGTCGCCGAATGCTCCAGTCCCGGGATTGGCGAAAGCCGCCGCGTTAAACCACTCTCTGACAGACGGACTCGATACGCCCGGATTGCCGACCTTGTCCGGATACAAGAGCGACCCGGCGTTGAACGCGGGCGTCAGGCCCGGATCGATGCCGTCTGCAACGGAACCCTCAATCACCGGCGTGAACGGCACTCCCGAATGCCACTGGAATAGCGTGGAGAGTCTCCATCCGCCCGCGATCTGGTCCGCAACTCCGTGCAGCGCGAATTGCCGGCCGGCGCCGAACGGCAGTTCGTAGAGCACCTGCCCGACGAACGTGTTCGTCGAGTTAAAGTCGGACAAGCCGTAGTTGGCTAACGGGCTGTACGCATTCTGATAAACGTCGATACCCGATCCGTGCCCATTGCCGGTTCCGGTGTCGAGCGACTTCGACAACGCATAGTTAAACAGGAAGCTCACGCCGTAGGACGTCCGTTTTTGCAGCCGAACCTGCAGCGCGTTGTAGTTCGACCAGCCATCGTAGAGTTGCGCTGAGATGGAGTTGAACACCGGATTGGGATTCCCGCAGTGATAGAAGCTGGTGCACTCAAAACCGCCGACCGCAGTCGAGCCGGGGCTCGTGGCCTGATCGATATCGGTGGCAAAATTCAGGTTCGTGCCCCGTGTGTAGACATAGCTGGCGTCCACCAAAATGCCGGCCGCCATCTCATGCTGGACGCTGACCAGGAACTGCTGCACGTAGGTTATGGGAATGGTTCGCGGGTAATACTCCGCGGAGTTAAAGTTCTGGATCTCCGGCGAGAGTGTTGCCAACGTCGGGAAGACCACCGAACCAGCGGGAGGTCCCGTGGCCAATTGGAACGCGGCCACTCCGTTGGTATAACCCAGGCTGCCATGCGGATTGAAGCCCAGGCCCAACGCTCCATCGGTGAAGTTCTCCGCGTCGCGCGGTGCGTCGAAGACACCCCAACTGGCGCGCACCGACCACTTATCTCGCGGCGCCCAGGCTACCCCGATGCGCGGTGCGAATTCCTTGTATCTTGTGCTTTCGATATCGCTCAGGTTGCCGATCGATCCGCCGAAGGCCTTGTCGCTCTGGCCGCCGAAGAGGATGGCACCCGGGTAAACTCCGCCGAGCGCGGTATTGGGCAGAATCGGATCGTAGTTGCCAAACAGGTTGTGGTTCACGGCCCAGCCGGACTGCACCTGCCAGCGCAAACCCAGGTTCAGCGTCAGTTTGTGGGTCAGCCTGAAATCGTCGCTGGCAAACAATGCCGTCTGATAGCTGTGCGCGCTCGTCGGGTCGGAGTTGTACACAAACCAGCCGTAAACATCGCCGGCCAAAAAGTCCGCGTACGGAATACCCGTAACGCTCCCGTTGAACTCGAAGTTGCCGGAGCTGATGTCTCCCCAGTTCGTATAGTTCTGGTAGATGCGGTCGAATTCCCCGCCCACCCTGATCGTATGCCGTCCGTGAATCAGCGTCAGCACGTCGGAAACGTTGTACACACCCTCGCCAAGCACCGCATCGATGTTGCCGTTTTCTCCGCAGCCGGCTCCCAGCGCGATGCACCCGACGCCCGCTCCGGTGTCGATGGAGATTTTCGGAAATACGTTACTGGGGGCATTGGTCCCGTACGTCGGCTCAAGGCCGACCGTCGTTGGATCGTTCTTGCCCAAGGAGGGCGGCACATACTTATCGAGCTCGCGGCTCGCGCCGATGCGAAACTCGTTCAGCAAATTGTTCGAGATCGTCCACACATGCGTGAGCTGCCCGGTCAAATTGTAATTGTTGCCCTGGTTGTACGAGGTCGCGTCGTTGGGAAACAATGGGTCTGCTGGAACGTAAGAAACTACGTTCGGATAATAATTGAAGGTGAACGACAGCTTTTGCTTGTCGTTGATGTTGTAGTCCGCCCTGCCCGTGTACCAGGTGGAAAGATTCGGACTGGAACCGCTGAACACATAATTGTTGATGGTCGGGCACGTTTGCGCCACGCCCGGCCCCACATTTGCAGGCCCCGGGCAACCCTTAACCCATCCTGGCGCAGTCGCCGCCGGGAAAAAACCCTGGAGTTTCAGCGCCACAGGGTCATACGTTCCCTGAAGAACGCCAGCCGCGTTGAACGCCGCACCCGTCGAGCCGGAAACCCCGAAGAAGTCGCCCGCTTGCATAGCTGCCGTCGGGTAAGTGTAGTTTCCTCCCGTTGGCGCCGACGAAGGATTCCGCTGGTAATTAAAGAAGAAGAACAGCTTGTTTTTCAGGATCGGCCCGCCCACGCTGCCGCCGTAGTTGTTCCAGTGTTCCACGGCCTGTGGTCCCGTGTGATTGTAGAAGCCTCGCGCGTTCAGTGCCGTGTTCTGCACATACTCGTACGCGCTGCCGTGCCACTGGTTCGTTCCGGACTTGGTGATTACGTTGATGGACGTGAGGCCGTTGCCGTATTCCGCAGGAGCGTTTCCGGAATTGACGCTGACCTCGGTAATCGAATCGATCGGTATGTAAAAGTTGCTGCTGTTGTAATCTCGGGGAGCAGTAGCCGACGATCCGTCCACCAGAAAGTTCACGTTGTAAGATTGCGTGCCGTTTACACCAATGGACTGGCCGTCCGCTTCCCCAGCCCCACCGCCGGCATTCACGCCGGGAATCAGTTGCGTCAACTCGGCTCGCCAGTCCGTGCCGACGATCGGCGCGGTACGCACCGCTTCGGTAGTGAGATCCAGATGCTGCGACGAGGATTCCGTTTCGACAAGCGGCCCGGCAGAGTTCACCACGACTTCTTCGACGGCCGAGCCGATCTGAAGCGTCGCGTCAACTTCCTGAGTTTGGATCTGAAGCACGATGCCTTCATGAGTAAGATCCTTGAATCCCTGTTTCGCGAACTTGATCGCGTACTTGCCGGGCGACAGAAACGGAACATCGTACAAGCCCGCTTGGTTGGTCGTGGTCGCCGTCACCACGCCGGTATCCACATTCTTGATCGCTATAGCTACCCCTGGCACGACGGCTCCCGAGGGATCCATTACCGCGCCTTTCAATTCCCCGGTGTTCGAGTTCTGCCCTTGCGCGAGAGGCGCCAATAGCGCTGCGGCGAGCAGCATGCACAGGCACCCGATTTTACGAAGCGCTTCCACTTTCATCGCTTATGCCTCCTAAAGCTAAGTCTCGACGCCAATGCAACCACTTTCAAGACAACCAACAGTTCCGGCACCCTCAGTGGCAAGGCGGATGCACCTGCACCACAATTGCATCGAGCCTGCCTCCCGGGGCAGAACCTTTCGGGGGGCTCGATGTCCGCCTTCCTTGAAACTCACCAACTCAACGCCTCGACGATTTCCTGTGTAATCCCGGCACAACTTCGCACAAGCCGGTCTTCGCACACTCGGACAGAGATACTGAATGTTGCCGAATTGTATGCTGTGCGAAAAGGGGAAGGAATCCGTCTAAAGTAGGATTGCCGATGATCAGCATCTATTTTTTGCATGACCCTCTTGTGCGCTGTTCGGCTCAAGGGCGCTATCGCCTGGCTAACGACGGTGGGCGTCTTTTTTGGACGGCCCTGAGGCGAGACTCAAGTCCGCCACCGCTTCGTATTCCGGGACCACCTCAACGCTTTTGAGCCGCGCGACTTCCCCGCTGGGCGGAAAATCCAGGCGAATGCCTGCGGGAAGGTAGATGGGTGCGTCCTTGCGCAGAGGCAGAATCCCCAATTGCAGTTCAGGGTCTGTACCTTGCAGCGGAATGGGCCGTATGCCGATGACCCACGGCGCGCCGTTGAAGAAATCGTCGGTGAAGAGCTTGCCGCCCTCGTAGAGCCGAGCGATGTCCCCTTCATAGGTAATTTGCAAGCGCAAATCCTTGACGGCGCTGGATTCTACCGCGGGAATGCGAATCCGCCACTGGGCAGCTCCCGCGAAGGCTGTCTCCGCTGGGGCCTCAGCGACCTCTTTGCCCATGGCGACAGGCGGCTGCGGATCGGCGTCCCGCAATTTTTCCACTTGTGCCGTAATCGTAATCGCCTGGAGATGCGTCGCGTAAAGCGCAAAGATACCGTCTTTCCCGGCGGAAACAAAGCCGTCCGGTATTCGATCCAGTTTGGGATAGGTTTCAAAGGCGATGCGGGCCGGATCGCTGGAACGAAGATGGATGCGATTCTGGTCGTAATAAATATTTGCGGACGTAAATAGCAGCCGAGACCGTCCGCCAACATCTGCCTTCCAAATGTTGCGCGCATTTTCGCGGGAGAGCACGATAATTTGCGTAACCTGGCCCGCTTGGGAGCGAATGCGGATGGCCGGTTCCTGTCCGGGTGCAATCCCATCGACGTAAACGAGGCCATGCTCGCGCTTGACGGCAGCATGCGGAGCTTCGATCGATTCCTTGCCGGCCGAAGCGAAAACGAACCTTGCGGGCACCCCGGGCCAGGCGAAAAACACGTACGTGCCGGGATCATCCAGCTTGCAAAGGAGTTGCGCCGTCGCGTACTGAAGAACCGCGCCGCCCACATCGAGGTTGACAGGCCAGATCATGTAGGCCCCGCTCGGAATGTTGATTGGCTCCTTGGGCACCTGAACAATTCCGGTTGCCAGTTTCAAGCCGACCTGAAGGTCCCGCCGCTCCGGCAAAGGGTGAGACCTCTGATAATTGTTGATGAAAAGGAAGCCGCGATCTTTCTCGATGCGTGCCGCCACGCGCGGCGTTGAAGTGTCCGATTTGCTGCGTGGCGTTTTCTCGGGAAGATAGGAAGCCATTGGCGCGAGACTCGAGCCGAAGTCACGTAGGAAGAGATGAAAACTCTTGAGTTCGCGATAGGATTCCTTCATCTGCCCAAACTCACCGAGCGGGGCTTGAAAATCGTAGGATTTCACAGGCAGATCATTGGGATAGCCGGTCAGCTGCGATTCCTGCAGGGTTGTTTTTTTTCCATCCGGGTTCGTGCCACCGTGAAACATGTAGTAGCCATACAAGGTGACGCCTGATCCCAATTTCACTACGGCCATCGCGGCGGTGTCCTCGGCGCTCATGAGCGGACGACGATGATAGGAAAGTTCCATGCCCCCGCCCATTTCCGCGGTCAGGTAGGGAAAGGCAGCGTAACGCGCGTCAATATCCGGGCGCGTCGAACGCAGGTCCTCGCCGACAATTTCCTCGCAACGAATCGCAGTGAAGAAGTAGTTCGGGCTAGGCGGCAATTCATCTATTTTGCGGTTCCAGAATTGTTCGGCATACCCGTTGAAGACGGGGAGATATGCGGAAGTAGGAACGGTAGCATCGTCCCACGCCGTGGCCGTGTAGAAAGGAGCATTGAGGCCGGCGCGATGCGCCAAATCCAAAAGGGTGAGCATGTGTTCCGCGCCTTTGCCCGGGCCGTTTTCTTTGTACTCGTTTTCAATTTGGACTCCGATAATAGGCCCGCCATCCTGCCAAAACTGGCCTTTCACCTGGGCGGCAATCTGCTCATCGAATCGCTGGACGTAGCGGAGATACTGCGGATCGTTTTGGCGGATGGGGTAGTGGTCAAGAAGCCAGTCGGGAAGGCCGCCGTTGCGAACTTCGCCGTGGTCCCACGGGCCGATGCGTATCCAGACGTACATCCCATGTTTGGCGCAGAGTTGCACAAATCGGCGCAAGTCGCGCTGCCCGGACCAGTCGAACTGCCCTTCTATCTCTTCGTGATGAATCCAGAAAATGTAGGTCGAGACTATCTCGATGCCACCCGCTTTCATCTTGAGGATTTCTTCTTCCCAATATTCCGCCGGATAGCGGGAGTAGTGAAATTCTCCCATCACCGGGAACCAGGGCTTTCCATCGAGAGTCAGATAGCGGGAATTCGCGCCTAGAACGTGGCCGTCCGGGGACTTTCCGCCGATGGCGAAGGAGAGCGGCTGGGGCGGCGCGGCAGTCTGGCTTGCGTCAATAAATACTTTGGAGTCCGCGTCCTGTGCCTGTGCCCGTGCGAGGGCACAGAAGGGAAACACTCCGCCGCCGATACAAAGGAGAACGAGCGCCAGACGGAAACTTTTCTTGATTCGCATGAAATCGGGCAACGGCTGAACACAGTTGCTCTGGAAAGTTATACCAGCAGGCTACGGAGGGAATCCGACTAAGGTAGTACCGCGCGGGAAAAACCGATTTACTGGCTAGAGATGTTCCAATCCGCGTTGCAACGCCGCAATCACGGCCTGCGTGCGGTCATTCGCTTCCAGACGCATCAGGATGACGCTCACGTGACATTTTACGGTCGCCTCGGTGATGCCCAGAGTGGAACCAATCTCCTTGTTGCTCTTTCCATGCACCATGAGCGACAGCACTTCGCGCTCCCGGGGACTCAGGTCTGAGTTGGGCGTGCGATCTGCCAGAGAGCGAGCCACCGGTGGAGGCAAACAGCGCGTTCCCGCATGGGCTCGCCGCAAGGCGTCCACCAGCGTTTCGTGAGACATTCCTTTGATGATGTAGCCGAGCGCGCCCGCCACAAGCGCCTGGTGAATATCCTCATCGCCTTCGTACGTCGTCAACACCACGCATTTGGCATGGTGATCTTCCTGGCGAATCGCGCGCAGCGCGTCGAGCCCGCTCATTCCGGGAAGCCGCAGATCCATAAGAGTGATATCCGGGCGGTGTTTTTTGAAAATGCGCACGGCCTCTTCGCCGGATCCCGCTTGCGCACAAACCTTCATGTCCGATTGCGCATTGATTATCGCGGCCACGCCCAATCGCATGATGGGATGGTCGTCCACGACCAGAACGCCGATTTTTTGTGGAGTTGTCATACTTTCAAGGCCTCTGCATCTTTTCTTTCCACCCGCGCGTCCACGGGAATTTCCACCGACAACCGGGTGCCTCTTCCGGGAGCGCTCTCTATTTGAAAATGCCCGCCGAGATGCTCGATTCTCTCGCGCATGCCGATTATTCCAAAATGCGCCCCTGGCGTGGCGAGAATCTCTTCGAGCTCGAATCCCGTTCCATCGTCTTCTACCCACATTTTAACGGTTTCCGGCTCGAATTTAATTTCGATCACGATTTCGCGCGGCTGAGCATGGTGCACCGCATTGGAAACCGCCTCGCGCGCCACCATGAGGAGAACATACTCCACCGTTCGATCCAGTTGTACCAGATTCCCGGAAGTTCTGACCTTTATCGGTACGCGCGCCGCGTGACTCAACTGCTGCGCCATCTGATCCAGCAGTTGGTTAATCTTAGGCAGTGCGACTTCTCTCTGCCGCAGATTCCAGACCGCTCGCCGTGCCTCGTCCACAGTCGCCCGCACTTGATTTCTCGCGGTATCTATCAATTCTCTGAGCGCTCCGGAACCTTTTGGATCCAGCGAAACAACGGCTTCCAACAACGCGGATGCGCTGACGCAACCCTGGATCACCGTGTCATGCATCTCTCGCGCGATGCGATTCCGCTCTTCGAGCACGGCTTCAAACCGTGCGTGCACCTGGCGCAAACGAAGCCGGTAGACGGCCAGCACACTGACGAGTAGCAGCGCCGAACACAGCGCGATGAACCATCCCGTGCTGTAAAAATGCCGGCGCCACTCGATCGCCAGCGCGGCTTCAGTGGCTTTGTCCGGCATATTCATTTCAAACGCTTGAACGTCGAATCGGTAGAATCCTGGAGTGAGATTTGTGTAGTTCGCGACCCGGCTGTTCAGCGGCTCTGTCCAATCGTGGTCAAAGCCTTCGAGTTTGTAGCGGAACCGTATGCGTTCCTGGGACCGCATGCGGATGGCGCTGTAATCAATTTGAAGTTTGCCTTCGCCAGGCGGCACGAGCAAACGGCTGGAGATAGGTTCTTCACGGCCGTCCACCAGCACCTGCTCGATCACAACTAGTGGCAAATCCCCAGGACGCGTCTGGTCGGGCAGAACTCGCACAGGTCCGCGATTGCTCGGAAACCACAGCTCGCCGCTCGTTGTGAGAGTTCCGGCCGGCTGCGTGCCGCCGTGCATTTGCGTCGCTTCCACTCCGTCGGAAAGGCCGTACAGCGTTATCGCAGGGCGAAACTCAGCGTGGTCCGCCAGCTTGTCCAGGTCTCGGCGCGACACAGAGGAAATCCCGTTCGGGCCGCTCATCCAGAACGTTCCGTGCGAATCTTCCAGGATTTGATAAATGCTGCTGCTCGCCAGTCCCTGGTCACTTCCAAATGAGGTCAGGACGCTGTTTCGCCAGCGAAATAGTCCCGCTCCTCGAGTCCCAAACCAGAGGCCGCCATCGGCATCCTCGTGAATTGACCAGACCTTTTCCTCGCTGAGACGCTTCACCACAGCATCATGGACAAAATCTCCGTTTTGCCAATGACTCACCCCTCGGTCCGTACCGATCCAGATGCCGCCGCTGCCATCTTCCAACAGGGCGCGCGTGCTGAAATAACACAACCCATCGGCCATTCGATAGCTGGTCAAAACTCCATCCCGCCAACGGTTAATGCCCTCATCCGTGGCAATCCACACGCTTCCGTCGCGGCTCTCGAGGAAGGCTCGCACGAAATCATTCGTCAGGCCGTTGTGCGTGGTGTAATGAGTTTTCTCGGCGCCTTTTGATCGAAACGCGCCGTGGCCGTCCGTGCCGATCCACAAAGCGCCCGTGTGATCGCGAAACACATTGCGCACCCGGATTCCAGGCTCTGGCGCGGGGATCAATTCGGAATCGTCGCGCCGGGCGTTGATTCGATAGAGGTGCGTGCTCGCCACCCAAAGCGATCCATCGCGATCGGCGTAGACCGTCCCGAAATCGGCGTTGGGAGCGTCGGGCAGAGGGAACGTAGTCATCGCCGCCCTGCTCAGTCGCAGCAATCCCGTTTGCAACCCCACCCAGATGTTTCGCTCGCTGTCTTCAAACAAGGCGAGGACGGTACTGCCTGGCGGATCCTCGCGCGTTGGGACGGAGCTGAATTTCCCGTTCTGATAGCGAACGAGGCCGCCGCCAATGCTGCCGATCCACATAGTGCCTTCGCGATCTTCGCGGAGAACGCGCACCGTGCTGGTGACTTCGGAAATTTTCTCGAAGCGCCCGCTTTCCAAAGAGCCCTTTGGACGTTGGAGACCTGAAACAGTTCCCACCCAGATTGTTCCATCGGAGGTTTCGAGAATGGATTTAACGCGGGTGGCGCTCGGGTAGCCTTCGAGGCGGAACTCCCTGATTTCGCTCCCTTGCATCATCACCAGTCTTGAGCCACCAACCCACAAACGCCCCTCATGATCCTCGCGGATGTCATGGACCGCGAGCGCGGGGAATTTGTCGTTGGCGTCCATGCGGCCAAAGCGGTCACCCGAGAGTAGGAACAAACCGTCGTCCGTTCCGGCCCACAACCTGCCCTCGCGATCTTCATAGACAGCTCTTACGAAGCCGTTGGTAAGTCCCTCTGGAGCGGAATAGAGCCGAAATGTGCCATCTTTGTAACGCAGCAAACCGCCACCGTCGGTGCCCGCCCACAAGTTCCCGTCGCGCGAAACAGTCAGGCAGAAGATGCTGTTCTCGTGTATCTCGGGCGTGTTGCCGCGATCGAAAGCAACGAACTTTGCTCCGTCAAACCGCACCAGTCCCCCGCTCGTGCCGATCCAGAGATAGTGATCGGGCGTCTGAGCAAAAGCTTGTACCGTGTTTTCGGGAAGCCCATCCTGGGTTTGCCACACACGTCTCGTGTAGCCATCCGGCAGGCTGCGCAACGAGACCGCATCGCACCGGACGCCAACCAGCAAGCAGAAAACGCAAAACCAAATGTAGCGAGGCATCGCCTTCGCGCCCATCCTATCATCTCGAGTCAAGAGGGCAACTCGGCCGGCACAGGTCGACGCATGCCAGCGCAGCATATCCTTCGATTCCATGCGAACACAGTGCGAGCAAAAAGGCACGCTCCGTTTTCTGATAATTCGGCATTTCGCATGGGTTCGGCGTTTTCTTTCGTCGTAAGTCTCGACAATTCAATGGATTCGCTTGGCGCACAGATTGCATTGTTCCTCGTGTCGAAAATCAGTAGTCGACGAAACGCGCGAAGACTGAAGCGAATTGCGAACTCGGAGGTTTGCTTGTTCGGCTAGTCGCTTCCATCCAAATGGGGGACATTATGAATTCCGATCGCAGTAAATTTGCTTTGGCAACTCGATGGATTCCGATTTTTTTTCTTTTGCTCGCGGTAAGTTCGAATGTGGCGGCGCAGCAGAACGAAAAGCCCGCACAGGAGAAGAGCCCGGCGCCGAAAGCTTCCACTAAGCCGCAGCCGCCGAGCGGACAGCAGGCAAAGCCGCCTCAACGCGACAACCATGTCAGGAACGCGGTTCATCGAGATCGGCATCGAATCCTCCTGTCGTCCGAGCCAGACTGCCAGCTCATCGACCGGCCTTCAATACCTGCATTCCCCTATTCTTTAGCAGCCAATCGTGTAATCCCTGCCACGGCTCCCGCCTACAGAACCTTACGGATTGCGATTCTAGTTCTTTTTGAGGGACCATATTCATTGCAAAAGGAAGCTCCCCAGTCGGCTCCGTGACACCGCGGAAATACGGCTTTCTGCCGAAGCGCTATTTCCAACGGTAAATAAGGAGCGAGAAAAATTAATGCATATCTATTGGGGAGAAGCCCACCCACTATTGTTCTCTTGTTTACTTCTAGGAGGCGCAGCCCTCCTGGCCCTCATCTTTCATCAGTGCGTTTACTTTTTCCGGGACAAGGGTGCTGAGCGAAAAGGCGCGCCTTTAGGAAGTTTGCTGGTCAAACACTTGAAAGGGCCCACGCGATTTATTTTCCCGCTTCTAGCAGTGGTTTTTGTTCTTCAAGTCGTACCGCTTCCTGAAAATTGGCGTGGTGCGTTGCTGCATCTTGTCGAGCTGGCGGTCATGGCTTCCATCGGGTGGGGTTTCGCGGGACTGGCACGATTTATCACCGAGATTTTGGATTCGCGCTACACGGACGACACGCTCGAGGATATCGCCATCAGGCGGATCCATACGCAGGTCCAGGTTATCGAGCGAATCGTAGTTGTGCTGATCGTCGTAGTTACGTTAGGTGCGATGCTGATGACATTTCCTAGCGTGCGTCACCTGGGGACAAGCATGCTGGCCTCAGCTGGACTTGCCGGTCTTGTGGCCGGCATCGCAGCCCGTTCAACACTTTCGAGCCTAATCGCCGGATTACAAGTGGCCATCACGCAGCCTATTCGAATCGGCGATTCAGTGGTTATCGAGGGCGAATGGGGCTGGATCGAAAAGATCACGACAACCTACGTGGTCGTGCGGATTTGGGATCTGCGGCGCCTGATCCTCCCGCTATCGTATTTTATTGAAAAGCCTTTCCAAAATTGGACGCACACTTCCACAGATCTTTTGGGCACGGTGATGCTATATGCGGACTATAGCCTGCCTGTGGAAGAAGTTCGCCGGGAGCTGCACGAAATTCTGGCTTCGACGGACATGTGGAACGGCAGAGCTTGGGCATTGCAGGTTACTGATCTCACCGAACAAACCATTCAGGTCCGCGCTTTGATGAGCGCTTCGAATGCCTCCAAAGCTTTCGACTTACGCTGCTACGTTCGGGAGCACTTGATTAAATTCCTGCAAGAACAATACCCACAATGTCTGCCGCGCAGGCGCGGAGAATTGCTGCCGGTCCACGATCTGAAATAAATTATCCGGCGGCTCGCGGGCGTGACAGACCGGAAGTAGGTCATATTGCAGGGCTACCGGTCGATTCATCAACGGGGAGAGTAACGACGGCGATTTGGTGCAGTCCAGAAACGACATCACGCTGTAGAGAGCGTTTCTCCCGTGTGGCAACGGAGACGGATCTCCGTGCACGTCATGAAGGCCGATTCTCGATACTTAGCGAGGCCTTCTGTCTTGATCGCGTTTCGTTTCGGGCTCCCAAGTCATCGAAAATAGGCGGGCGAGCCATGTAAGCCGGATTCTGTGCAGCGCGCCATTCGTGAAACGAATTCCGCGCTGCGGCGATCATTCCTCTAGGTCACGGCTCGCGCCGTGACTCCAGCAGCCTACCCGAGGGTTGCTCTTGCAACGGCTTGCCCGCCAAAGGCGGACAGGCGCGTCGCAAAGGGAGCGCGTTTTGCAGCGACTGCTGTAAAGCAGTCCACTGCAAAACGTACTCGGCGAGCCGGGCCGGCTCTCCCCTCCTATTTGGCCTTGCACCACGCGGGGTTTTCCGTGCCTCCGGTGTTGCCACCGGAGCGGTGGGCTCTTACCCCACCTTTTCACCCTTACCTAACGGAGCGAGCTTGGGACGGGCTAAAGCCCGCCCCTACATTGACGTCGCGCAGGTTTTCCTGCGCGATGCCACCGTGCTGCACTCTGCCGGCGGTTTAAGTTTCTGTGGCACTATCCGTGAACCGTAGCACAGGCTTCAGCCTGTGTGCCTTTCTTCGGGCGCGCAATTCACGCATTCGTGCTGCTCAACCGAAGAAGCACAGACTCAAGTCTGTGCTACCGCTCCCCTGACGTTATCAGGCGCGTTGCCCTTTCGTCACCGGCTCTTGCGAGCCTACGACGATGGTGTCCGGACTTTCCTCCCGCCCGGCCATCTTGCGATGGCCAAGCCAGCGATCACCCGGCTCACCCGCCAGTTTTATTATACCGCGAGAATGTTGGGATTAACTGGAAGTCTGGATAACGTCACTTCACGCCGACGAGTCTCTCGAATTCGGATTCGGTGAGAATCGTCACTTCGAGTTCTTTGGCTTTGTCGTATTTTGAGCCGGGGTCCGTGCCTACTACTACGTAATCGGTCTTTTTGCTGACGGAGCCGGAGACTTTGCCGCCGTGTTGCTGGACCAGTTCGCCGGCTTGTTCGCGGCTGCGATTGGCGAGGCTGCCTGTGAAGACGAAGGATTTGCCAACGAATTTCTGGCTTTTTACTTGGCGCTTCTCGGCTGTGGGATGGACGCCTGCTTTGTGCAATCGCTTGATCAGCTGGCGGTTGGCGGGTTCGGAGAAAAACTCGGTGATGGCTGCTGCCACTTTTGGGCCGACTTCGTTGACGGCGACGAGTTCGTCTTCTTTTGCCGCGGCCAATTCTTCGAGCGAAGAAAAATGTTCCGCCAGCAGTTGTCCTGTGCGTTCTCCGACAAAACGCATGCCCAATGCATAGATAAGGCGATCCAAACTGTTTTTCTTGCTCCCCTCGACCTCCACTTGCAAATTTTGCGCGGATTTTTCCGCCATGCGATCTAGCGCCGCGACTTCGTCTTCTTTCAGCGCATAGAGATCGGCGACATCTTTCACAAGGCCCTTGTCCACCAACTGGTCGACGATCTTATCGCCGAGGCCGTCAATGTTCATGGCGTGGCGGCTGGCGTAGTGCAGTATGGACTCTTTCCGTTTTGCGGGGCAGGCGGCGTTCACGCAGCGGTAAGCGACTTCTCCTTCGACGTGGTGAATCGCGCTGTCGCATTCGGGGCAGTGCTTGGGCATGTGGAAGGGCTTGCGGTTCTTCCCTTCCTTGACGACTTTGAGGACGTGCGGAATCACCTCGCCGGCGCGCTCGATCAGCACGGTGTCGCCGATGTGCACGCCGAGCCTCTCCACCTCATCCATGTTGTGGAGTGTGGAACGGCTGACAGTGACGCCCCCCACTTGCACCGGTTCAAGGAGGGCGACGGGCGTCAGCGCGCCGGTGCGGCCGACCTGCACGATGATGTCGTTGACAACCGTTGTTTCCTGTCGGGCTGGATATTTGAAGGCCATGGCCCAGCGCGGAGCCTTGGAGGTAAAGCCCAGTTCGTTTTGAATGGGTGTGGAATTCACTTTAATCACCACACCGTCGATTTCGTAGGCCAGCTTCTCGCGCTTTTCATCCCAGTCGTCGCAATACTTCGTCACAGCATCAATACCATTGCAGAGCTTCCAGTCATCGGAAGCGCGGAAACGCAATTGCTTGAGAACTCCCAGGGAATCGGAATGTTTGGCGTAAGGCACTTTGCCGTCGACGAAGAGGTAGTAGGCGAAAAAGTCGAGCCGGCGGGCCGCTGTGGTCGATGGATCGAGGACGCGCACCGCGCCGGCGGCCGAGTTGCGTGCGTTCACAAAAATCTTGCCGCCAATTTCTTCCTGCTGGCGGTTCAGCGCCTCAAAGGCCTTGCGCGTCATCAAGACTTCGCCGCGCACTTCGAAAGCAGCGGGCAGCTTGACCTTTTTCAGCACGGCGGCATCCACTTGTAGCGGTATCGAGCGAATGGTTTTTACGTTGGGCGTGACGTCTTCGCCGGTGGTGCCATCGCCGCGCGTCACGCCGCGCACGAGGACGCCATCTTCGTATTGCAAGGAGATGCTCAGCCCGTCAAACTTGTGCTCGGCGATGTATTCGATTTTTTCCTGGCCGCTGCCTTCGCGCACACGCCGATCCCATTCGCGCAGTGCGTCGTACGAAAAAGCGTTGTCCAGGCTAAGCATGGCGCGGGCGTGGCGCACCGTCTGGAACCCTTCCCGCGGAGCGCCTCCGACGCGGACCGTCGGCGAATCCGGAGTCACGAGCTCGGGATAGGTGGCTTCCAGCTCTTTCAGCCGATTCATGAACCGGTCATAGGCGGCGTCCGAAATCTCCGGCTCGTCCAATACGTAATAGCGATATTCGTGGTAACGGAGCTTCTCGCGAAGGTCTGCGATTTCTTTTTTGACGGCGGCGGGCGCGGCTTTAGCCATGAAACCCTCTCGAGAACATGGTGCTCAAAAACACCCGACATTATATAGAATGATGAGTGCCACAAACGAATTGGAGCGAAAGTGAATACGGAAACACCGAATACGGAAACACTGAACGCGCTGCTGATACACAACCCCAACGCCGGGACCGGCGGAGGCAGCCGCCGCAGCATGCTCGATGAGGCGCGGCGGATTTTTGCTTCGGGCGGGATTCACACGGACCTTGCGGAAACGACCAAAGCCGGCGACGCCACGGAGATTGCGCAGCGGGCTCACGTGGAAGGACGGCAGTTGGTTATTGCTTGCGGGGGCGACGGCACTTTGAACGAAGTCGTGAACGGGCTGACGGGACAATCCAATGGGCATCGCGTGCCGTTGGCGCTGCTTCCTGGTGGAACGGCGAACATCCTTGCGAAGGAGCTGAACATTCCCTGGGACATTCCGAGCGCCGCGGAAAAGCTGGTGCGCGGCGAAATAAAAGAAATTGCGCTGGGACTGGCTACGCCGCTGAATGAACCCGCGAAGAAGAAATATTTTCTGAGCGTCGCGGGCGCGGGGCCGGATGGGATGATCGTTTATGCCATCGATCTGGATTTGAAAGCGCGCGTTGGCATTCTCGCTTACTGGTGGCAAGGGGCTTACCAGGCATTTCGCTATAAGTTTCAACACTTTCGCATCACTGCCGCGGGCAAGGAAGTCGATGCGTCGCTTGTGGTGGTTGGCAGGACCAAACATTACGGCGGCCCTTTTAAAATCACGACAGATGCGGATTTGTATGAAGATAAGTTTGAGTTGATGGCGCTGACTACCCAAAGCGGGTTTCGTTACCTGAGTTATCTGCCGACGCTGTGGATGGGAAAACTGCGCGGGACCCAAGGCGTCCACTATTGGAAAGCGGATAGTATTTTGTGCGAGCCCATTGGTGGAGTCGAGGTTCACGCGCAGGTGGACGGCGAGCCGCTGGCGCGGCTGCCTGTGGAGTTCAAGATTATGCCGCGCGCGCTGAAATTGCTGGTACCGCGGAATGGCAAGCACGCGCCCGCGAACGAACCCGCAAAGTCGTAAACGTGGACATTGTCACTCATGGACTGGCATCGCTGGCCATCGCGCGGGGATTTTTTCCGCGGGCTGGCAAAGCCGCAATGACATGCACCGTTCTGGCGGGGACGATTGCCGACGTCGATTGGGTGAGCAATTATTTTGGGCCTTCGGCTTATTTCGCCTGGCACGGCACTTATGCTCACTCCATCTTTGCCGTGTTTGTCATGCTAGCTGCGATTCCCACGGTTCCTGTGGTTCGCCATTTTTTTCATCATGAGCGCGAGATCGTCGCGTCTCCTCGGATTGCAACTGGAAGAATGTTTTGGGCTGCGGCTGTTGCAGCATCGTTCTGCGCGGCTTTGTTGCACATCGCCATGGACGCTTGCCAATCGGGCGGCTTCGAGATCTTCTGGCCGTTCAGTTCCAAGCGATTTGCAGCGGACTGGCTCCCTGCCCTTGATCCGTGGATTCTCACCATACTAATTCTTACGATTGCCGTGCCGGAATTGCTCCGGCTCGTGAGTTCGGAGATTGGCGCTAAGGAAAAAAAGCCGCGCGGGCAGACCGGCGCCATCATCGGGTTCGTTCTGATTTTTGCTTATGTGGGGGTGCGCGCAACCTTGCACTCCAATGTGCTGGCTATGATGAACGCGCGAACGTTTCACGGCGAGACGGCGCGGCGGGTCAGCGCATTTCCGGAGGCGCTCTCGGTGCTTACCTGGCACGGCGTTGCCGAGACGGAGAGCGCGCTCAACCAGATGGATGTGGATGTCACTGCCGGCAGCACATTTGATCCCGACACCAGCACGCGAGTTTTTAAACCGCAGTCTTCTCCAGTCCTCGATGCCGCTCGAGACACTGGCACGGCACGGCGTTTTCTCGCTACGGCGCAGATTCCGAAAGCAAGCGTGGAGAAAAACGAGACGGGGTACGTCGTCACACTTCGCGATTTGGCTTATGCCGCTTCGGGTGAGTCGCAACGTGAGGTCGCTGCACGGATTGAGCTCGATCTAAACAACAAGGTCAAGTCACAGGAATTGATTTGGGTAAGTTCCGCGCGCGAGCTGCCCAACTGAAACATTTCGCGTTACTTCGGCGCTTCTTGAGGCGGCTGCTGCTTCAGAATCACTCGGGAGAGCAGGTAGCTCACGAGAACGAGCGCAATTCCCAGAAGAGTGACCAGTAGCCAATGCTCCTTGATGTAAGGCAGAGCGTTTTCACCGTAGCGCACGGCAAGATATCCGACTCCGAAATAGCGAAACAGCCGGGCGAGCGTGATTGCGGACGCAAAACCAACGATAGGCGCTTCGAACGCGCCCGCGGCAAATACAAAAATCTTAAAAGGGGTCGGCGGCGGCAAAAGCGCGGCAATCAACATGCCGCCGAAGCCGTTGCGCTCGACCCAATGCCGAATCGCGTGGGCCCGGGCGCCGGCCTTGCGATGAAAATAGGCTTCGCCGCCCATGCGCGCCAAGTAATAAAGCAGGACGCAGCCCAGCACCGAGCCCGACGCCGCCATCAAGGCGTAGAGCGGCATGCGCGCGGGCTGCTTCATGGAAAGTTCAATCAGAAGCAGGTCGTTGATGATGGGAAACGAGAGCACCGAGGAATCAAGGAAAGAAATAATAAAGAGGCCGGGCGCACCGAGGCCGCTGGCGAAGGCAACTATTTTTTGCTTCCAAGTGTTCAGACTCAGTGACACGCGCAACTCCACGAGCCGTTCAGTCTAGCAGACAGCCCCTTTTGGAGTGCGCCGGCTTGACGCCGCTTTTCTTCCTCGTAGGACTCGATCTTTCGCAATATTCACTAAAGCAACGGCAGGACCAAGTGGTTCCGATAAAGAGCTTGCCTTCTTCCAGGGCGGCTGCAAAAGCGGGAGCATGGCTCCCGCACTCCAAAATTATTGTGAAAAGGCAGCGCGATCGAAGTGATTCATGAAGATCTGCATCAGCGCGGTACGGTGAAGATTCGGCAGGCGCGGAATTTCGCCAATAACGCGGACATGGCCAAAGCGCTCAATGGTCTCGCGATTTTCGCGGTTCTGGTCGCCGATCAGGACGACTCCGTGAACCGGCAGTTCCGCAGCGTGCAGGGCCGCTAGTGTCAGCAACGTGTGGTTGATGGTCCCGGCAGCGCTGCGCGCCGCCAGGATGACCGGCAGCTTGAACTTCACCATCATATCCAGCATGAACTGTTTTTGATTGATGGGCACCAGCACGCCGCCCAGGCCTTCGACGACGAGCCAGTCGTTGAGCAAGCTCGTCGGCAGATTGATGCGCCCCAGATCGATTTCCACTCCGGCCCAGCGGGCTGCCAGGTCCGGCGAAACCGGCGGGACAAATTTGTAGACTTCATCCAGCGTGCGATCCGTGCCGATTCCCGCCAGGCGCATCACCGTGACGCGGTCCGAGCCTTCGAGCGTGCCTGTCTGGATAGGCTTCCAGTAAACCGCATCCAGGGCGGCGCAAAGCAGCGCCGACAGCGTCGTCTTGCCGACGCCGGCGTCCGTGCCGGTGATGAAAAAGTGATGCCTCACGCGAGGCCCGCGGCTGGAGCGTGTTGAATGTGCAGTGGCACCTTTTCGAATGCGGCGATCACGTGGCGAACCAACCCGGCTTCAACGCGCTTCCCTCCGTCGCGAATGTGGCCCACGGCAGCGTTGCCAGCCGCTCGGCTTGATGCTGCCAGCGCAAAAATTTTGTTCATGAGACCTGGTCCAAACTGGGTTGCTTTCTGCTCAACAGATGAAGGCATGTTACCATCGGTTTGCAAATGTTTGTCGCCCGCGTATCGGGCCCGGTACCGTCCTATTAACGTCCCCCAAAGGGGGCCGGCAGTGTCCTTTTTTGGAGTGCGGTAGCCTTGCTCCCGCTTTTGGAGCCGTCAGACTGGCAAGCGCCTGCGCACTGACTGATCGAAATTAGAACACTGCCAGCGGGCTGGCCAGTTTGACCCACCCCTCCGCTAAATGTTATAAATCAACGTTTTGTGTATGCCCGTGCATCGGCCCTACAGGGTACTGCTCCGGCGTTTTCGCGGGGTAGATGGGTTGGGCGTGTGGGCGGGCGATCCCGGTCCTTCCGGGAAGCACAAAAGCTCTATTCGTGTCCCGTCTTGAGGTGGGAGCCTTTTGAAATCCGGCGAGGTACTCCCCCGGCGCTCGGCAAAAAGCGCGCGGATGAAATGGTGTGCCGGAAACGAGTTTGCAGGGACGCGGTTAGCCCTGAATCCGATTTTTTGATGGAGGATTTTGATGCCCACCTGGCTTGCATGTGCCTGGTCCTTGGGATGTAGATTCGCTAAGTGGAGTGCGGTTGCTGCCGTTCTCAGCCTGCTCACCGGCGCCGCAGCAGTGACGGCTCAGGAAACCGGCGGCGGTGAAGCCGCCTTGAAGGTGCCCGACCTTTCTCAGGTCTCGTTTCTTGGGATCGATGGGCATAAGCTGCTCCTCTTTGGCATCGTGTTTTGCGTGTTTGGCCTAATTTTCGGGTTGGCCATCTACAGCCGCCTCAAGGGAATGCCCGTGCACAAATCCATGCGCGACATTTCCGAGCTTATTTACGAGACGTGCAAAACGTACCTCTTCACACAGGGCAAATTCCTTATCTTGCTGTGGCTGTTTATTGCCGTGGTCATCGTCATCTATTTCGGCGTTCTCGCTCCTGTCCATCCCACCGCGGTAACTTTGCCGATCATTCTCGTGTTCAGCATCATCGGAATGGCTGGAAGCTACGGCGTCGCCTGGTTCGGCATTCGCGTCAATACCTTCGCAAACTCGCGCACTGCCTTTGCAGCGCTTCGCGGCAAGCCCTATCCGATTTATCACACGCCGCTGGAAGCTGGCATGAGCATAGGCATGATGCTCATCAGCGTTGAATTACTGATGATGCTATTTATTTTATTGTTTATCCCGGGCGACTACGCGGGGCCGTGCTTCATCGGCTTTGCCATCGGTGAATCGCTGGGCGCGGCAGTATTGCGTATCGCGGGCGGCATCTTCACGAAAATCGCCGACATCGGCTCCGACCTGATGAAGATCGTCTTCAAAATCAAGGAAGACGACGCGCGCAACCCCGGCGTCATCGCGGATTGCACCGGTGACAACGCAGGTGACTCGGTCGGCCCGAGTGCCGACGGCTTTGAGACGTACGGCGTCACGGGCGTCGCGCTGATCACTTTTATTCTTCTCGCCGTGAAAGATCCCAAAGTTCAGGTGCAATTGCTTGTCTGGATCTTTGTCATGCGCATCATGATGCTCGTCTCCAGCGCTGGCGCATATTTCATCAACGGTTTCATCGCCAATGCCAAGTATGGCAACGCCGACAAAATGAATTACGAAGCGCCTCTGACGTCGCTGGTCTGGATCACTTCCGTCGTTTCGATCGCGCTCACCTACGGGATTTCTTATCTCATCATTCCGACGCTGGGAACCGACGCTTCGCAATGGTGGAAGCTGGCCACGATCATCTCCTGCGGGACGCTGGCAGGCGCCATCATTCCTGAGTTGGTGAAAGCATTCACGTCCACCGAATCACGCCACGTGAAAGAAGTCGTCGCTTCAGCGGAAGAGGGCGGCGCGTCCCTGGGTATTCTTTCCGGCTTCGTCGCAGGCAATTTTTCCGCCTACTACATCGGCCTGGCAATGGTCGTCTTGATGTCGCTCGGATACCTCATCAGCAATATGGATCTTGGGCTTCTGATGCTCGCACCGGCGGTCTTTGCGTTTGGACTTGTGGCTTTTGGGTTCCTCGGTATGGGGCCCGTCACGATCGCTGTCGATTCTTACGGCCCGGTTACCGACAATGCGCAGTCTGTCTACGAACTGTCGCTGATCGAACAAGTTCCCGGCATCAAGCAGGAATTGAAGAAGGACTACAACATTGACGTCAACTTCGAGAGCGCCAAGGAGATGCTCGAAGCCAACGACGGCGCAGGCAACACGTTTAAAGCCACCGCCAAGCCCGTGCTCATCGGCACTGCTGTCGTCGGCGCCACCACCATGATTTTCTCCATCATTATGGCGCTCACCCACGGCCTCACGGAAAACGTCAACAATCTTTCGCTGCTTCACGCGCCTTTCGTTCTCGGCCTCATCACCGGCGGTGCGATGATCTATTGGTTCACCGGCGCCAGCACGCAGGCCGTGACCACCGGCGCTTACCGCGCCGTTGAATTCATCAAAGCCAACATTCACCTGGAAGGAGCGGCCGCGGCCAGCGTCGCCGACAGCAAGAAGGTCGTTGAAATCTGCACGCAGTACGCGCAGAAGGGCATGCTCAACATTTTCATCGCCGTGTTCTTCGCAACGCTTGCCTTCGCTTTCATCGAGCCTTTCTTTTTCATCGGCTATCTTTTCTCCATCGCCATCTTCGGCCTGTATCAAGCTATCTTCATGGCCAACGCCGGCGGCGCCTGGGACAATGCCAAGAAAATCGTCGAAGTGGAGCTCAAGCAAAAGGGCACGCCGCTCCATGATGCGACGGTCATCGGCGACACGGTCGGCGATCCGTTCAAAGACACTTCGTCTGTGGCTCTGAACCCCGTCATCAAGTTCACGACCCTCTTCGGCCTGCTCGCCGTCGAACTCGCCGTGCAACTCACCGCCAGCCAGGGAGGAAACGGCTTGACGCACATCCTTGCCGCGGCGTTCTTCATCGTTTCTTTCATCTTCGTCTACCGCTCGTTCTACAGCATGCGCATCCGTGGCTCAGCAGCATGATCGAGAAGTGGTCGACAAAAGAATGGGCGCTCGGTGTCCGAAAGTAGAACCCAGCTGATCCAGAGGCGTATACTGTCCGCAATGGACAAGTATTCTTATCCGGGTCTCGGCCACCTACGAAGTGTGCGGTCGCCTCGATCGTCGTTGTCATATCCAGAGGTTGTGCCTGTCGGCCCGGTTGGCGCGAGTCAGTGGACTGGGCATCCTATCGGCTTGTTTATTGTCGTTAGCCTCTTTTTGTCTGTGCTGGTCGGGGCGCCGGATGCCCGAGTTTTCGTCCTGATCTCGCTTGGCCTCGGTACGCTTCTCGCTGGCGCCCTCTATCTTTGGCACCGGTCAAAGAGCTTCTTTTAATCGCGCGGTTCCTTCCGATAACAACTGCTGTATTCGAAGGGTGATTGGCGCTAGAATCCTCGCGCGTTTTTATGAGGTGGAGATTATGAAGAGAATTGCTTTCACACTTTCGGCGGTCGTGGTACTTGCTGCCAGCCCATCCATTTTGCAGGCGCAAGTCGACACCAAATGGAAAATTCACGATCTCACTCGCCCCGTCCCTGCGGTCATTGATCCGGGGACTGCCAGCACGCAAGACGCGCCCGGGCATCCGCCCTCGGACGCTGTCGTTCTGTTCGATGGAACTGATCTTTCCAAGTGGAATCACAAGGATGGAAGCGCCCCAAAATGGAAAGTCGAAAATGGTTACGCTGAAGTTGTGGCCAAGACCGGCTATATCTATACCAAGCAGGCTTTCGGCGATTGCCAGTTGCATGTGGAATTTCGCGAGCCTACGCCTCCGCACGGCGACAGCCAGGAGCGCGGCAATAGCGGCGTTTTTTTGATGGGCCTTTACGAAATCCAAGTGCTCGATTCCTACCAGAACAAGACTTACGCCGACGGACAAGCTTCAGCCGTCTACGGTCAGTACCCTCCGCAAGTGAACGCCGCGCGCCCTCCGGGCCAGTGGCAGTGGTATGACATCGTTTTCCACGGCCCGCGCTTCGACGCCGCGGGCAAACTGCTGCGTCCTGCGCGCTTCACGGTGTTTCACAATGGTGTGCTGGTGCAGGACAACGTCGAGCCGTCCGGTCCTACAGAACATGGCGAGCGGCCGCCGTACAAAGCGGGGCCCGATAAGCTGCCGCTCGGTTTGCAGGATCACGGCGACCCGGTACGCTTCCGCAACATCTGGATTCGCGAATTGAAGACTGCGGAGTGATCTGCAATGAGAATGCTTCAACTTTTGAACGTGGGGCAATCTTGTGCTTGGGCTCTCAGATTGGAGCGAAGTTGAATTGAACTATGACTGCGAGAAGCAAAGCTTCATCATCTCGAAGGTCAAACTTGGTGGTGTCTGACCAAGGTCCTGATAAACGCATTATAAAAGGGCGCCCCTTTGAGACTGTTACGAAACGAGGGCAATAAAAGAGACGCAAGCGATGTTCCGAGTGCCGGAGCATCGCTTTTTT
>Ga0209248_10000011_pt1 | contig 63126 bp, 61 predicted proteins | sample BogFormECP04_OM1_FD_188241 | JGI IMG/M metagenome (GOLD analysis project Ga0209248, IMG submission 188241) | Bog forest soil microbial communities from Calvert Island, British Columbia, Canada - ECP04_OM1 (SPAdes) (version 2) | ecosystem: Environmental > Aquatic > Freshwater > Wetlands > Bog ... | reverse complement strand
ATCGTCGAAACCCAGCGGGTGCAGATACAGATCCTCGGCGGCCTGCGCGAAAGCGGTCGACGGCGTCGGCTCGCTGGTTCCGCCGAGGATGATCGCCGTGTCGCTCCCAGATAGCGAGCCGTCCGCGGACAGCAGAGTCACGTCAGCGTGGGCGGCTTGGTTGATCGGCGCGCTAGCCACGCCAACGATCATCCCAACGGCGGTAACGCTCGCGAGCAACTTATATCCGTTCACCGCTGCGCTCCTCGAACCGCTGGTGGGCGATCGGAGCGCTGCGCTAAGTGAATCTCACGAACTAGCGCCGGTATCGAAAAAACTACGGTGAACGCGATACCCGCGAACATGGCGCTCATTTCGTCCCACCCCTACGGCGTGATGACGACCAGGCCGCTGCCGTCACTGGCGAACGCGCTCAGCATGTCGCCCATAACGGTGGCGAGGTCGAAACTGCCAACGCTACCGGCGAAGGCCTCGTCGTTGTTGCCGACGATGGAGGCGAAGTCGAAACTGCCGTCCAAGCCCGCCTTGACGTAGTCGTTGTTGCCGACAGCGGAGGCGAAGTCGAAAATGCCGCCGTCGGCCTCGACGACGTTGCTGGTGCCGTCGGCGAATGCGAAGTCAAACCCGGTACCCACTTCACCCGCGTCGGCGCCGGCACCGTTGCCGATGGCGATCGCAATGTCCCCCGGGCCCGCTATGGCGATCGCGGTGTTGCCCGCGAGGGGGAACAAATCTATCCCGCCGATTGAGACCTGCATATCCAAAGCTGATGTCTGGGCGGGGACTGATAGATCACCCAGATCCATCCCGCCGATCCACGAGAACGGGTCGGCAGACGGGTCGGCCGAGGCGACCCCCGGCGTGGCGGCCAGCGCCGCCCCAATACCCAACCCCACCGCCAGTAGGCCCAGCCGACCGAGACCACGAGAACGCAACATGGGTCTTCCTCTCTCTCAGCCCCTTATGCGTATTTTCTTAGTGACCGCCGCCAGGCACACGAGTAGTCCGGTACTGCATTTCCACCTGTCGTGTACCCAGCTCCATGTGGGGCCAACGGTGGTGGCCGATCTGTCGTTGTGAACGGAAGCTTAACTCCACATGAGTTCGATATGTGCGTGGCCGATGAGCTGCTCGACGAGTGGATCATCGCTTGCCGTCCAACAACTTAGACGTTTGGGCTGCCTGTGGCCGGATGCTGACGAGTCCACCAAGGCAGCTGTCGGGGCGGCGATCCGCACCCGGATCGGAACTGCTGCGGACGTGCTGCGGACGAATTGACCTCTCAGCGGTGCTGCGCTGCAGGTCAGGGTTACAAACCCAGCGACTTGGCGATGATCACCTTCATCACCTCGCTGGTTCCGGCGTAGATTTGCGCCACCCGTGCATCGGTGTACAGCCGTGCGATCGGATACTCCATCATGTAGCCGTAACCGCCGAAGAGCTGCAGGCAACGGTCCACGACGCGGCCCTGCATCTCGGTGCAGAACAACTTCACCCTGGCCGCATCCGCAACAGACAGCCGACCCTCGACGAGCTCGGTGACCGCACGGTCGACCACCGCCTGGCCGGCCTCGATCTCGGCGGACATCGCGGCGAGTTCGAACTTGGTGTTCTGGAACGAGGCGACCGGCTGGCCGAATGCCTTGCGCTCCTTGACGTAGTCGATCGTGGCGGCCACAGCCGCCCGGGCCTGCGCCACCGACCCGACCGCGACCGTCATCCGCTCCTGCGGCAGGTTGTGGCCGAGGTAGCCGAACGCCTCGCCCTCCTCACCCAGCCGGTTGGCGACCGGGACCCGGACGTCGGCGAACGACAGTTCGCCGGTGTCCTGCACCTTGCAGCCCATCTTGTCCAGTGCTCGGCCCTTGACGAAGCCGGGCATGCCGTCCTCGACCACCAGCAGCGTCAACCCACGACGCCGGTTGTCCGGGTCGGTCGAGGTGCGCGCGACCACGATGACCAGATCGGCGAGTATGCCTCCCGTGATGAAAGTCTTTGCGCCATTGAGGATGTAGTGGTCACCGTCCAGCACCGCAGTGGTACGGATACCGGCGAGATCGGAACCAGTGCCGGGCTCGGTCATCGCGACCGCAGTCAGCAGCGTTCCGGCGGCCAGACCGGGAAACCAGCGTTGCCGTTGCTCGGCGTTCGCGTAGTGCAAGAAGTACGGCAGGATCACTTCCAGTTGGGTGCGGACGGTCCCCGTGGTGACCATGGCGCGGGCCGCTTCTTCTTGCAGGACAACGTTATAGCGGTAGTCGGGCTGGCCTGATCCGCCGTATTCCTCGGGGATGGCCATGCCCATCATGCCCAGCGCCCCGAGCTTTTCGTAGGTTTCCCGTGGCATATGACCGGCCTTCTCCCAGTCGGCGTAGTGTGGGCCGATCTCTTTCTCCACGAATTCGCGTGCCAGCTCCCGGAATGCTCGGTGAACAGGTCTCTACGCATGAATTCCCCCGTCAGGCAACAAGTTCCACAAGCGTGGCGTTGGCAGTGCCGCCACCTTCACACATGGTCTGCAATCCGTAGCGAATCCCGTTGTCACGCATGTGATGCGCCATCCGGGTCATCAAGACCGCGCCCGACGCGCCGAGTGGGTGACCGAGGGCAATGGCTCCGCCCAGCGGGTTGACCAGGTCCGGGTCGGCGCCGGTTTCGGCAAGCCAGGCGAGCGGCACCGGGGCGAACGCCTCGTTGACCTCGAACACCCCGACCTCCGCCAGCGAGACGCCAGCCTTGGTCAGCACCTTCTCGGTGGCAGGAATGGGACCCGTGAGCATCAGCACCGGGTCCGCCCCGGTCACCGCTCCGGCCCGGTAGCGCACCAGCGGCGTCAATCCGAGCTCCAGCGCGGCCGCCGACGTCATCACCAACAATGCCGCCGCGCCATCGGAGATCTGTGAAGAGTTGCCGGCGTGAATGACGCCGTCGTCGACGAACGCGGGCTTGAGCCCGGCCAGTTTCTCCACGGTCGTCCCCCGCCGCACGCCCTCGTCTTTGCTCACCGCGGTGTCCCCGACGAAGACGGGGACGATCTGGTCGTCAAAGACCCGGTTGTCCTGGGCCGCGGCGGCCCGTTCGTGGGACATCGCAGAGTATTCGTCGAGCCGGGTACGGGAAAATCCCCACTTCTTCGCGATCATCTCGGCTGACAGCCCTTGGTTGAAGGAGAAATCGTCATAGCGGGCAAGCACTTTGGGCCCGTAGGGCATTCCGGTGGCCCTGGCCGAACCCAGCGGCACTCGGCTCATCACCTCGACACCGCCGGCCACGACGACGTCCTGCTGCCCGGACATCACTGCCTGCACCGCGAAGTCGAGGGCCTGCTGGCTGGAACCGCATGCCCGGTTGATCGTCGTGCCCGGGATGCTCTCAGGCCAGCCGGCGGCCAGCACCGCGTAGCGCCCGATATTGCTTGACTGATCCCCGACCTGCGACACGCAACCCCAGACGACGTCGTCGATGATCTCCGGGGCGATGCCGGTGCGCTGCACCAGTTCGTTGAGCACGAGAGCCGACAGGTCGGCGGCGTGCATGGCCGACAGCCCACCGTTACGCTTGCCGACCGGTGTCCGCACCGCTTCGACGACGACTGTTTCACGCATTTGTCTGCTCCGATCTCGATAACGCCCACCGACCAGTAAACGACGGGTCGCGCCGCTCGGCGAAGGCGGCATACGCTTCGCGTGCATCCTCGGTGGCGAAATTGACGCCCTGCGCACGGGCTTCGTTGGCCAACGCGTCACGCATGGTCCGGTCGGCACCCTCGTTGAGCAACGCCTTGGTTTGCGCCAGCGCGATCGTCGGGCCGGCGGCCAGCCGGTCGGCGAGGTCGGTGACGAAATCGTCGATCTCCGGGGCGGATACCACCCAGGTCACCAGGTTCAGCGCGTGAGCCTCGGCGGCGTCGATAGTCTCGGCCAGCAGCGCCAGCCGTTTGGCCTGTTGCAGGCCAACGATTTTCGGCAGCAGCCAGGAGCCGCCCAGATCCACCGACAATCCACGCTTGGCGAAGATCTGCGAGAACGTCGACTCCGGGGTGGCGGCAACCAGATCGCAGCCCAGCGCCAGGTTCCATCCGGCGCCGACGGCCACCCCGGTCACTTTGGCGATCGTCGGAACCGACAGCTCATGCAGCGCCAGGGCCACGTCGGTCAACCGCTGCAGCTTGTACACCGGGTGGGTGTCGTCGGGACTGGCGATGTCGGCGCCGGAGCAGAACGCGCCGCCGGCGCCCGTGATCACGACCGCACGCACCCCGCGGTCATTGCCCGCGGCGGTGAGCGCATCGGCCAATGCGATCCACAGCTCACGGTTGATCGCGTTCTTCCGCTGAGGTCGATTCAGCGTCAGCGTCCGCACACCGTTGCGGTCGCTGGACAGCAACACGGATTCCTCGGACATCAGCGCCGCCCCTCCTCATCGCTTCGCTCTGCATCGTCGCCGACGCGGGACATCAGGGGTAGACCGGTCCGATCGCGCCTTGCGCTCGCAGCGCGACGATTTCGTCGTCTGCGATGCCGAGTTCGGCGAGCACCGCGTCGGTGTGCTGCCCGAGTCCGGGCACCGCGCCCATGGCGGGCTGATAGCCGGAGATGACCGGCGGGGGCAGCAAAGCCGAAATCGGGCCGGCCGGCGTGTCGACGTGCCGCCAGCGATCCCGGGCGGTCAGCTGTGGGTGCACCAGAACCTCGCTCGGCAGGTTGTAGCGCGCATTGCCGATGCCCGCGGCATCGGCAGTCTTCTGCACATGTTCCAAGTCGTGCGCCGCGCACCAGGCGCCGATGGCGTCGTCCAGGATGTCGCGGTGCGCGCAGCGACCGGCGTTGCCGGCGAACCTCGGGTCGTCGGCGAGGTCGTCACGCTCCAAGATCTGGCGCGAAAGCCGTTGCCATTCAGCATCATTGGTCGTACCTAGCACGACGGTCTGGCCGTCGGAGGTACGGTAGGCGCCGTACGGCGCCACCGCGGGCGAGCTCATGCCCAGCGGCTGCTGGTCGACACCGGAATGCTGGGTGAAGGTGAGCGGATAACCCATCAGATCGGTCATCGTGTCGAACAAGCTCACCCCGACCGTGTTGCCGTGGCCGCCGGAAGTCGACCCGGCGTCGCGCGAATACAGCAGAGCCAAAATCGACAGTGCCGAATACAGCCCGGTGCTGATGTCCGCCATCGGTGGGCCGGGCTTGGCGGGTTCGCCGGGACGGCCGGTCACCGCGCATGCGCCCGACTCCGCTTGGGCGAGCAGGTCGTAAGCCCGTTTGTGCGACAACGGTCCGCCGGGGCCGTACCCGTCGATTTCGACCGCGATCACGTCCGGGTGGCGCTGCGTCAGGTCAGCCGGCCCGATGCCCAGCCGGGCGGTCGACCCTGGGGCGAGGTTGGACACCAGGACGTCGGCATGGTCGAGAAGCTGATGCAGAACGTCAAGGCCCGCTTGGTTTTTCAGGTCGAGTGTTACCGACTCCTTGCCCCGGTTGGCCCAAATAAAGTGGGCGGCGAGTCCGTTGACGACGTCGTCGTAGTGCCGGGCGAAGTCTCCCCCTTTGGGGTTTTCCACCTTGACGACGCGTGCACCGAAGTCAGCGAGCACCCGTGTGCACATCGGAGCGGACACTGCCTGCTCCAGGGCCACCACGGTGACTCCCGTCAGCGGCCCCCTGGATGCCGACATCACATCACCATGCCGCCGTCCACCGGCAACACCTGACCGGTGATGTAGGAGGCGGCGTCCGAGGCGAGGAAGACGAAAGCACCCGCGACCTCCTCGGGTTCGGCCCAGCGCTTCAAGGGAATTCGGGCCATCATGTTGGCCGCGAATTTCTCGTTGGTCCGAATGGTCTCGGTCATCCGGGTCGCGGCGAGCGGTGCGAGCGCGTTGACAAGAATGTTGTTGCGCGCCATCTCGCGGGCCAACGACTTGGTGAACCCGATGATGCTGGCCTTGGCTGCCGAGTAGTTCACCTGGCCAAGCGTGCCCGTGATCCCGGCTGACGAGACGACGTTGATGATGCGGCCGGTGCCGTCGGTGGGCAGGAACTTCAGCGCGGACTGGGCGCAGTGAACGGCCCCCATCAGATGGATGTCGAGCACCCGCTGGAAGCTTTCGTCGGTGAGATCGGCAAACATCGCCGGCGCCGTTATCCCGGCATTGTTGACCAGGATGTGCAGCACACCCTCGGTGAGGCCGGCGGCGTGTGCCGCCGCCGCGTCGGCGGCAGCACGGTCTCGCACGTCGAGCGCGACGCCTTCAGCCTTGCCGCCGTCGGCGCAAATGCGTTCGGCGACAGCTGAAGCAGCGTCCGCATCCACGTCGCTGACGAGTACCGCTGCGCCGGCAGCGGCCAACGCATGGGCGACCGCCGCGCCGATTCCACTGCCGGACCCGGTGACCAATGCCGATCGTCCGGTCAGGTCGAACAGGGTCATCAGTAGCTCCTCGGCAGTTTCAGCACGTGCGAGCCGAGGAAGTTCAGGATCATCTCCTGGCTGACCGGCGCAATCTTCATCAGCCTGGCCTCCCGGAAGTACCGCGAAACGTGATACTCCTCGGAATATCCCATGCCGCCGTGCGTTTGCAGCGCCCGGTCGGCAGCGGTGAAACCGGCGTCGGCGCATAGGTATTTCGCGGTGTTGGCCTCGCGTCCGCAGGGTTTGCCGTTGTCATAGAGCCAGGTGGCTTTGCGCAGCATCAACTCGGCGGCGTCGAGCCGGGCGAGCGAATCAGCCAGTGGAAACTGAATGCCCTGGTTCATCCCGATCGGCCGGTCGAAGACATGGCGCTCGTTGCCGTACTTCACCGCCTTCTCCAGGGCGACCCGGCCGATGCCCAGCGCCTCAGCGGCGATCAGCATCCGTTCCGGGTTGAGGCCGTCGAGGATGTATTGAAAGCCCTTGCCTTCCTCACCAACTCGATCTTCGACCGGAATGTGCAGGTCGTCGATGAACACCTCGTTGGAGCTGACGGCGTTGCGACCCATCTTGCGGATCGGCCGGACTTCCACCCGGCTGCGGTCAATGTCGGTGAGGAACAGCGTCATCCCATCGGTCTTCTTGGTGACCTCGGCATAGGGCTGGGTTCGGGTGAGCAGCAGGATTTTCTGCGACTCGAGCGCCTTGGAGATCCACACCTTTCGACCGTTGACGACATAGTGGTCGCCGTCGTGCTTGGCGAACGTGGTGATGCGGGAGGTGTCTAGGCCCGCACCGGGTTCGGTGACTCCGAAGCACACGTGCAGTTCGCCCGTCGCCACCTTCGGCAGCGTGCGAGCCTTGAGTTCGTCGGAACCGTGTTTGACCACCGGCTGCATGCCGAAGATCGACAGGTGAATGGCGCTGGCGGCGTTCATCGCTCCGCCTGCTTTGGCCACTTCTTCGGCCAGCAGCGTTGCTTCGGTGATGCCGAGGCCGTGGCCGCCGTACTGCTCCGGGATCGTCATACCCAGCCAGCCGCCGCTGGCGATCGCCTGATAGAACTCGTGCGGAAACTCGTGCGCCTGGTCTTTTTCCATCCAGTAGTGGTCGTCGAACTTCGACGCCAACTCGGCGACCGACTTGCGGATCAGCTCTTGGTCGTCGGTCAGCTCGAAGTTCATCCCACCGCCGGGCACTGGTAAATCTCCTTCAATCAGTTCAGGCACCAGCTTTCAGTGTCGGCCCGCTGCGCCCGGCTTCGCCGCGCTTGCGACCGCCACGGGCTTTCGGTGTCGGCCCGCTGCGCCCGGCTTCGCCGCGCTTGCGACCGCCACGGGAGCGCATGCATTCCGGTGCCGCGTCAGTCCTTGTTGCCGGTCAGTTCTTTCGCGCTGGCGGCGAAGTCCGCGAACGACGAACCCGACCTGGCCTCCTTGTGGTGGCTGAGGGCTCGGATCGAAACGTCGTGGCCCTCCGCGGACTTGCGTAACGCGCCCACTGTTGCCTGCTGCTGCGTGATGTGGCTGAACGGGTCGAACGAGTACCACCGCATGGCGTTCTGGTAGGCCATTTTGTTGATCTCGTCGTCCGGCACGTTGTTGGCGGACAGCACTTCCCACAGCTCCTCGGGCGCGCCCGGCCACATCGAGTCGCTGTGCGGGTAGTCGGCTTCCCAGCAGATGTTGTCGATGCCGATCATGTTGCGCAGCGCCACACCCACCTTGTCGCTGATGAAGCAGGTGAGGAAGTGCTCGCGGAAGATGTCGCTGGGCAGCTTGCCGCCGAAGTTCTGGTGTGTCCAGGTCGAGTGCATCTCGTAGGTCCGGTCCGCCCGCTCGAGGAAGTAGGGGATCCACCCGGTACCGCCCTCGGACAGTGCGACCTTGAGGTCCGGGTACTCCTTGATCGGCCGCGACCACAGCAGATCCGCGGCGGCCTGCACGATGTTCATCGGCTGCAGGGTGATCATCACGTCCATCGGCGCGTCGGGTGCGGTGATCGCGAGCCGGCCCGATGATCCGATGTGCACGTTCATCACGGTGTTGGTGTCACACAACGCTTTCCACAGCGGGTTCCAGTATTCGTTGTGGAAACTCGGGTAGCCCATCGCGGCCGGGTTCTCGGTGAACGTCAATGCATGCACGCCCTTCTTGGCCACCCGTCGCACCTCTTTGGCGCACTCCTCGGCATCCCAGATCACCGGTATCGCCATCGGGATGAACCGTGCCGGGTAGGCGCCGCACCACTCGTCGATGTGCCAGTCGTTGTAGGCCTGCACGAGCGCCACCGAGAATTCCGGGTCCTCGGTGGCGAACAGCCGACCGGCGAACCCCGGGAACGACGGGAAGCAGATCGAGGCCAGGATGCCCCCGGCGTTCATGTCCTTGATCCGCTCGTCGACGTTGTAGCAACCGGGCCGGATCTCGTCGAGGCCCTGCGGCTCGAGGCCGTACTCCTCCTTCGGGCGTCCGGCCACCGCGTTGAGCGCGACGTTGGGGATCACGGTGTCGCGGAACTGCCAGCAGTCGGAGCCGTCCGCGTTGTGCACCAGCCGCGGCGCGTCATCGGTGTACTTCTTCGGCAGGTGGTCCTTGAACATGTCCGGTGGCTCGACGGTGTGGTCGTCGACGCTGATCAGAATCATGTCGTCTTTGTTCACTGGCCGTTCCTCTCGTTGGGGGTCGTTCGGCGGCCCGTTCTCTCAAGTATGAAAATTATCTTCTCTGATCGCGAGAATCAACATCTTCAAGGTACTCCGGCGGCGACCGGGGTCCGGTCGGCGCACTAGCGCGGCCCGCACCTGAGGATGACGTTTCCGCTGGTCGAATGCCAAACATTGACCAATCCGCGAGTTCATGGAAACCTATTGGTCAAATATGAGAATATGATTCTCGTAACTGAGGAGGCCGTATGCGTCTGTCCCCGTTGCCGGCGGACCAGTGGGACGACGCTGCCCGGCATGCGGTCTCCGGCATGCTGCCCGAGGAGCGGCGCAATCCTCGCGACGCCGGCAACGTGCTGTCGACCTTGGTACGCCATCCGAAGCTGACCCGCGCGTATCTCCGCTTCAGCAGTTACCTGCTCTACGGGTCGACGCTGCCGCCGCGCATCCGCGAGCAAGTCATCCTGCGGGTCGCACATCGGCGCGGCTGCGCCTACGAGTGGTCACACCATGTGGACATCGGCAAGGACGTGGGGCTGTCCGCCGCCGACATCGAGGCGGTGCAATCGGGCAATCCGAGCGACGAGTTCGATCGCGCGGTACTGGCCGCCGTCGATGAGCTCGATGAGAAGACCAACCTCTCGGACCAGACGTGGACAGCTCTCGGTGAGCGGCTCGACGAGCACCAGCGGATGGATTTGATCTTCACGACCGGTGGCTATATCGCACTTGCGATGGCTCTGAACACTTTTGGCGTCGAGGTCGAGCACGACCAGACAGCCCGGACAGAAAGGTAGAACATTGCCACATTTCGCCAAGCCGGCTGCCGGCAGCTGGACAGAAAACTACCCAGAACTGGGCACCGCACCAGTCGATTACACCGACTCGATCGATCCGGCGTTCTTCGAGGCCGAGCGCGACGCGATCTTCAAGCGGACGTGGCTCAACGTCGGTCGGGTGGAGCGGCTGCCGCGCACCGGCAGCTACTTCACCAAAGAGCTGCCGTCGGCGGGCCCGGGCATGTCGGTGATCATCGTCAAGACCAAGGACGGGTCCATCAAGGCCTACCACAACGTCTGCCGCCACCGCGGAAACAAGTTGGTGTGGAACGATTTTCCACACGAGGAGACCTCGGGCACCTGCCGGCAGTTCACTTGTAAGTACCACGCCTGGCGCTACAGCCTCGACGGCGATCTGACCTTCATCCAGCAGGAGGACGAGTTCTTCGACGTCGACAAGAGCCAGTACGGCCTGGTCGGCGTCCGCTGCGAGGTGTGGGAGGGTTTCATCTTCATCAACCTCGACCAGAACGCCAAGCCGCTCGCCGACTACCTGGGCCCCCTGGCCAAAGGCATCGAGGGCTACCCGTTCGGCGAGATGACGGAGTACTACTCCTACCGCGCGGAGGTCGGTAGCAACTGGAAGCTGTTCATCGACGCGTTCGCCGAGTTCTACCACGCGCCGGTGCTGCACCAGGGGCAGTACACCAAAGAAGAAGCCGCCAAGATCATGAAGCACGGCTTCGAGGCGCTGCACTACGAGCTGGCCAGCCCGCACGGGATGATCTCCACCTGGGGCGGTCAGGCGCCGCCCGCTGACATGTCGATGGTCAAGCCGATGGACCAGGTGCTGCGCAGCGGGCTGTTCGGTCCCTGGGACAAGCCGGAGGTCATCGAGAAGCTTGCTGAGCTGCCTCCGGGCGTCAACCCAAAGCGGATACCGCAGTGGGGAATTGACTCGTGGCACTTCTTCCCGAACTTCATGCTGCTGATCTGGGAGCCCGGCTGGTTCCTGACCTACCACTACTGGCCGACCGCCGTCGACAAGCACATCTTCGAGTGCACGCTGTATTTCGTTCCGCCGAGAAACGCGCGGGAACGCCTTGCACACGAGTTGGCCGCGGTGACGTTCAAGGAGTATGCGCTGCAGGATTCCAACACCCTCGAAGCGACCCAGACGATGATCGGCACCAAGGTCGTCAAAGACTTTCTGCTATGCGATCAGGAAATCCTGCTCCGGCATCTGCACAAAGTGACCGGTGACTACGTAAAGGAGTACCGCCACAATGGCCACGCCAAGTAAGCTGCCCGCCGAATTCGCAGACCTGGAGCCGTATCTGGAGTGGGATCTGGCCACTGAACCCGAGCGGTACGCCAAGCGGCTGGCCTCGTCGATGGCCGAGATGCAGGCTTTCTACGACGTGGCGTTCCCTCGCCTGAACGACGTGATCGACTACTGCGACAAGTACCCACTGGATGATCTGCCCGAGGATGCACAGACGCTCATGCACCTGATGCAGTCGCTGGTCATGGTGTCGTTTCCGATCGAAGCGTGGAAGCAGCCGCGCGTCCCCGACAGCGGTGCGGCCTGGGTCGAGCTGATCCGGGAGCCGGTGATTTAAGAGGTGCTGACGCTCAAGGCCGCTGGGCTGCTCGACGTCGACGCGGGCGAGATCGTACGACCGGGAATCCTGCGGATCGACGGCGACCGGATCGTAGGTGTCGGCGGCGAACCCGAGGGTGACCTGATCGACCTCGGGGACTCGATCCTGCTGCCCGGGCTGATGGACATGGAGGTCAACCTGTTGATGGGCGGGCGCGGGGAGAAACCCGGACTGTCCCAGGTGCAGGACGACCCACCGACCCGAATGCTGCGTGCGGTCGGCAATGCCCGCCGGACGTTGCGCGCGGGGTTCACCACGGTGCGCAACCTGGGACTGTTCGTCAAGACCGGCGGCTATCTGCTCGACGTTGCGCTCGGAAAGGCCATCGACGCAGGCTGGATCGACGGCCCGCGAGTGGTGCCCGCCGGACACGCGATCACTCCGACCGGCGGGCATCTGGATCCGACCATGTTCGCCGCGTTTGCCCCGCATGTGTTGGACTTGACGGTCGAAGAGGGCATCGCCAACGGAGTCGACGAGATCCGTAAGGCGGTGCGGTATCAGATCAAGCACGGCGCCGAGCTGATCAAGGTCTGCTGCTCGGGCGGAGTGATGTCGATGACGGGTCCACCCGGCGCACAACACTATTCGGATGAGGAGTTGCGGGCGATCGTCGACGAGGCGCACCGGCGCGGGCTGCGCGTCGCCGCGCATACGCACGGTGCCGAGGCGGTCAAGCATGCCGTCGAAGCGGGCATTGACTGCATCGAGCACGGGTTCCTGATTGACGACGAGGCGATCGCCATGATGGTCGAGCACGGCACCTTCCTGGTGAGCACTCGACGTCTGGCGGAGGGAATGGACGTCTCGCACGCCCCGCCCGAGCTACAGGCCAAGGCCGCCGAGATGTTCCCGAAGTCGCGGACCTCGATCCTGGCCGCCCACGAAGCCGGCGTGAAGATCGCCGTCGGCACTGATGCCCCGGCTATTCCGCACGGCAAGAACGCCGATGAGCTAGTCACCCTGGTCGACTGGGGCCTGCCGCCGTTGGCGGTACTGCGGGCGGCGACGACCACGGCCGCCGACTTGATCAACGCCACCGACCGAGGCAGGCTGGCCGAGGGCCTGCTCGCCGACGTCATTGCCGTGCCCGGAGACCCGTTGTCCGACATCGGCGTTACTCAGAAGGTGAGTTTCGTCATGAAAGGCGGCAAGGTTTATGCCAACACGAATTGACGACCTGGTCGAGATCCAGCAGCTGTTGGCGCGCTACGCCGTGACCATCACGCAACAGGACATCGACGGGCTGGTCAAAGTCTTCACACCTGATGGCACCTACAGCGCTTTCGGCGAAACCTATTCGCTGGACCGGTTTCCCGTGCTCGTCGACGCCGCGCCCAAGGGGCTGTTCATGACGGCCACTCCGGTGATCGAACTCAACGGCGACACCGCCACCGGAACACAACCGCTGTGCTTCATCGACCACGCCAGCCATGACATGCGGATCGGCTATTACAACGACACCTATGTGCGGACGGCCGACGGTTGGCGGCTGAAAACCCGTGCCATGACATTTATTCGGCGCAGTGGCGCGCACGACTCCGGTCGGCCACACGCGATAGGACGCCCGCCTGCATGAAGGTCGACCAGTTCCGGAGGGACCTGCGGGCCTGGCTCGACGAGAACGACCTGACCCCGGGGCCGGACCACTCGCTGGAAGGCCACATCAAGCAGCTCGCCCGCGTCCATTCCGCGCTCTATGACGCCGACTGGATGCGCTACGGCTGGCCCGAGCGCGTCGGCGGATTGGGCGGGCCGGCCATGCTTCGCGCGGTCGTCGGCGAGGAGGTGGTCGGCCGCCGTCTTGCCGAGCCGGGCCCCTACTCGATGGTCGAGGTGCTCGCGCCCACCATGATCGATTACGCACCGGCGGAACTGGCCGCGGAGATGGTGCCGCGGCTGCTCAGCGGTCGCGAGCAGTGGTGTCAGGGCTTTTCCGAACCGGGCTCCGGTAGCGACTTGGCGTCGCTGACCACTCGTGCCGCCCCGCACGGTGACGATTGGATCGTCAACGGGCAGAAGGTCTGGACCAGCTACGCGCAATATTCGACGCGGTGCATCCTGCTCACCCGCACCGCACCCGGCCACGATGGAATCACCGCCTTCTTCGTCGACCTGGATACGCCGGGCATCACCATCCGGCCGCTGCGCACGATGCACGGAGTCGACGAGTTCTGCGAGGTCTACTTTGACGACGTGGTGATTCCCGCGGCGCGCATGCTGGGACAACCGGGAGACGGCTGGCGGCTTGCGATGGACCTGCTGCCCTATGAGCGCTCCACCTGCTTCTGGCAGCGGATCGCCTACCTCTACGCACGCTTCGACGAATTCATCACCGAGGCAACCGATCCCGACGATTATGAGCTCGGCGCAGCATACTTGGCGCTGCACACGTTGCGGTGCCGGTCTCGTGCCACCCAGCACCGGTTGGCCGACGGAGAGCCACTTGGGCCGCAGACCTCGATCGACAAAGTCTTGCTGGCTACCGCCGAACAGCGAATGTTCGACACCGTGCGCGACCTGCTTGCCGGCACGATTGAGTTGGACGACACGCCATGGCGATCCGAGTACCTGTATTCGCGCGCGGCGACCATCTACGGCGGCACCGCCGAGATCCAACGCAATATCATCGCCCGCCGGCTGCTGGACCTGGGCAAGGAGTGAGCGTGGATACTGAGTCCTTGCGCCTCCTGGAAGACGGCTTGCGAAAGACCATGACCGCGGTATCGGGTCGCGAACTCGACGAGGCGTTGACGGAGTTGGGCTGGCTGGACATGCTCGACGAAATGCCGGAGACCGCAATTCCTTTGGTGTTTCGGCTCCTTGGTGAGACTGGCGCCCATGCGCCGGTGCTCAACGACGTCGTGCTGCGCACAGCAGGCCGCGACGGTGGGGGCACCGTGCCGCTGCCATTCACGGGCGGCTCCTGGGTGCTCTGGGAACGCACCGACCAAGTCGGCTCGGCGCTGGGCGACGACCTACCGATACACCGCGTGCCCCAGGGAGATCCGATACCTCTCGCCGCGGGCCGCCACGCTCTCGGCTGGTGGCTGGTGGGCGCCGGCCGCACCATGCTGTCACTGGCGCGCCAACATGCCCTGGACCGTGCGCAATTCGGCAGGCCCGTCGCGTCGTTCCAGGCGATCCGTCATCGGCTCGCCGAGACGTTGGTCGCCGTCGAAGGTGCGGAGGCGACCTTGGTCGCCGCCGCGGCTGAGCCCGACGATCTGGCCTTTCTGCTCGCCAAGGCCGCGGCCGGCCAGGCGGCGTTAACCGCCGCGCGGCACTGTCAACAGGTGCTGGGGGGTATCGGGTTCACCGCGGAGCATGAGCTGCATCGCCATGTGAAGCGTGCGTTGGTCTTGGATGGCATGCTCGGCAGTACACGCGAACTGACCCGGGAAGCCGGGGCGGTGTTGCGCGCCAAGGGATGTGCCCCGCGACTGACCAATCTCTAATTTCGCGGCAATCCGAGGATCCGTTCGGCGATGATGTTCCGCTGGATTTCGGACGTGCCGCCGGCGATGGTGGCGGCGAAGCTGCGGAAGTAGCGATCGAACCAGCTGCCGTAATGCGAATCCAAGTTCAGTGGCGCGAATGGGCCTGTGACGGCGGGGTGAACCAGGCCGCCAGATCCGTTGGCGCTCAGCGCATGCTCGGTCGCATGTTGCACGGCCTCCGAACCCAGCAGCTTCAGCACCGACAGGCTCGAGACATCCTCTTCGCCGCGGGCAGCACGTGACAGAGCGGCAGAACCGAGTAGCCGCAGCGCCTCGGAATCCATGACCAAAGTGGCGTACCGGTCGCGCTCCAGCACTCCTGACGGGGTGAAATCGATGGTCAGTTCCTGCAGTTGGTCCGCATATCCCATCCAGAGCATGGTGCGTTCGTGTCCAAGCGAACCGGTGGCGACCCGCCATCCCTGGTTGAGCGGACCGATCAGATTCTCAACCGGTACCCGAACGTCGGTGAAGAACACCTCGTTGAAATCGGTGTCGTCGCGATCAGAGGCCGACGCGAACGGCCGGCGCGTCACACCGGGGCTATCGGTCGGAATCAGTAATACGCTGATGCCCTTGTGTTTTGGCGCGTCTGGATCGGTTCGGACGAACGTCAGCAACACGTCGGCATCGTGGGCGCCCGACGTCCACACCTTTTGCCCGTCGACCACGAAGTGCTCGTCGTCGAGCACTGCACGGGTGCGCAACGACGCCAAATCCGACCCGGCGCCGGGTTCGCTCATGCCGAGCGACGCCGTCATCTCGGCCCGCAGGATCGGCACTGCCCAGTTCTGCTTCTGCTCCGCAGTCCCGAACGACAGGATCGACGCCGCGATGATGCCGACACCCTGCGGATTGAAACTGGGATAGATGCGCCGCCGCGACAACTCCTCGGCGTGCACGTATTGCTGCAAGACGGTGGCGTTGCGGCCGCCGAACTCGGGCGGGTTGCCCGGCAACAGCCAGCCGTGATCGAACAGCAGCCGCTGCCATCGCCGTGCCCAGGCCGGGATGTCGGATGACGAACGAGAGCGTTGGACCGTTTCGGCCTCGTCCGGCAAATGCTCGTCGAGAAAGGCCACGAATTCGGCGCGGAATGCCTCGACGTCGGCATCGAAGGCCAGTTGCATGGATGCTCCTCCGCCGCTCTTCGGCATTCTGCTTCCCTGGAGAGCAGCAAGAGAATAGTATTCTCGTGGCGAGAAAGTTACAATCTCAGACACGTCGTCCCGTGAGGGGGTCTAGCCCGCAATGACACGGCGTTCTCCGGTACAGTCCAATCATGTTCTCCCCTCGCGGCAATCGGCTGAGCCCACGGTGACCAGCCCAAGCGAAGAGCCGGCCTGGAAGCAACGGGCGGTCGAGCGGTCGATCAAGACGGCGAAACTGCGGGCAGGGCAGCGCGTCCAGCGCTTCCTCGACGCGGCCCAGTCCATCATCATCGAGAAGGGCAGCACGGACTTCACCGTGCAAGAGGTCGTCGACCGCTCCCGGCAGTCGCTGCGCAGCTTCTACCTGCAGTTCGACGGCAAGCATGAACTGCTGCTCGCCCTGTTCGAAGACGCGTTGAGCCGGTCGGCCGACCAGATCCGCGCCGCCACCGCCAACCACTCCGACCCCATCGACCGGTTGAAGGTTGCCGTCGAGTTGCTGTACGAGGCTTCGCGACCCGACCCGACGGCAAAACGGCCATTGTTCACCGACTTCGCGCCCAGGTTGCTGGTCTCGCATCCGGCCGAGGTCAAGGTAGCTCACGCGCCACTCCTTGCTTTGCTGACCGAGTTGATGGAAGCGGCCAGCGATGCCGGGGAACTGCGCGCCAGCGTCAATGCGCGGCGGATGGCTGCGATGACCATGCAGACCGTCATGTTCATCGCGCAGTCCAGCGGCGGCTCCGACGACGCGACCGTGCATCCCATCACGGCCGATGAAGTATGGGACTTTTGCTCACGCGGATTCGTCGGCGACTAGCCCGAGAACTGCGTTATCCACCGGCGAGAATCTGACTTGCCCGATCTCTGGATCGATCTGCTCGGTTGCCTGCAGTTGCGCGCCCGGGACGGCGAGCCGCCGGGCGCCCCAGACGTCTCGGTGTTCGTGGGCGCTAACCAACAGCTGAACTACCACCGGTTGTTCGGCGGCCAACTCCTCGGGCAGTTCATCCGGGCGGCCAGCGCGACCTGTCCCGACAAGGCCGTCAAGTCACTGCATGCGGTGTTCGCGAAAGAGGGCCGCGCCGACGAGCCGGTCCGCTATCAGGTGACCCGCCAGCACGAGGGTCGGTCGTTCGCCACCTTGACGATCACCGCCAGCCAGCCACGAGGTGTATTGGCCACAAGTTCTGTGTCCATGCACGCGGCCGAGGACGGCCCCGACCACCAGAGCACGGAGGCCGTTCCGACGCTGTTGGACGAAAAACACCGGTTCGAACTGGATCTCATCCCATGGGAGACCCGCTGCGCCGACGACCTCAACGCGCTTGCCGCCGGACCCCCACGATTCGAAGTGTGGATGCGAACCCCTGCTGTGGACGGCGAGTTCGCTCCCGCGCTGACCGCCTACGCCACCGACCTCACGTTGATCGGAACCGCGCTTCGCCCATTCGAAGGTTTCAACCATGGCGGTAACGGCACGATGTTCACCTCGGCGGTCACCTCCCACACCATCTGGTTTCACCGGTCATTTCGCACCGATCGCTGGCTGCTGCTTCGTCAGCACAGTCCGTTACTGGCGCACGGCCGGTGCTTCGGTCGCGGCGACGTCCTCACCGAGGATGGCTCGCTGGTCGCGTCTTACGCGCAAGAGGCGCTGCTGCGGTTTCGCAACGCCGGCGATCAGGTCGACGCTTGACCGTTCGCATATCGCACATCAGGCGACCGTTTGAGAATTAAGTTCTCTCTCCGCGAGAGTCCTAAGTAGCGAAAACGGATCCCACGTTGACACTCGCCGGTGGCTGATGACAGAGTTTGTCTCCGACGTCCACCGTGCGTGGCTGGGAGGCAATGCCGGCGGTTATCGGTTGAGCCAACACAAATCAGGAAATGAGGTAACGATGACGGGTCGAGTCGAAGGCAAGGTCGCGTTCATCACCGGCGCGGCCCGTGGACAGGGTCGCTCGCACGCGGTGCGGTTGGCGCAGGAGGGCGCCGACATCATCGCGGTCGACATCTGTAAGCCAATCCGCGCCGGCGTTGTGGACACCGCGATCCCGGCATCGACGCCGGAGGATCTGGCGGAGACTGCCGACCTCGTCAAAGGCCACAACCGCAGGATCTTCACCGCCGAAGTCGATGTGCGTGACTACGACGCATTGAAGGCTGCGGTGGACAACGGCGTTGAGCAGCTCGGCCGGCTTGACATCATCGTGGCCAACGCGGGTATCGGCAACGGCGGCGAAACTCTGGACAAAACCAGCGAAGAAGACTGGACAGAGATGATCGACATCAATCTTGCCGGGGTGTGGAAGACCGTGAAAGCCGGTGTGCCACACCTGCTCGCGGGTGGCCACGGCGGTTCGATCATCCTGACCAGCTCGGTTGGCGGACTCAAGGCATACCCGCACACCGGCCACTACGTCGCAGCCAAGCACGGGGTCGTGGGACTCATGCGCGCATTCGCGGTTGAGTTGGGACAGCACATGATTCGTGTCAACTCGGTGCACCCGACGCACGTCAAGACTCCCATGCTGCACAACGAAGGCACCTTCAAGATGTTCCGACCGGATCTGGAGAATCCCGGTCCGGACGACATGGCGCCCATCTGTCAGATGTTCCACACCTTGCCGATTCCGTGGGTGGAGCCGCAGGATGTCAGCAATGCGGTGCTGTTCTTGGCATCCGACGAGGCACGCTACGTCACGGGTGTCACGCTTCCCGTCGACGCGGGTGGCTGCCTGAAGTAGCGGGTTCAAATGACGCTCGCCGAATTGACCATTCCCAACGGCTGGGACGAGATCACACCGGCGTGGATGTACCGCGCGTCGGTCGCGCACGGTCTGGCGATCTGGATTGCCACCCTCAGCGGCGGCGCCTGGCAGCGGCCCGAGATCTGTCTGGCGTTCGCGCAACGGTACGCAGCGGCGTTCGTCGACCTGGACACCCGCGCGGCGCTGGATTCCATCACCGCGTAACGTCTCGCGCCATGGACGGATTCAACGGAAAGGGCGCCGTTATCACCGGCGGTGCGAATGGCATCGGGTTCGCCACCGCCACCGAGTTCGCCAGCCGTGGAGCACGTGTCGTGCTCGCCGACGTGGATAAGCCCGCGCTGGAACAGGCAGTGGCGCGGTTGCGTGCCGGGGGGTTTGACGCTCACCCCGTGACGTGCGACGTCCGCGAGCTCGATGACATGGTTGCGCTGGCCGACGAAGCGTTTCGCCTTCTCGGCCATGTCGACATTGTCTTCAGCAACGCGGGCATTGTGGTCGCGGGTCCGATCGCGCAGATGACGCACGACGACTGGCGCTGGGTGATCGACATTGACCTATGGGGCTCGATCCATGCCGTCGAGGCGTTCTTGCCAAGGTTGCTCGACCAGGGCACCGGCGGCCACCTCGCCTTCACCGCGTCGTTCGCCGGCCTGATGCCCAACGTCGGCCTCGGCGCCTACAGCGTCGCGAAATACGGCGTCGTGGGCCTGGCGGAGAACCTGGCCCGTGAGGTCAAAGACAACGGCATCGGTGTGTCCGTGCTCTGCCCGATGGTCGTCGAAACCAAGCTGCTCTCGAACTCGGAACGAATCATGGGCGCGGACTACGGGCTGTCGTCGACAAGTACTCCGGCGCAGCCAGACACGCTGAACGTCGACGAGGTGGCCCGCCTCACCGCCGATGCGATTGCGGCTAACCGCCTGTACGTGCTCCCACACTCGGCGGCCCGTGCGTCAATCCGTCGCAGGTTCGAGCGTATTGACCACACCTTCGACGACCAGGCCGCCGACGGCTGGACCCACTAGCTAGAGTATGGAGTCGGTCGGGTTGACTGTCATTGTCTGGCAGCCGTTCTCGCGCCGCGGGGGTTTGGCCGATGACACCGTCTGCTTCCAACTCGGCGATCTCGGCGTCACTCAGCCCGATTTCGGCGAGCAGTTCGTGGCGCCAACGGCAACGGTGGCCGACGGGCTTGATGTCAGGATCTCCGGGCCGTCGAACGTGATCAAAACCGCTTCCCGCCCGAACACCGCACCGACACCTTCTTGCCAGACGTAACCGGTGACAGCGAGCACCATTCCCGGCTCCAGCCGCTCCTCGGCAGCGGTCGCCGGCAGATGCTGCGAAACGACCGGTGGGTCGAAGCCCAGGCCCAAACCCCGCGCGATCGGCATCGGCGGCAGCTGCTCCCCCGCGGCTCGATAGGCGGCCAGCAGGTCGGTACCCGGCGCACCGGGTTGGCACGCGTCATACAGCCGGTGCCACAAGACATCCCATCGCCGATACAGATCGGCGGCACCGCTGGGGTCACCGACAGGCCAGGTGCGTCCGACCTCGCCGGTATAGCCGCCGTCCAGCACGCCCGCGGAGAAGGCCACCAGATCGCCCAGCTCAACCCGCCCGTCGTCACTTGCTCGTCGCCACGGGTGATCGCGCGCGGTCACCCATGCGGCATCCTGGGTCGACGGGGTGCTCACCCCACCGGCCGCCATCGCCTCCAGCAGAATCCCGGCCAGCGTCTTCTCGCTGACGCCCGGTCGCAGTTCGGCGACTGCCGCGGCCAGGCCGACCTCGGCGACCCGGATGGCCTCGCGGAGTGCCGTCACCTCTTCGGGGGTTTTGATACGCCGGGCGGCACGCATGGCCAGCTCACCGTCGACCAACTCGGCGGCGGGGAAGGCCATCGGTAACAGTTGAGCGAATCCCGGTGAAAGCGCATCAGTACCAACGCGTTTGGCAGTCGCGGCACCTTGGATTTCCTTCAGCACCGAGATCGTGTTCGTCGGATTCCAAGTGATGCCATACAGGTTCTCGTGCGGGATGTCTTCGGGAACACCCTCATCCCAGGTACTGAGCAGATGGATCGCCCCGGTCTCCCGGACGACCACACAGGTCGGCCCGAAGGGACGGGTGCCTGCTACCCACAGCTGAGGCGCACCGGTGACATAGCGCACGTTCGCCTGCCGGCCAAGAACCAGCACATCGAGATCGTGCTTCTCCATCTGGGCCAGCGCCCGCTCCCGGCGACCCGCACGCAGCGCACGGTCGTCGGGCAAAACCTCAGTCACCATAGGGGTGATAGGGGTAGTCGGTCAACGGAATCCAGCCTTCTTCGGTGATGACGACGATCTCTTCGCTGCGATAGCCACCGGTGCCGTCCTCCCACACCACCGGTTCCAGCACCACCACCATGCCCGGCTCGAAAACGAAGTTCTCGTCGAACTCGTCGCCGAGATCGGTGCCGATCATCGGCATCTCGGCGGCATTCACGCCGATTCCGTGCCCGAGATAGAAGTGCGGCAGCCACGGCCGACTACCGCCGTTGGCTTTTGTTGCCGCCCTGCCCAACTCGGCTGCGGTGGCGCCGGCGCGTGTCACGTCGAGCACCGCGTCCATGATTTCCCGCCACTTGGCGAATTGCGCCTGCTGGCGCGGTGTCGGGTCTTGGCCGACCAACCAAGTGCGGCCGAAATCGGAACAGTAGCCCGCGTAGGTGATGCTGACATCGGTCCACAGCACGTCACCGGCAACCAGTTCGCGCTCGGTCGTCAACAAGGGCAACGCCAGATCGCCGTGGGTGGTCCAGACACCGTCCGCCTTGCTCGGCGGCATAACCTGCCAGATCGGTTCCAGCATGCTGGCCATCGCACCCAACTCGAAGGCGCGGCGCATGAAACCGGCCGACAGCTCGATCTGGCGAATCCCGGGCGCCAGCGCGGCCTGCACATCGACCATCGCTTCATCGGTGATCCGGCACGCGGTACGCATGCAGGACAACTCGTCGGGAGTCTTGATGAGCTTGGCCGCACCGACAATCTGCGCGGCGTCGACGGGCTGCCCGGATCGGAAAAGCCGCGGCTGCGCGCGCCGCATCGCGCCGGTGAGTTCGTCGACCGCGACGACTGCCGTGGCCGGGACGAGATCCTCGAGCACCCGCGCGAAGCTCTCCACCCCCTCGTCGAACTCCAGATAGACCGGGCCGTGCAGATGGTCGGCCGGCAGCCCCGATTCCGAGGCGGCCCCCTCACGGAACGGCAGGAACAGATGCGGATACGGGTCGTCGGCGAGCACCACCGCGACCGGGCGCTCGACGTACGACAAACCGGCGTCGCCCAACGGCCAGCTCACCCCGGTGGCGTAGACGACGCTGTTGTTGCCGAGCAGGATCAGGGCATCCACCCCGCGGTCGGCCATCGCCGACCGCAGCCGCGCGCCGGTCTCGCGACGCATCCGATCGACATCGGGTTTGTCCGGGATGTCGAGCGCAGACGTTGGTGCGGCCAGGAACGAACTGGTCGAAGTCATCGAAAGCCCTTTACAAGCCCAAGAATTGGGTAATATTTCCGCTCACGATGCGCACGGCGTCCTCGGCGCCGACCGCCTCGACAACCGCGGCCAACGACTTCTCCGAATAACCGAATGTGCTTTCGTTGTGCGGATAATCGCTGGACCACATCACCTTGTCGATCCCGATCTGGTCGATCAACTTCAGTCCCAGCGGGTCGACCATGAATGATGCGCTCATGTGGTTGTCCCAGTAGTAGCGCACGTCGTGCTCCAGCGGCCGATTGAACATGTGCTGGTAGGACGCCACCAGATGCTCGGCGTCCTGCAAAGCCCAAGGCACCCAAGCGATTCCGCCCTCGAACCAGCCAATCCGCAGACTCGGGTGATCGTCGAGGATCCCGGAGAAGAGGTACTTGGCGAACTGTTCGCGGAATCCGTCGATGTTGATCATCATGCCGACCACCACGCTGTTGAACTGGCACGGTGTTTTCGGCGGGGTCTCGCCGATGTGGTGGGCGACCGGAAGCCCGGCGGCTTCGATCTCGTCCCAGACCGGCTTCATCCCGGTGCTGCCGTAGTCGATGATGTTGCCCTCGTCGTCCTTGCCCGGGTTCAGCGGCAGCAGGAAAGTCTTGAGCCCCAGCGATTTCAACTCCGCAAGTGTCCGCCGAGTGCCTTCCGGATCCCACCAGTTGATCAGGCCCGCGCCGTAGAAGTGGCCGTTGGAACGCTCCTGCAACTCGGCGATGTACTCGTTGTAGATGCGGAACGCGAGCTCGCGAAGTTCCTTGTCCGGGTAGTGGAACAGCGCCAGAATTGCGTTGGGGAACGCCAGTTCCTTCTCGACGCCGTCCTCGCGTAGCTCCTGAATCCGGGCCTCGATGTTGGTACTTGCGGCCCCGGGCAGGTCGTCGTACTGCATCAGCACCGCGCTGAAGTCGCCCGGCAGGAACGACTGTCCTTTACGCCCGACTTGGTAGGCGCCATCCTCGTACCAGATCCGCGGCGCCTTGTCTTTCAGGGCTTCCGGGAAACGCTGGTAGAAGATGTCGTCGGCCAGCGAAATGTGGTTGTCCGCAGAGAAAACCACGGTTCCCTCCGGCAGACCGACATTAGTGCCGTTGGCGTGGCCGTGTCGATCCTTGGGTGCGCCAAATCCACCGGGCGGGTAGAGCGACACGGCGCTTGTTTGAGTCGACATCATTGACACTCCAATCGGATCCACACTTGTTCGAGAGTAGTTATCTCGGATCGCTTGGTGAGGTTATTCACCAGGTCACCGGCAATTCATAGACGCCGTAGGCGAGACGGTCGTGCTTGAGCGGGACATCCTCGATCGGTACGGCCAGCTCCAGCGTGGGGATCCGCCGAAGCAGCGTGTGAAAAACAATCTGCAGCTCGGCGCGTGCCAGCTGCTGACCGACGCACTGGTGCCTGCCGTAGCCGAACGCGACGTGCTGACCGGCGCCCGAGCGATGGAGGTATAGCCGCTCGGGTTCGGCGAAGGCCTTGCCGTCCCAGTTCGCCGGCGCCAGGTCGATGATGATCCCTTCGCCGGCCCGGATGACCTCGCCGGCGATCTCGATGTCCTCCGCCGCGATGCGGCGCTGCCCGTTTTGAATGATGGACAGGTACCGCAGCAATTCCTCGACCGCGTTGGCGATGACTTTCGAGTCGTCGGTGTCACGCAGCACGGCTGCCTGTTCCGGGTATTGCAGCAGCGCCAGTACGCCGAGGCCGATCATGTTGGCAGTGGTTTCATGCCCGGCGATCAGCAACCCGGTACCCAGCTGCGCGGCCTCCTTGACACTGAGCTCTCCGGCTTTGACGCGTTCGGCCAAGTCCGACACCGCGTCTTCAGCCGGATTCTCCATCTTGGCCTCGACCAGCTGAGCCAGGTATTTGTTCAGGTTCACCGCACCTTTGACGGTGTCCTCACCGGTCGCATAGCGCGCAAGGCCGATGTTGGCGTGGTGCTGAAACATTTCGGCGTCCTCATACGGCACGCCCAGCAGTTGGCTGATCACCAACGACGGCACCGGCAGCGCCAGCGCCGTCACGACGTCGGCCGGCTGCGGCCCTGCCAGCATCGCGTCGATGTGCTCGTCGGTGATCTGCTGAATCGCCGGCCGCAGTCCTTCTACCCGCTTGAAGGTGAACGGCTTTGACAACATTCGCCGAAACCGGGTGTGCTCCTCGGCGTCAGAGGTGAAGACCGACCTGGGGCGCTTGTGCACCGTCGACAACATGCCCTCGTTCCAATGTGGAAAGCCGGGCCGTCGGTCGTCGACGCTCACGCGGGAGTCGGAGAACAACGTCCGCACTTCCTCATAGCCGGTGATGAGCCAGGGCGTGCTGCCGTCCCAGATCCTGACTCTGGACAGTGGCCGCGCCGCTCCGAGCTCCATCACCTCCGGCGGCGGGGCGAAGGGGCAGCCGGACGCCCTTCCCATGGGGTATTCCGGGACGTTGGAAACCGCCTCGGTAGCGGTGCCGGCGAGGGTATCGGACACGTCTCACTCCTCGATGTGGATGGCCAGTGCGGGGCAGCCCGCGGCGGCCTTGCGGGCGTTGTCAGCCTCTTCGGCGGGCGGGTTCTCGTTCAGCAGAACGACGACACCGTCATCGTCGCGCTGATCGAATAGGTCGGGAGCGTGCATCACGCAGTTTCCCGACGAAGCGCAGATGTCTTGGTCCACAGTCACTTTCATTGTCAGCTTCTTCACTCGTGCGGGGTGACCGGGGCCAGCCAGAGTCCCACGACCGCGTCGATCAGACCGGTGCCGGCGGCCTGCCACGACGAACCCGGCACGGATGCGCCTGCGGCCATTGCCCTTTCACGCTCGGCGCAGGTGTGCATCAGCAGGTTCCGGGCCATCAGGTTGCGTTCCACCCGAACGTCGATCGGCAACTCGGGAAGGCACCGATTGATGCCATCGATCACCTGGACCAGTGATTCAGATGTGAGCGCATCCTTGACCACGATGTTGTAGTAGGCCGGATCGGTCATCACTTGCGCGGCGAAGCGGGCGTACCAGGTCGGGTTGCCGAGGGCCGCCAGGTGATCGGTCAACGGACGTACCAGACAGGCCACCCAGCTCCGCATATCGTCGCCGGCGCCTGATTGCAGCATCTCGGCGACCATGCTTTCCCGCAGCTGTTCGATGGCCACCCGGTGCCGCTGCTCGATGGCCCGCACCAAATCGGTTTTGGTGCCGAAGTGGTAGCCGACCGCGGCATTGTTGCCCTGGCCGGCGGCCTCGCTGACCTGCCGATTCGAGACGGCGAAGACCCCGTGCTCGGCGAATAGCCGCTCGGCCGCGGTCAGGATCGCCTCCTGGGTCGTGCTGGCCCGGTCCCTGCGCGCGGCCTTCGCGGTGGTCACCTGGCCAAGTCAACGCCTTGATGCTGATTAAGTCAAGCGATTGATTTAATCTTTCTTTTCACTACGACGGCGCATTACTTTTCCGGCGACGGTGCCCCCGTCGACCGGCAAAACGGTCCCGGTCACATACCGGGCCCGGTCGCTGGCCAGGTACAGCACCGCCTCCGCGATATCAGCGGTTGTGCCTTCCCGTTTCAGCGGCCGGTCGGCGCGCATCTGCTCCCGGATCGCATGCTCGAAACGCGCGAGCTCTTCTGGCGACTTCTCCGACGTCGTCGTCTTAAGCAGCGGCGTCGGTATGTTGCCCGGCGCGATGGCGTTGACACGAATCTCGTAATGCGCCAACTCGATTGCGGCGGACTTGGTGAACATGATGACCGCCGCCTTGGAGGCGCGGTACGTCATCACTCCGCCACCGGCCTGGATGCCGCCGATCGACGACATGTTGACGATCGACCCGCCGCCGCTGGTCGCCATCTGCCGGGCAGCGTCCCGGGTACCCGCCATCACGCCCAAGACGTTGACCGCCATGACGCGCCGGAAGTCGGCGAGGTCGTCGTCGAGGAAGCTTCGGTGCATCTTGCTGGAGACTCCGGCGTTGTTCACCATCACGTCGAGGCCGCCGAAGGTCTCGACGGCAGCTGCGACCAGCGCACCAACCTGATCCGGATCGGAGACATCGGTCAATCGGAAGACCGCGTCGGCGCCCAGTGTGGCCGCGAAGTCCTCACCGCGATCGCGCTCGATGTCGGCAATGACGACCCGCGCACCCTCCGCCAGGAACCTCTCGACGATGCCGGCGCCGATGCCTGATGCGCCGCCGGTGACGATCGCGACCTTGCCGGCCAGTTCGTTGACCATGGCAATGAGTTAATCGGCGCGGCATCGGTTAAGTCAAGCGATTGATTTAGGTAAGGGTCGCAGACCGTATCGGCGCGGCGCTACGTTCGCGTTGGTGACGCGGTTTGTTAACTTCGAGTCCTCATGGCGTTGGCCCAGAGCAGCCACGCTCCTCACTATCCCGTGGTCCGGCCTGGCCTGTTGGCGCAATGAAAGAAGTCATCAACCCGACTGTTCAAAGGAACAATTTTGAGAATCAACCAATTTGGTGCTGCGCTGAGTGTGTTGGCCACCGGTGCGCTGATGCTGTCCGCGTGTGGAAATAACAACAACGTCAATGGAAGCGGTGCGACGTCTGGTTCGTCGTCGTCTGGTTCGACTGGTTCGTCGGCGGCCAACGTGAGTTGCGGCGGAAAGCAGACGCTGAAAGCCAGCGGATCCACCGCCCAGGCGAACGCCATGGCCCGATTCGTCAATGCATTCGAGCAGGCGTGCTCAGGTCAGACCTTGAACTACACAGCCAACGGTTCGGGCGCTGGGATCAATGAGTTTATCGGAAACCAAACCGATTTCGGCGGCTCGGACGTGCCGTTGAGCGCCGACGAGCACACCAAAGCGCAGCAGCGGTGCGGTTCGCCGGCGTGGGACCTGCCAGTGGTGTTCGGCCCAATTGCGGTGACCTACAACGTCAGCGGCGTGTCGTCGCTGAATCTGGACGGGCCGACGACGGCGAAGATCTTCAACGGGACCATCAAGACGTGGAACGACCCGGCCATCACCGCGCTCAACGCCGGCACCGCGCTGCCCGATCTGCCGATACACGTCGTGTTCCGCAGTGACCAGTCGGGAACGACGGACAATTTCCAGCAGTACCTCGACACCGCATCCAACGGTGCTTGGGGGAAGGGAGCCGGAAAGTCGTTCAACGGCGGTGTCGGTGAAGGCGCCAAGGGCAACGACGGCACGTCAGCGGCCATCAAGAACACCCCCGGTTCGATCACCTACAACGAGTGGTCGTTCGCCCAGGCGCAGAAGCTCAATGTGGCCAAGATCGTCACGTCGGCGGGCCCCGACCCGGTGTCGATCAGCGCCGATTCGGTCGGTAAGACCATCGCCGCCGCACAAATCAAAGGCCAGGGCAACGACCTGATGCTCGACACGGTGTCGTTCTACAAGCCGACGCAGCCGGGCGCCTATCCGATCGTGCTGGCGACCTATGAGGTTGTCTGCTCGAAGTATCCCGACAGCCAGGTCGGCACGGCCGTGAAGGCGTTCCTGCAGGCCACCATCGGTCCCGGCCAGAATGGGTTGGCGGACAACGGATATATCCCCATTCCCGATGCGTTCAAGTCGAGGTTGTCGACCGCGGTCAACGCCGGCGCTTGATCGCCTAGAACCCTAGAATTACTGTGTCGACCGCGACAACGCCGGCGCTGAGGGCCCGCGACGAGGCCAAGGCACGGCGGGGCGACCGGCTTTTCAAGTCGGTCGCCGCCGTCGCCGGTTCGTCGATCACGATCGCCATCGGTCTGATCGCGATCTTCCTGCTGGTCCATGCCATCCCGTCGCTGCGCGCCAACCACGCGAATTTCTTCACCAGCGCCCAATTCGATACCGCCGACAGCAACCATCTGGCGTTCGGTATCAGTGACCTGTTCATGGTGACGGTGCTGAGCTCAGTCTGCGCCATGGCCTTGGCGGTACCGGTTGCGGTCGGAATCGCCGTGTTCCTCACCCAATACGCGCCGGCAAGGCTGTCACGCCCGTTCGGCGCCTTAGTCGATCTGCTCGCCGCAGTGCCGTCGATCGTCTTCGGGTTGTGGGGAATCTTTGTGCTGGCACCGCAGGTCTCGCCGATCGAAGCATTCCTCAACCGCCACTTGGGCTGGCTGTTTCTGTTCAAGGCCGGCAACGTTTCATTGGCCGGCGGCGGCAACATACTCACCGCCGGTGTCGTGCTTTCGGTGATGGTCTTGCCCATCATCACCTCGGTGTCGCGGGAGGTGTTCCGGCAGACCCCCAGCCCGCACATCGAAGCCGCGCAAGCACTGGGCGCGACAAAGTGGGAGGTGGTGCGGATGACCGTGCTGCCATTCGGTCGCAGTGGTGTCGTCGCTGCGTCGATGCTGGGGCTGGGTCGCGCTCTGGGCGAAACCGTGGCGGTGCTGATCATCCTGCGCGCGGCGGCCCGCCCCGGGAATTGGTCTGTTTTCGACGGTGGCTACACCTTCGCGTCCAAGATTGCTTCTGCGGCAAATGAATTCAGTGAGCCCCTACCGACGGGAGCCTACATCGCGGCTGGATTTGTGCTGTTCGTCCTGACATTCCTCGTCAATGCGGTCGCCCGCGCGATCGTGGGCACGGCGGTCAAGACATGAGCGCCCCCACCCTCGACCTGCCGGTCAAAGCTGCAGCGGTTGTGCCGATCAGCATCAGGCGGCGGATCAAAAACAACATTGCAGCAATGCTTTTCGTGACTTCGTTCGTCATCGCGTTGGTACCACTGATCTGGCTGCTGTGGGTCGTCGTCCAACGCGGCTGGTATGCAATCACCCAGCCCGGATGGTGGAGTCACTCACTGCGCGGAGTGCTCCCGGAGCAGTTTTCCGGCGGGGTTTATCACGCGCTTTATGGCACCGTGGTGCAGGCTGCCGTGGCGGCCTTCCTGGCCGTACCACTGGGATTCATGACCGCGGTGTACTTGGCGGAATACCGTTCCAGTCGGCTGGCGCGGTTCACCAGCTTCATGGTTGACGTGCTGGCCGGGCTGCCGTCGATCGTGGCGGCGTTGTTCATCTTCAGTATGTGGATCGCGACGATGGGATTCCAGCAGAGCGCCTTCGCGGTGTCACTCGCGCTGGTCTTGCTGATGCTGCCGATCGTGGTGCGGTCGACTGAGGAGATGCTCAAGCTGGTGCCCGACGACCTGCGAGAAGCCAGCTACGCCTTGGGTATTCCCAAATGGAAGACGATCATGCGCGTCGTCGTACCTGTCGCGATGCCAGGCATCATATCCGGCGTCTTACTGTCAATCGCGCGTGTTATGGGCGAAACCGCGCCGGTGCTGGTGCTGGTCGGATACAGCCGCTCGATCAACTTCGACATCTTCAACGGCAACATGGCATCGCTGCCGCTGCTGATTTACAGCGAACTCAACAACCCGGAACACGCAGGCTTCCTGCGGGTTTGGGGCGCTGCCCTGACATTGATCATCGTGGTAGCGGCGGTCTACCTGGTGGCCACCGTGGCCAACCGTTTGATCGCAATCCGCCGCCGCTGAGCGGTGCTAGCCGGGGCATCCGGCAACGACGAACTTGATCGCTCTGTCGTTGCCGCGGTCGGCGACGTACACGTTCCCGGCGGCGTCGACCACCACCCCTAGCGGGGTGTTGAGGCCGGTGAGGGGTACCTCGGTCGGGGCATTCGATCCGGCCGCCAACTTCATTACCGTGTTGTTGTCATGTTCTGTCACAAACACGTTGCCGGCGTTGTCCACCCCGATCCCCCAGGGCACGCTGACGCCGGTGAACGGCAGCACGGTCTGGGTACTCGACCCTGCCGCCAACTTCAGCACCCTGTTGTTGTCGGTGTCGGTGACGAAGACGTTGCCGGCGCTGTCCACCGCCACACCATCTGGGTCTTTGAGGCCGTCGAACGGCAGCACGGTCTGGTTGTTCGACCCGGCCGTCAACTCCACCACCCGGTCATTGCCCCGGTCGGCGACATACACATTGCCGGCACTATCCACCGCTACGCCCTCCGGGTAATTGAGACCGGTGAACGGCAGCACGGTCTGGTTGTTCGACCCGGCCGCCAACTTCACCACCCTGTTGTTGAAGTCGGCGACATAGACGCTGCCGGCGCGGTCCACGGCAAGCCCCTGGGGCTGGTAAAGGCCGGCGAACGGCCACACCGTCGTGGTGTTCGACCCGGCCGCTAACTCCACCACCCGCCCGTACATGCCCTCACTGCTGACGTACACGTTGCCGGCGGTGTCCACCGCCACGCCGCCTGGGGAGAGACGGAAGTCGATTCCGCTGAACGGCAACACGGTTTGTCCGCATGCGGGCGTCGCCGGGTGGTGCGGCCGCACCAGGTATCCGAGGGCGGCGACGAGCAGGACCACGGCAGCGCCGACCAGGAGCCATAGCTTGCGGTTGCGGCGAGGCTCGGGCGCTGCGGGCTGGAAATCAGGGTGCTGTGCGCCGATCGGTGGACTGAACGACGGTGGACCCGCAGACCTGCCGGAGGACCGGATCTCGGGTTGGCCGGGCCAGCCGCCGCCGGCAACGGGAGGCGGCGCCCAATGTTGGGCGCCGGCGCCGGGAACCGCGGGACGAACCATTGTCTCGGCGGCGGCCGCGTCCTCGCCGTGCTGCAGAATCCTGACGGCCTGATGCTGCTCGGATGCGGTCAGCGCGTCGAGGGCGCTGTTGGCCATTTCACCGGCGCTGCGATAGCGCTCCTCGGGTTTTTTGGCCATGCCTTTGGCGATCACCTCATCCAGGGCCGCCGGAACCCTTCCAGGTCGCAGTTCGCTGGGCCGGGGCGGAGGCTCCAGCAAATGCGCGGCGATCATCCGTTCGATGCTGTCGGCCTGATAGGGCGGTGAGCCTGTCAAACACTCGTTCAGCACACAGGCCAGCGCATAGACGTCGGAGCGATACGTGACTTCATCGGCGGTGAACTGCTCCGGGGCCATGTACTTGTAGGTTCCCATCGCCGTCCCCGTCTGCGTCAGTCCCGGATCGGTGGCGGCGCGGGCTATACCGAAATCCACCAGATAGGCGAAATCATCGTGGGTGACCAGGACGTTTTCCGGCTTGACATCGCGGTGGGTCACGCCGGCGGAGTGCGCGGCGTCCAGTGCGGCTGCGATCTGGCGCACGATGGCCACCGCCCGGGCGGGGCTCATCGGCCCGGTACGTCGCAACATGGTGGACAAATCGGTGCCCTCGATCAGCCGCATGTCCAAATACAGCTGCCCGTCGATCTCTCCGTAGTCGTGGATCGGCACCACATGTGGCTCGGTCAGTCGGCCCGCGGCGTCGGCCTCGCGTTGCATCCGTGCGCGGAACGTCGGGTCGCCGGAGAACTGCCCAGAGATCAGCTTCAACGCCACCACCCGGCGCTTGCGGGTGTCTTCCGCCTCATAGACCTCGCCCATCCCGCCGCGGCCGAGCAGTCGCAGCAACCGATAGGGCCCAAACCGCGACCCCGCCCGCAAATCCCGCTGGGCATCGCTCACCGTCGACGCTCCCTTCGCCCGGCGACCAGATCTTGCCAGCCGCAACCGGCCGCGGCTCCTGCCGCCCACAATGCGCCGCGATCGATGGCTAACGACAACACGTTAATTCTCTGATGAGCTGGCCACAGCAAAATGGTGTCCCTCGGGCCGGATTACCGGTTGCAGGGAAATGATAATTTTCCGTCATGAGATAGCATTCACCGCCGTTTCTAGTTTCGATTGGAACGAGCTCGGCAGCGGAATGGATCCATATTGGTCTAAACCAGCTTGACCTGGACCAATTGCGGCCTGCATAAACGCCTTTACGGCCGTGCCGGTCGCGGAATCCGGATACTTCGAGCACACGATCTCATATGTTGCCTCCACGATTGGGTAGGCACCCGGCTGCGTCGGCTTGTAGAACGACGACAAGTCCAACACCAGATCATTGCCCTGCCCAATGATCTTGGCGCCGGCTATCGTTTTGCTGACCGAGTCGGTAGTGATCGACACCGAATCCGGACCCGCTGACGTGATGATCTGGGCCATGCTCAATTGCTTCCCCACCGCAAACGACCACTCGTTGTAAGTGATCGACCCGTTGGTGTTCTGCAACATGGCCGACGTGCCATTATCCCCAGCGGCGCCGTCACCGACACCCCCATTGAACGTCTGCCCGTCGCCTTTACCCCACGCACCGTTGGACGCGGCATCGAGGTACTGCTGGAAGTTGGATGAGTTAGCGGATTGGTCGCTGCGGAAGATGACGTGAATGGGCATCGCGGGCAAGTTGCTGCCCGGGTTGAGTGCGGTGATCGCCGGGTCGTTCCAAGTGGTAATGCTCCCGTTGAAAATCTTTGCGGTCGTGGGCCCGTCCAGCTTCAGCGAACTGACTCCGTCGATGTGGTAGGTGACTGCGATCGGTTCAAACACCGCCGGCAGGTCCCACGCCGGCGAACCGCACCGCTGCGCTGCGTGATCGGGCTGACCCTTCGACGGGTTCAACGGGTCGCCGGAACCCGCCAGATCGGTCTGGTTATTGACGAAATCCGTTACGCCGGAGCCGGAGCCGTTCGCGTTGTAATCCAGCGTGTAGCCCGGGCAGGCATGGACGTAGGCATAGACGAATTGTTCCATCGCGTTCTCTTGCGCGGTCGCGCCGCTGGCTTTGAGTTTCTTCTTGCCACCGCACTGCACCGGCGCCGAGTTGGCGCCGGATCCAGACGGCGAGGTGTTGGTGTTGGTGTTGCCACCGCATCCCGATACCACCAAGGCGCCGGCGACCAGCAGGCTCAGCGCGGCACCAGATCGGGTGAGCATCACAACTCCTCTGACGGGTCAGGGCGACGAACACACACTCCGCCACCTGGTCGAGCCGAGTCGCGGAACCACGTTCCGCCGTTGGATACGTCGCTGGTCGGCAACGAATGTGTTAACCCAATGTGAATATACAAAGCTTTGAAGATGGGCGAAGGCTTAGCGACAGCTTTGAACATCCGCAGAGGTTAGCGGCGGTTGACCCGGAGTGTGACGTCACGACGTAGCATCGGAGGTTAATGGAATGTGAACAGCTCAGCGCCGAAACTGGTGCTGTTGATACTAATGGTGCCGCTCCGGTCATGAGGGCGGTGGACCTCACCCTGGGGTTCGGCGCCAAAACCGTGCTCGACGCGGTGAGCCTCGACTTTCCCGCGCGTGCCGTGACGTCCTTGCTGGGACCGACGGGCTCAGGTAAGACGACCTTCCTGCGCACGCTGAATCGGATGAACGACAAAGTCTCCGGACACCGGTACAGCGGTGATGTGCTGTTGAACGGACACAGCATCTTCAAGGACCGCGACCTGATGGAGTTTCGCCGCAGAGTCGGCATGGTGTTCCAGCGGCCCAATCCGTTTCCGATGTCGATCATGGACAACGTGGTTGCGGGCGTGCGCGCTCACAAGATGGTGCCACGCAAGGAATTCAAAAACGTTGCTGAGGCTCGACTCATCGAGGTTGGGCTCTGGCATGCGGTTAAGGATCGGCTAGGTGATTCGCCGTTCCGGCTCTCCGGTGGTCAGCAACAGTTGTTGTGTCTGGCCCGTACGCTTGCGGTGAATCCGGAAGTGTTGCTGCTCGACGAGCCCACCTCCTCATTGGACCCGACGACGACCGAGAAGATCGAAGCGCTGATTCGATCCCTCGCGAACCGCCTGACCGTGATCATGGTGACGCATGATCTCGCCCAGGCCGCCCGGATCGCAGACCGGACGGCCTTATTTTTCGACGGCAGGCTGATCGAGGAAGGGCCCACCGAGCAGTTATTCCTGTCACCGAAGCATGCGGAAACCGTCCGTTATGTCTCCGGATTGTTCGGCGATCGCAGGCTCCTCGGCGTCGTCGTTGGGGCCAGCGAGGCGAATGGCGAAAACGTGGAAAAGAAAGATAGAGAAAGGTGGGGCGCGTGAAAATTCGTTTGCGCACGCTGTCGGTGGCGGTGCCGCTGGTTCTTGTCGCAGCGGCCTGCGGTTCGCACTCAACAGGCGGTTCGTCCAACCCGGGCGCCAGCGCCGGTAGCGTCGCCACCACGCCTGCTAGCTCGACTGTGGTGTTGTCGGAGACCGGCGCCACGGAGCTATACCCGCTGATGAATTTGTGGCGCGACGGCTACCACCAGAATTACCCGAACGTCACGATCAACACGGCGTCCACCGGGTCAGGTGCCGGGATATCCCAGGCCATTGCCAGGACAGCCGAAATCGGCGCTTCCGGCGCCTACCTGTCCAACGGTGATATTGCCGCGCACAAGGGACTGATGAACATCGCCTTGGCCATTGCCGCTGAGCAGGTCCACTACAATCTGCCCGGCGTCACCGAGCACCTAAAGCTGAATGGCAAAGTGCTGGCGGCCATGTACCAGGGCACGATCAAAACCTGGAATGACCCGCAGATCGCCGCCCTCAACCCCGGGGTGAATCTGCCAGCCACCCCGGTGGTTCCGCTACACCGATCCGACGGGGCCGGCGACACTTTCGTGTTCACGCAATATATGTCGAAGCAAGACCCCGACGGTTGGGGTAAGTCGCCCGGCTTCGGCACCACCGTCGACTTTCCCGCGGTGCCCGGCGCGCTGGGCGAGAACGGCGCCGGCGGCATGGTGACCGGCTGCGCCGAAACTCCCGGCTGCGTCGCCTACATCGGCATGAGTTACCTCGACCAGGCAAGCCAGAAGGGGCTGGGCGAAGCCCAGTTGGCCAATGCTTCTGGTAAGTATCTGTTGCCCGACGCCCAAAGTATTCAGGCCGAGGCTGCCGGCTTCGCCTCGCAGACACCGGCGAACCAGGTGATCTCGCTGATCAACGGGCCCGCCGCGGACGGGTATCCGATCGTCAACTACGAGTACGCCGTGGTCTACAGCAGCCAGAAGGATGCCGCTACCGCACAGACGCTGCAGGCGTTTCTGCACTGGGTGGTGACCGATGGCGGCAGCCCCAAGTTCCTCGACAAGGTTCACTTTCAGCCGCTGCCGGCCCCGGTGCTGAAGTTGTCCGACGCCCAGATCGCCCAGATCGCAAGCTAAATCGTTCTTTGACGTTTTCCATGCAGCAGCCTTCGTCAGGCGGCTCAACCGTCCGCCGACCCATGCTGAGCCGCCTCCGTGTGGTGCGCCGCCAGGGCCTCGTCGTCCGTTGGGCCGGCGGGGCGGGTGCTGTGGTCCCGCTGATCGCGCTCGTGTTCGTGCTGGCGACGCTGATCATCGAGGCGCTGCCCGCGATCAGGCTCAACGGACTGCACTTCTTCACCGCCACCGAATGGAACCCGGGAAACCTCTATGGCAACACGGTTGTCACCGACGGTGTCCCACATCCGACGGGCGCCTACTACGGGGCACTGCCGCTGATTGTCGGCACTCTGGCGAGTTCTGCGATCGCCCTGATCGCCGCGGTGCCGGTGTCAATCGGAGCAGCGTTGGCGATCGTGGAACGGTTGCCGAAACGTCTCGCCTCGGCGGTCGGCATGGTACTCGAATTGCTCGCCGGCATCCCCAGTGTCGTCGTCGGCCTTTGGGGGGCATTGACATTCGGGCCGTTCATCGCCCACCACATCGCTCCGGTGATCGCCCGCAACGTTCCCGATGTGCCGGTGCTCGACTACTTCCGCGGCGATACCGGCAACGGAGAAGGCCTGTTGGTGTCCGGTCTGGTGCTCGCGGTGATGATCATTCCCATCATCGCCAGCACCACGCGTGACCTGATCCGGCAGGTGCCTGCACTGCCCCGCGAGGGCGCGATCGCGCTGGGGATGTCCGATTGGGAGTGTGCGCGCAGGGTCACTCTGCCGTGGGTGTCCAGCGGCATCATCGGCGCCGTGGTCCTGGGACTTGGACGTGCGCTGGGGGAGACGATGGCTGTCGCCATGGTATCCGGTGCCGCGTTGGGCACGATGCCCACCAACATCTACTCGACCATGACGACCATCGCCGCCACCGTTGTGTCGCAGCTGGATTCGGCGCTGACCGACTCCACCAACTTCGCAGTGAAGACGCTCGCCGAAATCAGTCTGGTGCTGATGGTGATCACGCTGCTGACGAATGTGGCGGCTCGTGCGCTGGTGCGCCGGGTGTCGGGTACCGCGCTACCGGTCGGGCGAGGTATTTGAAGTGAGCGAATCGACCGCGCCTGGGGCCGGGCAGACATCGACGTCCGCTCGGCATTGGTCGGTCGTTGCTCGACGAAAGATCGTCAACGCGCTGTGGTGGACCGCATGCTTCTGCTGTCTGGCGGTGGTGATCGGACCGACGTTGTGGATGCTGATCGGAGTCATCGGCCGCGCTTTGCCCGTGTTCCACTGGAGCGTGCTTGTCGAGGACTCGCATGGCGGCGGTGGCGGCCTGCGCAACGCCATCGTGGGCACCGCGGTCCTGGGTATCGGGGTCATGTTGGTGGGTGGCACCGTGAGCGTGTTGACTGGGATCTATCTGTCCGAATTCGCCACCGGCAGAACGTACTCCATCCTGCGCGGTGCTTACGAGGTGCTGTCCGGTATTCCGTCCATTGTGCTTGGCTATGTTGGCTATCTGGCACTCGTCGTGGACTTTGATTGGGGCTTTTCCCTGGCGGCCGGGGTGTTGGTGCTGTCGGTGGTGAGCATTCCCTACATCGCCAAGGCCACCGAGTCCGCGCTTAACCAGGTGCCGACGTCGTACCGGGAGGGGGCCACGGCTCTGGGGCTGCCGATCGGTTGGACGCTACGCAAAGTCGTGCTGAAGACGGCAATGCCCGGAATCGTTACCGGGCTGCTGGTGGCACTGGCGGTGGCGATCGGCGAGACGGCGCCGATGCTGTACACGGCGGGCTGGTCGGATTCCCTCCCGACCGCACAACTCACCGACTCGCCAGTCGGATACTTGACCTACCCCATCTGGACGTTCTACAACCTGCCGTCGAAGACGGCCCAAGACCTGTCCTATGACGCGGCCTTATTGCTGCTCGTGTTCTTGCTACTGCTGATCATCGTTGGGCGGCTGATCACCTGGTTCGCCCAGCGGCATTCGGAGTCGAAATAACCAGCAGTCGCTGGCGGAAGGCTACGGGTGCCGCAGCTGTAAGAATTCCAGCAGCAGCGCGTTGACGATCGCCGCTTGCTCAATCTGCGGGCAGTGACCGGCCGCCTCGACCACGGCTGACCGCGCCCCGGCAATCTGGTCGGCGATCTCTTTCGCCCAGCCCGGCGGAAGAAGCTTGTCGCACTCACCCTCGATGACGAGCGTTGGAACCGAGACACGTTCGTAGGCCCGTTTACTCGACGGGGTCGGTGGCGGCGCCGCTCCGGGCCGGCGAAAACGGGCCGCGGCGAGTGCCTCCCACGCGCCGGGAGCAATGCTGGATTCGAAACGACGCTGGACGTAGTCGTCGTCAGCCGGATACGACGGATCGTGGAAGAGCGCCTCAACAATCCGGCGCATGGCCGGCACGGTCGCTTCGTAGTCGTAGAGCGCCTCTATGTACTGGTTGCGTTGGATTTCGCCGCCGCCGCAGATGGCCACCAAGCTGCGCATCGGCAGCACCGGCGAATCCGATGTGGCGTCGGTGAGCAAGTTGATGGCGCCCATCGAATTGCCGACGAAGTGTGCGGAGTCGACGCCGAGCTCGCTGCAGAACCGCGCGATGTGGCGGATCCGCATGCCGCGGCCGTCGTTGAAGTCGATGACTTTGGCCGACTGTCCGAAGCCCAACATGTCGGGCGCCAGTACTCGATACCGGTTGGCAAGCGCAGGTATCGTTCGCTCCCAGCCGATTTCGGCGCTGACACCGAACTCGCCACCGTGCAGCAGGATCACCGGATCGCCATCGCCGGCTTCCAGGTAACTGGTGACCAGCCCGTCGACCACGAGCTGTTTGCGTTGCATCCCGCTGCTCATCCCTTACCCGGCGGCCTGGCCCGGAGTTGACCGCACGAATGTCAACACCTGCGACGCCAGCAGGTTCAGCTGATTGGTGACGGTCACGTCGATCAGTTCGCCTGCCTCGTCCCAGATTTGGTCGGCGGAGTTGATCGCGACGCCCAGCGGAGTCGGCCAGGCCCGCAGCGCATGCCCGACGGCGCGGAGCTGGTCTAGTGTGCCCACCGCCGCCTGCCATCCGTAAGCACAGCTGATGCAGCCCCACGGTTTGTTGTCGAGGTAGACGCGGGAGTCGTCACGCATATCTTCGATGTAGTCGAGCGCGTTTTTCACCAGTCCGGAGATGCCGCCGTGGTATCCGGGCGAACCAACGATGACGGCGTCTGCCTCACGGAGAGCCTCGATCAGCTGAACCGCTTCTCGCGTGCGGGCCGGGTCGTGCGGGTTGTACATCGGCAATTCGATGTCCCCGCCGCAGTAGAGCTTGGTGCGTCCGCCCTGGCGTTCAACGGCCTCCAGGCAGTGGCGCAGCGCTCGTTCGGTCGACGAGTTCGACCGCAAGGTACCGCCGAGACCGACAACCAGCGGCCCGTCGCATTCCGTCAACATCGACCGCGCCCTCCTTACTTGATCGCGATGGGATTAACCGGAGAGCCCACTGCACCAACGATGCTCAGCGGCGGGGCAATCAGCTGAAACTCGTACACATCATCGGCCGCACAGTCCGCCGCCAGCGCGGTCAGATCCCAGTACTCGCCGAGCATCAGCCCCATGTCCCGCAGGCACAGCATGTGCATGGGCAAAAACGTTCCGTCGACCCCGGATATCGGGTCTTCGACCATCAGATTGTCGGCAGCCACCGCCGCTACGTCGTGGTCATGCAGCCAGGAGGCGCACTGCCAGTCCAATCCCGAGCCGGGCACGGCCCCGTTGCCGGTCTCCAGAAACCTTGCCCACCAGCCGGTTCGGATCAACACGATGTCACCGCGCCCGATCGTCACGCCCTGCGATCGGGCGACGTCGTCGAGCTCGGCCGGGGTGATCGGGTTGCCGAGCTCGAGGAAAGTCTGTACACCGCGGTGCCGGACGAGGTCCAGCAGCACGCCACGAGAGGTGATGCCCTTGCCGTCGACCTTGTCGATGCCGCAGTGGAATGCGCCCAGGCTGGTCACCGAGTCGGCCGGGAAGCCGTTGTAGAGCTGATCGTCGTAATACACGTGGGCGAGCGCATCCCACTGGGTGGCCGCCTGCAGCGGCATGATGATCATGTCGTCGTTGAAGCGAAGCAGACTGTCCTGGAAGTATTTACCCAGCTCTTGCCCACCAGGATTGCGCGCCCACTCCGGCCCATAGCGGCCCAACGCGCTCACATCACCGCCGTCGATGGTCATCACGTGGATCGGGTTGTGCCGGAACTTGAATGCGCCCTGCGGACCCGACGACCCGAAGTCCACTCCGAGGGGAAACACCTTGCCGTGTTTGACCAGACTGGCCGCTTGGGCGACCTTGTCCGCGGTGATGAAGTTGAGCGTGCCGAGCTCGTCGTCGTCGCCCCACCGTCCCCAATTGCTGACATCTCCGGCGACGCGGCGGAAGTCGGTCAGGCTGGCCACAGTGCTTGACCTTCCTCGAGTTCGCGCGCGACCGCGGCGCCGATGTTGCCGCCGTCGACCCAGATTACTTGGCCCGAGATATAGCTGGCGGCACGGCTATTGAGGAATACCAGAACCGCGGCCTGCTCGGCCGGGTCGGCGACCCGACCCAATGGTTTGGGGATGTCATCCAGGTACTGCTGGCCGTAGGCGGCGCGCAGCTGGTCAAGGATCGGGGTCTCGGTGACGCCCGGTCCGGTGCAGTTGATGCGAATGCCTCGAGCACCGAGCGCGGTGGTATTTCTCATGGTGTACAGGATGATCGCTTCCTTGGACAACCGGTAGCCCCCGTCGGCCAGCGCGTCGGGATGGCGCTCGCACCACTCGATTCCCTCGGGCATCGTGCGGGTGTTCAGCAATCCGCCGACGACCTGCTGATGCTCCCGATAGTCGGCGGCGGCGAGCGAGGACACGCTCGCGATCGAGGATCCGGGCGGCATCTTCTCCCACACCGCCTCGGTCACCTGTCGTAGGCCGAGAAAGTTGATCGTCACGACGAGCAACGGGTCGCCGATTCCCGAGGAGACGCCGGCGATGTTGAACAACGCGTCGACGTGGTGGCCGATCGACGCCACGGCGCGGTCGATGGATGCCGTGTCGGTCAGGTCAAAGGCATGAAACTCCGCGATGTCGGTGCTCGGCGGATGCTTGTCCAGCCCAACGACGTCGGCCCCCAGCTCCGTGAGCTGCCCGACGACATGGGCGCCAATCCCCGACGCGCATCCGGTCACCACCACACGGCGACCGTCGTAACGCCACAGCTCGTCGATGTGTCCCAAGTGTCAGGCAACTTCCGCGATCACGACTGCTGCGCTTTCTGGTCCTTGGCACGCTGCGCCGCCTGGACACGGCCTTCGTTGATTTCGGCCATGGCTTCCGGGATCTCGCTCGCGGTGAACTTCCCGCCGCGACCGGTGGGCAAGCCGCCGAAGGAGTAGCCCTCGTCGAACTTCGGGGCGGTCGACTCCTGCCGGCGCGCCTCGATCTTCTCGATTACCGGCTCCAGTCGCTTCTTCTTGTCGGCGACCGCTTTTGCGTCGCGCTCGATGAACTCCGGCAACACCTCTTTACCCATCAGCTCGATGGATTCCATGGTGCCTTCGTGGCTGCGCGGGTTGAGCAGCAGGATGATCTCGTCGACGCCGCTCTCCTCGTAACCGCGGAGGAACTCCCGGACGGTGGCCGGCGACCCGATGGCGCCACGGCCGGGACCGTAGGCCAGCGTCGGGTCCTTCTCGCATTCTTCGAGATAGCGCTTCCACACCCCGGTGCGTCCAGGCGTGTGTATGCCGGTCATGTAGTAGTGCATGATCCCGAATGAGAAGAATCCACCGCCCATTCCGAGGCGCTCGAGTGCCTGCTCGTCGGTCTTGGCCACCATCATCGACAGATCGCCACCGATGGCAAGGATGTTCGGATTGATCTGCGGCGTGATCGGCACGCCGGCTTCCTCGAGCTCCTTGTAGTAGCCGTTCACCCGCTCGGTGAGCGGACCCGGGCCGGTGTACGCGAAACTCAGTGCGCCGATGCATTTCTGGGCGGCCATCTGCACCGAAGCCGGCCGGGTGCAGGCGACCCACACCGGCGGGTGCGGCTTTTGCAGCGGCTTGGGAATGACATTGCGGGCCGGCATCTCGATGTGCTCGCCCTGGAACCCGGTGAAGGGCTCCTCGATCATGCAGCGGATCGCCACCTCCAGCGCCTCTTCCCACTGTGCCCGTTTGTCGGCGGGGTCGATGTTGAAGCCGCCCAGCTCGCCGATCGAGGACGATTCCCCGGTACCGAACTCAACCCGTCCATCAGAAATCAGGTCGAGGGTCGCGATGCGTTCGGCGACCCGGGCCGGATGGTTGACGGCCGGCGGGAGATGCATGATCCCGAATCCCAGCCGGATGTTCTTGGTTCGCTGGCTGGCCGCCGCCAGAAACATCTCCGGTGCGGTGGAATGGCAATACTCCTCGAGGAAGTGGTGCTCGGTCAGCCAGACCGTGGAGAAGCCGGCCTTGTCGGCCAGCTCGACCTCGTCGAGACAGTCCTTCAGCAGGACGTGCTCGTCGTCCGGTGTCCAAGGGCGGGGTAGGGCGAATTCGTAGAACAATGAGATTTTCAACTGGTACCTCCCGGAACAATTGAGTGAGTTGAGTTTTCACTGACGAGATGTTTGGCCGCGACGTAGCCGAAGGTCATCGCCGGCCCGATGGTCGCGCCGGCGCCCGCGTAGCTGCGTCCCATCACCGCGGCCGAGGTGTTACCCACGGCGTAGAGACCGGGTACGACGCTGCCGTCGGCGCGCAGCACCCGGGCGTATTCATCCGTGCGCAAACCACCCGATGTGCCCAGGTCGCCGAGGACGACCCGAAAGGCGTAGTAGGGCGGCTTGCCGAGCGGATACAGATTGGGGTTGGGCAGAGTCGGGTCGCCGTAGTAATTGTCGTAAACGCTGTCACCCCTGTTGAAGTCGTCGTCGTGGCCGCGGCGGGCCAGCTCGTTGAAACGTCCGGCGGTGTCGCGCAGTTGCCCGGCCGGCACCCCGATCTTGGTTGCGAGTTCATCCCAGCTTTTCGCCGACTTGACCACGCCCGACTCCAACCAGGCTTTGGGCATCTTTCGCCCGGTGGGTACGGGGGCGCCCGGAATCTTCGGCAGCGGAAGATGTCCGCCGACGACGTAGCGAGTGAACGATCTGTGGTCGGTGATGAGCCAGCACGGGATATGGGTGACGCCGGATCTCTGACCCTCGATCATGGCGTGGCCGAAGTCCATGTAGGGAGCCGCCTCGTTGATGAAGCGCTTTCCCTCGCCGTTGACGATGAACTGCGACGGCATCATCCGCTCGTTGAGCATGAATTGCATTCGGCCATCCGGCCATTGGATGGCCGGAAACCACCAGGCCTCGTCGAGCAGTTCGGCGGCGGCGCCGACCTTCTGACCGGCGCGGATCCCGTCGCCGGTGGCCGCGGGGTTGCCGAAGCTCCAATCCTGTTCCACGGTCGGCTGGTGCTCTTTGCGCCATGCGAGGTCGTGGTCGAATCCGCCGGTCGCCAGGATGACCCCCCGTCTGGCGTAGATCCGCAGCGGTGAGCCGTCTTTCACGACGGCCGCGCCGGTGACCGATCCGTCGTCGCCGGTGAGCAGTTCGGTCATGGGTGAGTCCAGCCACAGCGGGATACCGCGGTCCTTCATCGCCAGCCGTAGCCGCGCCGCCAGCGACTGGCCGATCGCCGCGATCCGATCGCCGAAGACGCGCGCCCTGATCATCCGCCACACCAGCTTCACCAGGACGCCTTTGCCGGCCAATGACTGGCGCACTTGGTAGAACGATCGAAGCTCTTTGGGGCCCAACCAGATTCCCCGTGGCGCCAACGCCAAGGGAGCAAGCAGATGTTGTTCTTCCTCGGCCAACGTTCGCAAGTCGATCGGGGGAACGTTGATCGTGCTGCCAAGTTCGGAACCACCGGGCAATTCCGGATAGTAGTCGGCATAGCCGGGCTTCCACACAAACTCGAACCACGGACTGAGTTGCTCGAGGAACTCCATCATTTCCGGTGCCGAGTCGACATACTGCTGGATGCGCGCGTCGCTCACCAACCCGTTGGTGATCCGACGCATGTAGTCGACAACGCCGTCCGGCGGCGGCGCGTACCCTGCCCGGCGTTGCGCCGGCGCTCCCGGTACCCAGATGCCGCCCCCCGACAGCGCGGTGGAACCACCGAACTGACCGGACTTTTCGACGACCAGCGTCTCCAGGCCAGAAGCATGGGCAGCCAGAGCCGCCGTCATCCCGCCGCCCCCAGAGCCGATGACCAGCACGTCGACGTCGTGCGTCATGTCGTCGGCACCGCCGTTCTCACCGCGAAGCCGGCGATCAACTCGGCCGCCGGCCGGTAGTAACGCGCCGCGGTCTGATATGGACCGGCCGACGCCAGCGCCGCGAAAGCGGCTACCCAGGTGCGGATCTCGTGTGCCGAGTTGCCGCCCTCTTGAGCGATGAACGAGTTGGACCACTTGTCCAGCTCCTCGAGTTCCCCGCTGTCGAGAATGTCGAGGAATCGTTGATCCCACGCCGGGTTGAGGGGTTGTAGCTCGCTCTTCCCGTTGGCGAAACTTCTGGCCGCGTCCATCACCGCGGTCTGCCGCGCGAGCCGCTGTTCGGAGGTCATCGGCCGGCCGTGCACAATTCGTTCCACGACTGCCGGCGTCGCCGTTGCCAGCGTCGGGACCGGCGGATCATGCGACAGCCCACCGGATCCCATCACCAGGACCCGCTTGTTCAGGGTGGCCAGGTAGCTGCCGACCGCGGTGCCGAGCGTCCGGCAACGATGCAACGGCCCCAGCGGGGTGGCGACCGAGTTGATGAAAATCGGTATCACCGGGCGCGCCGTCGCGCGACCGAACAACTTCTCCAATGGTTGAACGGTGCCGTGGTCGACGTCCATGTTCGCCGATATGGCGATGTCGACGCCGGCCGACAGGACAGCTTTCGCGCAGGCGACCGCAGTGGCTTCGGGAACGTCGAGCGGCCCTTTGTGAGTGCCGTAATCGCCGACCCCTTGCGCTTCGGTGCCGATGCAAAACGGTGGCATCAGCTTGTAGAAGAAGCCGTTGTAGTGGTCGGGGGCGAAGATGACGACGAGCTCCGGGTCGAAGCCTTCGACGAATTCCCTTGCCTGCGTGAGCGCGCCGTCGATGTCATCAAGGAGGTCCTGCGCGGGCCCGGGCAGATTCAGTAGCGGGCTGTGGGACATACAGCACAGGGCTACGGGCACTTTGAAAATCACCGCCTCCCGGTGTCAAGGTGAGGACGTCGAATAGCGAGGCGCTCAGCTCGGGTGCGAGTTGAGCGATGCAGGCGCCCGCGATGCAACGGTCGGGGCGCAGAAATAGCACGGACTCTTGGTGGGTGTCGAACCAGGCTTTGAGTTCGCCGCCGCGGTCGCCGACGACCAGAACATCGGGATCGTCGTGCCCGGTCCAGTGCAGCTGACTCAGCGGCCTGGCCGCCACGAACTTCGCACCCAGCGCCTTCCAGTTCGCAAACGCTGTGGCGCGCAGGATTTCGCGCGGATTGTTGTTCCAGCACAGCACCGCGAATCCGCCGCCCAGGACGTCGTCGAGCAGGACGTTCTGCCGTTCGCGGGTGTCCACGCGGGGTTGCACGAATAGGGTGCCGACCGGCGAGTCGGAGCGACGCGGCTCGGAGTGCACGACGGCCCCCTGCTCGTATCGCGGCATCGGCTTGAACCGCATCTCCAGCACATACCGCTTGAGCGACGGCACAATTGACGCGGAGCGCACCAGCACGTCGCGAACCGCGGCGACTCGCCGGTTGGTCGGAGAGATGACCCGGCCCACCATGGTCGACAGGTCGATCATCGCCCGAGCATGCTTGCGGCGTTCCACATCGTAGGTGTCGAGCAACGCATCCTCGGCGCATCCGGTCACCACCGCGGCCAGCTTCCACCCCAGATTCGCCGCGTCCCGGATACCGCTGTTGTAGCCCTGGCCCTGCCACACCGGCATCAGGTGGGCGGCGTCACCGGCGAGCAGAAGCCGGCCTCGGCGAAACGCCCCGGCGATCCGCGAATGATGGGTGTAGATCCGGTGGCGAATCACGTCGACTCGGTCAGGGTGAGGAACGAAGTAGGAAAGCATGCGCGCGAGAAAGGCCGGATCCTCGGCCTGCTCGTCGGTCTCGTTGGCGTGAATCATGAACTCGAAGCGGCGGATTCCGTGCGCGATCGAGATCGAGGCGTAGGGGCGCTGCGGATCGGCACCGACCTCACTGTTGGGATGCCCGAGCGGATCGTTGGCGACGTCCACGACCAGCCAGCGCGTCGGTGAGGTGGTGCCGTCGAAGGACACGCCCATCAGCCGCCGGGTGGTGCTCCGCCCGCCATCACAGCCGACCAGGTAACGCGCCCGCACGTTCTTGCGCCCGCCCTCACCATCGACTTCAACTATGACCGCGTCGGCGGTTTCGGTGCATGACGTCAAGGGACGGCTCCACCACACGTCGACGTGCTCGAATCTGTCCAAGCCGCTGAGCAACTCGGCATCGACCAGCGGCTGCACGAAGCCGTTGCGTTTGGGCCAGCCGAAACGCGCGTCGGGCGGGGCCATTTCGGCAAGCACCCGGCGCTTGGCGTCGACGAATCGCAGGATCTGATTGGGTACCGTATGGGGCAGGATGCGATCGACCAGACCAATCGCCTGGAAGGTGCGCAGCGACTCGTCGTCAAGCCCGACACCGCGCGGATAGTCGATCAGCGACTCGCGTTCATCGACCACCAGGGTGTGTACACCTTGCAGGCCAAGGATATTGGCTAAAGTCAAACCGACCGGGCCCGCGCCGACCACGACAACGTCGACGTCGACATCCTTGGCCTTTGGGTTACGCGCCACAGTCAGCGCCCCAACAGGAAGTCGAGATGCAAGCGGTTGAACGTCTTGGCGTCTTCGTACTGCGGCCAGTGGCCGCAGCCGGGCATCAGCTCGAACCGCGCGCCGGGGATCATTGACGCGATCCGGCGGCCCTCGGTGACATCGGCGGTCGGGTCGTCGCTGGTCCACAACACCAGGGTGGGCGCGGTGATCGAGCCATACTCGGCCGGGCCCAACAGGTTTCGGGCCCTGATCTCCGGATCCTGCAACGCCATGATATCGCGCATCGCCCCGACGAAGCCCGGCTGGCGGTACACCCGCTGCCGGCTGGCGACCAAATCGTCGTAGTCCTTGGACTTATCGGCCATCAACCACTTGATCCGCGCTTGCACGGTTTCCCAGGTGGGATTCTCCGCGGCCGCCATGGACAGGGTGATGATCCTTTGCATCACCTCGGGATCGGCCTGCGAGCCGCCCGCGGTGTTGAGGACCAGCCGGTCGATCTTGTCGGGATGGTCGACGGCCGCGCGGGCGGCCACCCAGCCGCCCAGTGATTCACCGGACAGGCTGGCACGCTCGGCGCCGATGGCGTCGAACACCGCCATCAGGTGCTCGACATAGTGGCCGACCTCCAGCGGGTGGCCGGGCTTGTGTGTGTAGCCGTGCCCGAGCATGTCGATCGACCAGGTCCAGAAGTGCTCAGCGTGTGCTTCCAGATTGCGGACATACGCCTCGGCGTGACCACCCGATCCGTGCAACAGGATCAGCACCGGTTGGCCCGGGTCGCCCGCACGCAGGTAGCGGGTTCGCACGCCACCGGCGTCGAGGTAGCCCTGGGCGAACGGCACACCCTGCAGATCGCTCCACACGCTCTCGTGCTCGGCCACCGGTTCCTCTCGCGCTTGCCGGGGAAATTTTGTTCTCGTTTTGCGCCAGTTCCGTGTGCTAAAATCGCACACTGATGTGCACTATGTATAGAGCATCACTCTCCTCCGGTTGTCTGTCAAGGGAAGCGCAGGTCGCGCTGGTCGACCGCGCGCGGGTGCGCTGACATGCTGGAGCTCCAGACCAGCACCGCACCCGGCTCGCAGACGCTGGCCCGCGGGCTCAATGCACTGCAACTGGTCGCCGATGCCCCGTCGGGGCTGACCGTGCAACAGGTCGCGGACGGCATCGGCGTACATCGCACGATCGCCTATCGCCTGCTCGGCACGCTTTCCCAATTTCGATTCGTCGCCAAGGGCGAGGACGGGCGCTACCGGCCGGCCGCGGGCCTGGCTGTTCTCGGTGCGTCGTTCGATCGCAATGTGCGCCAGCTGAGTCTGCCGACCCTGCGCACGCTGGCCGACGATCTCGGCACCACCGTCTCCTTGCTGGTCGCCGAGGGCGACCAGCAGGTCGCGGTCGCGGTGATCGTTCCGACCCAAGTCGCCTACCAGCTGGCCTTCCACGAGGGCAGCCGCTACCCGCTGGACCGGGGAGCCGCGGGCATCGCACTGCTGGCGAGCATGCCGCCACGCCCCGACGAACGCGACCTCGTCGTCCGCGCCCGCGAGCAGGAGTGGGTGATCACCCACGGCGAGATCGAGCCGAACACTTACGGTCTGGCTGTCCCCGTGCACCGCGTGCCGCCGTCCCCGCCGACCTGCATCAACCTGATCTCGCACCGGGAAGACGTGGTGATGCGGGGCAAGGACGCGGTCATCAAGGCAGCCAAGGAATTATCGGCGCTACTCAGCTGACCTGAGCCGGAAGGAATACGAGCGTATGCGGTCTTGGGACCACGAAGTCGACGTCGTCGTACTTGGCAGCGGCGGCGCCGCACTGACCGCGGCGTTGACCGCGGCCGCCAACGGCGCTTCGGTGGCGGTCTACGAGAAAGCCGCGACTGTCGGTGGCACCACGGCGGTTTCGGGCGGGGTGGTGTGGATTCCCGCGCACAATCGGTCGCCCGACGGGGAGCTGACGGTGGATGACGCGCTGAGGTATCTCGACGCGCAGTCGTTCGGCTCGATGGATGAGGCACTGGTCGAGACGTTTGTGCGAACAGGGCCGGCGATGCTCGACTTCGTCGAAGCACACAGCGGTTTGCACTTCGAAATCGCCGCCGGTTTCCCGGATTACAAACCCGAGTTACCGGGCGGCCGGCCAGCCGGCGGGCGGTCGCTCACCGCTGTGCCTTTCGATCTCGCCCGATTGGGCGAATGGCGGGATCGGATCACCTCGTTTCCCGCGGACTGGTCCAACGTGGGTTTCGACGCGGAAACCCGGGCGAGGCTGCACGCCGCGGTCGACGAGAGCACAACAGACCTGTGCGTGGCAGGCACCGCGCTGATTGCCGGGCTGCTCAAGGGATTGCTGGACTCCGGGGTGACGCCCACGACGAATGCGCGGGCCGAGGAGCTTTACGCCGAAGGCGGCGAGATCGTCGGCGTTCGAATCAACCGCGCAGGAAAGCAGCTGGCCGTGCGCGCCCGGCACGGTGTCGTCCTGGGCTGCGGCGGGTTTGAATGGGATTCCTCGTTGGTCAACGCTTTTCTGCGCGGACCGATGCACGGTGCCGTCTCACCGCCCAACAACACCGGCGACGGATTGCGCATGGCGATGGCGCACGGAGCCGACCTGGCCAACATGGGCGAAGCGTGGTGGGTACCGATCGTGCAGATCCCGGGCGACACGATCGACGGGAAACAACGCAGCCGCAGCGTGCGTCTGGAGCGAACTCGCCCGCGGAGCATCATCGTCAACCGCGCTGGGAAGCGATTCGTCAACGAGGCCTGCGATTACAACTCGATGGCCGGCGCCTTCCACTATCTCGACCCGCGCGACGGCTACGTCAACGACCCGGCGTGGATCGTGTTCGACTCGATTCACCACAAGCACTATGGATTTCTGGGTGTCGAGCCGGATGAGCCGGTCCCGGATTGGTTCTGCGCGTCGGCCGATCTGGCCGAGTTGGGAGCCAAGACCGGTATCGACCCCGACGGGCTGTCCCGCACGATCGAAAACTGGAACCAGAATGCCCTCGCCGGATCGGATCCCGACTTCGGCCGTGGCTCAAGCGCATACGACGGCTATTGGGGCGACGACCGCGCGACGACGCTGGCCGGCAAGACGCTCGGCCCCGTCGATACCGCGCCGTACTACGCGGTCCCGGTCTCGGTCGGCGCGATGGGAACCAAAGGCGGACCGCGGACCGATCGCGACGGACGGGTCCTGCATGTCAGTGGCGCGCCGATACCGGGCCTGTTCGCCGCCGGCAACGCGATGGGCGGTGTCACCGGCCGCGCCTACGGCGGTGCCGGCGGAACCATCGGCCCGGCAATGGTTTTCGGCTTCCGTGCCGGCCATGCGGCGGCCACCGGCAAGCCGCTTGACTAGCTAGCTGAACGCCTTGGCGATGGCTGCCATGTCGAAGTAGTCACGCCACGTGGCGATCTTGTCGTCCTGCACCTCGAACACGCCCATCACCGGCAACGGAACTTCTCCGCCGTCCTTACGGCGCATCACGTCGGTGCGTTCGTTCATCACCACCGTGCCGTCGCTGACCTGTCGGTGCACCTGGAAGTCGATGCCGTCGACCACCGCGACGAATCCGGCGATGAACTGCTGGATCGCCGCGCGACCCTGCACCGGCTCCATGGGGATGTTGTGATAGACGGCGTCTTCGGTGAAATAGCCCGCCAACTCTTCGGGGTTGGGGGACGACCACAGTTTGCAGAATTCGGTTACCAGCTCATCGGCGGAACGCGTCATGGGTTCATGGAACACGTTGCAAAGCAGCAAATCAAGACCACGCCGTCAGCCGAACGTGACCACGACCTTGTCCGCGGCACCGGGCGTGGCCGCCATCCGTAGCGCCTCGGCGACGTGGTCGAAGGGCAGGGTGTGGCTGACGATGACCGCGTATTTTTCCCAGTTGGCGATGATGTCTCTGGTGACCTCGAAGATTTCCTTCGGGTAGCCCATCGACCCGACGATGGTGACTTCGTTGCTCATCACGTTGAGGAAGTCGACGGGTACCGGTTCTTTGTGGACGGCGACAACGACGACCTTGGCTCCGGTCTTCGCGGCGGCCAGGGCGGTATCGATCACCGCGGGTGCGCCTGCGGCGTCGAAGTAGATGTCGGTGCCGGCTTTGCCCGGGAAGATCGACTCGCCCGGGCCGTGGATGTCGATCAGGCGTTGCGCGACGTCTTCGTCGGCGGAGTTGATGACCGCATCGGCTCCCACTTTGAGTGCCTTGTCCAGCCGCGACTGGATCAAGTCGACCACGGTGACGTGTCGTGCCCCAGCTGATTTGAATCCAATGGTCGCGCCGAGTCCGATCGGGCCGGCACCGAAGATCACGACCTTGTCGGACGGTTTGGGCGCAACCTGGTTCACGCCGTGTCGCGCGACAGCCATCGGCTCGTTCAGCGCGGCCACCTCGAAGGGGATGTGATCGGGCACGACCTCGAGGCTCCTGCCACGCACCGCCTGCTCGATGAGCAGGTAGTCCGCGAGCGCACCGGTCGGACCACCGTTGCCGATGATGCCGCCCGGCGCGGCCATCGGGTTGATCACGACGTGATCGCCCACGGATATGCCGGTGACGTCGCGACCGACTTCGACGACCTCGCCCGCAGGCTCATGGCCGAGCGGCATCTTTCCCTGTCGCGGCGGCATGCCGCCCAACGAGATGTACAACGCATCCGAGCCGCAGATACCGCAGGCTCGCATCTTCACCAGGACATCGCTGGGACCAGCCACTGGCTTGGGTAGCTCGACGATCTGCGTCTCCCCCGGCGCTGTCACGATGGAGGCTCTCATCGCTCGGCCAGTGCTTTGGCGAGATCGATTGTCCCACTTCGGATCGCGGCGACGACTCCCCCGTCCACCAGCAGGTCGGTACCGGTGATGAACGCGGCCGACGGCCCGAGCAGGAACTCGGTGGCGGCGGCGATGTCTTCCGGCGTCCCGAGACGTCGCAGTCCAGAGTTGTCGACCATCGCCCGCATGAGCGCGCCGGACTCACTGCTCAGCTCCAATCGGCCCATCGCCGTGGAGATGACACCGGGGCTGATGCAGTTGATTCGCGCACCGCGTTCGCCCCAGGATCCAGCCGCGGCGGCTACCCGAAGTTGGTTGGCCCGCTTGGCGAATGGATACGCCATTTGACTGTTGGTAATCTTGGCGCACGCTTCGAGGCCGAGCAGCTCGTCGGTCGGCGCGGTCGCCAGCTGCCGTTCGACCGCGGGATCGAGCGCCGGCTGCATGTGGCCGGCCATGCTGGCGATCACCACCGCGGCACCGCCGGGCTCGATCACCCGACCGAACTCGTCGATCGTGAGCGCGACCCCCAGCAGGTCGACGGCCAAGACCGCCTCCGCGGATGCCTGTTGCGGCGAAAGGCCCGCGGTATGAACGACAGACGTGACACGCCCGGCCGCATCGGCCACCTCCGCGACGGCGGCCACCGAGCTGCGGGAGGTGACGTCGACTTCTCGGGTCAGCACCTGATGCCCGTCGTTGCCGAGTGCATCCGCGGCGCTCTGCAAACCGGCGGCATTCACGTCCGCCAGCACGATCGTGCGTCCCGCGCCGACGCGACGGGCGATCGACATCCCCATCCCGCCGACACCAATGATGACCAGAACCTCGTTAGGCGTCATGCGTCTTCTCCTCTGTGGCGCAATGCGGTTGCGGTGAGGGGGCCAGCAGCTGTTCGGCCGCCGTGTAGGGATCGTCGTGGCCCTCGGCCACCGACGCTGCGAGCCGATCGAGCTCCGGGTGCGTCCGCAGCCGGCTTTGCGCCAGCGAAAGGATCTGCGCCCGTGCGCGAGCGGCTCGCCGAGCGGCGCTGTCGGTGCGGTGGTGAGCGTCGATCGCCTCGATCAAGTCCGAAAGGCCGTCACCTTTCGCGGCGACGAGGCGCACGATCGGTGACTTGGTTTCGGCCCGAAGATCGCGGACGGTCTGATCGGCGCCTTCCCGGTCGGCCTTATTCACCGCCACGATGTCGGCGACCTCGAGCAGTCCCGCCTTGGCGGCCTGCACCGCGTCGCCGGCACCGGGGTTGAGGATGACCACGGTCGGGTCGGCGACCGCGGCGATCTCGATCTCGGACTGCCCCACGCCGACCGTCTCCAGCAGGATCACGTCGTAGCCCAGCGCCCCGAGCAGCCGGATCGCTGCGGGCACGGCCGCGGCGAGCCCGCCCAGATGACCCCGGGTGGCCACCGAGCGGATCAGCACATCGGGGTCGTTGATGTGGGCGGCCATCCGGATTCGGTCGCCGAGCAGCGCACCGCCGCTGAACGGCGACGACGGGTCGACCGCAAGCACCGCCACCCGCAATTCGCGTTGCCGATAGGCCCCCACCAACGCCGCGATTGTCGTCGATTTGCCGGCGCCCGGCGGGCCGGTGATCCCGATGACGAGCACCGGCGACGGACCGAGGTTCGCCAGCACTTCGTCGCGACGCTCACCTTCGACCAGGCTGAGCAACCTGCCGGCGGCCCGCGGGGAACCGCTACGCGCGGCGTCGATCAGATCAGCGATCGTCATCTGACGATCATGCAGCCCGAACACGGCTTCTCTCCAATTCGGCAAGCGGAGACCCCAGTCGCCAGCGGCGAATGAGAATAGTATTCTCTCAACTTGAGAGTACGAATTGCAAGAAGGGAAACCCCTATGCAAATCAGCGGTAGTTCCGCGGTGGTTGTCGGCGGCGCCGGCGGTCTGGGTGAGGCGACGGTTCGCCGGCTGCACGCGGCGGGAGCCAAGGTGGTGATCGCCGATCTGGCCGACGACAAAGGCAAGGAGCTGGCAGGCGAGCTCGGTGCCCGCTATGTGCCCACCGACGCCACCAACACCGACGACGTGCAGGCGGCGCTGGCTGAAGCGGAATCGCTTGCCCCGCTGCGTATCTCGGTGGATGCGCATGGCGGGCCGGCCAGCGGTGGCCGGCTGGTCGGCAAGGACGGCACACCGTTGGACCTGGACGGGTTCAAGACGACGATCGACGTCTACCTCACCGGGGTGTTCAACGTGATGCGGCTGACCGCCGCGGCGATGGCGCGCCAGGAACCGATCGACGGCGCACGCGGAGTCATCATCAACACCGCATCGATCGCCGCCTACGAAGGCCAGATCGGCCAGCTGCCGTACGCGGCCGCCAAGGGCGGCGTCGTCAGCATGACGCTGGTCGCCGCACGCGACCTGTCCCCGCTCGGAATCCGCGTGGTCACCATCGCTCCCGGCACGTTCCTGACGCCGGCCTACGGCCAGGCGGGTGACCAGCTGGAGGCGTACTGGGGTCCGCAGGTCCCCTACCCCAAGCGGATGGGCCGGCCCGCCGAGTACGGCGCCTTCGTGCAGAGCATCGTCGAAAACGACTACCTCAACGGCGAGGTCATCCGGCTGGACGGCGCGCTGCGTTTCCCGCCGAAGTAGCTCAGCAGGCCCTCGAACGTGCGGCTGGCCGCACATTCGGAAGCCAGTGTGCGGCTGGCCGCACACTCGGCGCGCGGCCTCAGTTCTTGCCGGCCGCCAACTTCGTCACGATCGAACGGAAGTCCTCAGTCTGGAAGGACTGGTTCTCGGCGGACAGGGCGTAGTCCAACGTGGCCAGCACCGCGCGCTCGAGGTGAACGTTGAGGACGCGTTTGGTGCTTTCGACGGCCTGCTGCGGCAGTTCAAGGATCTTCTTCGCGGCCGTCACCGCCTCGGCGACCGGATCGGCCACCGCGTGATTGGCGAGGCCGAGCTCGACCGCCCGTTGGGCGGAGATCCGGGCGCCGGTCAGCGCGTACTCCTTGGCCAACAGCAGGCTGATGTGCAGCGGCCAGGTCAGCGGGCCGCCGTCGGCGGCCACCAAGCCCACCTGCACATGCGGGTCGGCCAGGTAGGCGTCTTCGGCGATGTAGACGATGTCGCTCAGCGCGACCAGGCTGCAGCCCAGCCCGACGGCCGGACCGTTGACGGCGGCCACCACCGGCACGCGGCACCGGGCCATGCCCAGCACGATCTCGCGCCCGTCGGCGATGGTCTTGGCCCGCAGGTCGGCATCGCCCGCCAACTCCTTAAGGTACGTAAAGTCGCCACCCGCTGAAAAGGCCCGTCCCGCACCGGTTATCACCGCGGCCCGGGCGCTGCGGTCATCGCTCATCCGCTGCCACAGCTTGGCCAGCCCGTGATGCAGGTCGTCGTTGACCGAGTTGAGCGAATCGGGCCGGTTCAACGTGATCATTCGCAGCGGCCCGTCGGCTTGGACATCGATTTCGGTCGGCATGTCGTACACGTCAGGCTCCCAATCCCAGGATTCGTGAGGCGATGATGTTTTTCTGGATCTGCGATGTGCCGCCCATCACGCTCTGGGCGCGGCTGTAGAGGTAGGCGCTGAGCAGGCCGGGGTCGTCGATGCCGGCGACAGCCAGCGCGGCGTGGCCGACCGACTGCTCGACCCAGGTCATCAGCAACTTATCCAGCGAGCCGTCCGACGTGTGCGTCACGCCGTCGAGTTGTTCGGACAACCGCCGCCGGACATGATGGGTCAACATCTCGGTTTGCACTGCCGCCCAGGCTAATTCGGGGGACGCCGGACCGTCGGTGCGTGCGGCCAGCTCGCGAACGAGCTTGCCGTAACGTGCCGCGTAGCCCAGCGTGGAAGGTTCGCGTTCGTGGCCGACCACCGTCATGGCCAGCGGCCAACCCTCGCCCGGAGCGCCGACCATGTGGTCGGCCGGTACCGTCGCGCCGTCGAAGAACACCTGGCCGAATTCGGTCGTGACACCGTTGATCATCCGCAGCGGACGCTGTTGCACGCCAGGCTGTTTCATCGAGATGATGAATGCCGAGATACCGCGGTGGCGCTTGGCGTCCGGATCGGTGCGGGCCAACAGCAGACACCAGTCAGCGACGTCGGAGTAGCTGGTCCAGATCTTGTGGCCCTGGATGACGTAGTTGTCACCGTCGCGGGTGGCGGTGGTGGTCAGCGACGCGAGGTCCGAACCCGAGCCGGGCTCGCTGAAACCCTGGCACCATCGCTCGGTGCCGTTGATCATGCCGGGCAAGAATCGCCGGCACAGCTCTGCACTGCCGTGTCGGGTCAGGCCCGAAACCAGGTAACCCAGGCTGGGCCGGGGCGGGGCGCCGGCCTGCGCCAGCTCTTCGTCGAGGATGACGTCGTACACCGGCGGCATCTCCTGTCCGCCGTACTCACGCGGCCAGGACAACCCGAAGAAGCCGCCCTCGTACAGCGCGCGATGCCATTCGCCCTGCCGGGCCCAGTACTCGTCACCCGAGCTTGGAAATTCCTTGGCGTGCAGCGCAAGCCACGATCGCAGCCGATCACGGAAGGCGGCTTCGTCGGTCGAATCACGAAAGTCCAACGTCGATCTCCTCCAGCTTGACGGGCCACAGTTCGGTCGATGTCAGGGCACGCCGCAGATAGACGTGCGCCAGGCATTCCCAGGTATTGCCGATGCCGCCATGCACCTGGATCGCGGTCTCGCACACCGTTCGCGCGGCGCGCGCGCAGTAGATCTTCGCGACTCGAGCCGCGCGGATCGCCTCGGCCGGCGCCAGCTCGTCAACCGCCCAGGCGGCATGTCGCAGCACACTCACCGAGCCCTCGATCAGCGCCAGGCTTTCCGCGAGCAGGTGCGCGATGGCTTGATACGAGCCGATCGAATTGCCGTATTGCTCACGGATTTTCGCGTACTCGCAAGCCAGGGTGTGTGCACCTCGGGCGGTTCCGACCAGGTCCGCCGACGTGGTGGCCAGGGCAAGCGCCAGCCACCGTTCGGCGTCGTCTGAGCTGAGTTCGCCAACAGCAGACGCCGATCCGGCGGCCTCGGCGGTGGATCTGGTCAGATCCACAGCTTGCCCGGCCGCGCCCAGGTCGGCGCCCAGCACCGTCGTCCCGTCCAATGCCAACGCCCGCTGATAGCCCCGGGCGTCGATACCGCGATCACCCACGGCGATCGTGGACCCAGTGCCGTCGCGGCCGACGTGCCGGGCCAGATCGTCGGCCAGCACCGGTCCGAGAAACGGCGCGTCCACCAACCCGCGGCCGAATTCCTCGGCGACGATGGCCACTTCCACGCCGGAGGCCCCGTCGGAGCGCAGCGATCGCCAGCCCGTCATCTCGATTTGCTTGTCCAGCCGGGCAATTCGGCCGTCGTCGGCGAGGTCTTGCACGGATGCCGGGCCGAGGTCGTCGGCCATTTTGGCTGCGGCGTCGCGCAGTTGTTGTTGTTCAGCTGTCAGACGTACATCCATAGCGCTCCTTGAGAACTCGGCGTAGCACCTTTCCAGACGGCAGCCGAGGTATTTCGGGCACGAACACCACACGGCTCAAGCTTTTGTACGACGCGAGCCGCTCGCCCACCCGGGCAGTAAGTTCGGCGGCGTCGACCGGTGCCCGCGTCGCGACGGCGGCGACAACCGACTCCCCGTCGGCGCCGTCGGGGATCCCGAACACCGCGCAGTCTTCGACGGCGGGGTGAGCGTGCAGCACGGCCTCGATTTCGGCGGGTGCGACCTGGAAGCCACGGACCTTGATCATCTCCTTGGACCGGTCGGTGATCCGCAGCCAGTAGTCGGTGTCCAGATATCCGACGTCACCGGTGCGATACCAGCCGTCGCACAGGGCATCTCGTGTCGCTTCGTGGGGCAGGTAGCCGGCCATTAGCGACTCCGACCGCGCCTGGATCTCGCCGACCTCACCCGGGCCGACCGGCTCGCCGGTCTGCAGCGAGACCACCCGCACCTGCACACCGGTCACCGGCCGCCCCACCGAATCCAGCCGGGCGCCGTCGAGCGGATTGCAGGCGATGACGGGCAGCTCGGTGGTGCCGTACGCGGGAACCCAACCGATGCCGGTGCGCCGGGTGACGGTTTGAGCGACGCTCTCGCTGACCGGGGTTGCGCCCCACATGATGAACCGCAGCGACGAGAGGTCGTAGGACTCGAGGCGCGGATGCGAGGCGATGGCCAGCGCGATGGGCGCGACAGCCATCTCGACCGTGATCCGGTCGGTTTGGATGTGCTGCAGGACTCGGTCGATGTCGAAACGGCGATGAAGGCGCAGCCATACGCCGGTCTGCAATGCCGTCTCGATGTTGAGCAAGCCGAGAATGTGCGACGGCGGTGTGGCGATCTGGATGCGGTCGCGGGCGGTCAAGCCCAGCGCGTCGCGCCAATGCCGGACGGCGGCGTGCAGCGACGCGTGGGTGTGCCGGACGGCCTTGGGCAGACCGGTGGTACCCGAGCTGAACGCCAACACCGCATCGGCATCCGGCGGCGGCGACCCGGACACCGGCTCGGCCGGCGTGATCGGCTCGTCGAGATGCAGCATCGGCATCAGCTCCGACAGCACCGCGTGATCGCCGACGGCATCGGACGGATTCGTCAACGCCAGCGCGTGCTCGACTTCGTCGCGTTTCCAGGCGGGGCTGATCAGCACGATGGCAGCGGCCAGCCGCCAGATCGCGTGCAGCGCGACGACGAACTCGGGGCGGTTGGAGGCCATCAACGCCACCCGGTCGCCGGCCGTCACGCCACGCCCGCGCAGACTCGCCGCCAACCCGTCAGCCAGCGCGCTGAGCTGCGCGAAGCTGTAGTGCTGGTCCTCGAAAACGAGCGCGGTCGCCTCACGCGGCGGCGACAACCCGCACTGCGACATGGAGGACGCTGAGGACATTGAGAACATCCTATCGTTTTGAGAGAATAGTATTCTCTGAAGTGAAGAACGCAAAGTGTGGAGGGTGCAGGCATGGTGGAACGTCACGTGTTCCAGCGGGCCACGGTGACCCGGATCATCAAGGAGACGGCCGACACCCACACCTTTGTGTTCGACCCGCACGAAAAGCCGTTCAGCTATCGGGCCGGGCAGTTCTGCACATTTCATGTGACGGTCGACGGCGAGGAGCTGTATCGGTCGTACTCGATGTCGAGCGCGCCGGAAACCGACAGCGAGGTAATGACCACGGTCAAGCGGGTGGCCGGCGGCAAGGTCTCCAATTGGATGATCGACAACGTGGTCGAGGGTGACGAGCTGACCATGACCCGAGCCGCGGGAACCTTCGTCCTGAGCCCGACGTCAGTTCCGTTGCTGGCATTCGCCGGCGGTAGCGGCGTGACGCCGATCCTGTCGCTGGCCAAGAGTGCATTGGCGACCACCGACCGCGCGGTGCGAATACTGTGCGCCGACCGCGACCGGGCGTCGGTGATCTTCGAGGCGGCCATCGACGAACTCGCCGAGCGTTACCCCGGCCGGCTGTCGGTGGACCGTCATATCGACGCCGAGCAGGGGTTGTTGGATCCGGATGCCGTCACGAAGTTCGTCGGCGGCGACACGGACGCGGAATGCTATGTGTGCGGCCCGGAAGGCTTCATGGCCGTGGTGCGCTCCGCGCTACCGGACGGCGCGCGCGTCCTCGTCGAGGACTTCGACGCTTCACCGCCGGTGAAGGCGGCGACAACCGACGTGGCCGAAAAAGCCGACGGCGGCGGAGCCGGTGGCACCGTGACGATCCACCTCGAGCGCAAGAAGGTGTCGGTCCCGCAGGTCGCCGGCGAGACGCTGCTCGAAACGGCGCGGCGGGCCGGACTGTCGCCGCCGTTCAGTTGCGAGGCCGGCAACTGCGGGACGTGCATGGCCAGGCTCACCGAGGGCAGTGCCACCATGCGCACCAATGACGTGCTGGAAGAAGACGAGCTCGCCGACGGTTATATCCTGACGTGTCAGGCGGTGCCCGACACAACGTCGGTGATAGTGGTTTACGAGTAGCCCCGCACTGCAGCGGCGTCAGGAATAACCGGGCTGGAACGGAAACTCAATCATGACTGACCTTTCAGCCTTCGCTGATCTCGCCGCCGCCGACCATGGACTTGTCACGTTCACCACGTTGCGCCGCGATGGCAGTGCTCAGTCATCGGTCGTCAACGCCGGGGTGATGCAAGACCCGCTGACGAATGTGCCGGTCGTCGCTCTGGTGGCCATCGGGGGCGCTCGCAAGTTGGCCCATCTGCGCGCCGATCCACGCACCACCGTCACGGCCCGCGCCGGTTGGCAGTGGGCCACCGTCGAAGGTTCGGCGGAGCTGATCGGGCCCGACGACCCGCACCCCGACGTCGACGACGAGCGGCTCCGGGTGCTGCTGCGCGAGATCTTCACGGCGGCAGGCGGAACCCACGACGACTGGGACACCTACGACCGGGTGATGCGCGAGCAGCGTCGCACCGCTGTGCTGATCTCACCAACCCGCATCTACGCCAACCCGGCGTAACAGTGCCCCGGCACGACTCGAACGTGCGACCTGGGGATTACCAAACGGTATGACCCGACGATGCCGGTTTTTGCTTAACTTTGCTGTGCGACAACTAGATTGGAGATCTAGACGCTCCCGCGGCAACCGGTCAATTCCGGAGGACGAATGGAGTGATCTCGGCCGATCCAGCATCCCCGACAGGGTATGTCAGCAAATGCTGCGTCTCACAGAACCAGGTGTGCATGAAACCGGGATGCTCCAGGTGTTGGTGTTAGGACGAATACGAGGCCGGCCGTTCAGGTACTCCACACTTCGACACGGCCATGGGGTGACCCCAAGATCTCCGATGAGTCTGGGGTGGGTATGCGACCACGCGCAACTGCGGCTGAGCAACCACCATGCCTGCTGGCGTCAACTGATCCTGGTTGGCATCACGGAAACGGATCGTGCCATCCTCGGATGAAATCAGGGAACGGTAGAAGCGCGGCTGCTGCCCCGTCAAATTCCGCTTTGCCCCGCAGGAAGGAATCCGCGTTGACGGGATCATTTGCCCCTTCAGCGATCTGCCGCGCTCTTGAATCCTTTGGGAGGGCGGGTATGAAGACGGATTTTAATAGGTCTCTGATGTCTTTAAATGTCCCGGTGTCCGGAATGAATCCATGGTTTTCTCCTCCGCAAATTATCGACGGTTTGCCCGGCAGGTTCAAAATAGTCAAGGTTCCGTATATCAAATATTTAGGTCGCCAGAAAGCAATGCTTGGTGTAATTCCTTGAAGCTATACGCGCCATCCGGCAAAAGGTCAAAGACCCAGACCAGATCGAACCGCGCGTCGTCCCAGGTGCGCGTTTGAGGGATATTTCCGCCGGGGATGGCGGCCGCGATAGCGGGGATCAGCTCATGTTGCCAGGAAATCAGGGACGTACCGGGTTTTGTCAATGCATCCCGGCAGAGGTCGGCTTCCTGGCCTGTTAACCAATCCGCGCTAATGTTGAGCTCCAGGCGTTTGGCTAATGGGGTCAGGGTTTGTTTGGGCCTGCGGCTGTTACTGCCGGCTTTGTCTGCTTTTTCAGGGTCGGATGCGTAGAGATGCTGAGGTACTGAAAGCCCCCGGGTTTGGGCAATTTCGGCAGAGCCGAACAAGAGGCTGATCGCCCCGGCACGTTGCCAACCGCGCACCGCCAACGATTCTTCGCTTTTGACGCCGTTCATCCTAACGCCGTCGTTTTTCTCTTTGTTATCGACATAAGGCTTTTCGGCATGGCGGATGATCATTATTCTTTGGGCTTTTGGCATATTTCTCCTCCAGTCGCGCTATGATTTCGGACCTCAGGCTGAAACGCGCAGCGCCACCGAGCAGAGGGGGTCACCCCTTCCGACCGACGGTGGGACTGGGGGGCGCCGGCTTGCGACATCGATCATCGACGCTCCACACGCGAGTGTCAACGACGAGTCAGGGGCGCGCAGTGATCGACCGGGTTCGTGGCGGCCCGACGACGCCACCGCAAACACCTTGGTGTTGCAGGACGGGAGGATCCGCATCCGAACCCTCGTCTATACCGTCCAGGCAGAATATGTACACGTTCTACAGTCGTGGGAGCGGACCGGCAAGCGGCTCGGCCGCGTCCACGGTCAACTGCTTCTACCGGCGCTTCGACCAGCTTTCCAGCGTGAAAATTGCCGATACTGTCGGACCGGTGATGCACAATGACATCGTTTTCGAGGCACTTGACCATCAACTGGGCGGCGGTAGTCCCATCACCTCCTGCGGCCACGACCGATTAGAAGGTAGCGCGGCGAAGCGCCGGCTTCACTTCTGGGTGCGCCCACTGCCTGCCCATCCGAGCAGCCGACGCGAATCCGGTCCGCTCAGCGGACCGCGACCTTGCTGCTTCCGCCGCTATGGAGGCGTAATGAACACGATCACGTCGGATCACTGAGTGGAAGGCGATGACATGACCGCGATCAAGGCTGACAAAGAACAGGCACTTGATTCCTTTTATGCACTTGACAATGTGGTAACGATCAATATTACGATGCCGCAAGCTGATTGGGATGCGGTGCGGACCGAGGAGCCAGCCGGTGGTAGGTGCAATTTCAACTGGAAAGGCGGCGAGCGGTACACGTGGCGTAAGGCAACTTCGGTCGAGATATCTGGAACGAGCTTTCCCGCGGCGACCACGTTCACTCAGGTGGGCGTCAAAAAGAAGTCGTTTTGCGGCTCAATCAGCAGCGAAAAGCCGTGCGTGGACATTGACTTCGGCAAATTCAGCGACGCCAATGTCCCGGTAGTCGATGACCTGATCGGGTCACATTATCTGGCGCTCAACAATTCCATCCAGGATCCGTCCTATATTCATCAAACGCTGGGCTACAAATTGTTCGGTATGGCCGGATTACCCCATTCGCGGTGCAATTTTGCCCAAGTGTTTGTGAACGGAGCGCTGATTGGCCAAGGGTCCGCCGGCGTCAACAGTCCGGGTATCTTTGTCAATGTCGAAGCGATCATGAAGCCCTATATCAAGCGCAATTTCAATGGCAATATGAACGGCAATCTGTACGAAATTGCACACACGGATGACTTCGTCAGCGCGCGCTTGCCATTCATCTCGGTAGAGAACCTCTCCAAATTTGACAACAAGGCCGATTTGAAGCTCGCCGACGATCAGATCGCCGCGCATGGGGTGGCCGGGGCGAGCCAGATGCTGGATCTGGATCAGTTCATTAAACACTATGCGATGGAGATTCTTCTGAAGAGCTGGGATGGTTATGCCAACAACACCAATAACACTTATATCTATAATGACGTGAATGCCGTCGCGGCACCCGGTGTGAACGACGTCAAATTCAAAATGATACCGTGGGGTATTGACCAGATTTTGCAGCCCATTTTGCCTGTAAATTTCAGGGTAACCCCCAGTGGGCTGATCGCGAGCCTCGTACGCAACGACGTCGCGCGCCGTGCGCAATTGATCGACCAGATTCGGAGTTATCGGGACACCGTGTTCAGCCGGGAGACCCAACAAACTGTGCTGAAACCAATGATCGATCAAATGGAGACATTACTCGTAGGGTTTGGTGTGCCCAATGCTGTATCAGAGATTGCGGGAGTGCGGCAGCAATTACAGCTGACCGGATCGGGCGCCGGCGCGGTCACGGCCGTCGCCCGCACCCCCAATCATCTGGATCTGTTCTGGGTGGGGCTGGACGGATCGGTCGGAAGCAACTGGTGGGACGCCGGCGCCAACAACGGCCGCTGGAACGCCGCGTTCGAGATCGCCCCCGCCGGATCGGCCGCCCAGGGCGCGGTCACGGCCGTCGCCCGCACCCCCAATCATCTGGATGTCTTCTGGGTCGGGCCGGACGGATCGGTCAGCAGCAACTGGTGGGACGCCGGCGCCAACAACGGCGCCTGGAACACCCCGTTCGAGATCGCCCCCGCCGGATCGGCCGCCCAGGGCGCGGTCACGGCCGTCGCCCGCACCCCCAATCATCTGGATGTGTTCTGGGTCGGGCCGGACGGATCGGTCAGCAGCAACTGGTGGGAC
>Ga0209248_10000009_pt1 | contig 64649 bp, 54 predicted proteins | sample BogFormECP04_OM1_FD_188241 | JGI IMG/M metagenome (GOLD analysis project Ga0209248, IMG submission 188241) | Bog forest soil microbial communities from Calvert Island, British Columbia, Canada - ECP04_OM1 (SPAdes) (version 2) | ecosystem: Environmental > Aquatic > Freshwater > Wetlands > Bog ... | reverse complement strand
GGATCGGTGGAATGGAAGGCCGCGGGATCGAGTTCGGCGGCGAAAAACAGACGGCTCCAATTAGGGGCGGGGGTATCGTGAGGGGCGTCTTTTTGCGGGGGGATGGCTTCGAAATGTATCAGCCGGCCGCGCGTGTCGAGCGACAGCAAGATCATGCCGGTCACACCCATCTCGGGGTCAAAGGTCGTTACCTTTCCCGAGCCGGCGGAGGCGAAAAATCTTTGCGGGCGCATCTCGCGAGGGCTTTGGCGGTACCAGAAAGACATGGATGGAGGACGGTCATCGTTCAGCGAATTCCAGCGCGCGGGACTTTTGTCGTGCTCCCGAATGTAGCTCAGATAGCCGTAGTCGGTCTCGAAATCGTAGGCGGTGTCCGCCGCGGACGCGGTGTAGCCGAGGCCGCGGATAATTTCACCGGCTTTGTGAACCAGGACTTCCGTTGGAATTTCGAGAGAAACTTTGTTGGCCAGTTGGGTGCGATCCTGGATGAAGAGAAAGCACACCAATCCCACGAGGGCGGCGAGAAGAAGTCCCAAAGCGAGGACTGGACGGACGCCTTCGGATGCGCCTGAGGCTGCGACCATTTCCGGCGAAGGGGTTTCGCCCGCGGCTAGAGCGGCTGCGAGCGGATCGCCGCCTGGTAGTGCGGCGGCAACTTGCAGAGCTGAGACGGGGCGTTTCGCTGGATCGGTTTCGAGACAGCGAAGGATGACGCGCTCGATGAGTGGATCGAGGTCGCGGACGAGCGTCGAAGGATTTGTGATGGTGCCTTGCTCGCGCTGCTTGATGAGCTCGGGCAGGGTCGCAGCTTCGAAGACACGTTTGCCAGTGAGAATTTCGTAGAGGATAAGGCCGAGCGAATAGATGTCGCTCTTCGTGGTGACTTCTTTTCCGGCGAGCTGCTCGGGAGCCATATAGGCAGGCGTGCCGGCGCGGATTTCCGCGCCTTGAATGCTGGCGGCAAGACCCGCGAGGCCGAAATCGGTGATGCGGATTTTCCCGGCGCCATCGAGCATGACGTTGGCGGGTTTCAGGTCGCGGTGAATGACGCCGCGCTCGTGAGCCGCGGCGAGGCCAGCGCAAATCTGGCGCGCGATTTCCGTGGCTTTATCGGGAGAGAGTCTGCCGATGCGGCGGACGACGGAGGCGAGGTCTTCGCCATCCACATATTCCATAGAGAGGAACGGAATGCCGTCGGCGTCGCCAATATCGAAGACGCGGCAAACGTTCGGATGGGAGACCTGGCGCGCGATGCGAACTTCGGAATGGAAGCGCGAGAGAGTGGCCGCGTCTTGCGAGAGGCTTGCTGGAAGAAACTTGATGGCCACGACCTGGCCAAGTCTCAGATCTTCAGCGCGATAGACTTCGCCCATGCCGCCACGGCCGGCCATGGCCACAACGCGATAGCGCTCGGCAATGATCTGGCCCGGAGTGAAGCGTCCGCCGCCGATGGGGTCGGAGCTGGTCAGGCCAGGAGCGCTGCTCGAAGGGGTGCGGCCAGAGCGGCCGGGAGTGGGCGAGGAAGAAGGTTTGCGCGGCGTCGTTGGAGGGGCGATGGTGGCCTGGTCGGCGCTCAAATCATTCGAGTCGATGGTCGCCGCGGTGTTGAGATCCAAAGCTCCGCCGCAAACAGAGCAGAACCTGCCATTGGAAGAAGCTTGTGCGCCGCAGGAGGTGCAGAACATGGAAGGGGAGATTCTATCATTGCAGCGCGAGCCGCGGCGACTTGGGCGAGGGCTATTGGGACTTTCCGGAAGAAGCCAGCTACGGAATGCGTTCGACCTGGACGGCGGTGCCGTAGGCGAGGACTTCGGTGACGCCCTGCATGACTTCGGTAGCGTCGTAGCGCATGGAGATGACGGCGTTTGCGCCGTGCTCGGCGGCATGCTGAAGGAGCAACTCGTAGGCATCTTCGCGAGTTTTCTCGCAAAGGTTGGTCAGGATGGTGATGTTGCCGCCAACGATAGTTTGAAGCGCGGCGCCGAGATTTCCGATCACGCTACGCGAGCGCACGATGATGCCGCGGACTATCCCGAAATTGCGAACAATGCGATAGCCGGGGAGTTCGAAAGCCGACGTCACCATGCTCGGGTCCACACGATTGGGCATTTTTGCTCTCCTTGAAATGTGCCTAAAAGGTCGTTTACCTGTGCGATTCTACCTGCTCACGCGGTTGAGCGCGAGGGCTGGCGGTCTGCTAGTCTCGAAGGACGTGGACACCTTATCGTATATTTTCTATTTTCTTGCGATTTCGCAGAGCCTGCTGGGTCTCTATTTGATCGGGCAGGGGCTGCAATGGCTGGGGTATGCGCGGCGACGTCTGCACACGGATCCGGGATTCTATTCACCGAAGACGGCGGTGCTTTGCCCATGCAAGGGGATGGAGCCGGCACTGGAACGCAACCTGGTTGCGCTGACCGAATTTGATTATCAAAACTACGAAATTTTCTTCCTAATAGCTTCCCCGACCGACCCGGCTTACAACGTCGCAAAACGCGTGGTTTCATCATCGCGCGCGAAAGCGCATCTTGTGCTGACGGAAAAACCCGATGGGTGCAGCGAGAAAGTGAACAATCTCCGCGTGGGGATTGGACAACTGGGCGAAGGTTTTGACGTGCTGGTGTTTGTGGATTCGGACGGGCGGCCTGGGAAAAACTGGCTGCACCACATGGTGGCGCCGCTGAGCGATTCTCGCATCGGGGCTACGAGCACGATGCGATGGCTGATCCCGAACCGGGGAAATCTGGCGACAGCCCTGATGGCGGCGTGGAACGCGCCGATCGTTACCATGCTGACGGAAAAGGGAAAGAATTTCTGCTGGGGCGGAGGCACGGCGATCCGGCGCAGCGTGTTTGACCAATCGGGAGTCGTGGACGAATGGCGGAACTCGGTGAGCGATGATTATTCGATGACGCGCGCGCTGGAACGCGCGAACCGCTCGATTGTTTTTTTACCGGAATGCCTGGTGCCTTCTTTTGTGGAAACGGATTTTACGGGCTTGATGGAATTCACCAACCGGCAAGTTTTAATTACCAGGGTTTATGCGGAAAAAATATGGGGGATAGCCGCGGGGATGCATTTGCTTTACTGCCTGTCTTTCCTGCTGGGAATGCTCTTGACGCTGAGCGATTTTCTGGCGACGCGTCCAGCGTTTCACCTGGTGATACTCACATTTTTGCCGTTGCTGCTGGCGATGATTCGTGGGGCGTTGCGTGCGGCAGGCGTGTCGGAGGCTTTGCCCGCGTATCGTTCGCAGATTGCCAGCGCATCGTGGATCTATGTGCTGCTGCCGGTGTTCGTCCCGTTTCTTTACCTGGCGAATTTTGCGAGTTCGCTGATCACGCGGAAGACGCGTTGGCGCGGAGTGACGTACGAATTGATCTCGCCGGAACAGACCCGGATTCTCGCCTATTAAAGGGCGGAGCCAAGTAAACCGACTGATCGTAAAAAGATTTCCACAGATTTTTCCGCACGGTCCATCAAAACTGACGCCTTTTACATAAGTTTTGAAGAATTGTTAATAAGCCTTAACGCTGCGCGGTTCAAATACGCCCGCAAAACGAGAGTCTGTTTTTCCACAGGCAAGTGGCTCGTTATGGAAAAATTTCGCAAACCATGCAATTAGTACCTTCGAGCAGGCTCCATTTTAAGAGGAGGGTGGGCGTAAGTACTCCATTTTCAAAGGAGTTGTGAGTCGGGCGATTCGGATGAGAAAATGCATGAAAACTCCGGTTCGGTGAAATAACGCAGGCGAACTGGCAGGGAGCTCCTTCTCGCAGCCCGGTGCGGCCTCTCGGAGGCCCCAGGTACCGGGTTCCCCGTCCGATGTTTTGGCTTCTTTCCTGGCCGCTTGCCTACGATAAGCAACTCGCCTCATAACGGGGCTCAAATCTAAAAAAACTGCTTCGGTAGAACTACGAGGCAGCTTACTGAGGGGTGCGTGTGAAGCTTATCCGCAGAAGTGAACAGCATGATCAATTGAACAGTTCCCGGCCTGCAATTCCCCGCGATCGTTACTATTTCTACGAAAAAAATACCGGCGTGACGCACTTTCATGTGGAGGCAAGCCCTGGGGGGGGCTTTCCGGTGGACCAAGCCGCTGGATTGCTGGCCATGCACTGCATGGTGCGAGGGCAAGCGCCGAGCGATTACGTGGTGATGGTAAGGGCCGAAAACGAAATTCTGGAAGGCCTTGCCGAAAAAGCCGAGAAGCTGCTGCAGGCGGGGCACTCGGTGAGCAGCCCCGTGAAACTCACGCGGCGCGAGGAAGAAGTCCTCGGCGGAGTAATGAAAAGCCTGGCTAACAAGGAAATTGCCGCGACGCTGAATCTTTCGGAGCGCACGGTGAAATTCCATGTTTCGGCGTTGCTTGCGAAGTTTCGCGTGCGAGGGCGCATGGAGCTGGTGCGTGAAGCATCGCGGAGTTCCATCGGGCACATGAACATAGGGATGCCCACGCCGTTTGCGACACGGGAAACGCGCGCGTATGGGCCGGTGGGGCAGACCTACACGAACGTGCCGCGCACGGCAGCGGTTGTGCCGCTGGCAAAGCGGCCGATGATGGCTTAGTAGTTCAAGCTCAGAGACAGGACGTCAAACGCAGCAAAAAGGCCCGGTTTGCGGAGAGCGAACCGGGCCTTCGTGTTTTTCCGCGCGGAACTGTGCGCCAACTATTTCTTTGCGGCGTCGTAGAGCTGCGAGGCGGAATCCCAGTTGACGACATTCCACCACGCTTTGATGTAATCGGCCCGGACGTTCTGATACTTCAAGTAGTAGGCGTGCTCCCAGACGTCGAGTCCGAGGACGGCTTTGCCGCCGAGCATGAAGGGGGTGTCCTGGTTCGGAGTCGAATCAATCGCCAGTTTGCCGTCCTTTACGATGAGCCAGGCCCAGCCGGAACCGAAGCGGCCAAGACCGGCAGAGGCGAATTTTTCTTGAAAACCCGCAAACGAGCCGAAAGTTGAGGCGATGGCTGAAGAGAGATCGCCTTTGGGTTCTCCGCCGCCCTTTTTCATCTGCGTCCAGAAAAGCGAGTGGTTCCAGTGGCCGCCGGCGTTATTGCGGACAGCGCCGCGAATGTTGTCCGGGATGGCGTCGAGATTTTTGAGGAGATCTTCGAGCGATTTGGCCTGGAGGTCGGAGTGACCATCGAGGGCTTTGTTCAGGTTGGTGACATAGGCGCCATGGTGCTTGTCGTGATGAATCTCCATGGTCCTGGCGTCGATGAACGGTTCGAGTGCGTCAAATGAGTACGGTAGTGGGGGCACTGTAAATGCCACGGGTTTTTCCTCCAGTTTGAGATTTGATTCAAAATCCAACGCGGTGCCGGAGCGCAATGCTGCAGTGGCGCCGCTGCTTGCTCCGAGTAATCCCGCACCGACCATCCCGGTGTTAACCAGAAATTTGCGGCGATTCATGGGGATCTCCTGCGGCAAGGCAGGCTGACTTGCCGACTGTATCACACTGCGCATCCGTGACGCCGCTCAAAGGGCGCATCGGAGGGCAGAGGGCCCGAATGGAAAGCTCAGCACGGTTATTGGATGCGCGAGAGGGCCCAATGGGCAGACTCGGCGACGAAGGGCTCGGGTGAGGCTGAGAGGTGCGTCAGGAGTGCGCAAATCCTGTGATGATGGCTTGTGCCGCGGACTGGCTTGGAATTGCCAAGTGCGATGCAGGCGTTGCGGACGAGGCCGCGCCATTTGGTACGCTTGATCGGACTGCCGCCAAAAAGGGCGCGGAATTGGGATTCGGTCATGGCAGCGAGCCACTCGAGGCGGGGTAGAAAGAGAGATTCTCGCTCCGGACTCGGGGCTGGCCCTTCCGCCGGTGTCGAAGCTGAAATTGGCGTTTGGCTCTCAATGTCCTGTGGAAAAGTCCTCGGCTGGAATTCCTCTGCTTGGGCTACAGGAGCGCGACGATTCCACGGGCATACGTCCTGACAAATATCGCAGCCGAAGACGTGGCGGCTCATGGGTTCGCGAAGGTTTTCCGGAATGCTGCCGCGGAGCTCGATGGTTAAATAGGAGATGCAGAGGCGGGCATCCATGACGTAGGGCTCGACGAGAGCGCCTGTCGGGCAGGCATCGAGGCATTTTGTGCAGGAGCCACAGAGGTCCGGCGGAGGCGACTCGGCTGGGCCGAGCGTGGGCGGGATATCGAGAGTGGTGAGAATGACGCCTAGAAAGAACCAGGAACCTAGTTTGGGGTTCAGCAGAAGAGTGTTTTTGCCGAGCCAGCCGAGTCCGGCGTGCCTGGCGAAAACGCGTTCGTGCAACGGACCCGTGTCGGCGTAAACACGCGCTTCAAATGGTTCGGCGAATCGCTCTGAGAGGGCGCTGGCAAGCGTGCCGAGCTTCTGCTGGAGGACTTCGTGGTAGTCCTGTCCCCAGGCGTAGCGGGAAATCCAGCCGCGGGGCTCTGCGGTGTCCTGTTGCAGAGCGTCGGTCGAGCGCGGCGCTGCGATGTTGTAATTCAATGCGCAGACGATTACGCTGCGCAACCCCGGCATCACCCTTTGCGGATTGGTGCGCCGCTCGTCGGAAAGATATTTCATTTCACCGGCATAGCCGCGCGCGAGCCATTCTTCCGTGCGCGACAATTCCGGGAATTTTTCTGCACGCACGACTCCGCAAAGATCGAAGCCGAGGGCGGTAGCCTGCTCGGCAATCCACGCGGAATCAGAGCCGTTTTTCATGGCGTGGAAATGCCTGCGCATGCAAGGATTGTGCCGCAGGAAAGAATTTCGCGCGAGGGGCGCTAGAAGACTTAGCTTATGGCTCGGAGGAGGCAGCTAATTGGAAACTCTTTAGGGCCGTGCTTTCGTCCGAGTAGACTTCGAAAACGGTGAAGAGCTTGGTGAGTTGGAGCAGGTCGTGAACTTTCTTGGTAAGGTGCAGCAGCTTTAGTTCGCCGCCGCGGCCTTTCGCGGTGGTGTACGCGCTGACGAGCTCGCCGATGCCGGAGCTGTCTATGTAATCCACGTCGGCGAGATTGAGAAGGATCCTGGTGCGCTGATCGTCGAGAAGTTTTCGCACGGTCGTACGCAATAGCGCGCTTCCTTCTCCGAGCGTAATCTTGCCGCTCAAATCCAGGACGGTTGCATCACCAGCATCTCGATGTGTCGCGCGCAAAGCCATGATTTCGTCTACGCTCCTTGTTGCGGTGAGGCGCCCTGGCTTCCCTGACCGTTGGTTCCCGGATTTTCCTGCAAAGGCAGCTTCTTAGCCATGACGATCTCGGCGCCGCCGGTGCGTCCGGAGACCACGTCGAATTCGTCCATAAAGGCGCGCATCAGGAAGATTCCGCGGCCGGAGGTGCTCAGCAGATTTTCTTCGGCCAGCGGGTCCGGCACATCAGAGAGAGTGAAGCCGGTGCCTTCATCCAAAACGTGAATGATCATTTTGTCGTTGGTGAGGTCCACGGCGAGGTGAATCTTCTTGTCGGGGCGCTCTTTATTGCCGTAGTGAAACGCGTTGATTACGCCCTCGCGCACGCTCATGCCGATCTTGTAGCAATCGTCCTCGCCGAAGCCCGCAGCTTCGGCTACACGAATACACATCTCCTCAGCGAGGTTTACGCTTTCGACCTGCGTCTCCAGCGTGATTTCGAGGTGCTTAGGGTCTGTGCCCATTCATGGCGCTCTGCTATGGGAATAATACACCCAAGCGAGCGCACTTATCGGTAACACAGCGGCTAAAGCTAAGTCAATGGAGCACTTGGGGAAAAGCTAGATGTTGTGTGTTGGCGAGAGGGGGAAATGCCAGAGACAGGAATGTCCGCGCTACTAAGCCCAGTAGGAGCGGTCCAAGGTGCGGTATTGAATGGCTTCGCTGAGGTGGCGCGGGTCGATGTTTTCGGAGGCGTCGAGGTCGGCTATGGTGCGGGCAACTTTCAGGATGCGGTCGTGGGCGCGGGCGGAGAGGCCCAGGCGGGTGATGGCGTTTTCCATGAGTTTCTCGCCTTCGGCGGAGATAGCGCAGTGCTTACGGATCATTTTGGGGAGCATTTGGGCATTCGCGTAAGTTTTTTTGTCGGCGTGGTAGCGCGCGATTTGTCTGTCTCTTGCCGCAATAACACGTCCGCGAACGGCGTTCGAATCCTCAGAGGAGGACGGGGCGCGGAGTTCTTTGTACTTCACCGCGGGGACTTCGATGTGGATGTCGATGCGATCCAGGAGCGGGCCGGAGATTTTGGAGACATAGCGCTGGATCATCGGGGGCGTGCAGTGGCATTCGCGCTGGGGGTCGCCAAAGTAGCCGCAGGGACACGGATTCATGGCGGCAGCGAGCATGAATCGCGCGGGAAAGGTGACAGAGATGGCTGCGCGGGAGATCGTTACCGCGCCGTCTTCGAGCGGTTGGCGCATGACTTCCAGGACATTGCGCTGGAATTCCGGCAACTCGTCGAGGAAGAGAACGCCGTTGTGGCCTAATGAGACTTCCCCCGGGCGTGGCACCGCGCCGCCCCCTATCAAGCCGGCGTCGCTGATGGTGTGATGGGGGGAACGGAAAGGGCGCGTGCCGACCAGGCCGCGGTTGTCGTCAAGAACGCCTGCGACACTGTGAATGCGTGTGGTTTCGATGGCCTCGTCGAGCGACATCGGCGGAAGAATGGTGGGAATGCGTTTGGCGAGCATGGTCTTGCCTGCGCCTGGTGGCCCGATAAACAAAATGTTGTGGCCGCCGGCGCAGGCGACTTCGAGAGCGCGCTTCGCGGCTTGCTGGCCGTGCACATCGCGCATGTCCACGGAGTATTGCGCGGCTTCGGAAAGCATCTGCTTGGCGTCGACCTTTACCGGTTGGAAGGACTCGGGCGCGTTGACGAGGTCCACTGCTTGCGGCAGTGACTTCAGAGCGAAAACGTTGACGCCTTCGACGACGGCAGCCTCGCGAGCATTCGCTTCCGGAACGGCGAGTGATTTCAGCCCGGATTCCTTGGCGGCGAGCGCGGCGGACAGCGCTCCACGAACAGGCCGTACTGTGCCGTCAAGAGATAACTCACCGAGGAACATGGACTCGTTGAGCTGCTTGCCGAAAAAGTGGCCCATGCAACCGACCAGTCCCAAGGCCATGGGCAGATCGAAGGCCGAGCCTTCTTTGCGGACATCAGCTGGAGCCAGATTGATGGTTACGCCCTGGCCATGGGGAAACTCGAAGCCGCAATTGCGCAGCGCGGATTTGATGCGTTCGCGACTTTCCTTAACGGCATTGTCTGGGAGGCCGACGACGTTGAAGTCCTTCATGTAGGCCGAACCCACGTCGACTTCGACATCGACAAGGTAGGCGTCAATGCCGTAGACCGAAGCGCTTTGTGTTTTGAAGAGCATGGCCGAGGGAAGCCAAACTGCGCAGTGGAGAGCATAAATCAATTAGCCAATATAGACCAGAGATAATCCGGCATCGCGAGACGCGGCAGGGCGAGACTTGTTCCGGCTCCGGCATAAGACTGGTGGGAGCGAAGTGGCATGGCACATAGACACAGAGGCTGTGCAGGTCCAATAGACTACAACTTATGGCCTGTGATTTAACGGAGCCTGCGAGATCAACTGAAACCGAGGACTGGATGCGGCGTATAGGGCTCCTCGAGAGAGGCAGTCTCTTCCGGCGTTAGGCGCAACGAGAGAGCCGCCACCGCGTCCGTCAGATGGTGCGGCTTGGTGGCGCCAACAATCGGCGAGGTGACATAGGACTTGCCGAGCATCCAGGCGAGGGCGAGCTGCGCGCGGGGAGCGCCCCGCTTTTCAGAAATCTCGCCCAACCGGTCCACGACCTTACGGTCGGCCTCTTCCGTCTTAGAGTACAAGGTCTTGCCAAACTGATCCGTCTCGAGGCGCTTGGTGCTTTCGCCTTGCCACGGGCGGCCCAAGCGGCCGCGCGCGAGCGGACTCCAGGGAATAACGCCAACGCCTTCGGAGTGGCAGAGCGGCATCATCTCGCGTTCCTCTTCGCGGTAGAGCAAGTTGTAGTAATTCTGCATGGAGACGAAACGAGTCCAGCCGTGAAGATCGGCAAGGTAGAGGGCTTTGGTGAACTGCCACGCGTACATGGAAGAAGCGCCGATGTAGCGAACCTTGCCTGACTTCACCAGGTCGTGCAGCGCCTCAAGAGTTTCCTCGATCGGCGTTTCGTTGTCCCAGCGGTGCGTTTGGTAGAGGTCGACATAATCGGTGCCGAGACGGCGGAGACTCTGGTCAAGTTCGTAGAAGATAGCTTTGCGGGAGAGACCTCGTCCATTCGGCTCGTCGCGCATCACGCCGTGGGCTTTAGTGGCGAGCACGACGGCCTCGCGGCGAACATTGGCTTTGAGGAATCGTCCGAGCACTTCTTCGCTGGTACCCGCAGAATAGACGTTGGCAGTGTCAAAGAAATTGATGCCCAGGTCCAGCGCCTGGCGCAGAAAGGGCTGGCTCTCCTCTTCGTTGAGGGCCCACGCGTGGCTACCGGGCTTGATTTTTCCGGCGGCCGGCGCACCGTAGGTCATACAGCCCAGACAGATGCGGGAGACTTTGAGGCCGGTCTTGCCAAGATTGACGTAGTCCATTTGATCTCCTGAGCAGGTTTGAGGACTCTGGCCGGCCACGAACCGTCAAAGATGAACGGTTATGAACCAGGCGTTTCGAAACCGCAAAAACGATCCAAGGGATTGCGCCCGCGTGCCACTCAATCCCCGCAAGCGACAGTAAATTTGTAAGATGCGAGAGATTCCTTTTTGTTGCATAACAGTATTGGCAAAGTCATGCAGGGAATGAATCCCATTTTGCTTACGCTTTCTCTTGGGGACCGACGCCGTAGAGGGCAAGGACATCTTTCAGCGTTACGATGCCTTCGAGTTTGTGCACGTTGGCGCGGTTTACGACGGGCAGCGAGTTTGCCTGGCAAGTGCCCATGCGTTCCAACGCCAGGCTGAGTGGATGGTCCACGTGGAGATGGGGGAAGTCATTTCCATCCATCAGGTCTCTTATTCGATTGGTTTCCGGACCGGCTGCGGCGGCTTGTTGAAGTTTTCCGAAGCTTAGAACGCCAAGCAAACCTTCAGGGGCAAGCACGGGCCACGCCGTCGAATCGCTGGCGCGGACTTTCTCCAGCGCTTCGTTCAGCGTCATATCCGCTAACAGAATTTCTTTCGCTGGCCGCATCGCCAGAATTACCTGGAGGTGGCCCTCCTGCTCCCGAGTCTCGGCAGTCGGCAGGTGGATGCCATCCTGGCGCGCCAACGCTTCATAGATGGGTTGTTTCTGGAGGCGCGAGGCAATGAAGAGGCTCACCAGATTGGAGATCATCAGCGGAACGATGACGGCATAGTCGCGCGTGATTTCAAAAATCATGACGACCGAGGTCATGGGAGCACGCACGATGCCCGCAAAAACAGCTCCCATACCCACAAGTGCGTAGGCGCCTGGTGTAGCGGCGTAGGCCGGAAAGAAATTGTGAGCAACGGTTCCTACAATTCCGCCGAGCATGGAACCGAGGAACAGACTTGGACCGAAGATGCCGCCGGCGTTCCCGGAGGCGTAGCAGGTGGTCACAGCGAAGAGTTTCAACACCAGAAGCAGGATCATCAGCTTAAGTGCCATGCCGCCATTCAGAACGGCGCCGACGTGTTCGTAACCGACGCCGAGGACCTGCGGCACAAACCAGCCCATCATGCCAACAAGCAAGCCGCCGGCTACCGGATGGAACCACGCCGTCTTACGGGGAAAACTGAGAAATCGCGCGCGCATGCGGAGCAACAGCTTTGTGAAGGCTACGGAGACCAACCCACCTGCAACGCCTAGCACTGCGTAAATCGCAAATTCCCATGGATTCACAAGCTGGTATTGCGGCACCTGAAAGAGAGGATTGTTGCCTAACGATAGCCTGAGAACTGCCCACGATGTGGCGGATGCGAGCACCACCGATCCCAACACCGGTGCGTGAAGATCGCCCACAACTTCTTCGAGTGCAAATAGCACGGCGGCGAGCGGCGTGTTGAAAGCAGCAGCGATGGCTGCGGCCGCTGCGACGGGCAGGAGTGCTTTTACCTTTTCCGGGCGCAAACCGAGATGCCGGCCAAGAACGGAGGCGATTCCCGCGCCCACCTGGACGGTCGGACCCTCGCGTCCCAGAGGGATGCCACTGGCTAGCGTTGCAGATGTGCAGAAAAATTTTCCGAAGGCGGTGGCTGCGGTGATGCGGCCTTCGCGCGCGTAGAGGGCCGCTTTCGTTTGCGGGACGCCGCTGCCGCGCGCGTCTGGAAAAAAGCGATAGAGCAAATAGCCCATCAGGAGCGAGCCGCCGATAGGTATAAGCACGCGATGCCACGCCGGACCGCCCACGGGGTAAAGGCGCGAGCCGACGCGTTCGGTGAGAAGAATGAAGGCGACAGCCATCAAACCGACGAGGGCGCCGATCAGCAGCGTAAGGACCAGGAAAACCTGAGCTTCGCGCTGATTAAGGAGCGCGTTCCAATGTCGGGCTGGGTACTTCCACCAGCTTGTCTGAGTTTGGGCTGGGATTTCGGTCATATTGAGAAACGGGTTTCTTCGGATTGTAGAGTTGCTGGAGCAGCGTCAGGCAATTTGCTCTCGCGTCCCTTTCCTAATGGATTTTTTTGCATTGTTTCCGCTGTGTTGTTTGCGTTCCAGGAGCGCTTCGATGGCGCCGACGAGCGTTTCTCCGCTGGTGCGAAGCTCGCTGATGCGGTTCCGAGCGACTTGCTCGAGCAGGCGCTCGCCACGGGGTACCAGAGAGACGAAGACGCGGCGACGGTCGTCGCGGCTGCGGGTCCTGCGCACGTAGCCGTTGGTTTCCAGGCGGTCAACCAGTTCCACGAGGCTGTGATGTTTCAGTGCCAGCCTTTCGGCGAGCGTCTGGATGGTCGCTTCACTGCCTTCTGGGAGGCCGCGAATGGCGAGAAGCAGAAGGTATTGCTGGGGCTCGAGGCCAACGGCGCGGGCTTTCGCGTCACCTTCGCGCAAGAAGTGCCGGATGCGGTAGCGCAGTTCGGCGAGAGCGCGGTACTCGGCGGGGGTGATCTCCGACGTCATAGGCTAAGTATATCGTAATGCGATATACCTTGCCATTGGATACAAAGAGAGGGTTTTAGGGCGCAATCGGCTGGAGGATGCGGGACGGTTCAGAGAGCTTTGCGGAAGGCTTTCTGCGTTTTGTAGTGCTCGTAACCGTCTCGTTCGTAGAATTTGTGGGCTCGCTCGCGAATCACATTGGACCGCACCGACATGCTGGGGCAGCCGTGCTTGCGGGCCCAATCCTCTGCAGCTTTGAGCAGCCGCGCGCCGGCGCCAAGGCTGCGCTGGCCGGCGGCGACGATGAGCCCGTTCAACTCGGAGCGGGTGCCAACCTCAACTAAGTGCGTGACACTGACATGCGCCCAGCCGACAACTCCTGACTCCGAAGTCTCCGCGACGAATAGTGCGTTCTGCGAGGCAGGCTTGAGCCTGTGCATCCTCTTGGTCATCTCTGAGGCCGTCGCGGGATAGCCGAGTTCCCCACTGAGCTCTGCCAGACGCGCGGCGTCGCTCATTCTCGCGCGGCGTACTTTGAGGCCATGATTTTCGGATTTCGTCGGCATTCCTTAACCTCTTTTGCGCCGCAGCCGGGCTTGCACCGCTGCGCTTTTCAGTTCTCGAAGCGCGTCTGCGGCGACCCAACGCGCAGTTCGAGAATCCTGCTGACGGATGCGTTCGGCGCAACGGATCGCCAGTTTGTTCAGCCGCAGATTTCTCTTTCCGATGTTGCGCAGAGCCCAGTTGGCGGCTTTTCGCACGAAATTGCGATCGTCGTGCGCTTCACGTTCGATTACGGAAAGAAAATGCTCGAATCGCGCGTCTTCTGCTTCCTTGTCTTTATAGCTCAGGTAGGCGGCCAGAGCGAATGCGGCGCGCTTCTCGAATTCGGGACTACGAGTGCTCCACTCGTGGATTTTGTCCCAGGCATGCTTCGCGGCAGCATAAAGGTAGCAGCACGCCGTATCGACAACGTCCCAAGAGTCGAAATCGCGTACCCAGCGCTCCATCTGTGCGGAAGTGACCTTCTCCGGCTCGGCGATTAGTGAGGCAAGGATTTTTGCTTCGTGGATGCCCGAGTCCCAGAGCTGCTGCGCAAGCTCATGGTCTCTTCCGATGTGCCTCGCGAATGCGTGAAGGACAGGCGCGGAAATTCCGTAGGCCTTGGGGACGTTGACGCCGAAGTACGCCAGCTTTGCGCGCACTTTGGGATCGGCAAAGCTTTTCAGCTCGCTCAGCGCCGCCTCTTTTGTCCACTTTTCGGCGGGCTTGGCGCGACGCGTGGAGTTAGAACGTTTTGTCGGAGTCGAGGAGGATCGTGACCGGGCCTTCATTTACCAGCTCCACGGACATCATGGCTTGAAAAATTCCTGTTGCTACGGTTACGCCGAGTCCTTGCATCGCTGCCGCGAATTCTTCGTAAAGCGTTTTGGCCTTGTCGGGCGGTGCGGCGGAAACGAAGCTGGGCCTGCGCTGCCCGCGCGCGTCGCCATAAAGAGTGAATTGCGAAACGATCAGAGCGCTGCCCTTGACGTCGAGGAGCGAGAGGTTCATTTTTCCCTGCTCGTCTTCAAAGATTCGCAGGTGAGCGGTTTTTTGCGCCATCGAAGACGCCACGTCCGACGTATCCTCTTTTCCGACGCCGAGCAAAATCATCAGGCCGGGACCGATTTCCCCCGCCACATTGCCTTCAACCGTCACACGCGCGCGGCTGACCCTTTGGACGACGGCTCTCATTCGGCCCGCTTAACTCCTCGCTTTCTCTTTGAGCTTCTTGGCCTTGCTCGGTGAGAGCGGAAGTGCCGAACACCCGCGAGGCGACGGCTGGCACTTCGGGCAGAAGTAGCTGCTGCGCCCGGCGACAATCGCGCGGCGAATCACCGTGGCACAGCGATAACAGCGCTCTCCCTCGCGCCCGTAAGCACGATGGTGCCGTTGATATTCGCCCGGCTGCCCCTCAGCATCAAGAAAATTAGAAATCGAAGAGCCGCGCAGCACGATGGCTTTCTGCAGGATTTCGCGCAGCACTCGGCGTAGGGTAGCTGCTTCTTCCTTTTTCAGCGCGGCGCCGATTCGCGCCGGATGAATCTTTGCCCGCCACAAGCTTTCATCGGCATAAATATTTCCGACGCCCCGTAAGAAGCTTTGATCCAGCAGCAGCGCCTTGATCCGCGCGCGGCGGGACCGGGCCTGTTTCACAAATTCTTCCGCGCTGATCTCCAGCGGATCGGCGCCAAATGCGCGCAGTTCTTCCGCAAGCGGCTCCGGTCCCAAATAAGCAAGGCGCCCGAATCGCCGCGCGTCGGTGTAACGCAGTTCGCGATCATCATCGAGCACAAAAAAAGCGTGTGTGTGTTTTTCGGCTGGCTGCGCGGAGGGAGCCGGCGCAATCTGCCCGGTCATTCCCAGGTGCACGAGCAAAGCCGCCGGAAGCGCGTCACCGTTGGAAGACGTAAATCCGTCGCCGCTGACGCGCGAAAGCCGCAACAACATGAACTTTCCGTAGCGCTCGACGGCTTCAATTTGCCTGCCGGGAAGATGTTGTTCAAGCGCAGCGGGATCGTCGATGAAATCAGTCTTCCCCAGCCTGACCGACACAATTCGCCGGCCCACAATCGTACGCCGCAGTCCGCGCGCTACTGTCTCGACTTCAGGAAGTTCCGGCATGAGGGATCGCAACCAAAATAACACATCGCTTTGCAGCACGCAGGGCGCGGGGAACGCGGAGCATTAGCAGCCCCGCGTTCCACGCTTCTAGTTGCAAACTACTTCTTCTGATAGTTCGGATAAGGCGGATGCGCCGGAATTACGACCGGATTCGCCTTCAAGGCATCCAGCGTGACCTGGACGGCTTTTTCAAGCTGTGCATCGTGGCCTGCCGCAACCGACGCCGGATCGTTTTCCACTTCAATGTCCGGCGCGATGCCGTGGTTTTCCACTTCCCATTCGCCGTGCAATCCGAAGATGGCCACGCGTGGCGCGGTAACGCCGCCGCCATCCATCAATGGCGGATAGCTGTAAATGCCCACGAGTCCGCCCCAAGTGCGCGTCCCGACGAGCGGCCCAACTTTGTCCTGCTTGAACATCCATGGCAGCGCATCGCCGCCAGAGCCGGACATTTCGTTGATGAGCATCGTCTTGGGGCCGTAGATTTGTGCAAGCGGTGAGCAGAATTCCTCGCCTTCGCGCGTGATATTGCAATTGCGCATCGGGCGTTTCAGCAAATCAATAATGTAATCCGCGATCTCGCCGCCGTGATTGTAGCGTTCGTCGATGATGGCGGCCTGTTTGCCAACCTGCGCGAAATAATAGCGGTTGAAATTAATGAAGCCGCCCGTGGCGGTGTCCGGCACATGGACGTAGGCAACTTTGCCTCCGCTCATCTGATCCACCTTGCGTCGGTTATCTTCTTCCCACGCGAGGTTCCGCAAAGGAAACTCGCTGGGCAGGGGCACCACGGTCACTTCCCGAGCGTCCTTGCCGTCGGCGTTCGGTCCCACTTTGATTTTGACTTGCGTGCCTGCGGTGTTTTCAAAGTAGCTGTAGACATCAATGGGGGCACGCACCTCGCGGCCGCTTACTTCCAGCAGATAGTCTCCCACTATGACGTCCACGCCCGGCTGTGTCAGCGGAGCGCGCAATTCGGGATTCCAATTTTCTCCGTTGAAGATGCGCGTGAAACGGTAACGCCCGTTTTCCACTTTGTAGTCCGCCCCGAGAAGGCCGCCCTTCACCCGGTTTGGCTGCGGCAAGTCTCCGCCGCCGATGAACATGTGCCCAACGGTCAACTCGCCGAGCATCTCCTCGAAGAGATGGTTGACATCCGCGCGGCCACCGGCACCCTTCAGATAAGGCGTATATTTCTTTTCCGCCGCGGCGACATTCAGGCCGTGGTGACTCGGGTCATAGAAGAAGTCGCGCTCAATCCGCCAAACCTCGTGGTACATCTGATTCCACTCCGCGCGCGGATCGACATAGACTTCCATTCCGTCGAGGTTCAGTGCCCCGTCTCCCGGCTTAGGCACGACAGCCGTCGCAGCGATAAACCAGCCGGGCCCCTGGCGATACAAAACTTTTTCGCCATTTGCGGACACGATGAAGTCACGCAGGCCGCCGAGGAAAGGCTCCGTCTTGCGCGTGCTGAGGTCAAACTTCGAGACCGAAACCGGAGTGGGTTCCGTAAGACTCGGCACATCCGGTATTTCGCTCAGAAATAAAACGCCGGACTTCCCCGTGTCCAGTGAAATGTAGTTGGCCGCCTTGATCGGCATGGCCACGATCCTCTGGCCGATTCCGTCCAGATCCATCGTGACTTTCGGTTCGTCTTTCTTTTCGCCTTCTTTTCCTTTATCGGCTTCCTTAGGCTTGTCGCCGTCTTTGCCTTTTTCGTCGCTGGCGGACTTTTCCTCGTCGCTTTGCGGTTCGACAGGAGAAGGATCGCCTTTCTTCAAGACGACGGCATAGATACTCCGCGAGACAGGATGCTGATAGCTCGAAAGGTCAAGCCAGGCGATGGAGAGTCCGAGGTCCGTGCTGGCCGCAAAATAGAGCGTCTTGCCGCTCTTGTCGAAGACCGGGTAGCGCGCGTCGCTGGTCCCATCCGTGATCATGGATTCTTTGGCTGTTTCCAGTGAATAAACGAAGATGCTGCGCATGTGGTTCTGGAGGAATTTTGAATAGGTCAGCCACTTGCTGTCCGAGGACCAGGTTTCATCGATCTGCGTGGAGGGATCCTCATAGGGATCGGACGTCACTTTGACGGGACTTCCTTTCTCCACGTCCACGTACCAGAGATTCAAGCGCTTATCCGTATACGCAATTTTTTTGCTGTCGGGAGACCATGTCGGCCTGTAGAAAAAGGACGGCGGATTCCCGAGATTGATTTTCTTCACCGTTCCCAGGCCAGTTTGATCGGCGATATGCAGCGCGTACTCGCCGGATTCATCCGAAAAGAACGCGATAGACTTTCCATCGGGAGACCACGCTGGATCACGCTCGGCAACCGCCGTTGTCCGCGTGAGGTTGCGGACGTCGCCTTTTTCTGCCGGAACAGTCAGGATTTCGCCGCGAGCCTCGAACACCGCGCGGACACCGGTCGGCGAAATTGCGGCATTCCGAATCTTGTCCCCCACCTTTTCGAAGTGCGGCCGCGTCGCGGGCAGATCGCCGGAGATGTGAATCACAACCTTGGACGGTTTCTCGGTCTTCAGATCAAGCGTATAAATTCCGCCGAACTGTTCGTAGACAAGCGCGTCCGGCCCAGCGGACAGAGATTTCAGGTCGAGGCCGGTGTTTTCCAGGACTTGCTTCACTTTTTTCGTTTTTGTGTCGTACGCAAAAATCGTTACAGGCCCCTTCCGGTCCGACAGAAAATAAACCGTGTCGTCAATCCAGACGGGGTCATCGTCGTTGGAGTTTTCGCGAGGCACCTTTTCAAGTTGCAAGTCGCTTAAGCGCAGCAGATAAATTGGCGTGGTCTGTCCACCGTGATAGCGTTTCCACGCGGTTTGCCACTTAAGGTTCGGCACGTAAGAGATACGCGTGGCGTCCGGCGAATAGGAGGCCGCCTCTCCGCGCCACATCGGCAGAACTTCGGGAACGCCACCTTCGACCGGAATGGTATACAGGCGATCGATATCGGCGAACGCCTCGCGGGGAGAACTGATTAGAATTTTCTTGCCGTCCGGAGTCCAGCCTTCCACCACGTCCGGGTCAGGATGCCAGGTCAGCCGTTTTGGCTCGCCACCATCCGCGGACATGACGTAGGCGTCCACATTTCCGTCGTATTGGCCGCTGAAGGCGACCCATTTTCCGTCAGGAGAAATCTTGGGCCGGGATTCGTGGCCTCCGGTTGTAAGCTGGCGCGCTTCGCCGCCATCCCGCGGCACACTCCACAGATACCCGCCGTACACGAAGACGATTTGCGTCTTGCTCATCGTGGGCTGCTGCATGAGCAGCGGACTTTCGTCCGCGGCGAGCGACAATCTCGTCGTGCTCAGCAATGCGAAAAAGAGGACCCCCATCAACGCTGAAATTCGAAAGCGCATCATTCCTCCTGAAGAACTTCAAGCAAACTCTTAGGCGCCGCAATCGCCGCAGCTCAGCATTCCGCTACTTCTGGGCGCCAGCCGGTGGCGGCCAGAAGCCAGGCTCGCTGATGGAACGCTCATCCATTTTGTCGGCGTATTTCTTAACCGCCGGGCGGATGGCAGAAGCCTTCCCAATCAACACAAAAACCAGATTATCCAGTGGAAAATGTTTTGCGATTACCTGGCGGGCCATTTCCGGCGTAACTGCATCTACGCGTGCTTCGAGCTGGTTCACTTCGTCGTCGTTCAGCCCGTAAAATTCGTCGGTTACAATGCGGCGCGCCAGTTGCGCCGAAGTCTCAATGGATGGCGGAAATTGGCCCTTGATGTAGCTCTTAGCGGAAGCCAGTTGCTCGGGGTTCACGCCATCCTTGTGCAATTTCTGAAGCACTTGCAGCGCCAGGTCGATCGCCGGTGTCGTGGTCTCATTCTTCGTAAAGCTGAACATGCCGAACGGACCGGGAACTTTACGTGAATCGAAACGCGAGCTTACTCCGTAGGTGTAGCCGGACTCGACGCGTAGCGCTTCATTCAATTCCGAAGTGAATCGCCCGCCAAAGATGGTGTTGACCACGCGAATCGCGACGCGATCGGGATCGCTCACGGCGGTGCCGATGTTCCCGATGGCAAAATAGGTCTGCGTCGCGTCGGGCTTGTCGATCAGCAAAAGCCTTTTCCCCTTCACGGGAGCCGCAGCGGGGATCACCGTGCTTGTGACGGCGCGCGCTGGCCACGCGCCGAATGTTTCTTCGAGCTTTTTTCTCAATTCCGCTGCGTCGAATTCGCCGGCAATCCCGACGACCGCATTTCCCGGAGCATAGTTCGCTTCGTAGAATTTTGCGATGGCTTCGCGCTGGATGCGTTGGAGCGAAAGCTCATCGCCATCCGAGGGGCGTCCGTACGGATGCGTACCGTAAAGATAGCCCTGGTAGTAAAACCCTAAAACAGACCGCGGCTCATCCTTCGCAGCTTTTATTCCATCCAGGCTCTGCGCCAGCACCTTATCGGTTTCGCTTTGGGGAAATGCAGGGTGCAAAAGGGCATCCGAAAAAAGGTCCAGCGCCCGGGCAAGATCTTTGGTGAGAAACTCGGCGCTGATACCGGTGAACTCAGCGCCGGCGTCGGCGTCGAACGCCCCGCCAATGTAGTCGAGTTCGGCCGCGAACTGCTGCGCCGTCCGAGTTTTAGTTCCTTTGCGCAAGAGTGCTGCCGTGACGGATGCAAGCCCTTCTTGTCCCGCGGGATCCGCCGCGGACCCTGTTTTCACCATCGCGAACATATCGATGAGAGGCACGCCGCGCTTCTCCATCAGGAGCACGGTCAATCCGTTTTTGAGAACGAATTTCTGATGCGGCGGCATGTGCAGCGACTGCGCCGGCGCCATGGGGCAAATCAGGAGCAAAAATCCGAAGAGCCCGAAGAGGCGTACCGCGGTTCTTTCGCGAGTCATTGTTTTGCCTTCTCGTCGTTCTCGGGGAGCAGCGTCGCGACGGTGCGATTATTGGGCCCGAAATATTTCCTGGCTACGCGCTGCACGTCTTCCTTCGTCACCGCCGAGTAGCTCTTGGCCGCATCAAACAACTTGTTGTAGTCCCCCATGAAGACTTCATAGGTTCCGATAGTATTCGCGCGTCCATTGATGGTCCGCATCTCCCGGTAAAACTCGACAAGCCGGGCGTTCTTTGCTTTCTCGAGTTCCTGATCGCTGATCGGCGCCTTCTTGGCTTTCTCCAGCTCTTCGTAGATGGCCTTTTCGCAGGCTTGCGGATCTACTCCCTGCCGGGGCTGAGCCGTGATGATGGCCAGTGTGGGATCAAATGCGGGCTCGACGTTAGAGGAGACGTCAAGCGCGATCTGCTCACCATCCACCAGCCGCTGATACATCCGCGAGCTCTCTCCCTGGAACAGCACGCTGCGCAGAATATTCAGCGCATAGTAGTCCGGATTGTCAGTTTGCGGGATGTGATAGGCGATCATCAGCAGTGGCAGTTCCGCGGGCTTGTGAACGACTAACCGCCGTTCGCCCAATTGTTCCGGTTCGATGGTCGTCACCGGCGGAGGCGGCGCGTGAGAAGGAATCGGCTGGATGTATTTCTCGCACAGCTCGAAAATCTCCTCGGGCGAAACGTCTCCGACGACCACCATCGTCGCGTTGCTCGGCGAATAGCCCATTTCAAAGTGATGCTTCAAATCCTCCATCGTCCAGTGCTCGATGTCGCTCATCCATCCGACGACCGGCCATTGATACGTGTGGGCGATGAACGCGGTGGCCCAAAGCTGCTCGTCGAGCAGGCCGCTGTTGTCGTTGTCCACACTGAGGCGTCTCTCGGAAGCCACCACCTCGCGTTCGGAAGCGATTTTCTTGGGATCGAAAGTCAAATCGCGGATGCGGTCGGCTTCGATGTCGTAAATCAACGGCAGCGCCGAGCGCGGGAACCAGTCCTGGTAGACGGTCACGTTTTGCGTGGTATAAGCGTTGTTCGATCCGCCGTTTGCTTCCATCACTTTGTCGAGCTCGCCCGGCCCGTATTTCTTTGCGCCGTTGAACATCATATGTTCGAAAAAGTGCGAGAGACCGGTCGTCCCGGGATGTTCGTTCCGCGAGCCGACGCGGTAGAAAATGTAGAGCGCCACGTTCGGAATGCTGTGGTCCGGCTGTACGAGAACTTTCATCCCGTTCTTCAGCGTGTGCGTGCTGACGGGAAACTCTTGCGATTGGCCGCGCGCAGGCGCACCTGCAACACTCAAAACACACAGCAGCGAAACGATGGAACTGCGGTACTTGATGGCTTTCATGAACACACCCTCACCCCGATTCACCAAAACAGTAAGACGTATGCTCCCCAGCAAATGTTTACGATTATCTGTGCCTTTTTAGGGAAGCAGAGCAAACACCCGCACCGGTCCGCCCGAACCACCTTCCAGTTTGATTGGCGCAACCACGAGAAACGCGCCTTCTTCAGGCAATTCGCTTAAATCCGACAAATTCTCCAGGTGATAAAGACCGGCACCGAGCGCTAAATGATGCACCGCATAATCTGTCGATGTGCCGCAGTCCACGCTCATTGTGTCACATCCAATGCCGCTGACCTTGCTTTCGATGAGCTTTTCCACCGCCTCCGCGGAAAAGCCCGGAAAATGCATCTGGCCCGACGCGTCTTGGTTGCGATATCTTTGAGCATCCGGCCAACGCGAGGCCCGACCGGTTCTTAGCAAGACGATTCCGCCCTCCGGGATTGGTCCGTACCGTTTTTCCCACTCATCAACCCGCCGGGGCGAAACCTGATAGTCCGCGTCTTTTGTCCCTTCTGCTTGAACATCCAAAACTACTGCCGGACCAAACAGTTGTCTCACTGGAATCTGGTCAATCGGTATTTTTCCAGGTGGGAAATGAATGGGCGCGTCCAAGTGCGTCCCGTAATGCTCCAGCATCCAGAACCTTCGCGTGAAGTACCCGTCCTTCTCCACGCTGGCATTCGTTTTGGCCTCGAACCAGCGCTCATCCGCAGGCCACGGCACCAGGCGGCCGTTGATGGCGTACGCAAGGTCCAGGACCCGCGTCTTCCCGGAAAGAATCCCAGCAAGCATGGCGTCAGGGGAGCGGAATTCCGGGGGAGGCCACGATGCCGGCCATGCGCAGAATTTCCTGGTACTCAACATCCGCGATCTGCGAGACCAGCAGCCGGACATTCTTCAGTAACTTCAGCTTTTTCAACGCCGGATTGGCGCGAAGCTCCGCCAACGAAACCTGTCTTGGCAAACGGTCAAAGGCTCTCAGGTCCGCCACCAGGTTCTTTTCTTTCTTATCGTGCGGATCGGGGTAGGGATCGCGGGTCACTTCAGCGATCGAATAGAGAGTCCGCTCCGGCGCGGAGTGGTAGCACAGCACGCGGTCGCCTTTTCGCACCTGTTTGAGCGCGCGAATAGCGTCGGGTTTCGACTCCGCACCGTGCCACATTTCCTTGCCCTTTACGAAGAGCGTATCCCAGTGGTAGTGGTGTGGGTCGGCGCTAAATACCCAGTAGTGTCGTTGCGAAGTCGGCGTTGCCATCGAGGCGTCGAGTCGGCAGCAATATACACGGGGAAGACCAAAAAGCGAAACAAAATGTGGAGGTTAGCGGGTTTTCCGGTTCGCCAGTGGAAATCAGTCCAAAATGGTCGAAACAGAGAGATTCTTGTCTATCCTTTTTATTTTCAATGACTTAGAAAAAAAACTCAAGCAATTTCGACAAAAACCTCCTCCCCCCGCACCTCCGTCGCGTAGCAAGGAACACCCACATTGGGGTTCTGGACTACCTTCCCCGTGGTCACATCGTATTCCCATCCGTGCCACGGGCAGGTAACAATTTTATCCTGGAGCGATCCCTGGCCCAAAGGCCCACCCCGGTGTAGGCAGGTGTTGTTGATGGCATAGAACTTACCCGCGACGTTGGCTAGCGCCACGGCTTTTCCCTCAACCTGCACTTCGTGAATCGTTCCTGCCGGCACCTCGGCGGTCTTGGCGGCACGCACAAACGGCATGGTTGCTCCTTGATAGTGAATTCGCGAACTAAGCTAGTAAAGTTCTTCCCAGACGCCGCCGAGTATACCTTTCGCTCTGGGCCTCGTCAAAAATCGAGGAACGCGCGGCTTATTTCGAGGAGTTTTGCGCCTGCGCCCTTTTGGCCATTATTTTCCAATACGTGCCAGGGCGCAGGCGTTGCACGATGTCGATTTGTCGCGCATCCTTGCCGATCAAGATGCGCGGCTCGCGCTTTTCGACGCCTTTGAGGATGCGCTCGGCCGCGGCTTCCGGGGAAGTAGGCGTGACTTTCTCAAAGAATGCGACCGCTTCGTCTTTCTTGCTTGGTGATGCGTTGGCGCCGAGGCGCGCGTGCTTTGCAATGGGCGTATGAATTCCGCCAGGATGCACGCACGAGAGAAAAACCGACGTGCCTTCGAGTTCGTGCCGCACAGCCTCTGTAAATCCCCGCACGGCAAATTTACTGGCGGAATAGGCGCTCTGTCCCGCGGGAGCAATAATCCCGAACACGCTCGACAAATTGACAATCTGCGCACGCGGCTGCTTCTTCAGAATCGGCAAGAAATGCTTCACTCCATAAACGACGCCCCAAAAGTTGATGCCCATCACCCAGCGCAAATCGTCGAGTGAGATTTCTTCAAAGGTTCCGTGGAGTGCCACACCGGCGTTGTTGATGAGCAGCGTCACGCGACCGTGCCGCGCAGTCACGTCTTCGGCAAAGCTCCTGACGGCTTCCTCGTCGGAGACATCCAGAATGTGCGTCGAAACTTGCCCCTTACTCGAGAGCGAAGCCGCGGTTTCGGCCAGGCCCTTTTCGTCAACATCGGCAATTGCCAGCGCCGACCCTGCCGCGGAAAGCTGCTGCGCAAGCGCCCGCCCGATGCCGCTCGCAGCGCCCGTCACAACGGCGACTCCATCACTCAGAAATGGCATGCAGCGATCTCCGTCACCGCCATTTAGCCTGCTTTCTTGTTTTGAATCAAGATCGCCGGACAAGCCTTAACTTGTTTGGCTCGTGAAGAACCTTGCGCCAGGTTCCTCCCTCAGCGTAAGCAACTAAGTCCTGGATGCTGATTTGAGGAGAGCGCTGGCTGCGCCTTCTCATAAAATAGTAAAAGGGGAAGATCCATATCAGGAAGCCGAGAAGCAGGCTGAGGCCAAAAGCAAGCCCAGAGAAGATCTTCTCGATTGCAAAACTTAACAGCAGAATAGGACCAATCACGACTAATGCGGCGGCCAAAGTCACGCCTTCAGGAGCGAAATAACGGTTCCAGTCCTGCGAAAGACCGCTCAGATCAACCTTGAACTCATCTGCGAACCTTTCGAAAAATTCAACGGCATCGTCGCCCTCCATGCCGAGGTCGTAGCTGAGTCTGCTGGCTGATGTAAGTTTTTCACGTGGAATTCCAGACCCCCTGGAAACAAGCGCGTACACGCGTTCTTCAATCGAATCGCCCACGCTCGACTCCCTGTTACGCGCCCTGAACTTTTGCAAGGAGCTCAACGAACTTCTGCTTCCGTTCTGACTGGTCGTGGCCGCCCTCGGCGTCCGCCAGTTGCGTTATGTTCATCGAACAGAATTTTGGCCCGCACATGGAGCAAAACTTCGCTTCCTTGTAAAAATCGTCAGGCAAGTTTTCGTCATGCATAGCCTTCGCTGTGGGCGGGTCGAGGGAGAGCTCGAACTGCTTGTTCCAGTCGAACAAAAACCGCGCGTAGCTCAGAGCGTCGTCGCGATCCCGCGCACCAGGCCGGTGACGCGCCACGTCCGCGGCGTGCGCCGCGATTTTATATGCAATCACGCCCTGCTTCACGTCCTCCGGATTCGGCAAACCCAAGTGCTCTTTGGGCGTGACGTAACACAACATGGATGCGCCATGCCAGCCGATCATCGCCGCGCCAATCGCGCTCGTGATGTGGTCGTATCCCGGCGCGATATCAATCACCAGTGGCCCCAGCGTATAGAACGGCGCCTCGTGGCACCATTCCATCTCTTTATCTACCTGCTCCTTGATCTTGTCGAGCGGCACATGCCCAGGCCCTTCAATCATCACCTGTACGTCGTGCTCCCAGGCCATCTTGGTCAGGTCGCCGAGCACTTTCAACTCCGCGAACTGCGCCTCGTCGCTGGCATCCGCAATGCACCCCGGCCGCAGACCATCGCCAAACGAAAAGCTGACGTCGTGCTTTTTAAAGATTTTGCAAATCTTCTCGATATTCTCGTACAGAAAATTCTGCTTCTTGTGGTGTTCCATCCAGTGGGCCATCAACGAGCCGCCGCGGCTCACAATCCCGGTAATCCGTTTTCGCACCAGCGGCACATGTTCGCGCAGCACGCCGGCGTGAATCGTCATGTAATCCACGCCCTGCTCGGCCTGCTCTTCAATCACCTCGAGCATCAAATCAATCGTCAAATCCTCTGGACGCCGCACGCGGGAAATCGCCTCGTAAACCGGTACCGTTCCCACCGGCACCGGCGACGCATTGATGATCGCTTTTCGAATCGTCGGAATATCTCCACCGGTCGAAAGGTCCATTACGGTGTCCGCCCCGTAGTGCACCGCGTGATGCAGCTTCTTCAGCTCTTCGTCAATGTTGGAGCTGGTCGCGGAATTTCCAATATTGGCGTTGATCTTGCACTTGCTCGCGATCCCGATTCCCATAGGCTCGAGGTTCCGGTGGTTCACGTTTGCGGGGATGATCATTCGTCCGCGCGCAATTTCGCTGCGCACCAACTCGAGCTCGATCTTTTCCCGCCCCGCCACAAAGCGCATCTCTTCGGTAATCGCGCCCTGCCGCGCAAAATGCATCTGCGACATGTTGCGATTTCCATTCACGGTTGCGGCATTAGCTTCCCTTGTTTCGATCCATCTGTCGCGTATTGCCATGGAACCCCCTCAAAAAGCGCGCGGAATTGTTGGGGACAAAAGCCGTTCCTGCCGCCCCATCACTCTGCGTTGTGAGTTTGGATTATGGCACCGGGGAAGAGGTGCCGCAACTTGCCAGGAAGGAGTCTTCGAAGCGGCCAGATGCAAGTCCGGCATATTTTAGGGCATGATGTTGCCATGCCACAGTACAACGAGAAAAAGAAAATCCGGAAACACTACGATGTTATGAGTCCATATTATCAATCGTTGTGGGGCGAGCACCTGCACCACGGCTATTGGATTAGCGGCGATGAGACGAAGGAAAAAGCACAGGACCAACTGATCGAGTACGTGGCACGCGCAGCCAATCTCCCTTCGGAATGCAGCCTTCTCGACGTTGGCTGCGGCTATGGCGGCACGAGCATCTATCTGGCCAAGCACTACAAAGTGGACGCGACCGGGATTACCATCTCTCCGGTACAAGTCGAGATGGCCAATCAAAGCGCGGCGAAAGCGAAGGTCAAGGCAAAATTCCTGTGCATGGACGCCGAAGCCATGACTTTCAAGAAGCCCTTTGACATGCTTTGGTCGACCGAATCTATTTCGCACTACCCGAACAACGAGAAATTCTTTGCTTCCGCTGCAAAACTACTCAAACCCGGCGGCACCATAGCGATCACGGATTGGTTCAAAAAAGATGGCCTCACCCAACGCGAACACAAGAAACTGCTCGAGCCCATTGAACGCGGCATGTTCGTGGAACTCCACACGATGGACGCCTACACCTCTCTGTTGATCAAGAATGGGTTGCAAGTAACCAAGTCCGAAATCTTGAACAAGAATTGCGCCAAAACCTGGGACATCTCCGTGGACATCATCAAGAACAAAACGTTCTGGGCGATTGCGGCAAAGCAGGGCGTGGATTTCGTTCACTTTTTACGGGCGTTTAAGACCGCGAGGGACAGCTTCAAGAATGGCAATTTTGTTTACGGGCTCATTGTCGCCAGAAAACCATGACTGCCGGAAATGCACGAAACCGGAGGATAAAGAACGCGCTCAAGAGGGAGAAGCGGATTGCCCGATGGTAGAAGACTTGAGCAAGCACCATTTGCCAAAGATCGGATAAGCAGCCCATTCTCCTCGCTGGGCTTTTAGGCCGTAGACGATTCCGAGAATGAAATTTATGATCCATCCGCCCATGGCAAAGAGCCAAAGCAAGGGAAATAAAAGAAAGATCATCGGCGGGGTGTTCGGCACGTGATGAGAAACGTTTTGAGAAATGGACACGAACATGAAAATAAAGAAAAATATGAAAGCGGTGAAAAAGAGAACCATGTAACAGGCCTGCCACACGAGCGCCTGCAACGCGTGGAATTTCACAAAACGCGAGTTTTGCCGGATACAGAAAATGATCAGTGGCCCGACGAAGCCCGTAAATACCTGTAGCAAATGAGCAAGAAACGCCATGCTGCATTCGTCCTGCGTAGGCGCAGAGGAAGGGTCAGGAATCGCTGGATCTGCCATGGATATTCTCTTTCATGTCTAGTTACAGGGTAGCTCGATATCGGCAGGAATGGCGCTGAGTAACAGGGTTTGAGTGTGCAATCAGCGACTAAGCTGCCCTCCCCGCGGACCGCTGCTTGACAGGGAGTGGCCCACTCCGCATGATGAACCGCCTGTGGACAATTCTTTCAGCAAACGGCTGGCGTTCATCACTCTCCCGGACTCTGAAGGCCGCGAAATTCGCCTTGGCTCTCTGTGGGACAAGCAGCCCGCTGTTGTCGTTTTTCTGCGCCACTATGGATGAATCTTCTGCCGCGAGCACGTCGCGCAGTTGCGCGCTCACGATCAGGCTTTTCGCGACAAGGGCGCAGCCCTCGCGGCGATTGGTCTCGGAGACCGCGTCTACGCGAGGCAGTTCCGCGAAGAGACCGGGATCACCTTCCCGCTTCTGATCGACGAACAGCGCAAGGCCTATGAAGCGGTCGAGCTGAAATCCGCCAACCTGCTTCATCTGCTTCGAAGTGAGAATGCTATCGCCCGAAAGCGAGCCCGCAGCGCCGGTCACCACCAGCACAAATTGGGGCAGAACCCCTTTCAACTCGGCGGCAGTTTCGTCTTCAGCCCTGGCAATATCGATCTCTTCTCCCACATCAGCGAAACGTTCGGCGACAATGCCACTCCCGCGGATCTCCTCGCAGCACTGCCCTGATGGCCTCTCGCCTGGGTTGCAAATCAAGTCCGCTTTCGCTCGCGATTTTCTCGCACACGCGCCGAGTGCGGTAAAATTCACGGCATGCAGTATTTCTCGCGCGGCAAGAGCTGTTTTGCAGTCTGCGCCGCGCTTTGCTTCGCAGCTTGCGTCTCCCTGGCGCAGACAAAGCCCTCGACACAAATTTCACGACAGGAATTCCTCGACAAATTAGTAGCCGCCGCGATTGAGCGCACCAATCATTCCGTTAGGTATGTGTCTACCTACGTGCATATCCTTTATCCCGGCGGCGACGTTCCCGAGGATACCGGCGTCTGCTCCGATGAAATCATCCGCGCCTATCGAGCCGTAGGCGTGGATTTGCAAAAAGAAGTCCATGAAGACATGGCGAAAAACTGGGACGAGTATCCGCCAAAGGCAAAATGGAAACAGTCCCACCCGGACACAAGCATTGATCATCGCCGCGTTCCCAACCTGATGGTCTTTTTCACTCGAAAAGGCGAGTCGCTGCCCATAACGGAACGCGCGGAAGATTATTCTCCCGGCGACATCGTGACTTGGGATCTCGGCGGGGATGTGCCGCACATCGGGATGGTCGTAAACGTGAAATCAGAAAAGAGCGGCCGTCCAATGCTCGTCCACAACATTGGCCGCGGGCCGAAAACGGAAGATGTGCTGTTCGCCTGGAAAATTACCGGGCATTACCGTTATTTCGGCCCGGCTCCGCAGGAAACATATTAATTTTCCGATTGTGGCGCGGGACCGTGGGAGGTTAAACAAACTCTTTCGACATGATGATGTAATGTCCGCGCACTTTGGACTGCACCTCGCTGGGAAATGGAGCCGTTCCAGTTTCGACATATCCGAGGCGGCGGTAAAATGCAGGTAGCACCGTACGCGGACTGATGACGCGCAAATCCACGCCGGTGCAACCAGCCGAACGAAAATACTCTTCGGCAGCATACATCAACTTGCGGCCCAGTCCCGTACCCTGCTTCGGCGGATCAACGGATAGCAAGCCGACGTAGCCACGTCCCTCGTGAACTTCCAAATAGACGCAACTCGCCAATCCTTCGGAATCTTCCGCCAACAGAAATTGCCCGGTCCTCATGAACTCGCGAACCTTTTCGCGGTTCACGCGGTCACCATCGAAAAATGGCTTCTCCGCCTGGAAAGCGGCGTTAATCAGCTCCGTAATTGCGTCCACATCAGAAAGAAGTGCAGTTCGCATATACGACGAAAACACCGCCTCGATAGCCGCCTTCAGTAGGGTAGTATGGCGATATGGGCACAAGGAAAATGACTTTCACACTGCCTGAGGATATTGCCTCGCGATTCGTGCGCCGGGTTCCTGCTCGAGAGCGTTGCAAATACCTGGCCGAGGCGTTGACCGAAAAACTCTGCACGCGTGACCGCCTCCTGGCGGAAGCCTACCAATCTGCCAATGAAGATTTAGAGGTCCAATCCATTGAAAAAGAGTTCGATGCAATCCATGACGAAGCCGCCGAACCTTGGGCCGGTGCCTCGCCGAGGCGAAATTTGGCGGGTAAGGCTCGATCCCCCCGTGGGCGCCGAGATTCGTAAAACGCGCCCCGTGGAAGAAGAACTTCGCTCGATCCTGGAACTGTAGAGAATCGTTACGCTGACAATGCAGCTTTGCCGTTGAATCGCGCCGCAGGCCCCAGTTCTTCTTCAATGCGCAGCAACTGGTTGTACTTTGCGATGCGGTCGGTACGCGATGCGGAACCCGTTTTGATTTGCCCCGCAGCTGTGGCGACTGAGAGGTCCGCGATGAAAGTGTCCTCCGTTTCGCCGGAGCGGTGCGAAATGATCGAGTTGTACCCCGCCTTGCGGGCCATCTCGATGGCGTCGATCGTCTCCGTGACTGTCCCAATCTGATTCAGCTTGATGAGAATCGCGTTGGCGATGCCTTCGTTGATGCCACGCGAGAGACGCGTCGTATTCGTCACAAAAAGATCGTCGCCGACAAGCTGGATTTTTTTCTTAGAAGTTTTGCTCCCCACGGATTCCGTAAGCGACTTCCAGCCCGCCCAATCATCCTCCGCCATGCCATCTTCAATCGAGACGATCGGATATTTCTCAACCCATGCGGTCCAATACGCAGCCATCTCGACCGAGGAGTGCACCGAATTATCCGATTTCTTAAAAACGTACTCACCCACATCCTTCTTATAGAACTCGCTGGAAGCCGGATCGAGCGCAATGCCGACCTGCTCTCCCGGTTTGTATCCCGCCGCGGAAATCGCCTCCAGAACAATTTGAATCGCTTCTTCATTGGACTTGCAGCTCGGAGCAAACCCGCCTTCATCTCCAACCGCTGTCGAATAGCCGTGTTTCTTCAGCGCCGCTTTCAACGAGTGGAAAATCTCCACGCCCCATCGCAACGCCTCCGAAAAACTCGGCGCGCCAATAGGCATGACCATGAACTCCTGGAAATCCACCGAACTATCCGCATGCGCTCCGCCATTCAAAATATTCATCATCGGAACGGGCAGCAGATTCGCGCTGGAGTCACTCGAATAGCGCGCCAGATATTTGTAGAGGGTAAGATTCTGCGCCGCAGCCGCGCCACGAGCCGCCGCCATCGAGACCGCAAGAATGGCATTGGCCCCCAGGCGAGACTTGGTCGGCGTGCCGTCCAGCTCGATCATTCGCTTGTCCAGCGCGCGCTGGTCCGCTGCGTCCAGACCAACGACTGCCTTGGCGATTTCGCCGTTGACGTTGGCCACCGCCTTCAAAACGCCCTTCCCGAGATACCGCGACTTGTCGCCATCCCGCAATTCCAGCGCTTCGTGCTCCCCGGTGGACGCTCCGGAAGGAACCGCGGCGCGGCCCTTCGCGCCAGTTCCGACGTACACGTCGGCTTCCACTGTAGGATTCCCGCGCGAGTCCAGCACCTGCCGCGCGTGTACGCGAGTTATATTCGTAGACATATCCGAGGATTCTCCTGAGTTAAATTGAACCTGAGATTGTATCAGACGACCATAAAGAGATAACGCCCCGCCGCCATGAGCAGTTCAGCCTTTTCCATCGCCGCGCAAAATGTCTCTCAACTCTTTAATCTCTCCGATTTCATGGTCAGGGTGAAGCGCCCGGCACTTTTTCGCGTCGCCGTAACCATTCCGCGCCCAGCAACTCGTCAAGCCGGCGCCTTTGGCGAATTGGATGTCGGCCTCCCCGTCCCCGATAACGATCGTCTCGGATCGCGCAACTTTCGCGAATTGGGGAGCAATGTGCTTCGTATAACGTTCCGGCGCCGGTTTCTAGTGTTTCTCAATCTGCGGAATCTGCATTTTAGAAGCTTTGCGCTTCGTCAGGCTCCGAATGGAATCTCCCAGTGTCAGGCCCGCGGTGGCCCGCACTTCTTCCAGGGAAGGAGCGGAATATCCAAACGCCATAAGCGTGTCGCTCATGGCCTCCCAGATTCCGCCGAGAGAAGAAGCCAGCGTGCCGTCAAAATCGAAAATGGCCAGGCGGTACCTCATGGGCCCGATCTGGGAGGGAGGAATTACAAAAACTGCCCGCTCTAGGCAGTTTCAGGTTCTTCGATGAGCGATTCCTGCCGCACCACAACCACAATTCCGGAATCCGTCACATGGAAACGCCGCCGGTCGGCTTCCATGTCAAACCCAATCTCTGTCCGCTCCGGCAAGCTCACGTGCCGATCAATGATCGCGCGCCGGATACGCGAATGGCGGCCTACGTTCACGTGGTTGTACATAATTGAATCAGTCACCTCGCAATAGCTGTTGACGCGTACGTCGTTTCCGATAACACATCTTTGCACCCGGCCTCCCGAAATCACCGAACCTCCCGCTACGATCGAATCCAGCGCCACGCCCATGCGCTCGGGATCCGCAAACACGAATTTTGCCGGCGGATACTGGTGCTGCCAGGTGCGCAGCGGCCAATGGTTGTCATACAAATTGAAAACCGGCGAAACGCTCACCAGGTCCATGTTCGCTTCGTAATACGCGTCGAGTGTGCCCACATCGCGCCAGTACAAAGCATCTTTCTGGTTTTCATCCACGAAGTTGTACGCGAATACGCGGTGCTTCGAAATAATCCGCGGCAGAATATCCTTGCCAAAATCGTGGCTCGATTTGGGATCCTCGGAATCCGCAAGCAAAATGGGAATCATCAGCTGCGTATTGAAAATGTAGATTCCCATCGAGGCGTTGCAATGTCCCGCACGGTGCGGAGAATGCTTCGGTTCGGCCGGTTTTTCTTCGAATCCGACGATGCGCCAGTCGTTATCCACTTCAATCACGCCGAACTGCCGCGCCGCCTGCTCCGCGGGAATCTGGATCGTGGCCACAGTAACCTCTGCCCCCGAATCCACGTGCTGCTTCAGCATCTTGGCGTAATTCATTTTGTAAATGTGGTCGCCGGAAAGAATGAAAACGTATTTCGACCGCTCGCTGCCGATCGAATAAATATTCTGATAGACCGCGTCGGCCGTCCCTTGATACCACTCTTTCGAGACGCGCATCTGCGGCGTCAGAACTTCAATATAATCGCCAAGCCCGGCAAGCGGCGACCACCCCGCGCGGATATGCCGGTTCAGGCTCAGCGCCTTGTATTGCGTCAGGACAAATACCCGCCGCAAATCGGAGTTAATACAATTCGAAAGCGTAATGTCGATGATGCGGTAGAGTGCCCCGAACGGGACGGCAGGTTTGGCGCGGTCGCGGGTGAGTGGCCAGAGCCGCTCGCCCTGGCCTCCAGCGAGAAGTACTCCGATGGCATCGCTCATCGCAGACATAGCTGGCCTCCGGTCTAAGAAGCGGCTCATTCTAACAGCAGAGACGAGGCAAATAGCAAGCGCGCGGCTGCCGGACATCGGGCCGGAGATCGGGAAATCGATGGCACCTCCCCCGGGTCCCTTCAGATATACTTTAAAAATACCTCAGTAACCACAGGGATACTAAGCTACCCCTGTCTTCCACTTCCTGCAAAAGATTCCTTGACTTACCTGCCCTCAATTGATTAGAAGATGCCAGCTACCTCATCAGGGTGACTCCAGATCGGTAAACGGTGCGTAAGCAAATAAGTCGTCTGCGGAGCATGCTTTTTCTAGCGAGCTTCGTAACAACTACGACGGCAGTAGTTTCAAGCGCGATGCGTGACCGCTGTGCGGTCGGCATGCGATAATGTCCTGGGGCGGCGTTCGTTCCGAGCAGTGGCGCCGCAGAAACCAATCCGAACCGGATTGGGGGTGAATTTAACAGTGGCTGAAGTCATTATCCAGGAAAGTGAGTCTCTGGAAAATGCACTGCGCCGTTTCAAGCGCAAGGTGCAACAGGAAGACATCATCAAGGAAATCAAGAAGCACAGCTTCTACATGAAGCCCGGCGAGAAACGCCGTGCCAAGGAAGCGCTTTCGCGGAAGCGACTGCGTAAGAAGCAGCGGCGAGAAGCGGACTAATTCCGCCTCGCCAAAGCTCAGCGCCGCACTTCCGTGATTCAGGCCCCGGTTAGGCAGAGATGTCGGGTTGTTTTTGTAGTTTCGCATTCGTCGGCTCAAGGGACCCCAGCCCGGTACCCCGGACTCTAGGTTTCCCCACAACACTTGGCCCGCGGTGTGAAATCACCCCATCCCCCTCCCTGACTCGGGCCAGGGGGAGAGCGGCCTATGGAATACCACGACCGGGTGCTGAAGTGTGCGGAGTGCGGTGCTGAGTTTGTTTTTACTGCTGGCGAGCAGATGTTCTTCGCCGACAAAGGTTTCAAGAACGAGCCAAAACGGTGCAAGGGCTGCAAGGCCAAGCGCGCAGAAGGTGGGGGAGGCGGCGGAGGCGGCGCCTCACAGATGCGCTCGGAAACGAAGACGACTTGTTCGCAGTGCGGAAAGGACACCACCGTTCCCTTCCGGCCCACGCAAGGACGTCCGGTCTTCTGCCGCGAATGCTTCCAGCAGCGTCGAGCACTCGGCGCCGCCTAACGCGGCAATTCTCTCGAACAGGCACAATCTGAGCAATCACGCCGATCGAAGAGGGCCTCCAGTAGGACAGACATTCGTGTCTGTCCTTTTTGTTTTATATCTGGATCTGTTCGCCCAACTTCCTCGCGAACCTTCCCTGCCCTGAATCGCCATGCTACCGACGCTTCGTACATGTACCAAAACTGTCCCTCAGTTCAGGTGACTTGCTCTTCACCCCGCCGTATCTTCTCGGCCACAGCGTCCCAGCCTTACGCTTGGGCTTCCTGACTCGCCAGCCCTTCCAGACCCGGTCCTTCCGAGCGTTCTGATATCCGGCACCAACCGGCAACTCGGTGTCTGTCCACCACAAGCCGCAAGGCTTGAGTCGAGGAAAACATCGCACTTCCGGACTGCCTCAGGAGAGAACCCATGTCTGCAAGTGTATTCGTACGCCTGGTTGAGAAATCAAAAACAATAGCTCCAAGAAATATAGTCGTGTGCATCTTATTCGTTCTGGCTGTTTCCTTCGCGACCGTCACGCTTGGCCAGTCTTCCCCCAAAGATCCGGGTGTTCGTGGAGGAACGGTTAACTCTGGCCAGCCGCTCGCTTCCGTTGCAACAACTCCAGGCGCTCCCGATTTCTTTGCCAACGGACTTCTCCGTTTCCAGGAAATCGAATCCGTTCAAGGAGGCGCCAACAATGGACTTGGTCCACGCTTCAACAGCAATCAGTGCGCAAGCTGCCATTCGCAACCCGCCATCGGCGGAACCAGCCCCAGCGCCACCGTTTTCCCCTTCGTTGGTCCAAATCCCGAAACGCTCGTCTACAGCCTGGATGGCGCCCAGAACACTCTCCCCTCCTTCATCACTCCCAACGGGCCAGTCCGTGAAGCTCGCTTCCCGTTCTTCCTGAATCCCAGCGGCTCCCTCAGCAGCACGCCCGACGGCGGTGTTCACGACCTCTTCGTCATTTCAGGCCGCTCCGACGGGGGCAACTGCAACATCAAACAGCCGAACTTCGCTCAAAATCTGGCGTTGAACAACGTCATCTTCCGCATTCCCACTCCCACCTTTGGCGCCGGGTTGATCGAGAACATTCCTGAAGAAACGATCTACGCAAACATGAATGCCAACTCCCAGCAGAAACAGTCTCTGGGGATTTCCGGTCAGGCCAACCGCGACGGCAACGATGGCATGATTACGCGCTTCGGCTGGAAAGCTCAGAATAAATCGCTCGAAATATTTGCCGGTGAGGCCTACAACGTCGAGATGGGCGTCACCAATGAGTTGTTCCAGAACGAGCGCGCCAGCCCCGATGAAGCCCTCGCCGGTGGTCTTCCCGCAAGTTGCAGAATAAATCCCACCCCCGAAGACACCACCAACATGAACCCAGCCCAGTACACCGCCGTTCCCAGCGACGTCGTGCAGTTTGCCATGTTCATGCGCTTGCTCGCTCCACCAGCCCCGTCCACCGCCAATCCGGGTGGCGCGCAATCCATCTCCAATGGCAGCCGCAACTTCAACGCGGTTGGATGCAACATGTGCCACACTCCGACTCTCCAGACCGGGCCTTCCAGCTTCACGCCCAGCTTAAACAATGTGAATGCCAATCTTTTTTCCGATTTGCTCGTTCACCACATGGGTGCGAATCTTGCCGATGGCGTCTCCCAGGGCGCAGCCGGTCCGGACCAATTCCGCTCCGCTCCATTGTGGGGGCTCGGACAGCGTATCTTTTTACTGCACGATGGCCGCACAACAGATCTTCTCGACGCCATCAAAGAGCACTCCAGCTCCGGCTCGGAAGCCAACAACGTCATCCAGAACTTCAAACACCTCAGCCCACAACAGCAGCAGGATCTGCTGAACTTCCTGCGCTCACTGTAACTTCATCCGCAGTAGGACAGATATTCCTGTCTGTCTCTTGTTGTTTGTTTTCAATTGATTTGTCGCAAAAAGAGGCGGGAAAGGGGCCACCCCTTTTCCCGCCTCTTCTCTTTTCACGACCAACCGCACCACCCCACCAAGAGTGTATTTTCCCCGTCTGGAGGGTATGATACCGCCTGAGCAGTCCCCAACTAGACCAAGGCCATCCGGAGGGCCACCATCATGGCTCACCGCTTCACTATCGGCGTCGAAGAAGAGTTCCAAATCATTGACCCGGAAACGTGCGCGCTGCGTTCTCACGTCATGCAACTCGTCTCCGCTGCTTCCCCGGCTATCGCTGACCAGGTGAAGCACGAAATGCATCAATCCATCGTTGAGACTGGCACAAACATCTGCGAAAACGTGGGCGAGTTGCGCGTCGAAATGCATCGCACGCGCGGCGAGCTGGTTGCGGCCGCAGAACGCGCCGGGCTACAGGTAGCCGCCGCCGGCACGCACCCGTTCTCCAGTTGGATCGACCAGGTCATCTCACCTGGCGAGCGCTACGAGCACATCGTCGAAGAGCTCCAGCAACTTGCCCGTTCGCTCCTGATCTTCGGTATGCACGTTCACGTCGCCATGCCCGACAAGCAGACCACCATCGACATGATGAACATGGTCCGCTATTTTCTCCCGCACCTCCTCGCTCTCTCCACAAGCTCGCCCTTCTGGATGGGCCGCAACACCGGTCTGAAATCTTTCCGCACCACGGTCTTCCGCCGCTTCCCGCGTACTGGCATCCCGGAACAGTTCGAATCCTGGAGCGCCTACGAAAATTTCGTTAACTTGCTGATGAAACTGAACTGCATCGACAACGGCAAGAAAATCTGGTGGGACGTCCGCCCTCACCCCGTGTTCGGCACTCTCGAATTCCGTATGTTCGATGTCACCACGAAAGTAGAAGAAGCCGTCTCGATCGCAGCTCTCACGCAGGCCATCATCGTCAAGCTCCATCGCCTCTACGAGCGCAATCAGAGCTATCGTCTCTATCGCCGCGCCCTCATCGAAGAAAACAAGTGGCGTGCCGCCCGCTACGGCATCGAAGGCAAGCTCATCGACTTCGGCAAAGAAGCCGAAGTCCCCATGCGCGAACTTGCCCTCGAACTGCTCGATTTTGTGGATGATGTCGTTGACGATCTCGGCAGTCGCAGCGCCGTCGAATACATTCACACGATCCTCAAAGACGGCACCAGCGCCGAACGCCAACTCCGCGTGTTTCAGCAAACCGGCGACCTCAAGGCTGTCGTGAGGCACCTCGTCAACGAAACGCGCGGCGGCGTCACGGAACCACGAACTTCGTCAGCACACGCAATCAATTAGAGCTGTCTGCAAAGTAGTCGGCTATCCGCAATATCTGTCAGGAGCGGCATCATGAAAAAAGTTGGCCTTCTCTGCGGGCGTGAATATAGTTTTCCTCCGGCGTTCATCGTGCGCGTCAATGAACTCGGAAAAAAAGACGGCGTCGCCGCGGAATTCGTGAAGCTGGCCGGCACGCGCATGGGCGAACCCTCCGGCTATAGCGTCATCGTCGACCGCATCTCCCACGAAGTCGAATACTACCGCGGCTACCTGAAACACGCCGTCCTCCAGGGCGCTTACGTCATCAACAATCCCTTCTGGTGGACCGCCGACGACAAATACTTCAATTATTCCGTAATGTCCAAACTCGGACTCGCCATCCCCAAAACCATTCTCCTGCCGCAAAAGGGATACCCAAAGGATGTCGACATCACCGCCGAGTCTTTGCACAACCTCACCTATCCCGTGGACTGGGATGGTCTCCTCGATTTCGTCGGCCGTCCCGCAATCCTCAAGCCTTTCTCCGGCGGCGGCTGGAAGCACGTCTACAAAGTCCACAACAAGCAGGAACTCCTCGAAGCCTACGACAAGACTTCTCCCTATTGCATGACTCTGCAAGAATTCATCGACTTCAACCAATACGTCCGCTGCTTCACCTTCGGCAAGTCCGACATCACGCCCGTTCACTACGACCCCAAAGAGCGCAAGTATCTCGTCGACCACAACTATCTCTCCTCCGAGCTCGGCACCCGCATCGTGAAAGATGCCCAGGCCATCAACCAGGCTCTCGGCTACGAAATGAACACCATCGAATTCGCGGTCCAGGACGGCATTCCCTACGCCATCGATTTCCTGAATCCCGCCCCCGATTTCGAGCGCGACCGCATCACCGAATTTTATTTCGACCTCGTCGTCGAAAAAATGGCCCGCCTGGTCGTAGACCGCGCAATCAACGGCGCCCCTTCCAATCCCTGGCCCCGCTGGGAAGAAATGCTTGGCATTGGCGCTCCCAACGGCTTCACTGGCGCCCCCAAGAGCATCGCGGTCGCGCAAGGATCGTCGCCAAGTCCGTCGGGAAACTCGCCAGGTCTCAAAACAACATGACCACCGCGCCCACACCTTCGATCATTCCCCGCAATCCAGCGGACGACTGGACCGAAATCCTGAAGTCTACTCTGTTGCGCCTCCCCGCTCTTCCCGAAGACTTGTTCAAACGCCTGCGCCGCGCAAAGCTCACCTTCGGCGATCGCGTCCACTGCCCGTTCCTTCGCCCATTTTTTCTCTCTCAGGAAGACGAAGAGCGCGTGCGCAGCGTCGCGGAAACCATCGCCGACCTAGGCGAACGCGTCGTAACCGCCGCTCTCGAAGACAAACATCTCTTTGCTCAATTCCATCTGCGTCCCGAAGAAGAAAGACTCGCCCGCCTCCCGGTTGGCTATGGACGCGCAAGCACCGCTTCGCGACTCGATGCTTTCCTGTTGCCCAATTCGCTCAAGTTCGCCGAATACAACGGCGAATCTCCCGCAGGCGCAGGCTATGCGGAAACCCTCGCTGAAATTTTTCGCGAGCTCCCCGTAATGGCAAAATTCGCCGTAAACTGGGAAGTGCACAGCTATCCCCTCAGCGCGAAACTCCTCGATGCCCTCATGATGAGCTACGTCGACTGGGGCGGCTCGGCCCGCCCGCCGCAAATTGCCATTGTCGATTGGGGCGGCGTTCCCACCTGGAGCGAGTTCGAAATCCTGCAAGCACGCTTCGAGAAAATGGGCGTTCCCACGGTCATCGCCGATCCCACCGAACTCCGCTTCGACGGCCAGAAACTTGTCGCCCACGGCAGAAAAATCGACCTTGTCTATCGCCGAGTCTTGATGAACGATATCGTCGCCAAACCCGCCGAGTGCGCAGCTCTGGTGAAAGCCTACGCCGCCAACGCCGTCTGCGTGGCCAACACCTTCCGCTGCAAAATCCCGCATGTAAAAGCTTTTTTCGCCGTGCTCACCGACGAACAAAACGGCGCGCTCTTCTCCCACGACGAACGCGAACTCATCCGCCGCCACATTCCCTGGACCCGCGTGGTAGCCGACGTAAAGACCTCCCACTACGGCCAACCGGTGGAACTCCTCGCCTTCCTCAGCAAAGAACGCGAAAGCCTCGTCCTCAAACCCAGCGACGAATACGGCGGCACCGGCGTAACTCTAGGCTGGGAAACCGACGAATCCGCCTGGGACACCGCCATCGGCCGCGCCCTCTCGGCAAAAGACGGCGCCTGGATCGTCCAGGAACGCATCCCCATCCGCCGCGAAGTCTTCCCCTACATCGCCAACGTCGGCAAAGTCGACTACCGCGACATGCTCGTGGACTTCGCTCCTTATCTCTTCCGCGGCAAAGTCGCCGGCTTCCTAACCCGCCTCAGCGCCACCGGCCTCGCCAACGTAACCAGCGGCGGCGGCCAAGTCCCAGCCTTCCGCGTAAATCCGCGCCCCCCGCGCCCCGCCGAACCGCACTCTTGATTCGCGCATCAGGCTCGTCGATCCTCTTCTCCGTGACCTCTCTGCCCTCGGCGAACTCTGCGTAAATCTTTTTCTTCTTCTCTAAAATATTGTTAAAATATATGGATGTACTTTGGCCACCCAGATCCACAGTTAATGCCCGGCGCCAAAAACGCCGTTGAAACCTGCCTAAGCATCCGTCCCGGCGAACACGTTGCCCTCATCGCCGATGAAGCCAGCCGCTCCGTAGCCGCCAGCATCGCTGCCGCCATTGAAGACCGCGGCGCACAATACACCGGCCTTCTCCTTGAAGACTTCGGCCCTCGCCCCATGACCTCCGCCGCACCCGAAATCCTGCAAGCCCTCGAGACCGCCGACGTCGGCGCCATGTGTATGACGCCCCAACCCGGCGAACTAGGCGCCCGCATGGCCATCGTCCGCGTCGTCGAGCGCCGCCAAATCCGCTACGCCCACATGGTCGGCGTCACTCCGGAAATCATGCAGCAAGGCATGCGCGCCGACTATCGCATGGTCGACCGCCTCAGCGACAAACTCCGCGAACGCATGCTCCGCGCGCAAACGCTCACCGTAAAAACCGAAGCAGGCACTAGCATCGCCGCTCATTTCGATCGCGGCCTCGACTGGGTAAAAACCAGCGGCCTCATCAGCCCGCGCTACTGGTCGAATCTCCCCGCTGGCGAAGTCTTCACAACTCCCGCCACGGTGGACGGCACCTTCGTCTGCGACGCCACGGCAGGCGATCATTTCAATGGAAAATACGGCGACCTGCAATCCACTCCGCTCACTTTGAAAATCGCAAGTGCCCGTCTCGTCGGCGTCGACTGCGCTCGCAAAGACCTCGAAGAAGAATTCTGGCAATATTGCCACACCGACGAAAACAGCGACCGCGTCGGTGAACTTGCCTTCGGCACAAATCTCGGCCTCTCCGAAATGATTGGCATCCTTCTCCAGGACGAAAAATTCCCCGGCGTCCACATCGCGTTCGGCGACCCCTACGGCAGCCAGACCCACGCCGACTGGAAATCCAAAACGCACGTCGACGTCCTCACCCGCAACTGCGACGTCTGGATTGACGACGATCAAGTCATCTCCAAAGGCCACTACCAGCTCGACCACCTAGGCCTCGGCTAAACTCTCCGAGCTTCCCTCAACGCCGAGCAATTTCTTCACCTCACAAACTTCCCCGCGCGATTCTCGCAACTACGCGGAACTTCCTGCCCCCTTTTGCGTACCTAACCACAGCGGCTTCTGGTCGTCTACAGTCTTCGTTGAACCATCGCTCAGGCAAATGTGTCGTTTGGGGGAATAACAATGGACGGGTCAACCAGTCAACTCGGCCAGGTACTCCGCAGGCTCGTACGCGCCCCGCTCTTCACCATTGTCGTAGTCATCACGCTCGCCGCAGGCGTTGGCGCCAACACGGTCGTTTTCAGCGTGCTCGAAGGCGTCTTATTGAAGCCGCTTCCTTATCCCCATCCCGAAAACCTCGTTGGCGTCTGGCACACCGCGCCCGGCATCAACATCGCCAACCTCAACATGGCTCCCTCGAACTATTTCACCTATCGCGAGCAAAACCACAGCTTCGAGGACGTCGGCATTTACCAGCCAGACTCTGTCAGCGTAACCGGCGTCGCAGAGCCAGAACAGGTCGCGGCTCTCGGCGTCACTGATGGGATTTTGCCGCTTCTCGGCGTGGTTCCCGTTGCCGGACGCTTATTCACTCGCGAAGACGATTCTCCCTCCAGCCCCGAAACCGTCATGATCGGCTACGGCTACTGGCGCAAAAAATTTGGCGGCGATCCAGGCGTCATCGGCCGCAACATCGTGGTCGACGGCAAGACACGCCAGATTATCGGCGTTCTCCCGCAAAATTTTCATTTCATGGATCAGCCCGATCTTGCGGTGCTCTATGCCTTCCGCTTCAAACGTGCCGAACTCCACCTCGGCAATTTTAGCTATCGAGGAATCGCCCGCCTCAAGCCCGGCGTCACTCTCGAGCAAGCCAATGCGGACATCGCCCGCATGCTACCCATGGTCGTCCGCGATTTTCCGGTTCCCCCCGGTTTCAGCACGAAGCTCTTCGAAGACGCCCACATCGGCCCCAACCTGCGCCCCTTAAAGCAGGATGTCGTCGGCGACATCGGCAGCGTTCTCTGGGTGCTGATGGGCTCCATCGGCCTGGTGCTGCTCATCGCTTGCGCCAACGTCGCCAACCTCATGCTCGTCCGCGTAGAAGGTCGCCGCCAGGAATTAGCCCTCCGCTCCGCGCTTGGCGCAAGCCGTGGCCGCATCGCCGGCGAGTTGCTCCTGGAAAGCGTCACGCTGGGTCTGTTCAGCAGTCTGCTGGGCTTGGGCCTCGCCTGGATTTCTTTGCGCGCGCTCATCGCCCTCGCGCCCACGGGCATTCCCCGCATTCACGAAATCGGAATAGATGCGCCGGTGTTGCTGTTCACTTTTGGGATCGCCCTTTTCGCCAGCATCTTGTTTGGCGTTGCACCCGTTTTCAAATACGCCGGCGTGCGCCTCAACACCGGCATCCGCGAAGGCGGCCGCGCCCTGAGCCAGAGCCGCGAGCAGCATCGCGTCCGCAACGTTCTCGTCGTCGTGCAGGTAGCCCTCGCACTGGTCCTGCTCATCTGCTCCGGCCTGATGATCCGCACTTTCCGCGCCCTATCTCACGTAAATCCGGGCTTCGATGCTTTCACCTCCGTGCAATCCTTCCGCATTTACATTCCGGAGAGTGACGTGAAAGAACCCGAGCGCGTTCTCCGCATGGATGACGAAATTCGCCAGAAGCTACAGGCCCTTCCCGGTGTTTCTTCTGTAGCGATTTCCTCCGTGATCCCCATGGATGGCAACGACAGCAACGACATCGTCTACGCTCAGGATCACAACTACCGCGAAGGCGAGCTCCCCAAACTCCGCAGGTTCCAATTCATCTCTCCCGGTTTTTTCTCTACCGTGGGAACTCCGCTCCTTGCAGGCCGCGACTTCACCTGGTCAGAAACCTACCAGCGCATTCCCTTGGTCATCATCTCGGAAGACTTTGCTCGCGAGTATTGGAACACCCCGCAAAACGCAATCGGCAAGCGCATTCGCGTCACCACCAATGACCCTTGGCGCGAGATCATCGGCGTTGTCGCGGACGTCCACACCGATGGCGTGAACCTGCCCGTGCGTTCCACAGCCTACTGGCCTCTCATCCAAAATAAGTTTGAGACCGACGAAGTCGCTTTCCGCCGCGAGGTAGCTTTCGCGGTGCGCTCCCCGCGCGCCGGCTCCGAATCTTTCCTGAAAGAAGTCCGTCAGACCGTGTGGTCCGTGGACCCCAATCTCCCGCTCTTCTCCGTTCAGACTTTGCAGTATTACTTCCAGAACTCCATGGCCCGCACGTCTTTCACTCTCATCATGCTCGGCGTCGCCGGAAGCATGGCCCTGCTCCTTGGTGTCGTCGGCATCTACGGCGTCATCGCCTATTCCGTTTCCCAGCGTCGCCGTGAAATCGGCATTCGCATGGCCCTGGGCGCTCAGCAGCAGATCGTCACCAGAATGTTCGTCCGCGACGGTCTTAAGCTCACCGCCATCGGCGTAGTCAGCGGTCTTGTGATGGCCGCTCTCGCCGTCCGCCTGATGTCTTCGCTCCTTTTCAACGTCAACGCGCTGGATCCCCTAACCTACGCCGTCGTCGCCATCGGCCTCGTAGCCACCGCGTTCCTGGCAAGCTATCTACCCTCGCGCCGCGCCGCCGCCGTAGACCCCGTCGAGGCCCTGCGCGCTGAATAATCCTTTAACTCAATTCGTCAACAATCCAGAGTAGAGTCATCCTTCCGAGGATGACCGTTTTCTCTTCTCTGTGAACTTTGTGGCCCCCCTGTAGACTCTGTGAACTCTGCGCTCTCCGTGCCCTCTGTGTAATGTTCTTCTTATCGGTGAGCTATAAGCCGCTAAAGCCGCCAAAAACTAGCGTCCGGCTTCACAAGTTCCAGTCCCACATCCCACGTTCTCGGATCTCGCCACACCACCTGGGCCTCCACCGACGACCCGCTGTCTCGATGGATCAGTCTAACCATTTGCGCGACTTTTAAATCCGCGCAAACAACGGCGAGGCAGCCCGAGTAGCTGACGTCCATAGTAAATGCGTTGATCGATCGCGGCTTGCTGCTCTCCTCCCATTCCACGACAAGTTTCACGTTTGCCAGAACCCTCTTGTGCGCGCGCATACGCGTCCACCGCGCATCCAGTGTTGCGCTGCTTGTTTCATTGGCCACGAAGCCTCCCTGGAACCCCATCGAACAAGAGCGATCCTGCTGGTCGCCCAGTCCATGGCAGACCCTAGCATCGTCGCCGCGCATACCAACGGCTCAAATCAGTACCACAACAACCTTTCAGTACTGTGCCGATGCACTGTCGCCCTCGGTTTCCCGGCGTGGTCTGTGTCTGTCTGCGGCCTCCTCAAGGAACCCGGCGCTTTCATAAATGCGGCAACCAATTTGGAGGTTGGCTTCGCCCGCTGTAATTCAGTAGTCTGCGTGGATATGTCCGGACCTTCTCTTGACGAAACATCCCACAGCCTCGCAATCCTTGCCTGGCTGCGCGAACAAGAGGACGCCATGGCTGCGCTCCTCGCGGAGCTCATTGCCATCCCCACAGAAAACCCGCCAGGAAAGAACTATCGCGCCTGCGTGGATTTCCTGGAGAGCATCCTGCTCCAGGCAGGACTCGCCTGTGAACGGGTAGGCCCGGGCTCCTCATCAAACAACCTCGAAGACGTCACCGAATCTCTTCTAGCGACCCATGGCACCGGAGAGAGAACGATCTATTTCCACGGTCACTATGACGTTGTTCCCGCTCAATCCCCCGAACAGTTTCGACCCACCCGCAAAGGGCACTTCCTCTTTGGCCGCGGCTCTTGCGACATGAAGTGCGGAATCGTCGCCATGCTCTACGCCATCCGCGCGCTCAAGGAAACCGGCACGCAACTCAACGGCAGAATCGTCTTGACCCTGGTCCCCAACGAAGAAACCGGCGGAAAAGGCGGCTCCACATGGCTTGCACAAGAGCGTCTGCTTGGCCGCGGCGGCATCGGCATGTTGTTGCCGGAGCCCACCAGCGGCGTGATCTGGAATGCAAACCGCGGCGCGATCTCTATTCGTGTGCGAGTGCTCGGAAAGCCCGCCCACGTAGGTTTGCAGCATCAAGGCGAAAACGCCTTCGAGCGCATGCATGTTGTTGTTGAAAAGCTTCAGCAACTGAAGCACAAAGTAGAGCAGCGCACGACGCGCGCAAACATAGGCTCGGATCAAAAGCGCAATTCCATCCTCATGCTCGGCGGAGAAAGCGGCGGCGGAACAAACTTCAACGTAGTTCCGGAGCAATCCTGGTTCACCGTCGACCGGCGCATCAATCCCGAGGAAAATTTAGAAATGGAAAAAGCAGAGTTATTGAACGTTCTGGATAATTGCAAAAAGGACGGCATCCCTATCGATTGGGAAATACTCCAGGAAGGCAATTCCTCTTTCTGCAACGAAAAAACGCCGCTAGCCGAAGCACTCTCCCGCAACGTCGAGGCAGTAACCGGCACACACTCCCGCTTTGAAATGTGTCCAGGCCTGCTGGAAATTCGCTTCTACGCGGCCCAGGGAATCCCGGCCTACGCTTACGGTCCTGGATTGCTCTCCGTAGCCCACGGCCCAAACGAATACGTCGACGTCCGAAAAGTCGTCGACACCGCCGCCATCTACGCCCGAACTGCACTGGAAGTTCTGAAACGCTAGCCGGGTTCTCTCCCTGGCCATCATTCCTATTCTCGGTTTTCTCTGTGGCCTCTATAACTCTGCGACCTCTGTGTAATGTTTTTCCGGACGTGTTTTCCCACAGATTTCCACAGTCGATTCGGGCATTACTCCATTATTCCATTGACATTATGTTAACACATGTGGCAACATCCGTTATGCTAGTCAATTGCCAGCTATACCCGCCATCACATCCCTCACCTAACCCGTTTAGAATCACATCTTTTGCAGACCCCCACCCGCTAACTCTAATGGAATCACATCTTTCCAAAAAACAGGGGGGGATACCCCTCGCCGTCCTTCGCGCTCTTCTCCCCTCCGGATGCACTCGAAATGCATGCAACTCATCTTTTTTCAATTACTTACGGATTCTTTACGCCCAACTCGGGTGGGAGGTATTCCTGGCAGTCGAGGCTTCTATGTCAGAACAAGCGGGCGACGTATTCTCTCATCTGGTGTTTCCAATAGGGCCAGTCATGCCCGCCCTGCGGACCCCAGTTATCGAGCGAATGCCGTATTCCTTTGCTCGAAAGCACTTCCGACAACCGGTACGTAGGCCCGCTGTTCTCCCATTGCCCAGTACCTGTCGTCAGGTGAATGTCGCAACCCCGGATCTGGTCGTAAAACCACGGGTCGCTCATGCCTTGAAGATAATCCACCGGGTTGTTGAAATAAAAATTGTCGTCATACATCCCGTCCATGAAATTCCGCAGGTCATACACGCCGGACATCGCAAAGCATCGCTTGATCACATCCGGATGCTTGAACAACGAGTTCGCCGCATGATAGGCCCCGAACGACGCACCCATCGTCGAAATCGCAATTCCCGGGCTCTGACAGCTGTTCCAGATAAACGGAACGACTTCTTCTCGAAGGTACGAATCGAAGACCGACTGGACATAGCTGCGGTGAAAAGGATGGGCGCCCTTATTGTAAAAGCTGAGCCCATTGATCGAATTGATGCTGAAGAACTTGACCTTTCCGGCGTCAATAAAATCGGCGAGCGCTCCGATCATGCTCTGCCCTTCGAGCTCCGTCTCGTCGCCTGCGCTGGTCGGAAATCCGAGAATCGGCGGTCCCCAATGCCCATGCACAATCACGCCGAGCTCGATGCCCAGCCGCGGAGAGTACCACCGGTGATATTCACGTCTCATGGTTTGCGCCTCGCTTGCCGTGCGGGAGAGAAAGTATGCCAGCCCAGGCGGGATTCCGGCAATGGAATTGAGCCATGAGCAACACGCCTATCCCGGGTGTATATTTAACCAGCTGAAAAACGCCCGCGAACAGGAGCCCCACAAAATAAATGGCGACGCCTTCCACGACAAATCGGCCGACGCCGGAACGCATCTTCAATTTGATGAATGCCTTCCAGCAAACCGCTGTCTTGAAAACGGGAATCGAATTGGATGTCTTTACCGCCATCGGAGAGGGCGCGAACACGGCGGCTCTCCTCGCCGCAAAGACCGGTGCTGCCGTGCGCGGCGTACGCGTCCTTTGCGACTACTTGACCATCATGAGTCTGCTCACCAAAACAGACAGCCGCTATAGTCTGACGGAAGAGTCAGCGCTCTTTCTCGACCGCCGCTCTCCCGCCTGCCTTGCCGCAGTCACGGGCTTTCTTGGCAGTTCCTGGCACAAGAAAAATATCGAAGCTCTCACGGAAGCAGTCCGCAAAGGCGGCACCGCAGGGAATCAAGGCGACAACTCCAAGCCGCAGGATGAAGTTTGGGTTGCCTTTGCAAAATCCATGGCCCCGTTGACCATACCGGCCGCAAACTTCATTGCGGGACTTGTGGGCGCAGCGGAAGGAAAACCCTGGAGAGTGCTGGACATCGCAGCAGGCCACGGGAATTACGGCATCACCATCGCCAAAACGAATCCTAACGCGCAGATCGTTGCAGTGGATTGGCCCTCCGTTCTTGCTGTCGCATCGGAAAACGCCAAAGCCGCAGGCGTTTCTGGCCGCTATACCACGCGCCCCGGAAGCGCATTTGAAGCCGACTTGGGAAGCGGCTACGACTTCGTCCTTCTCACGAACATTTTCCACCACTTCGATATGCCCACATGCGAAACGCTGATGCGCCGCGTTCACACAGCTCTTAAACCGGGCGGCAAAGCCGTCACTCTTGAATTCGTCCCCAATGAAGACCGCGTGAGTCCTCCCGCGCCCGCTGCGTTTGCCCTGAACATGCTGGTCGGAACCGATGCTGGCGACGCCTACACGTTTTCCGAGTACGAAAAAATGTTTGCCAATTCTGGCTTTGCGAAAACCAGCTCGCACCCAGTGGCAGGAATGCCCCAGAATGTGCTCCTATCCGAGAAACCAGTATGAAAAAGAAAAAAACAATCAAAAAACCCGCGCCCAAGTCGAAACCCTCGAGCAACACCGATCGCGAACTGCGCGAACAACTCGTCTACTTGCTGAAAGGCGGCGGAGCGCACGTTCATTTCACGGACGCGCTCGACGATTTTCCCGCCGGCAAATACGGGACGTTCGCGAACGCCCTCCCGCACACTGGTTGGCAGTTGCTCGAACACTCGCGCATCGCCCAGCGCGACATCCTCGAATTCAGCAGGAATCCCAAGCACGTCTCGCCGGATTTTCCCGGCGGCTACTGGCCAAAAACTCCCATGCCTCCCGATGATAAGGCCTGGCACAATAGTGTGGCCGCTTTCCAGAAAGATTTGACGGACATGGTTCGCCTGGTGCAAAACCCGCGCACCGATCTCTTCGCAAAAATCCCGCATGGCCAGGGCCAGACGATATTGCGCGAAGCGCTGGTCCTTGCGGATCACAACGCCTACCATCTGGGCCAATTGGTGGATTTGCGCCGTGCCCTCGGCGCCTGGCCAGAAGTGTAGCGCCACCCTCCTGGTGGCGTTTTTGCCGCACATACCGCGGCTGACGGACAAACGCAACAGGCTTTGCTCGTCAATGTTTTGCAAGTGCTCGGCGGACGGCATGCTTGCAAGTATCCGGAATGGCGGTACGATATTGTATTGAAGTAGCGGTTAGAGCTGGCCCGCAGGAGACCCGATGGTCGAAATTACGAATATTTCCGCACAGGGAAGCGAACAATCGAATAGCCGCCGCGATTTTTTGAAGGGCATGCTGAGCGCCGGCGCCTTGGTCCTTAGTGTTTCCGTATTGCCGGTAAAACTCTTCGCAGCTAACACCGGTGAAAGCGCCGCCGATCCATTTCCGCCGCTGGAGAAAGCGCCGTTACGCCCGGGCGTTTATTTGGCGATTGATACGGATGGAACGGCATACGTTGTCGCGCACCGATCGGAGATGGGCAACGGCGTGCGCACCTCGCTTCCACGCATTGTTGCAGACGAATTGGACGCGGACTGGGCACGCGTGAAAGTTGTGCAGGCCATCGGCGCAGAAAAATACGGCGACCAGGATACGGACGGCTCGCATTCCGTGGTGAGCTTTTTTGTGCCGCTCCGCGAAGCAGGGGCGACAGCGCGTTTGATGCTCCTGCGCGCGGCAGCGCGGCAGTGGGGCGTGTCTGCAACCGAGTGCTCCACGGAATTGCACAACGTAATTCACAAAGCGTCCGGAAAAAAACTTGGCTATGGTGAACTCGCTGCCGCCGCAGCGAAACTCGACGTTCCGAAAAAAGAAGAATTAAAACTGAAGCCGCGCAGCGAGTGGCGTTACATCGGAAAGCCAGCTTCCAGTTATGACCTGAAAGATTTGTGCACCGGCAAAGCGAAATTTGGGCAGGACACGCACATCGAAGGGATGCTCTTCGCAAGTATCCAGCACCCTCCGGTACTCGGCAGCACCGTGAAATCGCTCGACGATTCCGCGGCTCTGAAAGTGGCTGGCGTCAAACAAACGGCAACCATTGACACATTCAAGCCGCCGGTCCTGTTCCAGGCGCTCGGCGGCGTAGCCGTGCTGGCAGACAACACGTGGGCGGCGATGCAAGGCAGAAAAAAATTGAAGATCGAATGGGCGGACAGCCCACACAGTGTCTTCAGCTCCGATCCCTACAAATTGGAGTTGCAGGAGAAGGCGCGCAAGCCGGGAAAAATAATTCGCGAAGTTGGCGACGTGGACGCGGCGTTTGCAAAAGGCGGCAAAATCGTGGAAGCAGAGTATTACGCGCCGCTGCTGGCGCACGCTTCGATGGAGCCTCCCGCGGCGCTCGCCAGTTATAAAGACGGAAAAGTGGAAGTGTGGGCTCCGTCTCAGAGTCCACAGGGAGCCCGGGACGCCGTCGCTGCGGCGGTTGGCGCGAAGAAAGAAGATGTGACTGTGAACGTCACGCTTCTGGGCGGCGCGTTTGGCCGAAAATCGTTTCCCGATTTCGCGGTCGAAGCAGCGGTGCTCTCGAAAAAAACTGGCAAGCCCGTAAAAGTGGTCTGGAGCCGCGAAGACGACATCAAGTTCGACACCTATCATTCGGTGTCGGCGATGTACATGAAAGCGGCGCTGGGGGCCGACGGAAAACCAACCGCGTGGCTCCAGCGGACGGTATTTCCACCTATCGGCTCGACGTTTGACGACAAAGCGGTCTACTCCGATCCAGGCGAGCTTGGTCTTGGTTTCAGCGATTTGCCTTTCGCCATTCCGAATCATCGCTCCGAAAACGGTCCGGCCACCGCGCACGTGCGTATCGGCTGGCTGCGCTCGGTTGCCAACATTTATCACGCCTTCGGCATTCAGTGTTTTGAGGATGAGCTGGCGCAAGCGGCGAAAAAAGATCCGGTGGAGTTTGCCCTCCAGCTTTTAGGCCCGGATCGCATCATTCCCACAACCGAGCTGCCGAAGGACTACACGAACTACGGCCAACCCTACGCGGAATATCCGATTGACACGGCCCGATTCAAGCGCGTTGTGGAACTCGCCGCGGAAAAGTCGGGCTGGGGAAAGCAGAAACAGGGCAACGGCGCGGGCATGGGTCTTGCCTTCCACCGTAGTTTCCTCACGTACGTCGCATCGGTCGTGCAAATGCATCTCGACGATGCAGGACGCATAAGAGTCGACCGCGTGGATACGGCGCTGGACGCCGGCACGGTGGTGAATCCGGAGATGGTCAGAAACCAATTTGAAGGCGCGGCGGTGATGGGGACAAGCGTCGCTTTCTATGGCGCGATTACGGCCACAAATGGCGTGATCGACCAATCCAACTTTGATACCTATCCCATGGCGCGCATGAACACGGCGCCGCGCGAAGTGCGCGTGCACATCGTGCCGAGCGACGCGCCTCCAGGAGGAGTAGGCGAGCCCGGCTTGCCTGCGTTTGCCCCCGCGCTTTGCAACGCGCTCTTTGCCGCCACAGGCAAGCGCATTCGCGAATTGCCGTTGTCAAAGGCTGGGTTGGCCTGAGATTTGCGTACCGGGCCAAAGTCCGGCGCCTACAGAGTCGCCACCAACTCTTGCTCGCTCCAGAAGATTTCGCGATTCCTGAAGAGGCTAGACGAACGTACAATAGAAGCAGTGCTCTTGATCCCCAAAAGAGCATTGTGATTCCGCCGGATTATTGCGCGAGGGCGAGATGAAACCAGAGCGTCGCGGGCTATTTCTAGTGGTTGTCGTAATCCTTCTATCCGCTGTGTTGGGTGCGATTTATGGCCCCAACGTCCGAGCCACTTCCTCCTCGATTGACGCTCAGACCTCCGTTAGAGACTTCACGCGCGTGCTCGACATTGTGCAGTCGAACTACGCCGAGCCTGTGGATGCCGATAAGCTCATCTACGAGGGCGCCATCCCCGGAATGCTGCGCGTGCTCGATCCCCATTCCAATTTTTTCGATGCGCGTCAGTGGGCGTTAAGCCAGGAAGACCGCAGCGGCAAGTACTACGGTGTGGGCATGTCGGTGGTGCCCCGCGAGGACCGCACCGTGGTGATGGCTCCCTACCTGGGCACGCCGGCATATAACGCCGGACTCCGCCCTGGCGATGTAATCACGAAGATCGACGACAAATCCACCGCAGGCAAGAACACCACCGAAATCGCGGATCAATTGAGGGGCGCGAGGGGCACGGTGGTCAAGATCACCGTTTCTCGCGAGGGTTACGCCGACCCGTTGAATTTCACCGTGAAGCGCGATGAAATTCCCCACCACGCCGTGGATCTGGCTTATGAGATTAAGCCCGGCATCGGCTACATAAAACTATCTGGATTCAACGAAACCACGGAACGCGAGCTTGGCGAGGCGATGAAGACGCTGAATGCTGCTTCGCTCGACGGCCTGGTTTTGGATATGAGAGGCAATCCCGGCGGCCTGGTGAATGAGGCCATCGCGGTCAGCGACATGTTGCTGGACAAAAAACAATTGATCGTGTCGCAGCGCGGACGCTCTTCTCCGGAGCGGAGTTTTTTCGCCGTGCGCGGAAATCAGGGCAACAACATGCCGCTGGTTGTTCTCGTGAACAACAATTCGGCTTCTGCCACGGAGATCGTTACGGGCGCGGTGCAAGACCACGACCGCGGCATAGTCGTCGGTGAAACCACATTTGGCAAAGGACTGGTGCAGGTGGTTCAGCCACTGAGCGAGAATACCGGACTGGCGCTGACGATCGCGCGCTACTACACGCCCAGCGGCCGATTAATTCAGCGCGATTACAAATCCATTTCGCTGTATGCCTATCACTACGAACGCAAGGTTCCGGATCATCCTACGGAGGTCCGGTTGACCGACAGCGGCCGCCAGGTGACGGGCGGAGGCGGAATCACGCCCGACATTATCGTTCCCGAACCGAAACTTAATCATTTTCAAGAAACGATGCTGCGAGCGGACGTGTTTTTCCCATTTGATGGCAGCGTGGGCGAGTTTACGCTCCACTACCTGGGCACGCGCCCGGTTATCACCAAAGATTTTGAAGCTGAAGACGCGCTGATAGTAGATTTTCGCAAATTCCTTGCCAGCCACAATATCCGTTACACAGAGCCGGAGTTCGCCGAAAACCTGGATTGGGTGAAACGGAAGATCAAGCAGGAAGTTTTCATATCCACCTTTGACCAGCAGGAAGGCTTCAAGGTTCAGCTTGGGAGCGACCCGCAACTCCAGAAGGCGATCGAGGCGGTTCCCCAGGCGCGCGCCCTGTATGAGAATGCTCGCAAGATCATGGCCGAGCGCGCCGACACCACCACCTTCCGGCCATAACCGCCGCCAGCGCGAAAGGAAAGCGATCTGCAAAGGTTGCTTTCCCGCTCATCCACAGAAAAAAAAACGCCGCGGCTGGTAAGTGCCGCGGCGTCCGAAGAAAACAATTGAGAAGTGGAGCTACTGGACGATGCTAATGGCTTCCTCGATGTGCTTGTGGGCTTCGTCGATGTGCTTAAGAGCGCGCATCTGGAGACCCTGAGCAAACGAGTTGTCCTCTTCCTGGGATACGTCGTTGTGAGCCTTGTTGACGAGCTCGAGAGCACGGTGGAGACGGCCGCGCCAATCGAGGCCGGCGTCAACGGGGGGATGATCGTTCAGGTCCTTGCCATCGTCGATGGAGGCCTTCTTGATTTCGTTGATGGCGTCATCGATATCGTGGATGGCTTTCTTTTCCTGTTCGCGCAATTCCCCGCCGTCGGGGCGTTGCAGATGGGCCCGGGCGTGGCGCAGATCCGTCAGAGCGTGCAGATAAGCCGGATGCTCCCGCGCAGGCTGCGGCGCTGCAGAGATAGCCGCTGGAATAACAAGCAAAAGAGCAACGACAACCAACATCAGTTTGCTAAGGCTTTTCATCGTGCGAGTGACTCCTCTTCGATTGGGATAGTGCTGCGAAAAAGTTGTTTGAGCGGCCTATACCGACCATCACCGATGTGACTTTCAGATTGCAGGCTTGCGGCCTGCAGCTCCGTTTGACCCACGGTAACGTGCGGCAGCGGACCTTGCAACGACACGATTGGAAAATGACGCTTGCCGGTAAACTGGCGCGAAGTACAGGGCGAACAATCTTCGAAAAGCAGCGGTTACGGCAGTCGTGGCTCCGCATTAGAATCAACTTACATGGGAAGCCGTTCGCAAACTCGCGTTTGTGCTTGTGCCGCGCTGCTGCTGTTCGTTTTTCAGGCTGGGGCAACCTACCTAAGAAACACTGAGGCAAAGGGAAAGTTGCAGGAGGCGGTAGAACGCGCGATGGAAGGGCAGGCGGGTGCTGCAATTGTCGCGGATGTGGCGACAGGAGAGATCCTGGCGGCGCGGGGACTCGATGTGGCTGCGCACCGTTTGGAGAGGCCTGGATCTGCGGTGAAACCGTTTGTGCTGACGGCGCTGCTGGAGTCGGGGAAACTAAATGCCACGCAGAGATTGTTGTGCCGAAGGCCGCTGCGGATTGGCGGCGTGAGGATGGATTGCGCGCATCCGAGTTCCGTTGTGGATTTGGATGCGGAGGAAGCGATTGCGTATTCGTGCAATTCGTATTTTGCGGAAGCGGCGACGCGGTTGAGTGCAGCGGAGTTGGTGCAGGCTTTTCGGCGAGCTGGACTGGATTCGCCGAGTGGAATGGCGAAGAATGAAGCAAATGGCCGCATCGCAATGCCACGCGACCGGGACTCGTTGCAGTTGGAAGCTTTGGGCGAGCGCGGGATCGAAGTTACGCCGCTAGAGGTACTGGCGGCTTACCGGAAATTGGCGCTGCAGAAGCGGAATGGCTCCGCTGCGGAAGTGGATGCCGCGGTATTTGCGGGGCTGGAGCAGTCGGTGGCCTATGGCATAGCGCATGCAGCGAATGTGGAGGGTATGAAGATTGCGGGTAAGACGGGGACTGCGGCGTCGCGAGAGAGCTCTGCGACGCATGGATTTTTTGTGGGGTACGCACCGGCGGAAAAGCCGGAGATTGTTGTGATGGTCTTTCTTGAACGGGGACATGGAGGGGATGCGGCGGGCGTCGCGCAGACCGTATTTGCTGAATTTGCGAAGAGTGGGCGGACGCCGTGAAGAGATCGCGGTTGGTGCTGATGTGGTGCGTGCTGGTGCCGGGCGCGGCGCACGCGCAGGATGTGCGGGTGCGGCTTTATACGGCGCGGCCGCCGGATGCGCTTTCGATACGGGCGCTTGACGGGCAAATTCATTGGCGCTTGTGTCCGGCTTGCGAGGAAAAGAGCGGCCATGAGCTTTCGCTTGCTTTGGGAGACGCGGCTGGAGGCTCAAATTTTTATGTGACTGGGCACTATGAGTTGCGGCCTGGAAGCGGGCCACTTTTTTCCGGGAATTATCCCGTGCATGTTGAGCGGCAGGAGGGGCGGATTCTGGTGACCGTCACGTTGCCGCTGGAGGAGTACGTTGGCGCGGTTTTGATGGCGGAGAGCGGCGACTTTGAAAATGTGGAGTCTCAGAAGGCGATGGCGGTGGTTGCGCGGACGTACTCGATGCGGTTTTTGGGGCAGCACGAGCAAGAGGGATTTGATTTTTGCGATACGACGCATTGCCAGGTGTTTGGGTGGAAGGGTGCGAACGCGGCTGTGCGCGCGGCGGTGAATGCAACTCAGGGCCAAGTTTTGCGATTTGAGGGGAAGCTGGCGCAAACCTTTTATCACCAGAATTGCGGCGGGACGACGGCAGCGGCCCAGGAGGCGTGGCCTTCAGTGAGGGAGGCGTATCTCACGGCCCATGCAGATGCATATTGCGCGGCGCGCGGTGTTTTGAAGTGGGAAAGCGCGATTCGCGTGGCGGATTTGGATCGAGCGTTGCGTGCGGCAGGGCTCGCGGTGCCGGCGGCGTGGAAAAAGGTTGAGGTTGTGTCGCACTCGGAGAGCGGGCGGGCACAGCGGCTGAAGTTGGAGGGCGGAACTGGCGGCGTGGCGCAGGTATCGGCATCGACGTTTCGATTTGCTGTGGATCGCGAGCTGGGATGGCAGAAAATCCGGAGCGATTTGTATGACGTGCGAAATGCCGGCGAGCAGATCGTTTTTTCCGGGCGAGGGTCCGGGCACGGCGTGGGACTTTGCCAGGCGGGCGCGGAAGAGATGGCGTGGCAGGGGAAGAGTTATGGCGAGATTTTGAGTTTTTACTATCCGGGAACGCAGATCGGAACGGCGGAAAAGGCAAATTGGCAAAAGAGAAGCAGCGAGCGCGTGGAGATTTTGAGCACGCAGCCAGATATTGACTCAGCGCTCCTGCCGATTGCGGAACGAATTCTTAAAGACGATGAACAGGCGATTGGCTGGACGGCCGGCGCGCGCGTGCGCTTGCAAGTTTACGCGAGTTTGGACGCGTATCGCGATACGACCGGGCAGCCGGGATGGGTCGCGGCGTCGACACGCGGACACACGATCCGTTTGCAGCCTTTGAAGGAATTGGAAAAACGCTCGATCGTGGAATCGACGATGCGGCATGAGATTTTTCATGTTCTGGTGGAAGAGAAGGCGCGGGCCGCCACGCCGCTTTGGTTTCGCGAGGGGATTGTGCTGTATCTTTCGAATCCGAATGCGGCGACCGATGCGGCCGCTGCGATGACCGATGAGCAGATCGAAGCAGTTTTGCAGCAGCCGCGGAATCGCGAGGAAGTGCAGAAAGCTTATGCGGCGGCGCAGAACCGCCTTGCGGCGCTGGTGCGGGAACGCGGCAGAGAGACGGTGCTCGGTTGGCTAGGCAGCGGGATTCCCGGTGATGTCCGAGGGAGTTCCAGTGGAAGCACCGCAACGCCCCACGAGTGAGCAAGTAAGAATCCAGGCGAACAATCCAAAAAGATAGGCGAAGAAGAGGCGAGCTGCAAAGCTCGCGGCTTCGTGGGGGAAGGTTGAAGTGCGGAAATCCGGCGTCCAGGCCATGAGGGCCTGCGTGAGCAGAACTCCGAGCAAAGACGCGAGCAGAAGAACAAGCCAGAATGCGAGAGCCGTGACCGTGCGCTTCCAGGCAGAGAGGCCTTGACGGGCGAAGCCGCGAAAGCCGAGGTTGGCAGTCTGCGAGAGGAACGGCAGGATCAGTCCGGGGACAAAAATCCAGCGCAGGAAGAAAACGAAACAGGCGAAGAGCTTGTCTAGAGCGGGCAGAGTGATGTGGCGGCGCAGGAAAACGGGAAGCATGGAACGAACGTAGGCGGGGATGGAGGAACGAATCGCTTCGAGATTACCGACGAGAAGCCAGAGCAGGCAGATGACGGCAAGGCAAATCGCGACGGGCAGGAGATGTTGGAATGCGCGACGGAAGGATGGCCAGAGGGGTGTGGGGGAGGCGCGCTGGCGGTCGGAGAAATAGTTGAGCGTGCCGGCGTGGAGCATGAGCGTGGCTGCGAGAAGCGCGATGGCAAGGAAACAATTGAGAATCAAGTGCAAGTTGCTTGCTACCGGGATGAGCAGCCAGGCAGTTAAGAAGCCGAAGAGAATCAGGTTCGCGAAGAATTGGACGAGCCAGAGCCGGCCGCTGAGAAGCGAATCCGTGAAGGCGCTGCGAGCGATTTCGAGACGAGACATTACTTCACCTCCACGACTGCGGCATCGCTGGTCGCCATGATGGATGGCTGGTACATCGGCTGAACCATCGCGGGGCTGACCTGGAACTTGCCAGGATTGACGATTTTGAGCAGGTAGACGTATTCATGGCGGCCGCTGAAGTAGGTCTGGAAGATGGCGGCGCGATCGTCGTGGAATTCGCGGCGCGTGAACCAGTACTCCCACCAGGAGGGGCGCTGCTTCAGTTCATAGAGGTCGTCGCGCGTGATGAATTCAGCGCCGGCGGGGATGGGATCTTCCATGAGGAGGTAGCGCCAGTCGCTGCCGCCGACGGTGATTCGAACGGCGAGGATGTCGCCGACGTGGAATTCGCCCTGGAGAGGATCGAGGTTGTAGACGATTCTTCCATTCGATTGCTCGGGCGACATGCGGAAGTAATCGCGGGTGATGTTGAGAGAGAGCTTGTTGTTTTGAACGAGGCGCTTGTCGCTGGAGAAATAGGTTCCCGTGGCGGACCAGTAGAGGCGGCCGGCGCCGGATTTGTGGATGCGAATTTCGTTGGCGCCGACTTGCAATTGCGAAGCGCTAAGGTGAATCGCGGGTTGCACGGGATTCCAGGCATCGGCGGATGTGAATTGGCGCGTGATGACTTGCTTGCCGTTGACGAAGACTTCGGCATGGAAATTGGCGTCGAGTTCGTGGCTGGATTTCACGTATTCGGTCAGGCCGAAGATGACCATGGCGGTTTGTTTGGTGCTGTACCAGAAGTAGCCACCTTCGCGATGATTGACGAGCCAGAGCGCGGCTTTGGGAAGCAGCGGGCTTGCGGGTTTTATAAGGCTGAGCAAGCGCACGGCAAAGGCCGTAGTTTCGGCATCATCGTCGACCTCGAATTCCATCAGGTAATCGTAGGCGGAGGGCCAGCTGGCTTCGAGATCGGTGACGACTGCTTGCGATTCGATCGTTCCGGCGAGTTCTTGCGCCTTGGCTTGATCGTTTGTGGAGAGCAGCGCGAGGGCGAGCATGGCGAGCCCTTGCGTGTTCATGTTGCCGCGCGCGGCCCAAGCGTCCTGCAATTCCTGTGGCTTGGCAGCGTTGTTCAGAGCGAGGGCGTAGACGACGTAGGCGCGCAAGTTCTCGCGCATGTTGGGATGTTGAGCGAGCTGCGCGTGCAAATAATCGAACGCGCGATTGAGCGAGTTGGCGCCAGGATCGTAACCGGCTTCGCGAGCCTGGCCAAAGCCGCTAACGACGTAGGCAGTCATGAAGACCTGACTTTCGTCTTCTTTCCACCAGCCCCAGCCGCCGTCATCGTGCTGGAAATCTTTCAGGCGCGCCATGCCGGCTTCGATTTTCTTTTCGAGTTCGGGAGTGTCCACGGTGGATTGCAGCTTCAGCTCCTTCATGGCTTTGGCGACGACGATGTTGGGGAGGAAGCTGGACATGGTTTGCTCGGTGCAGCCGTAAGGATAGGCGGTGAGATAGTCGAGCGCGGAGAAGATGCTTCCGGCCAGAGACGGGCTGAGGGTGATGTCCAGAGCCGGGGAAGATTGATCGGGATTCCCTGGAAGCGTGACGATGGTTTTTTCTTCTTGATCGGCGCCAGAGACCGAGCCGGATTTCGCGTCGTTTTGTTTCACGCCAAAAGGAATTACGGGAAGCGTGATCTCCATGGCGTCGGATTCTTCGTTAGTGAGAGCTTTCGCGAGCAGATCGGCTTCGTGAACCGATTGCGCGTGGACGCGCCAGTCAACCTTGGCTTCGCCTTTTGTGGGAACCTCGATGGAAGTGGTCTGGCCTGAGAGAACGTCGAGACCTTTCAGATCGAGCGAGACCTGAACGGTTTTCGGGGTTGCCAGATAGTTGTGAACGATGGCGGAGACGGTGACTTCATCGCCCTGGCGGAAGAAGCGCGGAACGGCGAGACGGACCATGAGATTTTTGCGGACGATAACGGTATTGGTAGCGGCGCCGACTTTTGTGTCCACGGTAACGCCGCGAACGGTGGCGCGCCAAGTGGTCAGCGAATCGGGAAAAGTGAGCTGGGCTTCAGCGCGGCCGCTGGCGTCGGTGCGAACATCGGCGAGCCAGAGCGCGGTGTCCGGAAAAAGTTTGCGGACTTTTGGCTGGACGAGGGTTTCGGATGGCTTGAGCTGCGCGAGTGCGCGCGGGTTGGCGTTGCCGCGATAGGCGAGGAACATCTGCTTCTTACCTGCTTCGCCGCTGAAATAAAAGTTTAGCGAAGAATCGGTGGTGACGCGGTTATAGGCAGGGCCGTAGAAAAGATCATGCGGATCGCCCGCCGTGTCGGGACGGATCGCGTATATGGCTTCGTCGACGACTCCGATGCTGAATTCTCCGGCGACGGGCTTGCCGTTCGAATCGCGGGCGACGAGCGTATAGCTCGCTTTCTGGCCGGGCAGGAATTGTTTCTGCGAAGGCTGAATCTCGATCTGGAGCTTTTGCTCGACGGCGGGAACTTTCAGGCTCTTGCTGGAAGAAAAGAGCTTGTTGTCGCGCATAAATACGGCGGTCAGAAAGACGTTTGGTTGCTGGTCGCTGGTGATGGGAACGTCGAGCGTAACGGACGACGACGTTGCGTGGACGATGCGCTTCGTCTGAATGGTGCGCGCTTCGGTGGTGACCAGGAGATAAGCGCCGGGCATGCCGGTCAAAACGAGGACATGAGCGGTGTCGCCGACTTTATAGGATTTTTTGTCGGCCACCATGCGGATTTCGCGGTTCTGGCCGCCCCACCAGTCGTTATTCGCGCTGGTGATCCAAAGATAGCTGTTTCCCTGCACTTCGCGTTTTTCCGGAGTGCGCGCTTTCACGCGGAGGTACAAGTTTCCTGCTTCTTTTGCGTTGAAGGTGACCTGGGCGGTTCCATCGGCTCCGGTGGTGGCGTCGCGTGTGTCGAGTACGGTCTCTCGCTGGTTGCCATTGCCATACCACCAGTAGCCGCGAACGAGTTCAACGTGGACGGCGGTCTGGACCGGGTGTCCGTCGTAGTCTTTGGCAACGGCGGTGGCACGAATGGTTTCGCCGGCTTGATAGACGTAGCTCTCGGCGGAGATGCCGACCTGGAATGAGCCGTAGGTAGCGATCACCGCGTTGTGGCCGGAGATTTCGCGATTGCCTGCATCGGTGACGCGGGCTTCGATGCGATAGCGAACGTCGCGGTGATGCTCATCTATGTGAGTGGGGACGCGGACTTTCAGCTTGCCGTCGGCGTCGAGCTTTCCAGATTCTTCGGACATTTGAGCGCCGGCGTAATCGCCAGAATCATCCGAATCTCCTTCTTCGCCGGCTGATGCCCCAGGCGCACCTTCGTCTTCGTCGCGTTCGATGAAGGGGGACCAATACGGCAGTGTGTGAACGACGTACTTTACGTCGGCACCCGCGACGGGCTCGCCGAAATAATATTTTGCTTCGAGCGTGGCTTCGATGAAATCACCTTGAAGGACGCGAGGGGCGGAGGGCGTGACTTTCACTTCATACTCGGGCTTTTTGTACTCCTCGACGTAGAAACCGCCATTGATGGCGTAGCGCTGGCCGCCGCGGCCGTTGACGCTAATGGAGTAGTAGCCGAGCGCCGCCGTGGCGGAAAGATCGAGGTCGCCGTGAACCGTGCCGAAGTTTGAAACAGGAAGCGTGGATTGAAAAACCGGCTTGCTGTCCGGGTCTTCGATGAGGATCTGCACTTGTTCACCCGCAGGAACTTTGAAGCGCTCCCCTGTGCGCGTGCGGAGGATGGCTTTGAAGTGGACGGTATGCGTGGGGCGATAGACGGGGCGATCGGTGTAGACGTAGCCAGTCCAATCCTGCGCGGGATTGCTGCTGATGTTGTAGGAGTACGGCGTGACGAGCGCGACGTCTTCGTTATGTACGGCGAGAACGCGGATGTCTTGATACTGGCCTTCGGAGAGGGCGGATTCGGCGAGGCCGCTGGCGTCGCTCTTCAGATGCGCTTTTTCTTTCCTGTCGGCCCAGACGCGAACATCGGCGCCGGAAACGGGCGCGCCCGTGCGACGGTCCGCCGCAAACGTGAGTACCTGGCCTTCGGTGGTTTTTGTGACGAGGCCCAGTTCGCTGACGATGAGGATGGTGTAGGCGCGGAGCGTGCCGTCGGTCGCTTCGGCGAGATAAACGCCTTTGGGCAAATCCTTAACCGGGACGTTATCTGTTTGCGTGTAATAGCCTGACGTGACTTCCTGATGCCACCGCGCGACAAGTTGGGAGTTGTTCAAGACGGGCGCTTGCGCAAAGACATCCGCGACCGGCCCCGTCTCGGGATTGGCTTTGGCCTGGCGTTCTTCGCGCATCTGGGCGCGCGTACGCGAAGAAAACTGGTAGCGGAAGAAATCGCGGATGTCGACCCACAGGCCGCGCTTCCAGTCGTGGAAACGCTCGAGGAAAGTGGGATTGTCCACGTGCTCCTTGGGCATGACGTGGCCGAAATCATGGGGACTATCGATGCGCTCGAAAAACAGGGCGGGATCTTTGACTTTGTAGATGCGGAATTCGAGGGCGTCGACGTTGTTGGCGTAAACGTGAAAGCCGATTTTTTCGCCGGGCAGGTAGGTTTTGTTTGTGGAGATAGCGAAATAGGCGCTGGGGCGCTGGCTGCTCGCGGGCGTGATGAGCGTGAAGAGAATGGCAAGAAGAAGGGTCGTTTTCCAGCGCACTAGTTTGCTCCTCGCAGGATGTTCCAGCGGAAAACACCCAGGAAATTGCTGTTGCCGGCGACGGGGCGCCAGCGCGGCGAAGGATGCTGCAAAAGTTCTGCGACGGACATCCGGCGCATCTCGCCTGGACCGTTGGCGATGGGGCCGGTGTGATAGACGACTACGTCGCCGCTGTTTGCGGGGCCTGCGTCGGTGAGCAACGGGCTTTGGCCGATGAAAATCATGGAATGAAACGGGGAATCCTGCTCGAGTTGGTGATAGAAGAGAAGATCGCCGGGGCGGGCAGCGTGGATATCGCGCGACAGGAAGTACATGTTGAAGTCCTTCAGAGTTTTGGCGTCGGCAAATTCAGCGAAAGTTCCGTTCTTGAGATCTCGCGGGAGAAATGCGCCGGGCTTGACGCGGAAGAGTGCAGCGCCTAGCGGGGTGAACGGATAGCGATATTTTTCGAGAGAAGGCAGAGCTGAGGAAGGCTCGATTTGTGTTTCACGGTACCAGGCAGCGTCGTGCGTGCGGAGGGCGTTGCGGTAGGAGTAGCGAAGGAGCGCGGCGCAGTCGTTGATTTCGCGGGGGAGCTCGCTTGACGGGCGGAGGGCTTCGAATTCGGCAGTGAGCACGAACCAGCGACGAAACGTGTCTTGATCGGAGGGCGAATCGAGGCGCATGAAGTCCGGAGTGCCGTCGGCGAAACGGTCGCTGTAATCGGGCGCTGAGACCGAGTTGCGAGGCTGGTCCGCTTCCGGATGGAAAACGGAGAGCGCCGGCGGCGTAGCGGGCGCGTTGTGGACCGGAGTGACGAAGGCCCAGGCGCCGGCAAAGACGAGAAGAGCAATCGTCATTCGCAGATCAAGTGTGTTCGAGGAGGTCATAAGACCGAAAGCGCCCCTTCGGAATAAGACCAGAGCAAGAGATTTGCCAAGTTCGCTAGGGTGCAGTTTAGGGCTAACTGGGAAAGAATCGCCAGAAACATCGGATGCGGATGTGTCCCACGGGCAACGAGCGTGTGCGGCGAAACACGTGAGCCATGAAGTGGGCGGGCTTGGTGCCGGCCTTTTCTCAATGAGTTGGGGAGCCGGTGGGCCAGCCTGGAATCGCAAAAATGTGAATTGTGGCGGTCAGTTCAGCCGGAGTTCACCCACAGCTCACCTTCCGTGCATTGCCGGAAAACGGGACCTGCTGCAAAGTGTGCTTGCAAGACGGGGACAGCGAAAAAAATCAGCGGCCAGCCAATGGTGGGAACGGCGGCCCCAAAAAAGAGGAGAGAGAAAATGGAAAACACACTTCGGAACCGGGCTTTGAAGCTGACGTTGAAAGTCGGACTGGGTGGACTGGCACTCGTTCTGTGGAACGCTCCAGCCGCCAAGGCGCAGGAATGCTGCCCGGACTCCTACACAGCGGCGGAGATGGCGAAAATGGAGAACCTCGGCAAGAAGCCCGTACAGACCGCGGCGAACAAGAATAAACAGACCAGGTTCGAACTGGTCGCCAAGCTGGAGCCTGGCGCTGCCCCGGCAACCAAGCCTTTTCGCAAGGATAACTCGAACGGCTCCGCGAGGACGGTGGCCGTCAAGCAGCCCGTGAAGACGCTTGAAGTGAAGGAATAGTTTTATAAATCGCCCCCTGGGGTGCCCAAAACCGGACCTGCCCGAAAGGCTACCCCAGGGGCGGTCGGGCGAAGCAAGCCGGAGACAACCCACTTGAAGAATCTTGAACTGGTTGGTGGGCCCGCCAGGATTTGAACCTGGGACCAACGGATTATGAGTCCGCTGCTCTAACCGCTGAGCTACGGGCCCCACGAGAGCTAACGCATTGATTTTATATGATTTGGGAGATTTGGGTGGAAGATTTGAAGGGCCAAAAACGAGCATTGTAGTAAATTCGTAGTACTTTCGCGTCAGTGGTTGCGCACATTTTCACTTTTCCGATTACGGCTGCGTTAATCAGGCATGTAAAATGAAATAAGTGAATATATCCTAGCTTCGCAGAACTAGAAGGTCAATCAATCACGGCAGCTAAATCTTATTCGTACCGCAAGGCAACTACGGGATCGACCATAAGCGCTCGCCGCGCCGGTATCCAGCACGCAAGCAAAGTAACGACCAAAAGCATGATCGACACGATCGTATACGTGACGGGGTCACTTCCACTGACTCCGATTAACAGCTTGCTGATTGCGCGGCCGAGGATCCACGATGCGAAGAGGCCTGCTCCAACGCCCATGCCCACCAGCTTCAGTCCTTGCCCAAGCGCTAGCCTCATGATTTGGCTCCGCTCAGCGCCAAGTGCCACGCGGATTCCGATTTCGCGCGTCCGCTGGCCTACTTCAAAAGATACAATGCCATACACACCCGCGACTGCGAGCGTTAAACCCAAGAACCCCAGGACCGAAGCGAGCGAAGCAGCCAGGCGAAATACAAAGAGCCCAGCGAGGCCCTGAACTATCTGCTGCATCG
>Ga0209248_10000008_pt1 | contig 67448 bp, 67 predicted proteins | sample BogFormECP04_OM1_FD_188241 | JGI IMG/M metagenome (GOLD analysis project Ga0209248, IMG submission 188241) | Bog forest soil microbial communities from Calvert Island, British Columbia, Canada - ECP04_OM1 (SPAdes) (version 2) | ecosystem: Environmental > Aquatic > Freshwater > Wetlands > Bog ... | reverse complement strand
CGCGATTGCTGCGGGGCGCGCTTGATCCAGCTGCGACGCGACGGCAAACGCCATATTCCCGATCCCTTCGGGGCCCGGACCGCCGGTCGCGGACCGCTGGTTGCGCGCGGCTACCCAACGATAGTCACAAGCTTCCATCTTCCAGAGGGCACCGACATATTCCCGCGGTTGGCGACTCCCCTTGGCGTGGGGCGCCGCACATTCGACGCGGTTATTGACCGAGCGCGTTCTCCATGGCGCCGGCCAGCACGTTTACCGCGGGACCGCCGTTACCGGACTGACAGACCTTCGCTTGCAGGAGCACGTTTTCCCGCAGACGGGTCTGGGTGAAACATCGACGATCGGAACCCGCTTCCTGCTTGGTCCACGCCGCGTCGGCCGGGCCGGGCGGTCCGCCGTCGAAGGACCACACTTGCGTGGTCCCGTTGTCCAGATGCATCGCCGTGGTTTGCCCGGAGCAGCCAACCGTGCGGTCTACGACGCGGTGAAACGCCGCGCCGGCGGCGCCACCGGTTGCGAAGACACCGACTGCTTGCTTGACGAAATGCGTCTGGTCGGTCGGCGAGGTCTGGGTGCTGGCGCCGTTGAACGACGCCAGGTCGGGATCGTTGTAGACCTCGGGCAACGCGATGTCGGCCCAGTTGTTGCACACCGGGTTGTCGACGAAGTACGGCTGGAAGGGCTGGGTGAACAAAGATTCGTCCCGCATCGGCCCGCCGACAATATTGCCGATGGAACCCTTGCCCAGCACCGCGTAACTGACCACGCCGGGGTCCGACGGTCGAGCCGCCGCGACCGGGGCCACGCATGCTGCCGCGACAATCGTCACCGCCGCTGCGGTGATCCGCCTAGCTCGAGCCATGGATCCTGATCATGCCACTGAGCTACCCGAAGAAAAGGCGGCGTTACCTGCCGCGGCCGGCGGCGATCGCGCTTACCGCCGAATGTGGTTGCGCCGCATATACTTTGGCTCGCACTACGGCGTGGGAGGACCGCCGTGACCACCGCCATGGCCGCCTGGACCACCGGGACCCATACCCGGGCCGAAGGGTCCCGGCATCATCGGGCCGCCGGGCCAACCGGGCCCCATGCCCGGGGGAAATGGTCCTGGGAAGACGACCATGCCTTCCGGACCTTGCGGACCGCCGGGGCCAAACATCCCGTGGTGATGACGGAACGGGTGATCCTGCCCGGCGACGAAGGCGCCGGCGAAGAAGATGACCGCCACGACGAAAACAGTGCCGGCGACGATCACCACCCAGGCCGCAGCCTGGTAGAGGCGCGAAGGCTTCACTGCGTGCGGAGGTGGAGGCGGGCCGGGGGGTGGCGGCTGGAACTGGGGCTCGGGTGCTTGGGTCATCCCTCGATAATGCCGACGCGCGCGCCGGCCATCAAACACCGCGCTCAGAAGTCGCGGATGAGTTATCAGACTGATGCGTTGGCGCCGCCAACGCAGAACCGGGCCGGGTGCCTATCGTCCTAGCAGCACAAGAACCAGGCGAAACGCAGGATGACCACCGCGATGAGCATGACGCCGGCAACGATCGCCACCCAGGCCGCTGCCTGGTACAGCCGCTCAGAACGTTCCTGCGGCGGCACGGCGGGCGGCGGCGCGACGGGATACGGCGGAATGGACGGCTGAGGAGTCTCGCTCATGCTTCTTCATAATGCCTCAGGTCAGCAGTGGCCGCGACTCCTGCGGCCGACCAGACAACGAATCGACGGCGCCCGCAAAATCGGAGCCCGGCGCCCCGCTGCGGGGACGCCGGGCCGATGACAATGACGGGCTACGGGTGCGCCGGAGCCAGCGACGGAGCGACGGACTGCGGCGGCTGTGAGGGTCCCAAGCTGGCCGAACCCCCCTGGCCGCCAGGCCCGCCGTGGAAGCCGGCCCCCTGGCCGTGGTGCATGCCGTGGTGGCCCATGGCGTGCTGCCCCCAGTGGTGATGGCATCCGTGGTGGTGGTGGCCGGCAATCTTGAAGCCGGCGAAGAAGACGGTCGTGACGATGAACAGGATTCCGGCGACGATCACTACCCACGCCGCGAACCGGTAGAGCCAGTAGGGTTTAACTACCTCCGTTGTTGGTGTGGTGGCGACCGTAGTCGGCCTGGTTGGGATTTCAGGTGTTTCACTCATGCTGAAATGATGCGTGGGCAACGGATAGGGCGCGCTAGGTACAACCTATGAAACACCTATGAGTGGTGGCGAGCCGCGCAGCAACGGCCGAGCCGAACGAAAGCCGTCAATTGTCGTCTGCCCAGGGTTTGAATGGGTTAACTGCGAACTGTTATCTCGGCGGTTGAATCCCGAAGCTGTGTTGATCGCGCAAAAAAGCCTGTTCACGGCGTTGGGCATGACGGTTGGCTCAAGTTTCAGCAAATTCTGCTGCGGACGGGCTGCGAACTGGCCCCGAACCGTGGTAACGGCCGTGAGTGGTCCTGGTACGAACCTGTCGAACCACTCCCCGACCTCGACAGCGATTGTGTCCGTCGCTCATAGGTGCGCTGAATTGCGTTGCGATCAAAGCACTCCAACACATCCGACCAGCGATATAGAACCCGGCTGCCGCGCGTGATGAATTTCGGCGCCCGGTTGCGTCGTGAACAAACTTCTGATTTCAGGACAGCCCGGACAAATTCATCGCCTACTGGCGTTTGCGACTCGGCGCCAGCCTACCCTGCGCACGACGCGGACCGTGATCGCTGCGTGCTATATCAAATGCGTTGGCAGTCAGGAAGTTTGAGGAGAAGTGGTGAGACCTATCATGCCGGGGACGTCGTGTTCCATGCTGCCGGCGGGTGCGGCGCGGTTCGTGTCCAATGCGTTGTTGACCAGATCGGCCAGGGCGAGCGCGACGCGCAGTTCGAGGGTGCGCTTTTCCACCGACCTGCCCAACAGCTCCTCGGCTTGGCGGAGCCGGTAGGCGACGGTGTTCTCATGGACGTGGAGTCGCTTCGCGGTGCGGCCGCGGCTGCCGTTCTCGTCCAGATAGGTGCGCACCGTCGCGCCCAGCCGACGGGTGGTGTCATCGCGCGACGCCAAGCGACCCAACTCCCGTTCCACGAAGCGGCGGGCGTGCTCGATATTCGCGGTGGCCAGTGCGCACAGGGCGATGTCGCGGTAGCGGGTGATGCTGCCCTCGTGGCGGCCGGCCAGCAGGGCGATCCGCTGCGCGTGGAGCGCCTCGACGTGGCTGGTGCGAAACCCCGCGATGCCGGGCGCGGGTTCGCCGATCGCGACGCGGACACCGGGGGCGGTCGCGCTCCGAAACCGCAGCTCGTCGAGGGCCCTGGACGGCACCGCGGCGCTGGTGCTGATCCAGGCCGCGATCGACAGTATGCCGAGGGGCTGGATGAGGGGTCGCTGGTTGCCGATCGCCGCGGCGATGTCGCTGATGGCGGCTTCGAGCAGGGCCAGGGTGTCGCGGCCCTCCTCATGCGTGTCGATCCAGGCGATGGCGGCGACGTGCACCCGACGCACCTCGTGCCGCAGCCGCCGGCTGGCCACGTCGATATCGATGGGTTGTTCGGACAAGATCGTGTTGATCGTCTCGACCTCACTGGCCGCGGCGTTGCGCAGCCAGTGTTCGCGCTCGCTGGTGTAGAGGTTCTCGCCCAGGCACATCACCGCGTCCGCGTAGGCGAACGTCCAAGCTGAACACAAGTCAATCGCCAGGCTCAGCTCCTCGCCGTCGGCCGCGTGGTTGGCCAGGACCGCATAGAGGTGGCGCGCCGTCACGGCGTGGGCGAGCCGGAAGCTCCGCATCAATACCGACAACGGTATGCCCCGTCTCGCGCCGTCTTGCACTAAGGCGCGCGCGGCGGAGCCAAGACTGACGCCGTCGGCAGGATCGGCTCCGGACTGCAGCACCTTGGCCAAGCCGCGGATAATCGCTTCGTTGCTGGCCCGCCTAGTTTCCCGGGCCTCCGCGCTGTCGACGAGATCGGGCATCCGCTCGCTGAGGTAGGGCACAACCGCCCGTGAGAGTTCGGCGGCATGTTCGTCGAGTTCGACGGCGGCCGGTCGTAGGACCGCCGACCACAGACGTCGCTCGGTCTCGCCCTGAGCGTCACGCCAGGCCGGTTCCACACCGCGCACGCTATCGCGAGGATGTCCCGGGTTCCGTCGAACTTCGGTGGCCGCCGGTGAATATCAGGTTACGTCCACGTGGCCATTTTGCGAGGCGGGTGTGACGGGTTACCGCCACCTCAACTTCCACGACTAGCGGGACAACCTCCGCTATCGCCGCGCGTCCCGTAGTGGTGCGGATATTCGACAACGCGAGATCGCAATGTTGGCGCACGCAGACAAGCGGACGGCGGCCACCGCCATTCAACATCTAATCAACAACCGAGCACAACCAACTACCCATTTGCTGAGGAGGAGAAAGAGATGTCGTTTATGACCACACTGCCAGAAGCGATGACGGCAACCGCCGGCGGTTTGGAAGCCGTCGGTTCTACGGTGGACGCCGGGAACGCGGCCGCGGCCGCCCCGACCACCGGGGTGATTCCCGCCGCCGCCGATGCGGTGTCGGCGCTGACCGCGGTGCAGTTCGCCACCCACGCCCAGATGTATCAGGCAATCAGCGCCCAGGCGGCGACGATTCATGCCATGTTCGTGGCCACCCTGGGGGCCAGCGCCGGCTCGTACTCAGCTACCGAGGCCGCCACCGCGGCCACGCTCTTCTAAAGAGGTTTGAGTCATGGATTTCGGAGCCTTGCCCCCGGAGATCAACTCCGCGCTCATGTACGCCGGTCCTGGATCGGGACCGATGCTGGCCGCCTCGGCGGCCTGGGATGGGTTGGCCACCGAGTTGGGGATGGCGGCGAGCTCCTACGGCTCGATGGTCTCGACCTTGACCAGCGGACCGTGGCAGGGCCCGTCGTCGACGGCCATGGCGGCCGCCGCAGCACCTTATGTGGCGTGGATGAACACCACCGCCACGCAAGCCCAAGAGGCTGCCACCGGGGCCCAGGTCGCGGCGGCAGCCTATGGGGCGGCGTTCGCGATGCATGTGCCGCCGCCGGTGATCGCGGCGAACCGCGCTCAGCTGATGATGCTGGTCGCGACGAACTTTTTGGGTCAGAACACCCCGGCGATCGCGGCCAACCAGGCCGAGTACGCCGAGATGTGGGCCCAGGACGCCACCGCGATGTACGGCTATGCCGGCAGCGCGGCGGCCGCCTCGGCAGTGACGCCGTTCACCGCGGCGCCGCCGACCACCAACCCGGCCGGGCTAGCCACTCAAGCCACCTCGGTCGCCACCGCCGGCGGCACCGCTGCCGGCTCGCAGCTGCTCACCGCGGTGACCCAGGCGCTTCAGTCACTGGCCTCACCGCTGGCCTCCAGCGCGTCCACGGCGGCGTCCACGTCGTCCACCTCGGGGCTGTCGAGCATGCTGAGTTTCCTGGGTCTGGGTACTACGCCCACGACTCTGGTGGGTACGGGTTCGATGTTCGCGCCGAATGGAATCCTGGGTGAGCTGGGCATATCAAGCCCGATGAGCGCACTGACCACCGTGAGCTCGTTGGGGGCGAACACCATGAACGGCGCACAGCTGAACCAGTGGGTCAATATGGGGATGGCGAAACCGGCGGCCGCGGCCGCCGCGGGTGCGGCCAAGGCCGCGGAGGGGTTACCGAACATCGTCAACAACATGCCCCCCATTTCGGGCTTAGGAGGCCTGGGCGGAGGCGGGTCGGTGGCGGCGGGTTTGGGCAACGCGGGCTCGCTCGGCCGGTTGTCAGTGCCGCCGGGCTGGGCCGGGGCGGCCCCCTCGGTCACTGCCCCAGCCGCGACGCCCTTGCCGGCGGCCGGCGCCGCGGAAGGCGGTGGGGCGGGAAGCATGCTCGGCGGGATACCGCTTGCCGGTGCTGCAGGCGGGCGGGGGAGCACCTCCGGCTTTGGTGCCCCCCGATACGGGTTCCGCCCCACCGTGATGGCACCCACGCCGTGGGCTGGGTAGCAGAAAGGGGCACCATCGGTTTCGTTTCTCAATCACAGCAACCAACCAACGAATGAGTTTTCAGAACAGGAGATAGTGGGATGACCACACGTTTTATGACTGATCCGCATGAGATGCGGGCGATGGCGGGCCGATTCGATGTGCACGCGCAGACGGTGGAGGATGAGGCGCGCAAGATGTGGGCCTCCTCGGCGAACATCGCCGGTGCCGGCTGGAGTGGGACCGCACAGGTCACCTCCTACGACACCATGGGCCAGATGAACACCGCGTTTCGCAACATTGTGAACATGCTGCACGGGGTGCGTGACGGGCTGATCCGTGACGCCAACAACTACGAGCAGCAAGAGCAGGCCTCCCAGCAGGTCCTGTCCAGCTAGCCATCCGAAATTGTAAGGAGAACAGACCATGTCGATTAGCTACCAGTTCGGTGATGTGGACGCCCACGGCGCGCTCATCCGCGCGCAGGCGGCATCGTTGGAGGCCGAGCATCAGGCCATCGTGCGCGATGTGCTTGCTGCTGGTGACTTTTGGGGCGGTGCCGGTTCGGTGGCCTGCCAGGAGTTCATCACCCAGTTGGGTCGCAACTTCCAGGTGATCTATGAGCAGGCTAACCAGCACGGGCAGAAGGTGCAGACGGCAGGCAACAACATGTCGTCCACCGACAGCGCGGTCGGGTCCAGCTGGGCCTAAGACCGAACACAGATGTGGCAGCTCACCTCGGAGCGGCCGAGTAGGCACGCTGCATCGACCAACACCGGGGCGGCGGCCAAGGGCAACGCCTTGACCGCCGACCCGAGGTTCCTAAACCAACACCAACCCAACACGAGAAGGGACAATCCAAATGTTCGAGATCAAAATGGTTGACGGGCAAGAAATCCGCGAAACCAAGGGCGACACGTTCACCCTCAACCCCAACACCGGCGTGCTGACCATTTCCCGGGCGAGCGGCTTCGAGGAAACTACGGTGCACTACTCGCCGACGGCGTGGTCCTCGGTGAAGCACAGCATCCAGCGCTCCCTCGTCCCCGCTTCGGGGTGAGGGCACAGCCAGTCCTTTGTGATTGGCGGTGGGAGGTCGGTCCGGTGCGGCGGCGGAGACCCGAAGGACGGGCGAGCCATCCGAACTCGACTTGCACCGGCAGGCGACGACGAGCCGACGACCGCCATGCTCACCCCCGGATCTGCTGGTCGGGAAGCCCGGGGCTCGTATTATCAGCGGTCCAGTGGACCGACTACGGCCGCATTGAGATCCGCCCGCCCAAGTACGCCTCGGAGCGCACGGTTACATCCCCGACCGTCTCATCACCCTGCTCGCCGAACACGTCCGGCACTACCGGCCCGGCGACGATCCCGACCGCTGGCTGTTCCCCGGCACGCATAACGCGACGGTGCCTGCCCACGCGGCCACGGTAGCGCGGTCATGGCGCATTGCCCGCGATGCTGTAGGCATCGGCAACCGGGCTGCACGACCTGCGCCACTTCTACGCCTCCGGGCTGATCCGGGCGGGTTGCGACGTGGTGACCACCCAGCGGACACTCGGGCACTCGTCGGCGGCGATCACCCTCGTCACGTACTCGCACCTGTGGCCGGACGCCAACGACCGCACGCGCAGGGCTGCCGGGGAGCTGCTGGAGGCGGCTCTCGGGGCTGCTGCGGACCCACTGCGGACTGAGAGCGAGGTTTAAGGCTCTGACCAGGGTTTGAAGGGGTTGACTGCGAATTGAATCACCCGATAGGGCGCTCGTGCCCGGGGGTCGGCGTTGTGCCACTGGCTGACGAACACCCGCAATTCATCCAGCGTCGACCCCGGGGAGATGTATCCGCCGTATGGCTGGGCCAGCCGGTTGTCTTCCGGCGGCGGCAGGCTTTCCGCGGGATCGGGCCAGTCGTCGTGTTGCACCACGGTGGTCACCGGCGCGGTGTCCAGCGACGTCGGGTCGTCGGCCACCCGAACTTCCATGTTTCCGGTGCTGGCGTTGAAATACGACAGCACCGCCTTGCCGTCGATCTGCTTGAAACTCATCTCACCGATCAGGTCGCCCCACAACGGCGTGGAGGGTTTGTTCCAACCGCCATCGGGACCCGGGGTCCAGCCCTGCCACCGCGACCGGTCGGCGAAGTTTTCCGGTGCGACCCGATATAGCACCACCGGTTGGCTGCGGTCGAAGTTGTCGGCGACGATGTAAACCCACCCGGTCGGCGATGTGGGCGTCGGTATCGGGTCGTAGTAGCCGCTGATCTGCGACTGCTGGCCGCCCATGTAGGCCGCGTCGCGCTCCGACCCCGGAAGTGTTTGCCAAAACCCCTCTGTCGGTTCGGCTTTCACCAGTCGCGAGTTCTGCGGTACCAGGTCCTTCGTGGTCGTGACCAGCAGGTAGCTCTGCCGGTTGATCTGCACAACGCCGCCCGGCAACTGCGAATCGCCCACCGGTGTCGGGTCGGCCAACAGCGGCGACGTTATGCCGGTGACCCCGGTGTAGCGGACTCCGTCCGGGTCGTCGACCGATGACGTGTCAACCCGTAGGGCGATCGGCGAGTAGTAGCCGCCGAAGCCGACGCCCTGGCCGGCGAAGCTGTCGCCGCAGACCTGCACGACGTCGGTGGGGAATTCCATGAACTCGCACAAATCGGTGGCGCCGATGCCGTAGTCGCGAGTTGGCGTGCCGGTCCCCGCTGTGGGACCAATCCGCATCACCTGACCTGGTGCCAGCGGATGCAGGACCGGCTCTGGCATCGGGGCCGGCGGATCGGCATGCGCGGGGGAAAAACCTTGCCGGGTAAGCAGACACGCGACGGCGGCGACCAACAGCGAGCAGCGCGCGATCCGGCGGGAGTCGGCAGGGCTCACCCGCGGATCACAACTCAGAAGCCAGCAGCTCGGCGATCTGAATAGTGTTCAAAGCCGCGCCCTTGCGCAGATTGTCGCCCGAGACGAACAACGCCAAGCCGCGCCCATCGGGCACACCCGGGTCCTGACGGATCCGACCGACCAGCGAGTCGTCGACACCGGCGGCAGCCAGCGGCGTCGGCACGTCAACCAGCTTCACGCCCGGTGCACGAGAGAGGATTTCGCGGGCGCGCTGAGGCGAAAGTGGTTGGGCGAACTCGGCATTGATCGAGAGCGAGTGGCCGGTGAACACCGGGACCCGCACACAAGTTCCGCTGACCAGCAGGTCCGGAATACCCAGGATCTTGCGGCTTTCGTAGCGCAGCTTCTGGTCCTCGTCGGTCTCACCGGAGTCGTCGTCGACCAGCTTCCCGGCCAACGGGACGACGTTGAACGCGATGGGCGCGACGTAAGCCTTCGGCTCCGGGAAATGCAGCGCGCTGCCGTCGCGCACCAACTCCTCGGCATCGTCGATGACCGCGCGGGACTGCGTCGCGAGTTCCTCCACGCCGACCAGTCCGGTCCCGGAAACGGCTTGATAGCTCGACACCACCATCCGCACCAGCTGAGCCTCGTCGTGCAACACCTTGAGCACCGGCATCGCGGCCATCGTCGTGCAGTTCGGGTTGGCGATGATCCCCTTCGGCCGGTTGCGCGCGGCAGCGAAGTTCACCTCGGAGACCACCAGCGGCACCTGCTCGTCCTTGCGCCACGCCGACGAGTTGTCGATCACCGTCACCCCGGCGGCCGCGAAGCGCGGCGCCTGTACCCGCGACATCGTCGCGCCGGCGGAGAACAGTGCGACGTCCAACCCTGTCGGGTCTGCCGTTTCGGCGTCCTCGACCTCGATCTCCTCGCCACGGAAGGCCAGCTTGCGGCCCCGCGAGCGGGACGAGGCGAAAAACCGCACGCTGGTTGCCGGGAAGTCGCGCTCATCGAGCAACGCGCGCATCACCTGGCCCACCTGGCCGGTGGCACCCACGATCCCTATTGATAACCCGGTCGCACCCAATTTAACGTCCCGTCCCCGCATACACCTTGGCTTCCTCGGCGCCGCCGAGGCCGAATGCCTCGTGTAACGCGACAACAGCCTTATCTAGTTCAGTGTCGCGGCACAACACCGAGATCCGGATCTCCGACGTGGAGATCAGGTCGATGTTGACCCCGACGGCGGCGAGCGCCTCGCAGAACGTGGCGGTGACCCCCGGGTGACTGCGCATGCCGGCGCCGATCAGCGATACCTTGCCGATGTGGTCGTCGTAAAGCACTTGGCTGAACCCGATCTCGTCTTTGATCGAATCCAGTTTCTCCACCGCGACCCGGCCGCTGTCGCGCGGGCAGGTGAAGGTGATGTCGGTCTTGCCATTCTCGATCTTGGAGATGTTCTGCAGCACCATGTCGATGTTGACGTCGGCGTCGGCGACGGCGCGAAACACCTTGGCGGCGTAGCCCGGATAGTCGGGTATGCCGACGATGGTCACCTTGGCCTCGCTGCGGTCGTGTGCGACGCCGGTCAGAATTGGGTCTTCCATGGGTATGTCCTCGATCGATCCGGTGACGACGGTGCCTGGCTTGTCCGAGTACGACGACCGGACGTGCACAGGGATGTTGTAGCGGCGTGCGTATTCCACACAGCGGAGCATCAGTACCTTGGCGCCGCAGGCGGCCAGCTCGAGCATCTCCTCGAAGGTGACCGTGTCCAGGTGGCGTGCGTTGGGGACGATCCGCGGGTCCGCGCTGAAGATGCCGTCCACATCGGTGTAGATCTCGCAGACGTCGGCGTTCAGGGCTGCGGCCAGCGCGACAGCGGTGGTGTCCGAGCCGCCGCGGCCCAGGGTGGTGACGTCCCTGGTGTCCTGGCTGACGCCCTGGAATCCCGCGACCAGCACGATCAGCCCCTCGTCGAGCGCGGACTGCAGCCGGGTCGGGGTGACGTCGATGATCTTGGCCTTGCCGTGGGCGCCGGTCGTGATGACGCCGGCCTGCGAACCGGTGAACGAGCGGGCTTGAGCACCCAGCGATTCGACGGCCATCGCCACCAGCGCGTTGGAGATGCGCTCGCCGGCGGTCAACAGCATGTCCAGCTCGCGGGCGGGCGGCGCCGGGCACACCTGCTGGGCTAACTCCAGCAGACCGTCGGTGGTGTCACCCATCGCCGAGACCACCACGACGACGTCGTTGCCCTGCTTTTTCGCCTCGACGATGCGCTCGGCGACACGGCGGATCCGTTCGGCGTCGGCCACCGAAGATCCGCCGTACTTTTGCACGACGAGCGCCACGTCGGTCCTTTCCAGCCTTTCCAGGCTTTTGAGTCGAAAACAGGATACGTGGATTGATCCGGCGACGACGCTCGCGGGCCAGTCAGCAGATCCGTGCGAACCGACGACGCGTTGCCGGGATCTGATATCCAATAGTGGCTGGTAGACGCCTAAGAAAGGGTTCGGACACGGTGGTCACAGAGAAATCGGTGTTATGGGGAACCGAACCGGACGAGCATGGCTATCCCGCAGCGGCGGACTATCTCGCGCTGCTCGCCAAGCCCGGGCAGGTCAACGAGATCGTGTCGGCGCTGAAGAAGGCCCCGATCGTCTACAAGAAGGCCAAGGATCTGCTACGCGCATCACGCCTGGCGCTGCTGCCAACGGACAACGCGCATGTGGCTGAAGACCTGGCGAAAATCAAGAAAGGCAAGCAGCTGTCACCGATTCTGGTTGTCCGCGGAGACCTGACCACCGATGTCCCGTTGCAAATTGCCGACGGCTACCACCGGGTGTGCGCGACTTATCACACCAACGAGAACACCGACATCCCGGTCAAGATCGTCCCGGCCGCGGACTGACCTCCTGGGTTTCAAACACACGTGCCGGAGCGGTAAGCTGCGTCACGTGCAGCGGATGCTCCTTCTCGGACGCCGCGGCGGGGCCTGATCCAGACCGGCCTCCCGTCGCGGGTGTTCGCGATGCGCCGGTCGCCGCCGTTTATGGCGCCCCTTCCCATTCCCCGGAGCAATCACCGTGATTAGGTCTACTCAACCGTTGGGCGACTCCCCCGACGTATTCAAGTCCGCTCGAACCATCACCAAACCCGCCGGCCAACCCAACGTCGACCAGCCGGCGTGGAACACCCAACGCGGGTCGTCGATGCCGATCGGCCGGTACCGACCGTTCGCCGACGAGGTCGAGGCCGTTCGGCTGGCCGACCGGGCCTGGCCAGACCGGGTGATCACCTGCGCCCCGCTCTGGTGCGCCGTGGACCTGCGCGACGGCAACCAGGCGCTGATCGACCCGATGAGCCCAGCCCGCAAGCGCCGCATGTTCGACCTGCTGGTCCGGATGGGCTACAAGGAGATCGAGGTCGGGTTCCCGTCGGCGAGCCAGACCGATTTCGACTTCGTCCGCGACATCATCACCGAGGGCGCCATCCCCGACGACGTCACCATTCAGGTGCTGACCCAGTGCCGTCCGGAGTTGATCGAACGCACTTTCGTCGCGTGCGAGGGAGCGCACCGCGCGATCGTGCACTTCTACAACTCGACGTCGATCCTGCAGCGACGCGTCGTCTTCCGGGCCGACCGCGCCGCGGTCCAGGCCATCGCGACCGAGGGCGCACGCAAGTGTGTCGAGGAAGCCGCGAAGTACCCGGGCACGCAGTGGCGGTTCGAGTACTCACCCGAGTCCTACACGGGGACCGAACTCGAATACGCCAAACAGGTCTGCGACGCCGTCGGCGACATCATCGAGCCCACACCGGACAATCCGATCATCTTCAACCTGCCCGCCACCGTGGAGATGGCCACCCCGAACGTCTACGCCGACTCGATCGAGTGGATGCACCGCAACCTGGCCCGTCGGGATGCCGTCATCTTGAGCCTGCACCCGCACAACGATCGCGGAACAGCCGTTGCCGCAGCCGAATTGGGTTATCAGGCCGGTGCCGATCGGATCGAGGGCTGCCTGTTCGGTAATGGCGAGCGGACCGGCAACGTCTGCCTGGTGACGCTGGGCCTGAACCTGTTCTCCCGCGGCGTCGACCCGCAGATCGACTTCTCCAACATCGACGAGATCCGCCGCACGGTGGAGTACTGCAACCAGCTGCCGGTCCCCGAACGTCACCCCTACGGCGGGGACTTGGTCTACACCGCGTTCTCCGGCAGCCACCAGGACGCCATCAACAAGGGCTTGGACCAGATGAAGGTCGATGCGGATGCCGCCGATTCCGATGTCGACGACATGCTCTGGCAGGTGCCGTATCTGCCGATCGATCCGCGCGACGTCGGGCGGACCTACGAGGCGGTGATCCGGGTCAATTCGCAGTCCGGCAAGGGCGGGGTGGCCTACATCATGAAGGCCGACCACGGTCTGGCGTTGCCGCGACGGCTGCAGATCGAGTTCTCCCAGGTCGTTCAGAAGATCAGTGAGGGCGAGGGCGGCGAGGTCAGCCCCAAGGCGATGTGGGAGGCATTCTCCGAGGAGTACCTGGCACCGGTGCGGCCGCTGGAGCGGATCAAGCAGCGGGTGGATGCCTCCGAGGAAGACAGCGGCATCACCAGGATCGTCGCGACGGTCAATGTCGACGGCGTCGAGACCGAGATCAGTGGTTCCGGTAACGGACCTCTCGCCGCTTTCGTCGACGCGCTGGGCACCGTCGGGTTCGACGTGGCCGTGCTGGATTACTCAGAGCACGCGATGAGCGCCGGCGAGGAGGCGCAGGCGGCGGCGTACGTCGAGGCTTCGATCGGCGGCCGCACGGTGTGGGGCGTGGGGATCGCGCCGTCAATCACTACCGCGTCGCTGCGTGCTGTGGTGTCGGCGGTGAACCGGGCCGCACGGAATTAATCAGCTGCCGGCCAGATTCTGATGTCAGCTCGTCGCAGGCCTGGGTGAGGTTCCGCGGCAATGTGTTTGGCCCCGGTGCTTGCATTCCAGGTGCCAACAGATCGTGGGTGGCGTCGAAGGGTAGGGATATCTGGCGCGCGGAGAGCAGTGATCCCATGGCGTCACCCGTAACCGGGCGCGAGAGCAGTAAACCTTGGGCACGGCTGCACCCATGCTGTAGCAACGTCATGGCTGCGACCGGGGTCTCGACGCCCTCGGCGGTCAACTGCAAACCGACGGTGTCGGCGAGCCCGATAATCGCCTGCACGACTGCCAGGTCGGCCGCACTGGTACCGAGGTCACGGATGAATCCCGCGCTGATCTTGAGCAGATCGACTGGGAGCGATTTCAGCTGCCCCAAAACGACGTCACCGGAACCGAAGTCGTCAATGGCGATCTGGACGCCGACGTCCTTCAGCGTCGCGAGGGTGGTGTGGGTGTTCTCGACGTCGCGCACCATCATGCGCTCGCAGATCTCCAGACACAACGATCCTGCGTCGATGCCGAATTCGTCCATGGTCGCGGCCACGCCGCGGGCGAAACCGTCGCTGGCCAATAGCGCCGATGAGACATTGAGGCGCAACGTGATCTCTTGATCGATGCCATCCGATCGCCACCGGCTGAAGTCGCCGCAGGCACGCCGCATGACCCATCGACCCAACCGCCCGGCGAGACTGATCGATTGGGGGGCGCCGTTTAACGCGTCCACCGGCAGCAGCCCCCGAGTCGGCTGCTCCCAGCACGGCAGCGCTTCGACCGCCAGTATTTCACCGGTGCGCAGGTCGATTTCGGGCAGATACTGCAGCACCAGCGCGCCGCTGTCGATGCCGGCAGGAGAATGCAGCGCGCTGCCGTTTCGAGACGCGCCCAGCATCGGTACGCCGTGATTGAACACGGCGACCGCGTTGCCGCCTTTGCGCTTAACCGCCAGAGCGGCCTGATCGGCCCGGTGCAGTAGATCATCGCCGGCGTCGACACCGGGCATGCCCACTGCCACCCCGATGCTGAGGGTGCGGGTGACCAGGTCTCCGCCGATGCGGACCGGGTCACACATCGTGGTCTGCAGCGTGTGCGCCAAGTCTTCCGCGCCTTCAGCCGACATCGTCCCTTTGGGAATGACGACGAATTCATCGCCGCCGACGCGGGCGATCAGGGCGGCGTGGCCGACTTTGGCGCCGAGCCGTTGTGCGCAGGCCCGGATGATCGTATCGCCGGCGGCATGACCGAGGTGATCGTTGATGGTCTTCAGCCGGTCCAAATCGATGTAGAGCGCTGCGACGGGACCGGGTTGTCCCATCCGCAGTCTGCGACCAATTTCCGCGGTCAGCGCTCGACGATTGTGCAGACCGGTCAATTCGTCGTGCTCGGCCAGCCGATGCAGGCGGCTCTCCGCGGCGATACGGCCCTGCAGCTGTGCGAACAACGACGCAACCACCCCGAGTACATCGAGTTCTTCGGGTGTCCAGCGTTCGCCGCCCCATCTGGTCAAGCCGAGGACGCCCGTGGTCACGGTCCCCCAGAGCAGGGGCGCGACCGCCGTCACCGACGCTCGGCCACGGCGAGCCGCGAACCGGCTGGAGTGACCAAGCTTTGCTGTGTTCGCCGCAATAACCGTCGGCGTTTTAAGTTCCTCGGCTACCACGCCGTCGGCGTCGGCGAAAGGAATCTTCGCCAGCGGATCCGGGTCGGGGACCGCATCCCGCGGCGGCCATTCGGCGATCAGCGTCGAAGCCCGAAGGCTGTAATCGTTGTGACGCAAAAACGCGGCGTCGGCATCGAACTGCTCAACGAGCTGCGCGAGCAGCCGTTCGCATACCCCCGGCGCGGAGAACGCGCTGGCCGCCTTCATTTGGGCGACTACCCCGGCGATGATGCCGAGAGAACGGTCCGCCACGGTGCCCTCCATATGTGGAGTAAGCCCCCGGTATCTGGAGTAAGCCCCCGGTGCAAATACGGTCAGATTCACCGCGCGGCCGATGCATGGTGAACCCGCCGCCCGGCCATCGCGTCTTTGCGGTAGTGGCCTGCCTACTAAAGGCCGGGCGCGACCTGAGTGTAAACTGAGTGCGACGTCAAATGTGGGGAACCTGATAAAAAACTTATAGTTTCCCCAGACGTTGCCTACGTTTGACTGGCATTGACCTCAGGAAGTGATCTTGGCCAGCAACATCCCCGCCAGAGTCTGCGCCTGCACGCAGCTGTCGGCGCCGACGGTGAGATAAATCCAGCCCTTGAGCACGTCGACGGTCGCGGGTGGAGCCACAAAGCAGAACGCCTGATCGCCAAGTCCCGGGATGTTCTGAACCTGGCCGGCGGTCTGCTTGTTGGTGGCGAAACCCTTCGACTGCGAGTCGAGGCACTGCTCGTCGGGTGGCTGGCCGTCTTTGCAATACAGGTCGTTCCAATAGAGCTTGAAGCTGACGTCGTTGCCGGCCGACGGCACCGCAGCACACTGCGCTTCACTTGGCGACTGTGAGCCCTCCGGCGCAGGAAACGACCTGCCCATGACTTGGCTGATGTCGGCCCCGCTCAACAAGCCGCAGAAATTCGCGGGAATGTGCACACTGCCGCCCTTCGGGGCTGAGCCGCCGGTGCCGCTGCCGTGTGAACCGCCCCCGCACGCCGCCGTCATCACCGCGGCGGCCACCACCGCCCACGTCGCTGCCCGCATGCTCAACATCATCGCCGACTTGTTCTGGCCCGACCACCGCGGTGGGTCGCCGCACGGCTCAGAAGAGCGCGAACTGCTCGCCCGCGCACGCCACGTCGACGATGCCGTCGACACCGGTGCCGTCCACCACGGACCCGACGCAATCGATGAACTTCGCGTCGGAAACCATTGGCACTCCGAGCTCGTGAGCCAGATAGCCCTTGCCCTGAGCCGGACGGTGCTCGTTGCAGATCACCAAGGAGGTTTCCCGGTCGACCGCGTCGGCATAAGCCAACCCGGCGTGCAGGATTCGCTCGACCAGCTCCTCATGGGTCCGCTTGACCTCGGCTGCCAGCGCGACCCGCATGCCCTGCACCAACGGCCCGCCGCGGACGTAAGGACCCGGATTGAGGTACGGGCACGGCATCCGGGAAGCCAGCACCTTCAGCGGCCTCAACTCGTCGTGGGTGACGCGGCCGCTGGGCCAGTGCCGGCGGGTGACCGGTCGCACCGGCAGCCAGACGTCACGTTCACGGGCCCGGTGCAGCGCGGCCGCCAGCACGTTGGTCAACACAACCGCGTCATCGAAGGCGTCGTGTGCGCGCCGCTGCGTCACGCCCCAGTGCGCGGCCAGCGTCTCCAACCGCAGGTTGTCGATGCCCAGTTCCAGCCGTCGGGCCAACTCCACCGTGCACATGACGCTGTCGATCGGCAGCTCGACGTCGGCCATCTCGGCCTCCGCGGTCAGGAAGCCGTAGTCGAATGCGACGTTGTGCGCGACCAGCGTGCGCCCGCGCACGAGTTCGACCACGTCGCCGACGATGTCGCTGAACTGCGGCTGATCCTCGAGCATCTCGGCGGTCAGCCCGTGGATGTGGGTGGGTCCGGGATCCACTCCCGGATTAAGCAGGCTGACCACGGACTGCTCGACGTGCCCTTCGGCGTCGAGCGCGAGTACCGCGAGGCTGATGACGCGGGCGCTGCCGGGCCGGAAGCCGGACGTTTCGACGTCGATGACGGCCCAGCCCGCGCCCGGGCCGGTCACCGGCCGACCCCAGGGCATCACCGGAACGTCGGGCATGAATGGAGGATTTCACGTCGAGCCGACATCGCCGGGTCGCTGCGCGCCGTGTCGTGCAGTCTTCTCCCACCGAGGCCGACCCGCAGCGCTGGAGAAAAGCGCCGAGCTTGCGATCGCCCTTAAACTTCCCGGGTGATCAACGCCCGAGGCCGTCTCGCCCTCGCCGCCGGAGTCGGCGCGCGATGGGCCTCCCGGGTGACCGGTCGGGGGGCGGGCGCGATGATCGGCGGCCTGGTGGCGATGACCCTGGATCGGTCGATTCTGCGTCAGCTCGGTACCGGCCGGCGCTCTGTCGTCGTCACCGGAACCAACGGCAAGTCGACGACGACCCGGATGACCGCGGCCGCCCTGCGCACACTGGGCGGCGTGGCCAGCAACGCCGAGGGCGCGAACATGGACGCCGGTCTGGTGGCCGCACTCGCCGCTGACCGCAACGCCGCGCTTGCGGTCCTCGAGGTCGACGAAATGCACGTACCGCATGTCGCGGACGCGGTCGAGCCGGCCGTCATCGTCCTGCTCAACCTGTCCCGCGACCAGCTGGACCGGGTCGGCGAGATCAACGTGATCGAGCGCAGGCTGCGGGCCGGGCTGGCCGCACACCCGCAGGTGGTCGTCGTCGCCAACTGTGACGACGTGTTGATGACCTCGGCCGCTTATGACCACGCCAACGTGGTCTGGGTGGCGGCGGGCGGCAGCTGGGCGGCCGACTCGGTCAGCTGTCCGCGCAGCGGCGAGGTGATCATCCGCGAGCAGGGCCACTGGTATTCCACCGGAGCTGACTTCAAACGGCCCAGCCCGCAGTGGTCGTTCGACGACAAAACGCTCTACGGGCCCGACGGGCTGGCGCTGCCGATGCGACTGGGGCTGCCCGGCGCGGTGAATCGGGGAAACGCCGCCCAGGCCGTGGCGGCGGCCGTCGCGCTGGGCGCCGATCCGGCAGCCGCGGTCGCCGCCGTGTCCGGGGTCGACGAAGTCGCCGGGCGCTACCGGACCATCCCTGTCGGCGCGCACACCGTGCGAATGCTGTTGGCCAAGAACCCCGCCGGCTGGCAGGAGGCCCTGTCGATGGTGGACAAAAATGCCGCCGGGGTGGTGATCTCGGTCAACGGTCAGGTCCCCGACGGCGAAGATCTGTCCTGGCTGTGGGATGTGCGCTTCGAGCATTTCGGAGAGCCGTTTAAAAAAACCCCGGTGGTGGCCGCGGGCGAGCGCGGCACCGACCTTGCCGTGCGACTGGGGTACGCCGGCGTGGAGCACACCCTGGTGCACGACACGCAGGCGGCCATCGCGTCGTGTCCGCCCGGGCCGGTCGAGGTCGTCGCCAATTACACCGCGTTCCTGCAGTTGCAGCGCAGATTGGCTCGCCATGGCTGACTCGACGGTCCGGATCGGGCTGGTGCTGCCCGACGTGATGGGCACCTACGGCGACGGCGGGAATGCGACAGTGCTGCGGCAACGGCTGCGTTTGCGGGGCATCGCCGCGGAGATCGTCGAGATCACGCTGGCCGACGTGGTGCCCGACAGCCTCGACCTGTACACGTTGGGCGGGGCCGAGGACTACGCGCAGCGGTTGGCAACCAAGCATCTGATCCAGTACCCGGGATTGCAGCGCGCGGCGGCCCGCGGCGCGCCGGTGCTGGCGATCTGCGCGGCCATCCAGGTGCTCGGGCACTGGTACGAGACGTCGTCGGGCGAACGCGTCGACGGCGTGGGTCTGCTCGACGTGACGACGTCCCCGCAGACCGCTCGCACCATCGGAGAGGTGGTCAGCACCCCGCTGCTGGCCGGCTTGTCGCAGCCGTTGACCGGTTTTGAGAATCACCGCGGCGGAACGGTGCTCGGCGAGGCCGCGTCGCCGCTGGGCACCGTGAACAAGGGCGCAGGCAACCGGGCCGGCGACGGCTTCGACGGCGCGGTGCAGGGCAGTGTGATCGCCACCTACATGCACGGGCCCTGCTTGGCCCGCAATCCGGAGCTGGCCGACCTGCTGCTGGGCAAGGTGGTGGGCGAGCTGGCGCCGCTGGAGCTGCCCGAGGTGGACTCGTTGCGCCGCGAGCGGCTGCGGGCGTAGCGGCGTTCGTCACACCAGCCTCCTGCGTCACTCGGTCAGGGGATAGTGCCTCTTCCACTTTGAGTGCACATGCGATATCAGGACCAGATTGTCGGCGCAGTGATATCGCCGGTGGTGCCGTATTGCGACATCCCCTATTGGGTCGGTCTCGGTACTGAAGTTACCCGTGTGACTCAGGCCGAGTCAGGCCATCGCGCGGCGGCCGGTCAGTGCACGGCCCAGGGTCAGCTCGTCGGCGAATTCCAGGTCGCCGCCCATCGGCAGCCCGGAAGCGATTCGGGTGATGGTCAGCCCGGGAATGTCGCGCAGCATCCGCACCAGGTAAGTGGCGGTCGCCTCGCCTTCGGTGTTGGGGTCGGTGGCGATGATGACCTCGGTGATGTCGACGCCGTCGACCTGCTGACCGATCCGGTTGAGCAGCTCGCGGATCCGCAGCTGCTCGGGACCGACACCGGACAGCGGATCCAATGCGCCGCCGAGAACGTGGTAGCGGCCACGGAATTCGCGGGTGCGCTCGACGGCCTGGACGTCCTTGGGCTCCTCGACAACGCAAACCTGCGAGCCGTCGCGGCGGGGGTCGGCGCAGATGCGGCAGCGCTCGTCGTCGGAGACGTTGCCGCACACCGCGCAAAACTGCACGCCGTCGCGGACCTTGGCCAGCACCGCGGTGAGCCGGTCGATGTCAGGCGGTTCGACGGACAGTAGATGAAAGGCGATGCGCTGCGCGCTCTTCGGCCCGATACCCGGCAGCTTGCCGAGCTCGTCGATCAGATCCTGGACCGGTCCCTCAAACATGTCGGTACAGAATCAGGACTCCGAGATGCCCAGTGCGCCGCCCATCCCACCGGCCAGCGGACCCAGCTGCTCCTGCGCCATCGTGGTGACCTGGTGGGAGGCGTCGGCGAGCGCGCCAACGATCAAGTCCTGCAACGTCTCGACGTCGTCCGGGTCGACGACCTTGGGGTCGATCTTCACCGCTACGACCTCGCCATTGCCCTTGGCAGTGACCTCCACCAGACCGCCGCCAGCCTTACCCTGCACCTCGGCGTTGGCGAGTCGCTGCTGGGCAGCCATCAGCTGTTGCTGCATCTGCTGTGCCTGAGCGAGCAACGCCGACATGTCGGGCGGGCCTCCGGGCTGCATGACGGTCCCCTTGCATCTTGGTCTCGACTTGGTTGCGCCTACACCTTGCGGGCGGTTCGAAGCTTCAAGCCTAGACGGCGCCGGGCTAACGTGGCGACGTGCGCGTACTACATTGCCTGCGTGTCGGGGCCCCAGGAGCCTTAGCGGCCATCGGCATCCTCACTGTCGTCACCGCCGCACCGACGCCGATGCCACCGAAAGCCGTCGCAGCCCCCGGCAACATCGCCGGGATGATCGTGTTCCTCGACCCCGGTCATAACGGCGCCAACGACGCATCGATCAGCCGCCAGGTGCCCACCGGCCGCGGCGGCACCAAGGACTGCCAGGCCAGCGGGACCACGACGAATGACGGCTATCCGGAACACACCTTCACCTGGGACACCACGTTGCGCATCCGCGCGGAACTCAACGCACTGGGCGCACGGACGGCGATGTCGCGGGGCGACGACAGTACCGTGGGCCCTTGCGTCGACCAGCGCGCCGCGATGGCCAACGCCTTGCACCCGAACGCGGTCGTCAGCATCCACGCCGATGGCGGTCCGCCGAACGGGCGGGGATTCCACGTGAACTACTCCGCGCCGCCGCTCAACCAGGCGCAGGCGGGCCCGTCGGTGCAGCTTGCCCGGGTCATGCGCGACCAGATCCAGGCGTCGGGTATTCCGCCGGCCAACTACATCGGCCAGGACGGGCTTTACGGGCGTTCGGACCTGGCCGGCCTGAACCTCGCGCAGTATCCATCGGTCCTGGTCGAGTGCGGCAATATGAAAAACCCGGCCGATTCAGCGCAGATGGAGTCCCCGGAGGGCAGGCAGAAGTATGCCGACGCCGTGGTCAAGGGCATCGCCGCCTACCTGGGCAGCCAAGGTCAGGCGGGCTAGCTCTCCAGCTCCTTCTTAAGGTTGGCCAGCACCTCACCCTGGATCCTTTTCAGTCCCAGCGGCGCGAACGTCTTCTCGAAGAATCCCTTCACGCCACCCGCTCCTGTCCACGTGGTCGTGACCGTGACGCTCGAACGCGGTCCGGCGGGAGCCACCGTCCAGTTGGTGATCATCGTTGAGTTGGCGTCCTTCTCGATCACCGCGTGGCCGGCGACGTCGACGTTGGCCCGGACATCACGGACGCGGGATTTAGTCGCCTGCAGCTTCCAGCTGGCGACGGTTCCCTGCCCCTGCCCACCTTCCAGCACCTGGTAGTCGCGGTAGTGCGACGACAGGATTTTGGGGCGGACTCCCCTGTAGTCGCCGACGGCCGACAGCACTGTCGTGGGCTCAGCGTTGATCAAGATCGTGCTGGCTGCGCTGACGTGTCCCATTAGGCAAACTCCTCTGCGCGGGGGTGTGACGGCACCGCGCCCGGGTGCGCTGTCCCTGCACGGGCTGCTATCGGGGACTAGCGTATATGTGGTGCCTGTCCCTGCATCCGCACCGGCGGCCCATGTGGCGGGCGTCGAGCGGATGTTGGCGAGCTACCGTTCGATTCCCGCGACGGCGGCCGTCCGGCTCGCCAAACCCACCTCCAATTTGTTTCGCGCTCGCGCGAAACGCGATACGCCCGGGCTGGACACATCGGGGCTGACCGACGTCATATCGGTCGATCCCGAGTCCCACACCGCCGATGTGGCCGGCATGTGCACATACGAAGACCTTTTGGCCGCGACCCTGCCTTATGGTCTATCGCCTCTGGTCGTCCCACAGCTCAAGACAATCACGCTGGGCGGGGCGGTCACCGGGTTGGGCATTGAGTCAGCCTCATTTCGCAACGGCCTGCCACACGAGTCGGTGTTGGAGATGGACATCCTCACCGGCACAGGCGAATTGCTTACCGTCTCACCCCAGCAGCATCCTGACCTCTATCGCACCTTTCCGAATTCCTATGGCACCCTAGGTTATTCGACCCGAATTCGCATCGAGCTGGAGCCCACCAAGCCGTTCGTGGCACTGCGGCATGTGCGGTTTGACTCGCTGACCGAACTGGTGACAGCGATGGACCGCATCATCGAGACCGGTGGCTTTGACGGCGTGCCGGTCGACTACCTCGACGCAGTGGTCTTCGGCGCCGAGGAGAGCTACCTGTGCGTCGGAATGCGTACCGCCGCCTCCGGCACGGTCAGCGATTACACCGGGCAAGACATCTACTACCGGTCCATCCAGCATGACGCCGGCATCAAAGAAGACCGGCTGACGATGCATGGCTATTTCTGGCGGTGGGACACCGATTGGTTCTGGTGCTCGCGCTCTTTCGGCGCGCAGAATCCCCGGGTGCGGCGTTGGTGGCCCCGGCGCTATCGGCGCAGCAACATGTACTGGAAGTTGGTGGCCCTCGACCAGCGTTTCGGTATCGCCGACCGGATCGAGAAGAGCAACGGCCGTCCGCCCCGCGAACGGGTGGTCCAGGATATCGAGGTGCCGATCGAGCGCACCGCCGAATTCCTCAGGTGGTTCCTCGCTCATGTGGCGATCACGCCGGTTTGGTTGTGCCCGTTGCGATTACGTGACCAGGACGGCTGGCCGCTGTATCCGATCCGACCCGGGTCTACCTACGTCAATGTCGGTTTCTGGTCGTCGGTTCCGGCCGGCGCGACCGAGGGCGCGATGAATCGGTTGATCGAGGCGAAGGTCGGGTCTCTCGACGGCCACAAGTCGCTTTATTCCGACTCCTATTACAGCCGAGAGGAATTCGATGAACTCTACGGCGGTGAAGCCTACAAGACCGTGAAGAAAATCTACGACCCGGATTCGCGTCTCCTTGACCTCTACGCAAAGGCGGTGCAACGACGATGACCACCATCAAGGAATCCACTACTACCATGACAGGCAAGTTGAGCCTCGCCGACGTCTTGGCGATCGTCACCGGCGGCGCCAAACGGTCGCTAAGGTTCACCGCGTACGACGGCAGCAGTGCCGGACCGGAAACCGCCGTGCTCGGAATGGATCTGCTGACGCCTCGAGGCACCACCTATCTGGCTACCGCCCCGGGCGAACTCGGGCTGGCCCGTGCCTACGTCTCCGGAGACATCGAGGCGCGCGGGGTGCCTCCTGGCGATCCGTACGAGTTGCTCAAGCTGCTGGCCGACAAGGTCGAGTTCGGCAGGCCTTCGGCCCGGCTGCTGGCCAGCATCATCCGCTCGGTCGGCATCGAACATCTGGTGCCCGCACCGCCACCGCCGCAGGAGGTGCTGCCGCGCTGGCGGCGGATCGCCGAAGGCATGCGGCACAGCAAGACTCGTGACGCCGAGGCCATCCATCACCACTACGACGTCTCCAACACCTTTTACGAGTGGGTACTGGGTCCGTCGATGACGTATACCTGCGCGGTCTACCCCTATCCCGAAGCGACGCTGGAAGAGGCGCAGGACAACAAGTACCGGCTGATCTTCGAAAAGCTGCGACTGCAACCGGGCGATCGTCTGCTCGACGTCGGCTGCGGTTGGGGCGGGATGGTCCGCTATGCAGCGCGCCGCGGTGTTCGGGCGATCGGAGCCACCCTGTCGGCCGAACAGGCCGCCTGGGCGCAAAGTGCGATCGCAGCCGAGGGGCTGACGAGCCTGGCCGAGGTGCGTCACTCCGACTACCGCGACGTCCGCGAGAACGGCTTCGACGCGGTCTCGTCAATCGGATTGACCGAGCACATCGGCGTCAAGAACTATCCGTCGTACTTTGCGTTCCTCGAGTCCAAGTTGCGCACCGGGGGCCTGCTGCTCAATCACTGCATCACCCGCAACAACAACAAGTCGAACTACCGCGCCAGCAGTTTCACCGACCGTTACGTCTTTCCGGACGGGGAGCTGACCGGCTCGGGACGGATCACGTCACAGATCGAAAATGCGGGTCTCGAAATTCTTCATGCGGAGAACTTCCGGACGCACTACGCGATGACGCTGCGTGACTGGTGCCGCAACCTGGTCACGCATTGGGACGAGGCGGTCGACGAGGTCGGTCTGGCCAAGGCGAAGATATGGGGCCTGTACATGGCCGCGTCTCGAGTAGCGTTCGAGCACAACAACATTCAGCTGCATCACGTGTTGGCAGCCAAGCTCGATCCGCGTGGCACCGACGGCCTGCCACTGCGCGCGTGGTGGCAGGCTTAAGCGCTGCGCCTCAATTCGGTGTCGGCTGCCAGCGATTGCGACGACGCGTCTCGTTTGTTCAGCGCGAGCCGAAATCCCCGTGGTTTCAACGTGATGGATTCGGAGATCTTCAGCCGATAGTCGGACTGCGAGCGAAGACGGCTGCGCTGGTGAGATGACGGTCTCAGCCGTTGTCGATGCGGCGCGCGCCCAGTTCGTTCTGCAGCAGCTCCAAGGCCGCCTCTTCGGGGTCGCGGCGCGGTGCCGAGGAGGCGTCCTGACTCGCCTCGGCCAACATGCTTTCCTCTTCTGCCCGCTGATCGGAATCATCGTCGGCGGCAGCTTCCGTCGGCGGTGATGGAGGCGGAATCCGCCGGGCCGGCGAACGCTCCGCCGGACGCGCCGGCACCGGCGGCTCTTCGGTTGCCGTCAGGGTGGGCGTGCCGGCTTCACATCGGACCCGCCAGTCGACGCCGAGCGCATCCTTGAGCGCCTCGGCGATGACGTCGGCGTTGCGTTGTTCGCACAGCCGCTTGGCCAGCGGTGCCGATTCGTGGCTTAACACCAAGGTGTTGCCCTCCACCGCGCGCACGGTGGCGCCGGCCAGCATCACCTCGGTGGTTCGACTGCGCTGACGGACCTTGTCGCGCACGGTCGGCCACAACGTGCGGACCGCGGCCGCGCCCGGTTCACCCGGGCCCGCAGCAGGCGGGCTCTGCTCAGGCGCGGGCTGGCTCTTTTCGGGCACGGGCTGCTTCGGCGCCGGTTGCTGCTCCGGCTCAGCTGCGGCGGGGGGCGGCGGCAGTGGCGCTGGGACGTCACGCGGTTCGGGAGGCGTGGCCGGCGCCGGCTTTTCAGCGAGCGGAATGGACATGTCCAGCCTGGTCTCGATCCGCTCGACTCGTTGCAACAGCGCCGATTCGGTGTCACTGGCCGAGGGCAACAACAGCCGCGCGCAGACCACTTCAAGGAGCAGGCGGGGTGCCGTCGCGCCGCGCATCTCAGTCAGGCCGGCGTGCACGACTTCGGCGTAGCGGGTGAGCGTCGCTGTACCGATCCTGACCGCTTGATCGCGCATCCGGTCCAGGACGTCTTCTGGCGCATCGACCACGCCACGCCCGGCGGCATCGGGAACAGCCTGCAGCACAAGCAGATCGCGGAACCGCTCCAGCAGGTCGGTGGCGAATCGCCGAGGGTCGTGACCGGCGTCGATCACCGATTCAACCGCCCCGAACAACGCCGCGGCATCGGCGGCGGCGAGCGCGTCGACGGCCTCATCGATCAGCGCGACATCGGTGGCACCCAGCAGCCCCAGCGCCCGCTGGTACCCGATGCGGTCGCCGTCGGGTCCGGCTTCCGAACCGGCCAGCAACTGATCGAGAACCGAAAGAGTGTCGCGAGGGGAACCGCCGCCGGCGCGGATCACCAGCGGGTAGACGGCTTCGTCAGCGACGACGCCCTCCTGCGCACAGATCCGTTCGATCAGCGATCGCATGGTGCGTGGCGGCAGCAGCCGGAACGGATAGTGGTGGGTGCGCGAGCGGATCGTCGGCAACACCTTCTCCGGCTCGGTGGTGGCGAAGATGAAGATCAGATGCTCGGGCGGCTCCTCAACGATTTTGAGCAGCGCGTTGAACCCCGCCGTGGTGACCATGTGCGCTTCGTCGACGATGAAGACCCGGTAGCGCGACTGGGCCGGCGCGTAGAAAGCACGGTCGCGCAGCTCACGGGTGTCATCCACACCGCCGTGGCTGGCGGCGTCGAGTTCGACGACGTCGATGCTGCCGGGTCCGTTGGGCGCCAACGCGACGCAGGAGTCGCAGACGCCGCAGGGCGTGGCCGTCGGCCCCTGCGCACAGTTCAACGACCGGGCCAGGATGCGCGCCGACGAGGTCTTACCGCAGCCGCGCGGGCCGGAGAACAAGTAAGCGTGGTTGATTCGGCCCGCCGTCAACGCGGTGCACAGCGGCTCGGTGACGTGTTCCTGCCCTACCACCTCCGCGAAACTCGCCGGTCGGTACTTGCGGTAGAGGGCCACGGTCAGCAAGGCTACCCAGCCCCGCCGACGATGCGAACCCGCAAGGGTTCGTTGAGGAGGCGGGGCAATCAAACCCAGCCCCGCCGACGATGCGACCTACGCCCGGCTCAGCAGTGACTCGGTGGCTGCCAGCAATGCACAGCTCGCCAGCCCGTCGATCGCATTGCGAAGGTCGGATACCGGCGGGAACGTCGGCGCGATCCGGATATTCTTGTCGTCCGGGTCTTTCCGGTACGGGAACGACGCGCCCGCATCGGTGACGGCGATACCGGCCTCTTTGGCCAACGCGACGGTGCGTCGCGCCGTGCCCGCCAACACGTCGAGGCTGATGAAGTAACCGCCTTGCGGCTCGTTCCAGGACGCGATCTTGGACTCACCAAGTCGCTTGTCCAGAATCTCCAGCGCCAATGCGAATTTGGGCGCCAGCAGCTGCTGGTGGCGCAGCATCTGTAGCCGCACACCGTCGGCGTCGCCGAAGAAGCGCAGGTGGCGCAGCTGATTGACCTTGTCCGGCCCGATCGACTTCTTGCCGGCGTACTGCAAATACCAGGCGATGTTGCCCAGCGATCCGCCGAAGAAGCTGACGCCGGCTCCGGCGAAGGTGATCTTGGACGTCGACGCAAAGACATAAGGCCGGTTGGGGTTGCCCGCAGCGGCGGCCAGGCCCAGCACGTCGACCTGCCGGACGAAGTCCAGTGTCAAGGTGTGCACCGCGTAGGCGTTGTCCCAGAACAGCCGGAAATCCTCGGCGGCCGTGCGCATCTGGACGAGCCGCCGAACCGTCTCCCACGAGTAGGTGATGCCGGTGGGGTTCGCGAACACCGGGACCGCCCACATGCCCTTGATGGCCGGGTCCACGTCGACCAGTTCTTCGATCAGGTCGACGTCCGGACCGTCCTCGCGCATCGGGATCGGAACCATCTCCACGCCCATGGTCTCGGTGATGGCGAAGTGGCGGTCATAGCCGGGAACCGGACACAAGAACTTGACGAGCGGCTCGTCCTTCCAGGGCCGCGGAGAGTCCACCCCGCCGTGCAGCATCGAGAAGACGACCACGTCGTGCATCAGCTCCAGGCTGGCGTTGTTGGCCGCGATGAGGTTGGGCACCGCGATGCCGAGCAGCTCGCCGAAGATGGCCCGCAGTTCAGGCAGGCCGTGCTGCCCGCCGTAATTGCGGGTGTCGGTGCCCTCGCCATCGCGGTAGTCGTCCCCGGGCAGGCTCAGCAAGGCGTTGGACAGGTCTAGCTGGTCGCTACACGGCTTGCCGCGGGTGAGGTCGAGGGCCAGCTTCAGCGACTGCAGTTCGGCGTAGTCCTGCTGATGGCGGGCATGCAATGCCTCGAGGTCGGTACGGCCTAGGGAACTGAACGAGCCGTACGACACCATCCGCCTTTCACCGTGCGCACCGTGGGTAGTTAGGCAGGGGACCCCGCGCACCCGCCAGAGCCCATTGACCCTTGCTGCCTTCCGGCCCTGGGGGAGTTCACAGGATAGACGCCACACGGGGTCCAACGAGAGTCTAGTACTCGGCCTGGAATCGATCGGCGACAGCCAGCGAGAGCCGCTCGGTTACCATGGCCGACGGAGGATTCGCCTAGTGGCCTATGGCGCTCGCCTGGAACGCGGGTTGGGTTAACAGCCCTCGCGGGTTCAAATCCCGCATCCTCCGCGCATATGACCAGGCCTGATCGACATCGACTAGGGTCTGTCGCTACCGGTTACCACCTCGAGGAGGGGCATGGGACGCAAGGCTGCCACGTGGTGGCACGTGACGTTCTCGATTGCCGCCGGCGTCCTCTACTTCTTCTTCGTGCTACCGCGCTGGCCCGAGCTGATGGGCGACACCTCGCACACCCTCGGCACGGTGGTGCGGATCGTCGCCGGGGTTTTGATCGCCCTGGCCGCGCTGCCGGTGGTGTTCACCTTGCTGCGGGCGCGCAAGCCGGAATACGGCACGCCGCAGCTCGCACTGACCCTGCAGACCTCCTCGATCGTCGCCCATGTGCTGGCCGGCGTGCTGATTGTCGGCACCGCGATCAGCGAGATCTGGCTGAACCTCGACACCGTGGGCCAGTGGCTGTTCGGCGTTTACGGCGCGGCAGCCGCCATCGCGCTACTCGGCATCTTCGGGTTCTATCTGTCATTCATCGCCCAGCTGCCGCCGCCACCGCCGAAACCACTCAAGCCCAAGAAAGAGAAGCGCCGTCGCAGATCAACAGGCCGCCGCAAGAAGGACGGCGAAGCTGACGAGGCTGAAGACACCGAAGACACCGGGGAAGCCGAGGACGAGGACTCCGACGGCGAGGCTGACGAAGCCGCCGAAGCCGACGGCGACGAAACGACCGAGACGCCCGAAGAGACCGACCAGCCCGCCGAGGTCACCGCGGAGACCGCTGTCGATTCGACGGCGGAGGAACCCGAGTCGACGGCCGAAGAGGCGCCCGCCTTGGAAGACACCGACGTGGACGACGAAGACGGCGCCGAGTCCGCGCGGGGATTGCAAAACCGGCGCCCGACCGGCAAACCGTCAGGGGTGCACCGGCGCCGGCGAACGCGCCGCGGTGTTGCCGTCGAAGACTGAACCGATCGTCTGCGGTGGTAATGCCGTCAAGTCAAGCCACGCAGTCATGAGGCGGGCGGCCGCACCTATATTGCCGAGCTGGCAGTGGTTGCTCGCCTCCTCGGCGGCGGTGAAGATCCGCGTGGTCACCGATCGCGCGTTAGAAAGCGTGTCCGCCTGACGGCCCAACTGCTTCAGCGGCACATAGTGGTCGTCGGCCCCTGCGAGAAGCAGCACGTCGGCGCGCACCAGGTGGGAGATTTTGCCGGTGTTCATCGCGGTGGTCCGGCGTAGGAAGTCGTAGGGCGTGGCAGTGCCGGTCACATGCATCCCCTGCTGCAGTCCCCACTGCGAAACCGGCTTGCGAGCGACGGCCCAGTCGGCGACGGCGTTGATGACCCGCCTGGCACGCGCGGTAAGCAACGCGCGCAACGGAATCCGGACGCCGCGGCCGATTTGGCGCGCGATCGTCTCGAAAAAGTCGTCGAGAATGTCGAAAGCCACCACACGGCTGATCCGCGGCTCGAAGGCGGCCGCGCGGATCACCAGGCCGCCGCCCAGCGAGATCCCAACGGCGGCAACATCATCGAGTCCGTAGTGGTCGAGGACGGCGGCCACAGGCTGCTCCCACTCGGGGATCATCGTGAGGCCGAAGTCCTCGAGTGCGCTGCCCTGGCCCGGACCCTCGAACACGATGATGCGCCGGCCCGCGTCGACCATGCTCGCGATCATCGGCAGGAACTCTTCGACGTAGCTGTCGAATCCGCCGAACATGACGATCGGGGCGCCGATCTGGCGGTCAGGTCGCAGGTCGTAGGCGGGCATCGAGCCGGAGCCGAACGGGATGAGATCGGGTGTCACGCCGTAGGCGGTTCGCATCGCGTGCAAGAACCGGGCGCGCGCGGCCGGGCGGCGCGGGTCAGCCGCTGTCATGAAGAACTCGGCTGCCCGGTCGTAGTACGCGCCGGCGAACGCGCGATCGGCCGCGCGGGCCTGCTCGGCCAGGGCGAGAAAGGCGTCGATCAACTCCGGGTAGGTGTTGGCGCGCGATGCCAGGTCGGTCACCTCGTCGATGGCCGACGGACCGATCCACTGCACCCAGCGGTTGCACTGGAAGTTGATGCTGACGTCGGGGTGGAAGCGGCGGAAGCCAATCGGTGGGGTGGCGCCGGTGCAGTCGAGCCGGGGTGCTGATGGGTCCATTGCGGTCTCCTATTGCAAGTTGTCTTGCAATATGATGCGCCTCGCCTGACCGTATTGCAAGTAAAGTTGCGATAGACTTCAAGCTATGACTGCAGGCGTATCGCATCGCCGCGGCGAGCATGTCCGCCAGACCGTCTTGGCCGCGGCGTTCGAGGAGCTGGCCGCCAACGGGTTCGACGGCGCCACCGTCGCCGGGATCGCAAAGCGCTCGGGCGTGCACGAGACGACCGTCTACCGGCGATGGGCGACCCGGGAGAACCTGCTCGTGGCCGCGTTACTCGAGCGCAGCTCCGACGCCATCCCCACCCCCGACACGGGTTCGACCCGCCGAGATCTACTGGCGATCGTTCGGGGCATCATCGCCTACGTGTGCTCTCCCGAAGGCGGGGCTGTGTTGCGCGCGGCGGCGCTACCGGTCGACGACACCTATGCCGATCTGCGCGAAGGTTTTTGGGCGCGTCGTCTGGACGCGTTGTCTCCGGCGGTGGCGCGCGGTATCGAGCGTGGCGACCTGCGTGCCGACAGCGACGCCCGGCTACTGCTAGAGATGTTGGTCGCGCCAATTCACGGCCGGCTGCTGCTCACCGGTGAACCCGTCGATGACGACCTCGCCGAGCAGCTGGTCGAGCTGGTGCTCAACGGTGCCGCCGCGAAACCTGTCGAACGCTGAGGGCTCGATGCCGTTCCGGGCCCGGCAACGTTTCCCTATGCTGAGCGAGTGCCAAACAATTATCGAGTCGTTCAGTGGAACACCGGAAACGTCGGCAAGAGCTCCCTCAAGTCGATCGCCGACAACCCCCTGTTTGAACTGGTGGGGTGCTACGCCTGGTCACCGGAGAAGGTCGGCCGTGACGCGGGCGAACTGGTCGGCATCGCACCGCTCGGGGTGGCCGCCACCAACGACGTCGACGCCCTGCTCGCGTGCAAGCCGGATTGCGTGGTCTACAACCCGATGTGGATCGACGTCGACGAGCTGGTCCGCATCCTGTCGGCGGGCGTCAACGTGGTGACCACTGCGTCCTTCATCACGGGGCACAACCTCGGCAGCGGCCGCGACCGGATCATCGAGGCCTGCGAGAAGGGCGGCTCCACGATCTTCGGATCCGGCGTGAGCCCGGGCTTCGCCGAGCTGTTGGCCATCGTCTCGGCGATGGTCTGCAACCGCGTCGACAAGGTCACCGTCAACGAGGCCGCCGACACCACGTTCTACGACTCGCCGGAAACCGAGAAGCCGGTGGGCTTCGGCCAGCCGATCGACCACCCGGACCTGCAGGCGATGGCCGCGAAGGGTACCGCCATCTTCGGTGAGGCCGTCCGGCTGGTGGGTGACGCACTCGGCATCGAACTCGACGACGTGCGGTGCGAGGCCGAATTCGCCCAGACCACAGCGGATCTCGAGATGGCGTCGTGGACCATCCCCGCCGGATGCGTGGCGGGCGTCTACATCAGCTGGCAGGGCATCGTCGCCGGCAACACCGTCATCGACCTCAATGTCCGGTGGCGCAAAGGACAGACACTCGAACCGGACTGGAAGATCGATGGCGACGGTTGGGTCATCCAGGTCGACGGGCAGCCCACGGTTACCACCAAGGTCAGTTTCCTGCCGCCGCCGTACTTCGAGGCCACGACGATAGAAGAATTCATGGACCTCGGGCACATCATGACCGCGGTGCCGCCGATTAATGCGATCCCGGCCGTCGTCGCCGCGGCGCCGGGCATCGCCACCTACAACGATCTGCCGCTGACGCTGCCGCGCGGCGTCGTCCGGACCGGCTAGCGAGCCGGAATGTTCTGCAGTTTGGGCGCCATGTCGGGACAGTAGATGCTGATGGCGCTGCCGAGGAACTGATAAGCCTGCACCTGAGTGGTGCCTCTGGGGAGGTTATTGGAGAGGAAATGAGCGGACGCCGCAGCGTCGGGATCGACGCCCTGACTCAACCGTCGGCAGACGATTTTGGCTATGTACGGGTTGTAGTCGTGCGGCCCGTAGATGCCGTACCCCGCGATCTGGTTGTCGAAATCGGTGTCCGGGTCGGCGTATGCCGGCGCGGACAGGCCGATCGCCGCGGCGATGGCGATGACCGCAAACCCCGCAATCCGTGGAGCCTTCATGCGCCGAATCGTACCGCCGTAGATTCTGGGTCCGCTCACCGTCACCGATCCTCCTCGCCTCACCGAGCCACCGGTCCGGACTCGCCCTGCCCGGTTTCTTTCTGGTCGCCAATTCCGATTAGAGTAGCTAAGGTTACACACAGGCTAATTAGTTGAGCGCCCTTCGCCCCTGGTTAAGGATGAAACGAACCATGACGACCACCAAGCCGAGGACCGAGCCGCTGCCCACCTCGGTCGAAGGCGGCGGCGAAGGCAAGGTCGCCAAACCGCGACGGGACAAGCAAAGGTCGATCTTCTCTCGCATCCTTACCCGTTTCTGGGTGGTGCTGTTAATCGCCGCCGTGGTCGCGGTCTCGGGGTTCTGCGTGTACCGACTGCGCGGCATCTTCGGTGTTCACGGCAACACCTTCGGCGGCGGTGCGGTCGCCGAAGAGATAAAGCCGTTCAACCCCAAAGTCTTGACACTCGAGGTCTGGGGCTCACCGGGCAGCGTGGCGACCATCAACTATCTGGATAAAGATTCCAAGCCGCAGCAGGCCCTCAACGTACCCCTGCCCTGGTCGACAGAGCTGACAACAACGCAGCCTTCCCTCCCCGCCAATCTCGTGGCGCAGGGAAGTGGCGATTGGATCGCCTGCAAGATCACCCTGGACGATAACGACGGGCGCGGGCCGGTCGTCAAGGCCACAAATCAATCCCCCGTCAACGAAACAGTGCATGCCTTCACCTTCTGCCTGAACAAGTCCGCATGAGTGAGACCACCGAGGTTGCACAACCTGTCTCGCAGCCATTGATCCCGCCGTTCCTGCCGCGGATGATCCATCGGCTTGCGCTGCCGATCGTGCTGCTGTGGCTGGGACTCACCGTGTTTGTGAATGTCACGGTGCCGCAACTGGAGGTCGTCACCAAAGAACACGCGGTGTCGCAGAGCCCGAAAGACGCGCCAGGGATGATCGCGATGAAGAAGGTCGGATCGACCTTCGGCGAAATCGATAAGGACGGAAAGTTCAAGCCCGAATTCAACTCCGACACCTCGGCGATGATCGTCCTGGAGGGCCAGCAGAAGCTCGGGACTGCCGCGCACCAGTATTACGGCGAGATCGTCAAGCGACTCGAGCAGGACACCAAGCACGTTCAGCACATCCAGGATTTCTGGAATGACCCGCTGACTGCTGCGGGCTCGCAAAGCCCGGATGGAAAAGCGGCCTATGTCCAGGCTTACCTCGCCGGCAACATGGGTGAGAGCTTGTCCACCGAGTCCGTCGAAGCGGTCCGCAAGATCGTCAACTCAGTGCCCGCGCCGCCGGGGATCAAGGCCTATGTCACCGGCGCCGGCCCGCTGATCGCCGATCAATCCCATGCCGGCGAGAAAGGCGTCAAGTTGGTCACAATGATCACCTTTCTGGTGATCATTGTGATGCTGCTTTTCGTCTATCGCTCGGTGAGCACTGTTGTCATCGTGCTGTTCATCGTGATGGTCGAAGTGGCCGCGGCCCGCGGTGTCGTCGCGTTCCTGGGAAATTACGGGATCATCGGGCTGTCCACCTTCGCCAACAACTTGCTGGTGTTATTGGCGATCGCCGCCGGAACGGACTACGCGATATTCGTGATGGGCCGCTATCACGAGGCCCGTGGCATCGGCGAGGACCGAGAACAGGCCTTCTACACCATGTTTCACGGCACCGCGCATGTCGTGCTGGGTTCGGGGCTGACCGTCGCCGGTGCGATGTATTGCCTCAGCTTCACCCGGTTGCCGTGGTTCCAGACTATGGGTGTGCCTTGCGCGGTCGGCTTGCTGGTCGCGGTGTTCGCGGCGTTGACCCTGGGCCCGGCGGTGCTCGCGGTGGCCAGCTTCTTCAAGCTCCTCGATCCGAAGCGGATATTGCAAACGCGGAATTGGCGACGGATCGGTACCGCGATCGTCCGTTGGCCCGCACCGATTCTCGCGGTGACCATCGCGATCGCTCTTATCGGTCTGCTCGCCCTGCCCGGATATACAACCGACTACGACAATCGCCACTATCTGCCGGCCGACACCCCGGCCAACGTCGGATATGCGGTCGCCGACCGGCATTTCAACCAGGCCCGGCTGAATCCCGAGCTGTTGATGATCGAGACGGATCACGACATGCGCAATCCGGCCGATTTCCTGGTGTTGGACAAGGTGGCCAAAGCTGTCTTCCACATCCCCGGTATCGGCCGCGTGCAGACCATCACCCGGCCCCTGGGCACTCCGCTCGACCACAGCACCCTGGCTTTTCTGCTGAGCGCGCAAAGCGCCGGCCGGATTCAGACCCAGCATTATCAGGAGGAACAGGCGAAAAACCTGTTGAAGCAAGCGGACGAGCTCCGGAAAACGATGGCAACTCTGCACCGACAGATGGAAGTCACCAAGAGTCTCAGCGATACCACGCACCAAACCGCGCTGCTCACAAAAGAAACCGTGAAGATCACCGAGGCACTGCGAGACGACATCGCTAACTTCGATGATTTCTTCAGGCCGATTCGTAGCTATTTCTACTGGGAGAAGCACTGCTTCGACATCCCGGCCTGCTGGACGCTCAGGTCGATCTTCAACGCGCTCGACGGCATCGACGCAGTGAGTGAGAACATTGAGAAGCTCAGCGCGAATATCGACAAATTAGACGCAATTCAGCCGGAACTGGTGGCGCTGATACCACCGCAGATCGCCAGCCAGGAAGCAAATCTCCAAACAATAATGTCGAACTACGCGACGACGAAAGGTCTCAACGACCAACAGGAAGCGTTGTCCGACAACGCCACGGCCATGGGAGAGGCCTTCGACAAAGCGAAGAACGACGACACGTTCTATCTGCCGCCAGAGGCTTTCCAAAGCCCGGATTTCAAGCGCGGCCTGAAACAGTTCATGTCACCCGACGGCCACGCTGTTCGTTTGATCATCTCGCACGAAGGCGATCCGGCGAGCCCTCAAGGCATCGCTCACATCGACCCGATCAAGCAGGCGGTGCACGAGGCCATCAAAGGCACGCCCTGGGAGGGCGCCAAGGTCTACCTCGGTGGCACCGCGGCGCTGTACAAGGACATGCGCGACGCCTCCAATATCGACCTGATAATCGCCGGAATAGCCGCGGCCACTTTGATTTTCATCATCATGTTGGTCATCACCCGAAGCGTGGTCGCGGCCCTGGTTATTGTCGGAACCGTGCTGCTTTCGCTGGGTGCGTCCTTCGGCCTTTCCGTGCTCGTGTGGCAGTACCTGCTCGGCATCAGACTGCACTGGATGGTGCTGGCGATGGCGATCATCCTGCTGTTGGCGGTCGGGTCGGACTACAACTTGTTGCTGATATCCCGGTTTAAGGAAGAGATTCACGCCGGGCTCAAGACGGGCACCATCCGCGCCATGGCCGGCTCTGGTTCGGTGGTGACCGCTGCGGGTCTGGTGTTCGCCGCCACCATGGCCTCGTTCGTGTTCGGCCCGTTGCGGGTTATGGCCCAGGTGGGCACCACGATCGCGCTGGGTCTGTTGTTCGACACACTGATCGTGCGGTCGTTCATGACACCCTCGGTGGCCACCCTGCTCGGACGTTGGTTCTGGTGGCCACAGCACGTGCGTCCGCGGCCGGCCAGCACGATGCTGCAACCGTACGGAACCCGCCCGGCGGTTCGTGAGCTGATGCACACGGATGCTGACGAAAGTCCGCCCAGCGGACTGGTGCAGCAACGCTAAATGCTTGCGCTGTAGCACTTTTACGCTCACCGGAGGGGATCGCTGCTAACGTAACCGTCCGTGGGGTCTTTAGACGGACGGGTCGCGTTAATCACCGGCGCGGCTCGAGGGCAGGGTCGCGCGCATGCTTTGGCACTGGCTGCCGAGGGAGCGGACATCGTCGCGGCGGATGCGCCCGGTCCGATGAAGGATCTCTCGTACCCCCTCGGCACCGAAAGCGATTTGCGCGACACGGTCGAGCTCGTGAACGCTCTGGGCCGCCGCTGCACTCCGATCGCGGTCGACGTGCGCGACTCGGCCCAGGTTAATGCTGCCGTCGAGCAGACGCTCAGAGACTTCGGCAGTCTCGACATCGTTCTGGCCAATGCCGGCATTGTCAGCACCGGACTGTTGGAAGAGGTGAACGATGACGTTTGGCAGCAGCTCATCGACACCAACCTCACGGGTGCGTTCAATACCCTGCGCGCTGCCATACCGGTGATGCGGCGCCAGCGCTTCGGCCGGATCGTCGTGACGTCCTCAATGGGGGGGCGAATGGGCATCCCAGAGCTCGCCGCCTACAACGCCACCAAGTGGGGCGTCATAGGGCTGGCGAAATCCGTCGCTCTGGAGGTCGCCAAAGACGGCATCACGGTCAACGTCATCTGTCCGACGACGACCCAGACTCCGATGGTTCAGCCCGAAGGCGGCGACGACATTCCCGACGATCTGGTGCGCCGCATGATGAAAGCCAACCCCATACCGCAGCCGTGGCTTCAGCCCGAGGACGTAAGCCGTGGAATCGTCTACCTGGTAACGGATCCCGGAGTGATCACAGGGAGCGTGCTAGAAATCGGCCTGGGCGGTAGCGCGCGTATTCATTGAGTTGCGCGGCATCGGCAATGCATCTGTCGTGGCATCCTCGCGCTCGCCCAGCAGCTCACGAACCGCCGGGCGCGGCCCGGTGGGCCGAAGCATCGTGCTGGCCGGCCGAGGCCGGACCTTGATCGGCCACCAGAACCAGCGCCCGAGCAGCGCGGCGATGGACGGCGTCATGAACGAGCGGACCACCAGGGTGTCGAACAGCAGACCCAGACCGACAGTGGTCCCCATTTGGCCGATGATCCGCAGGTCGCTGACCACCATGGAGCACATCGTGAACGCAAACACCAGACCGGCCGACGTCACCACCTTGCCGGTGCCGCCCATGGCGCGGATGATGCCCGTCTTGAGCCCGGCGCCGATCTCCTCTTTGAACCGAGATACCAGCAGCAAGTTGTAGTCAGACCCCACCGCCAAAAGGACGATGACCGACATCGCCAGCACCATCCAGTGCAGTTGGATCCCAAGGAAGTACTGCCAAACCAGCACGGAGAGCCCGAAGGACGCACCCAACGAAACCGCAACTGTGCCAACGATGACCAGGGCGGCAATAAGGCTTCGGGTGATGATCAGCATGATGATGAAAATCAGGCACAGCGAACCGATCCCGGCGATCCACAGATCGTATTTCGAACCGTCCTTCCAGTCCTTGAAGGTGGCGGCGGTACCGGCCAGGTAGATCTTGGCGTCCTCGAGAGGAGTGCCCTTCATCGACTCCTCGGCCGCCTGCCTGATCGAGTCAACCCGCGCAATGCCTTCCGGCGTCGCTGGGTCTCCCCGGTGCGAAATGATGAGGCGTACGGCCTTGCCGTCCGGCGAGAAGAAGTTGTTCAGCGCCCGTTTGAAGTCCGGGTTCTTGAAGACTTCCGGTGGCAGGTAGAACGAGTCGTCATTTTTGGCGCGGTCGAAGGCTTTGCCCATCGCCGTCGCGTTATCGCTCAGCTCGTCCATCTGCCCGAAGATCCCCGACATGGTGCTGTGCATGGTCAGCATCATCGTCCGCATGGACTCCATGCTGGCGATCATCGGCGGAAACTCCGCGATCATCTGCGGCATCAGCGAATCAAGTTTATCGAAGTCTTTGGTCAGAATTTGGAACTTGTCGTCGATCTCATCGACACCATCAACCGCCTCGAATACGGATCGCAGCGAAAAACATATCGGGATGTCGTAGCAGTGTTTTTCCCAGTAGAAATAGCTGCGGATAGGCCGCCAGGTGTCCTCGAAGTTTGCGATGTCGTCTCGCAATTCTTCGGTGACGGCCTGCATTTCCTTCGTCTCACCGACCATTTTGTGTGTGGTATCGGTGAGCTCTTTCATGAGGTCGTACATGCGCCTCATTCGATTCATGGTGTCCTCGAGCTCATCAGCCTGCTTGAGCATGTCGTCCATACGGGCTTTTTGGAATTTCATCGTCTGTACCTGCCCGGCATTTTGCATGCTGAGCTGAAACGGAATCGACGTATGCTCCATCGCCGTGCCCTCGGGACGTGTGATGGCCTGCACCCTGGATACTCCCGGAACCCGGAAGATGCCTTTGGCCAGTTTGTCGAGGACCAAGAAGTCTGCCGGATCACGCAAATCATGGTCCGCGTCGACCATCATGACTTCGGGCATCATTCGAGCCTGGGAAAAATGTCGCTCGGCGGCGTCATACCCTTTATTAGCGGCGATATCGTGGGGTATATATAGCCGATCGTTATAGCTGGCTTGATATCCGGGCAGCGTCAACAGGCCGACAAGTGCGATCGCGCATGCCCCGGCGAGAATGGGCAGCGGCCAGCGCACGATGGCGGTGCCCACCCGCCGCCAACCACGGACCTGCATCTTGCGTCTGGGGTCGAACAAACCGAAGCGTCCACCGACGACGATGACGGCCGGAACCAGCGTGAGCGCCACCGCCACCGCCACCAGCATGCCAACTGCACAAGGCACGCCCAAGGTTTGGAAATACGGCATCCGGCAGAAGCTCAGACAAAATATTGCGCCGGCGATCGTCAAACCGGAGGCCAAGACAACGTGCGCGACGCTGCGATAAGTCGTGTAGAAAGCGGTCTCACGATCCTCGCCAACCTGGCGGGCCTCTTGATAACGGCCGAAAAAGAAGATGCCGTAGTCTGTCCCCGCCGCAATTCCAAGGGATACCAGCAGATTAACGGCAAACGTGGAGAGCCCGATCAGCCCGTGATATCCGAGGAACGCGACAATCCCTCGGGCCGCGGTCAATTCGATGCCAACCATGATCAGCAGGAGAAACACCGTGATGATGGAGCGGTACACCAGCAGCAACATGGTGACGATCACCAAAAGAGTTACAACAGTCATCTTGAAGAGGGTTTTGTTGCCACTATGGTTCATGTCCTTCACGAGCGCCGCCGGGCCGGTCACATACGTGGTTACACCTTTTGGCGCGGGTGTGCGGTTCACGATACTGCGGACAGCATCCACCGATTCGTCTCCCAAGGTCGTACCTTGGTTACCGGCGAGATTTATTTGAACGTATACGCATTTACCGTCGGAGCTTTGCGCGGCCGGCGCCGTGAGCGGATCGCCCCAAAAATCCTGGACGTGTTGCACGTGCTTCGGATCGTCTTTCAGCTGACGAATCACGCTGTTGTAGTACCGGTGCGCGTCGTCGCCGAGTTTCTGCTGGCTTTCCAAGACGATCATCGCGAAACTGTCGGAATCAGATTCCTTGAATTTCTGGCCCATCACCTCCATCGCGTGCACCGACGGCGCATCTTTAGGGCTCAGCGACACCGAATGTTGCTTCGCGACCTGCTCCAGCGATGGAACGGCGGTACTAACCAAGAAAACGATCGCCAACCACGCCAGGATGATGGGAACCGCCAGCCGATGGATCGTCCGCGGCACGAATGGCGGTCTGGTGTGCTCGGTGCTCCTTTGCTCGCTAATCATGCACCCTTCAGCACGCAGTAGGTGAACGCGTTCACCTCATGCGTGATCTTTTCGGCTTTGACCACACCGTCCACCACAATCCGGCATCCGATGCTATTGCTATTGCCCTGCGCCACAATGTTTCCTATGACCGCCGCCGAAGTCGTCGTCAAGTTCAACGTCCAGGGCAAGTGCGCGCTGTCAACGCGGCGCGGGTCAGCGTCGACATCGAAATAGCTGATGTCCGCCACGGTGCCGGGAGGACCGAAAACCTCGTAGGTCAAGTGCTTGGGGTTGAAAGGCTTCGTGTCGCTATTCGCGCTGTCCGAATACGACGGCCGCTTGTCAGAGCCGAATATGCCGTGAATCCGCCACACCGTAAATCCCCCGAGGCCGACGACCATCACAATCACGAGCGGAATCCACGACCGCTGCAGAACCCTGAAAATCGAAATCCCCTTCACCGTTTGCCATCTTCCGGGTCGGCGATATCCCGCCTGCTCGACCGAGCGATGGCAGCGAGAAGGCACCATCGAACCTTGACGAGTAAACCATGCCATCGGACCGGATTGTTGGCTCCTTTCGGCGGCACTCCACCGCACGGTAGAAGCATACGAATTTAACGCATGCTACGTGCGTAAACGGACGCTACCGGGTTCGGCGCCCACCCGCAATGCGCTGACGTGCGCTATTCTCGCGCGGTGCCGCAGCTCACCTTCCAGCGCGCCCGCACCGAGGAAAAGAAGCGCCAACGTTCCGCAGCGTTGGTAGAGGCCGCCCGCTCGCTGGCACTGGAGTCCGGTGTCGCGTCGGTCACGTTGACCGATGTCGCCAGCCGGGCCGGCGTGCACTACTCCGCGGTGCGCCGCTACTTCACCTCCCACAAAGAGGTGCTGCTGCATCTGGCCGCCGAAGGGTGGGCGCGGTGGTCGAACACGGTGTGTGAGAAGTTGCGCGAGCCCGGTCCGATGTCGCCGTCGCGGGTCGCCGAGGTGTTAGCCGACGGTCTGGCCGCCGACCCGCTTTTCTGTGATCTACTCGCCAACCTGCATCTTCATCTCGAGCACGAGGTGGAAATTGACCGGGTTCTCGAGGTCAAGCAGATCAGCACCGCGGCGGTGACGTCGCTCGCCGATGCGATCGAGGAGGCCTTGCCGCGGCTGGGACGCGCGGGCGCGTACGACGTCATTCTCGCCGCCTACTCGCTGGCTGCGCCGCTGTGGCAGGCTGCTAACCCGCCGAAAAAGCTCGCCGAGGCCTATGCGGAGGCGAAGGCCACCGACTTGCCGCCCGACTGGAACATCGACTTCACGTCGGCGTTGACACGACTGATCACCGCGACCTGCGTCGGCCTGATGGCCGAACCCGGGGAGTCAAGCAGCGGCTGATCGCCGCCGGTTGCGACCTACCAGTTCCACACCGACATGTCGCCGGCCGGATAGTTGGCGCAGTTCTCGGTTTCCTTGGCGACAACACCCTTGTTGTTGAAGAAGAGCTTCATGTGGTTGGGCCAGGCCAAATTCAGCGGATCGATCTGAGGTGCGTAAAAGTTTGCCGAATAAGCCCGGCGATCCGCCGGCGACAGCGCGTAGAACCAGTGCACCTTGTCCTGAGTTGCCTGCTGAACATTCGGGTGATTGTCGTAATCAGCCATGTACCGCTGGTAGTACACCGGTTCGAAATCGCGTGCAGCAGCCATGATTTGCTCAGCGGTACAGGTCGTCGCGATCATTCTCCGAGGTATCGGGAAGTCCTCCGTGGAATCGTTGGACGAGCACCCGGCGCACGGTGCGAACGGATCGGCCATGGCAACCCGGGGTAAGGCGGTCGCAGCGGCACTGAGCGCGAGCACGGCAACGCCCACGCGGACGACTAGGCCCAGACGAGAAAGACGCATGCGGTCACTATAACGCTTTCGTAAAGGGTGTGCTTAGCCTCCCTAGACATCTGGATCGTCGCTAGCCGGCGGGCTCGATTTCCAGCCCGACGTGGACCTTGTCGATTCCGCCCCGCACGATCGAGTGCGCGTAGAACCACGGGGCGTGGTACCAGTACCGCTTAAGGACAGCGTTGTAGACCCGCCGGGTTTCGGACTTCGGCAGCACCCGGGCGACGCCCTCGACCTCGTCGCTCTTGGGCTTACCCAGCGATCCGCTCTTGGCGATCGTCACCCGGGGAGTGTTTTTAATCCGCTTGGTTTTCCACGAGCCGTCGTCGGTGATCACCAGCAGTTTGCCGCCGTCGGGCACACCCCAGATCGCCGTCGGCTTGGGCCGGCCGTCCTTGGTGAAGGTGGTCAGCAGCAGGTATTTGGACTTGATGACGTCCTGAAACGTGAGAGCCATGCTCTTCTTTATATCCGTCGCGGACCGGGTTGTTCGGTCATGTCAGTCGATGGCAAGCTCGCGACGTTCGATCAGGTCGCTCAGACCCTTCACGCCGAGTCGCTCGCGGAACGCCTGCGCCGTGTAGCCGACGGCGGTCGCGTCGGTTCGCGCCCGCACGGTCGCCGACCGCGGCAGGTTGAACAGCACGCCGATCTCGCCGAAGTAGTCGCCGACCCCGGCAACCTTCGCCAATTCCTCACCGCCGTCAGCTAATTCGCGCACAATGTCGAACTCACCGTCGGAGACAACGTAGATCAGTTCCCCCATCGTGGACTGCTCGAAGAGCACCTCGCCCGCCTTCAGATGGAAGGTTTCGGGTGGCCGATTCGCCGACGCCAGCGTCGGTACCATCTCGATGACGTGATCAGCCATCGGCAGTATCCGGCTGTCGTGGGTCGCGACCACCACCACGCGCTCGCCCGAGGCGAGCGAGCGAATCAGCCGCAGCACCTCCTCCACCTGGATGAAGTCGAGGTGCGCGGTCGGCTCATCGGCGAGGATCAACGGCGGCTCCAGCGCGATCGCCCGGGCGACCGCGACGCGCTGCTGCTGCCCGCCGCTGAGGTCACCCGGCCGATGTTTCATCCGTTCCGCGAGATTGACACGCGCCAGAAGTTCTTCGGCACGCTGGCGCGACGCCGCGCGTGACATGCCGGCCGCGCGCAGCGGAACCATCACGTTCTCAAGGGCGGTGAGGCTCGGCACCAAGTTGAAGGCCTGGAAGACGATGCCGACGTTGTCGCGTCGGTACTTGGCCAGCGCACGGCCGTCAAGCGTGGTGACATCGACACCACCGAACTTGATCGCACCGCTCTTCGGCCGCAGAATCCCGCCGAGGCAAGACAGCAACGTCGTCTTCCCGCAGCCGCTGGGCCCGAGCAGGATCACCAGCGACCCGGCCGGCACGTCGAGGCTCAAGCCATTGATCGGCCGAACGGCGTAGCCACCGCTGGAGTACTCAACGACGAGGTCTTGGATGCTGAGACCGCCCACCGCTCAAGGACCTCCGAACGCAAGCGCGGGGTCGACCGCCACCGCGCGCCGCAGCCCGGCGACGCTGGCCAGCAGACCGATCGCGACGGCGATCGCCGGCAGCGCCAGGTAGGCATGCATCGGCACCACGACCGTCATCGGGAACAGCGGCGCCAATAGTTGCGTAAGGATGACACCCACCGCCGCGGCGAGCAGCGCGACGACGACAGCCTGCAGCGCCAGCCCCGCCAGCACCGACCGCGTCGGCACCCCGATCGCCTTGAACACCGCGAAGTCGCGCATGCGCTCGAGCGCCGAAAGGTAGACCACTGACCCGACGATCAACACCGCCACGATCCACAGCAAGACGGCCACCATCGTGATCGCACTGCCCGCGACCTTCATCGGGCGCAACAGGTCATTGACACCGGCGGCACGATCAAGGGTTTGGTAACCGTCGGGGAGCTGCTGAGGTGTGCCGACGATCCCAATCGAGGTGACCATCGGCTGCCCGTTGTACGCCAGCTGCTGCAGGCCTTCGGTGGTCAAAAAGATGTTGGGCGTCTTCGCCAGTGCGGTGGAATTGGGCACAATGCCGACGATGCGCAATGCGTGCGCACCGACCTGCAAATCGTCGCCGAGATGACGGCCCAGCGTGCTCGATACCGCGACCTCGTCCGGCGTCGATGGTGCTTCTCCTTGCGAGACAACCGGCATGCCGGGTCCGTGCTCCGGCGCCCCGAAGGCCGTGGTGTTTCGCGTCGCCGAGCCCTCCCGGATCGCCAGCGCCGCAGTGGCCAGCGGGGCGGCAGCGGCGACGCCAGGCTCACCGGCCACCCGCGCCAAGTCAATTTGGGCGAATGGTGTCGAACCCAGAAACGGCCCGGCCGCACCGGATTTGACCACGAACCTGTCGACGCCCATGGAGTCGACGGCCCGCTGCGCCTCCACCCGAAAGCCATTCGCAAGGCCGGTCAGAACGAGCGTCATCGCGAAGATCAATCCCGTGCTGACGATCGCGATGACGAGGCGCCGCCTTCGCCATTGCATGTCACGCAGGGCCGCAGACAGCATGCCCGGAAGATTACCGATGACCAGGCATTTTTGGGCCGGGTTTGACCAGGTTTCCGATCGTTGTCATGGCATCGCTTCGGCCCAGGCGATGTGTCCCTCGAAGCCAAGCGATGCCGCCATGCCGCGGTAGCGATTCACGAAGTCCAGATAGTTCACGCCTTCGCCGCGCGCCCGCGCCAGCAGCGCACGCAACCGGAGCAGCCAGACGTCGCGCAACGCCGACTCCTCGGTCGGTGCCGCCGCGAACCGTGCGATCGTGGCCTCGGCCTCGGCGAGGTCACTCTCGGTGCCGGCTTCGAGCAGCGTTTCCACCAGCACACCCGTCGCGGGAATGCCCGCCCCCTGCAACGGTTCCTCGCCGAACAATCGATCGACCCCGGCGCGGATCAACGGGATAGCGCCGTCGCGATCGCCCTGCCGAGCCCGCTCGCGCGCCGAGTAGACATCGGCGAACATCACGGTCACCTGCTGATGCGCACCAGGAGTATCGGACGCGGCCACCGCTGATCCGCATCCGTGACAGAACCGCACGTTGTCCAGGAGTTCAGCCCCACACGTGCGGCAAGCCGTCATGGCCGTCATCCGACCCTCCGCCGCTCGCCCCCGAATTTCCTGATTTCCCAGGATAAGGCGCTCGACGGCTGACAATGGGCGTGTTCGCGGAGTTAGGGTGTAGTCAAAGCGTAAAGATGAGTGCAGATGAACGGTTCAGATGAACGCTGACGACGAGTCCGTCACAACACTGGAAGACCTCAGGGGCGATCTGGCGCTTCGGCACAAGTGGACGCCCACCAGCGGGGCTTCGGTCGATCCGGCGATCGTCGAGGCTGACATGGCGGCCCTCGACCGCGACGGCTACGTCATTTGGGAGAACCTGCTCAGCGCCGAGGACTGCCGGCAGATCCGTGACGTGGTGTGTCCGTGGTTGGGGAACACCGGCCGCAATTCGTTTGAGGGGCGGAGTACTCAGCGCATCTACAGCGTGCTGAGCAGGACGCGGGTGTGCGACCGGCTTGCCGATCATCCACGGGTCCTAGCGGTGCTGGACCGGTTGCTGATGCCCAACTATCTGCTTTCGGCGTTGCAGGCCATCAACATTCAGCCCGGAGAGGCCGCGCAGCTCGCTCACCATGACGACGGGTTCTACCCAGTTCCACGTCCGCGGGCTCCGTTGGCGGCCGCGACGATCTGGGCGATCGACGACTTCACCGCCGACAACGGCTCGACCGTCCTGTTCCCCGGCAGCCACCGCTGGGGCAAGCGGCGACCGGGCCCGGACGATCAATCGTTACCGGTCGTGATGCCCGCAGGCTCGTGCGTGTTCTTCGTCGGCACCCTTTGGCACGGCGGAGGCGCCAACACGACGAGCCGCGATCGTCTTGCCGTCACCGCTCAATACTGTCAACCGTGGCTGCGGCCGATGGAGGCCTTCACGCTGTCGATCTCGCGCGATATTGCCCGGGAGGTCTCCGACGACATTCGCCGCATGCTCGGCTACAGCATCCACCCGCCGTTCGTCGGAGCGGTCGACGGCCTGCACCCGTTGCGTCTGCTGGATCAGCCTTAGCGTCGGGCCGAAGCGCTAACGCCTCCCCGACACCGCCCGCTTTCGCTGCTTGCCGTAGGTGGCGCCGAACTGCGGCACCCCGAGAGGGCCGGCGTGCCTGGCGGCGGTGATCGCGCTGCGCAGCGGACGAGCCAGACCCGCGAACGACGCCATGTCGAACACCATCGGTGTCAGGAGCCGATTGTGGACGTAACCGAAAGCGCTGGCGGTCTCAGGATCTGCCCAACCGAGAGTTCCGCCCAGGCCGACATGACCGAACCCCTTGAGCAGACCGGGAACCGGCGACTCGTGATAGCCGAGGTGAAACGGCATCGGCACCATCATGTTCAAATCAGGGCGCACCCGTGGCTTGCCGATCAAGCCGTCGACCAACTCCGGCGAGAGGAACTGTGTCCCGTCGATGCTGCCGCCGTTGGCCAGTGCGGCGTACATCTTCGCCAAGCCGCGGCCGGTGACGACTCCGTTGGCCGCCGGAACTTCGCCGTCCAGGAACGGGATATCGCCCTGCACAAGCGATTTGATGCCAGGGAAATACATTGCGCCCAAGGCTCCGGAGAACGGCAGACCGGCCACCCTTGGCGCGACGAAGTTGAACACCGGGTTGGGCCGGGTGCTCTGCGGGGCCAGGATCTGCGCGACCTTGGTCGGCGCGTCGGCCGGCGGCCGGCCCAGATGAAGACCATCCGTGTTGAGCGGTTGCGCCAGCTCAGTGCGAACCAGCTCGCGCATACCCGCACCGGTGACCGCTCGGGCCAGCCCCGAAAGCAGCCAACCGTACGTCAGCGCGTGATACGCCGGGGCGCCGCGCAGGTGGTCGACGGGTGCCGCGGCCAGCCGCTCCTCCATCAGGCGGTGATCCATCAACTCCGTCTTGCTGACACCCTTCAGATGCGACAGCCCGGATCGATGCCGCAAGACGTCGCGGACGGTGATGTCGGATTTGCCGTTCGCGCCGAACTCCGGCCAATACTCGGCAACGGGCGAGTCGTAGGACAGCAGGTCCCGGTCGACCAGCCGGTGAATCACGGTCGACGCGACACCCTTCGTCGCGGAGAACACCATCGCGGCGGTGTCGGCCGTCCATGGCACTTCGCCGGCCCGGTCTGACCACCCCATCCAGACGTCGACGACCGGCTTGCCTTCGATGTAAACCGACAGGGTCCCGCCACCAAACCGGCGACCCGGAAACAGCCCGGCGAATATCCGGATCACATTGGCAAAACGCGGATCGGCGGCCCCGTGGACGCCACGTGGCAGACCGTTGTCGGCTTCAAGCAGAACTACATCGCCACGCTGCGATGCGATCATGACGTGATGCTATTACCTGTACCGGGCCCCGCGGATCAAAAAGATGGCAGCATTCAAAGATGACTAGACGCAGCATCGGCCGCAGCATTGCTAGTGCGCCGCTGATGGTTTTGACCCTGTTCAGTGCTCCGACCGCCATGTCTGTTGCGGGAGCCGACGGATGTCCCGACGCTGAGGTGGTGTTCGCACGCGGCACCGGCGAGCCTGTCGGCCCAGGTGGACCCGGCCAGGCCTTCACCGACTCGCTCACCGGGCAGCTTCCCGGAAAGTCGGTGAATCTCTACCCGGTGGACTACCCGGCGACCAACGATTACGTCAACAGCGCGCATGCCGGTGCCGGCGATGCGGTCGCGCACGTCCAGGGCACGGCCGCGAACTGCCCTAACACCAAAATCGTGCTCGGGGGATATTCGCAGGGCGCGGGCGTCATGGACATGACCAGCCACCAACTGTCCGCGCAGGTCGCCAATCACGTTGCCGCCGTTGCCTTGTTCGGGAATCCGCAGAGCAGCTACGCAAAGCAGTTGTCGGACAACCAAATTCCGGCGATCAACCCGAGCTACAGCCCGAAGACCATCGACATCTGCCTTCCCGATGACAATATCTGCGCTGAGGGCGGCAGTATCATCGCGCACCTGGGCTATGTTCCCGATGCGACCAACCAGGCCGCAACATTCGTGGCGCACAAGCTCTAGCGCTACTTCTTCCGGTCGGTATCTTTGCTCGGCTGAACGCGTTTGGGCTCCCCCGGCATCTTCGGGGTGCCTATCGCTTGAGCGTTGTTCTGACCGGCGGATATACAGGTCGGCCATAAGTGCTGTGCCGGAGGTTATCGGGCGAGAACTCGCCTGCCTTACCAACGCCACCATACCCACGGCGCCCGCTGGTGATTCTGTTCGTTTGCGTACAAATGGCCGCGCATCGACTGGAGCGTTGAACGCGACCGCCTGTGACAGGTCCAAATAAAAATGCCGATCAGTCGAAAGATAAAGCTTTGCAATCTCGAAAGGTCATCAGTTTTCCACAATCCTGCGTGATGGTTTCGCGTTCCCTCGCGGATTGAGGCAGCGGGCACGTTTCAAACGGGCAGCCATCATTACGTCCTCTTTCTAGGTGGTCATCTGCCCCGCAAACAGTCCTTGTCCGCCGTCGGACTTCTTTCCCGGTGTTCTGTTTCATCGACTTTGCGCTCGGGATCCAAACATTTGGCGTCGCAATCGACCGATAGAGGCGCAAGCTGCATTTATGCAGCGACGGGCGCGCGAGAGAACTTCGATTCTGTCTCACGGGTCGAATCCGCCCACCGAGGCTACCGACGCAACGGCGATCAATTAGGAGGTTGTGCAGCAATGGATTTCGCATTTTTACCACCGGAAGTCAACTCCGGGCGGATGTATGACGGCCCTGGGTCAGGGCCGATGCTGGCCGCCGCGGCGGGCTGGGACGGGCTTGCCACCGAGTTGCACTCGGCGGCAACCTCATACGGATCGGTGATTTCGGAGCTGAGCGCGGGGCCCTGGCTTGGCGCCGCATCAGCGGCAATGACGACCGCAGCGGGACGCTACGTGGCGTGGATTAGATCCACCGCTAGCCAGGCCGAACAGACAGCCATCCAAGCCAAAGCGGCGGCGGCCGCCTATGAGGTGACGTTCGCGGCGATGGTGCCCCCGCCGGTGATCGCAGCGAACCGCGCCCTGTTGCAGGCGCTGGTGGCGACCAACCTATTCGGGCAAAACACCCCGGCGATCGCCGCCACCGAGACCCTCTACGCCGAGATGTGGGCACAAGATGCCACAGCGATGTACGGCTACGCGGGCGCGTCGGCGTCCGCGACAACGCTGACTCCGTTCACTCCGGCACCGCAGACCACAAACGGGACCTCGCCCGCGGCGAGCACGCAGGCGGCGGCGTCCCAACTCGCCTCCGCGGCAGTGCAGGGGCTCACATCGACGGCGGCGACCAACGCGACGTCCGCGGCGACGCTGTCGGACTTCGAGGGAAACGTGCTGTTCTTGCCGAATGTGGCCCAGGCTGCGCTGACGCCATTGAACACCACCGGTTTATTTACCGACTTATCGTTCGACGACGATGAACTCCACTTTGAGGGGTTGGAAATCACCGACCAAGATATCTTGAGAACGTTCACGTTCAACGGTTGGCACTTGCCACCCGATGTCGCCCTCGAGAGCGTGATGACGCGGCCGGTGATGGCGTTGGGCCCGGCGGAAGCCCCGTCGGTGACGGCGGGTCTGGGGCAGGCGCCAACGGTCGGAAGGTTGTCGGTACCGCCGGCATGGACCGTGGCGGCCCCGGAGATCAGGCTCGCCGCGCTGACCTTGCCGGCGGCCAACATCGCCGCCGCCCCAGAAGTCATGGCAGCCAGCCCCGGAAGCCTCTTCAGTGAGATGACCTTGGCGAACATGGCCAGCCGCGCCATCAGCGGCACCACAACCCGAGGATGTCAGGAGCGCACCGGGTCCATTTCCCGCTCCCGCCCCGTGTCGACGCCCACGTCGCCGAGCGGCCACGGGACGACGATGGCCGCCGACATTCGCGAATTCGCTGAAGCACTAGTCACACTCGGCGACCTACGCGATTCAGGGCTCCTGACGGACGAGGAATTCAACGCCCAGAAGGAACGCCTTCTCGCGCGCTGAATCGCGACATTTCGTGGGTCATAACAGCACGAAAAACACTGCGGCTCCGCGCACTAAGTCGTTGCGCTGGGCGGGATTATGTTTCTTTCTCATCGACGAGATCCACGATCGCACCCCACGGAGACCTGACAAACAATTCACCAATGTGGTCCTGGGCAGCGTCGGGGTCTGCTTCGATGGGCTCGTCGAGCGTGACGCGGTAAATAGAGAAATCAGGATGTCTTGCGGCGATCCCGCGCGCTACATCAAGCCGGGTTGTCGCGTACGTGTATTCCTTGCCATCGAGCGGGTCCAGCGTACGGGTAGCTGCGTCTCCGGGATTAAGGCCCTGCACATCAGCCCGGTAGTAGGCCGTGTCATTACTCATCTGGTCAGCCCCTCCGCCCGTCTACTTGCACCCAGCCCGGCGACACAGTCTGTCAGTCTAGGGCGATCCAGTTCCCAATGGTGGCGATGGGAGTCTCCCTCTAGGACGGATTTGGCTTAGGTGTGGTCTTCGACCTTGGCGTTGGCTGCGTGCGTCTTGATCGCCTAAGGCCCCTTCTCGACGCTCCAGTTTCCCAACTCGTCGTTGGTACAAAGGTAATTACTAGACGTCTCGCTGTGAGTTCACCCTTGTGAGTTGCCACAGGCCAAACGAGATGCGCAATATCTGACGTGCCCTTGAGTCGTGCTGCGTCATCCAACAAGGAGGTTTGGCGCATGCTTCTCCGCGCAACTCTCATCGCGGCGGCCATTGCGCTGCTCTCGTTCGCGGCGCTGGCCCATGCCGACACCGGGAACGAGAGCCGATACGTCAGCGACGTCCAAGCCCTCGGTGTCGTGGAAAATCCCCATGGAACACTCGCCGACGGCTATAGGGTCTGCGATCTCCTAAATGGCGGAGCAAGCCCCACCGCCGTGGCTGGCATGATCTACGCGAACTCGCAACAGTCCGAGGGTTCGAGAGGTGTCACCTTGGACATCGCAAAGCCGATGGTAGATGCAGCAATCGGGGATCTCTGCTGACGTTGCCAATGTCGGCGTTCGGCCCGTATGTCGGGTGATCTGTGTATTCCACGACGATCCCTCGCTAGTGCGCGCACTACGTCACTTAGACTTGTTTCTCCTGTTTAGATCGGTATCACGCGATGGCTGCACCCGTTTGGGTTCCCCCGGCATCTTCGGGTAGTTGGGCGGATACGGCAGATCGCCGAGTCCGCGTTCTTCGTCGGCCGCGACCATCTCCAGCAGCGGCGTGATCGACTGATCGACCGAATCCATATCGGCCCAGGGGTCCTCACGGCGGGATACCAGGTCGGGCACGGTCGCCATGGTGTAGTCGTCCGGGTCCGCGCTGGCCAGCTCGTCCCACGTCAGCGGCGTCGACACCGTCGCGATCTCGGTGCGCCGCACCGAGTACGCCGAGGCGAACGTGCGGTCGCGAGCGTTCTGGTTGAAGTCGATGAAGATGCGCTCACCCCGCTCTTCCTTCCACCACGAGGTCGTCACCGCATCCGGCGCACGGCGTTCCACCTCGCGCGCCAGCGCGATGCCGGCCCGGCGCACCGCGATGAAATCCCAGTCCGTTTTGATCCGCAGGAACACGTGGATACCGCGACCCCCTGATGTCTTCGGGTAGCCGACCAGTCCGAGTTCGTCGAGCAGCGGGCGAAGTACATCGACCGCGACGGACCTCGCCTCGGCGAAGGCGGTGCCGGGCTGCGGATCCAGATCGATGCGCAACTCGTCGGGGTGCTCGGTGTCCGGGCAGCGCACCTGCCACGGATGCAGGGTGACGGTGCCCATCTGCGCCGCCCACACGATGGAGGCGGGATGGGTCACCTTCAGGGCGTCGGCCGTTCGCCCCGACGGAAACGTGATCCGGCACGTCTCCAAGTAGTCGGGGTGGTGCTGCGGAATCCGCTTCTGGTAAATCTCCTCGCCGTCAATGCCCTCGGGAAAGCGCTGCAAATGGGTTGGGCGGTCCCGCAGCGCGGCGAGCATCGGCCCACGTGCCACCGCCAGGTAGTACTCGACCAGTGTGCGTTTCGTTCCGTTGGCTCCCAGCTTGGGGAAATACACCTTGTCCGGATTGGTGAGCCGGACCGCGATCCCGTCGACATCAAGTTCCTCCGCTGGAGCTGCCATATGCCGATTCCAGCACAATGTGCTGATGGACTTGCCTGTGATGCCGCCGGTCTCGCCGATGCTGGCCAAATCGGTTCGATCGATCCCGTCTGATTCGTCCTACGAGCCGAAGTGGGACGGCTTCCGGTCCATCTGCTTCCGCGACGCCGATCAGGTCGAGCTGGGCAGCCGCAACGAGCGGCCGATGACCCGCTATTTTCCGGAACTGGTCGCGGCGGCCAAGGCCGAGTTGCCCGGGCGGTGCGTGATCGACGGCGAGATCATCATCGCCACCGACCATGGCCTGGACTTCGAGGCGCTGCAACAGCGCATCCACCCGGCCGATTCGCGGGTGCGGATGCTCGCCGAGAAGACGCCGGCTTCCTTCATCGCGTTCGACTTGCTCGCCCTCGGCGATGACGACTACACCGGGCGGCCATTCTCCGAGCGCCGCGCCGCCCTGGTCGACGCTGTGTCTTCGGCGGCCGAGCCCGGCCGCTTGATTCACGTCACGCCTGCGACCACCGATATGACGACCGCGCAGCGCTGGTTCGACGAGTTCGAGGGGGCCGGCCTTGACGGCGTCGTCGCCAAGCCGCTGGGAATCACCTACCAGCCGGACAAGCGCGTCATGTTCAAGATCAAGCACGAGCGCACCGCAGACTGCGTGGTCGCCGGGTATCGAGTGCACAAGTCGGGCGGCGAGGCGATCGGTTCGCTGTTACTCGGGCTCTATAAGGACGACGGGGCGCTGGCATCGGTCGGCGTCATCGGCGCGTTTCCGATGGCCGAGCGGCGGCGACTCTTCACCGAGCTGCAGCCGCTGGTTGTCGATTTCGATGGCCACCCGTGGAATTGGGCTGCCCACCAAGCCGGTGAACGCACACCGCGTAAGAACGAATTCTCCCGCTGGAACGCCGGCAAGGACCTTTCGTTCGTGCCGCTGCAACCCGAACGGGTGGTCGAAGTCCGTTACGACCACATGGAAGGTGAAAGATTCCGCCACACAGCCCAATTCAACCGTTGGCGCCCTGACCGCGATCCGCGGTCATGTACCTATTCTCAACTGGAAACACCGGTCACCTTTCGTCTCGGCGACATCGTCCCTGGGCTCGAGGGATCAGACCGTCACGGCCAGTGAGGACAGTCCTCGTAGCGTGACATTCGGCTTGTAGGCCGGTTCGCCGTCCAGCCGCGCCTCGGGGAAGCGTGCCGTCACCGCCGACAGCGCCACAGCGGCCTCCAGCCGGGCCAGCGGAGCACCCAGGCAGTAGTGCAATCCTTTTCCGAATGCCAAGTGCCGGAGAGCTTTTCGGTCGGGATCGAAGGTCTCCGGCCGCTCGAACTCTTCCGGGTCATGCCCAGCCGCGGCCAGCAGCAGCATTATGGAGTCACCCTTGGCTACCCGGGTATCCCCAATCGTGATGTCGTCAGCGGCAATTCGGGCTACCAGTTGGACGGGCGGATCGTAGCGCAGCGTCTCCTCGATGACCGCCGGCGCGCGCGTTGCGTCGGCGCCGAGCGCAGCCCACTGCGCCGGGTGGCGCAACATCGCCAAGATGGCGTTGGCGATCAAGTTCACCGTCGTCTCGTGCCCGGCGATCAGCAGCAGGCTGCAGGTCGAGACGATCTCGTCTTCAGCCAGCTGATCGCCGGACTCCTCCACCGCGATCAACCGCGACAGCAGATCGTCGCCGGGTCGCGAGCGGCGCTGGTCGATCAGGTCGTGCAAGTATTCCCGCAGCCACTGACCGGCGCGTATGCGCTCCTCCATCCCCTCCGCCGGCGCGCCGGTGATCGCGAAGAACGGGTCCAGCGCCTGCGCCACCATCGCCGAGACGCGGCCGAATTCCGGCTCGTCCTTCAGCGGAACTCCCAGCAGCCGACAGATGACGGCCACCGGCAGCGGGTAGGCCAGATCGTTGATGACGTCGAACCGGCCCCGTTCGGCGATACGGTCGAGCAGTCCGTCGACCAGCCCGGTGATCTCCGGCTGAAGCTCGTTGACGACTTTGGGCACGAACGCCTTGCTGACCAGTTTGCGCAGCCGGGTGTGATCGGGCGGGTCGAGAAACAGGAACATCGGCGGTCCCTGCGGGCGTACGGTCCCGCCGTCAGCGAACATGCGTTTCGCGACCGTCGACTTGAACCGGTCGACGGAAGAGGACGGATGCCGCAGCACCTCGTCGCAGTCGCGAAATCCGGAAAAAACGGTCAGGTTGGCGTCCGGCAGCAGCATCGGCCCGTTGTCGCGGAACTGCCGGTACACGGAATACGGGTCGGCACGGTTAGCCGGGTCCAGTAGTTGCAGCAGAAGGGCCTGCGACTCGGCGACACTCGACACACTCGTCATGCACACATTGTGCAGGAGTTCCGCGAGTGGCCACTTTTCGCGACGTCATCCTTCTGGCGCAAAGCCGACCGAGGTCGTTAGAGTCCCCTCGTGACCGGTCGATCACTTGTCGTCGCAGTGGCTGTAGTGCTGATCGGCGGTGTCGGCTGCTCAACACAACCAGCGCACCGGCCCGCACCCGGCACGTTGCCGGCCGGCACTGCCGAACTCAGCGTCAACGGCAGTACCGCGCAGGTCACTGACGCGGTGCAGTGTGAGTCCATCGAATGGATGCGGACAATCCGGACCGGCAACCAATCCTCGGGTGTGACGGTGATGCTCTCTAACGCGAACAAACTGCTCGCCGAGTTCGTCCGGTTCCACGATTTCGACGGCTTCACCGGCAGCTACGACCGCCATTTGCAGGGCGAAGCCGCGGTCGCCATGACCGGTTCCACGTATCGCATCGCCGGTACCGCGGTCGGTTTCGCCGACGCCAAGCCGACCAAACGAACGACGGGGCCCTTCGAGCTGCGAGTGTCCTGCTGACGTAGGTCAGCTACGCAGGAATTCGACGATGTAGCCGGCGAGTTCTTCCCCGCCGTCCTCCTGGAGGAAATGCCCGGCATCGTGCACCACGGGGTGTTCGATCCCCTGTGCGCCGGCCATTTCGCGCTGAAGGATCGGCGCCATTCCGCCGGTGATCGGGTCGCCGTCACTGAAAGCGACCAGCATCGGCGTCGTACTCGCGCACAGCTTTGCCCATGCCGAGCGGTTGGCCGGCGCCGCCGGGTCATCCGGTGACGTCGGCACCAACCCGGGCATGGCACGCGGTGCGGCGCAATAACTGTCATCGGGAAATGGCGCGTCGTAGGCCGCGCGCACCTCGTCGCTCATCGGCCGCCGACAACCTCCCTGGACGAACCGACCGACATCGATCGACGGTGCCCTTTGGATCGCCGCGCGGAACTGCCACCAGATCTCCGGCATCGGGATATCTCCGGTCGGCAACCCGGTGTTGGCGACGACCAGCCCGCTGAAGCGTTCGGGATGCTCAGCGGCCAAACGCAATCCGATCAGCCCGCCCCAGTCCTGGCCGACCAGGGTGACCCGGTTCAGGTCCAAGGTGTCGAACGCCAAGGCCCGCACCCACTCGACATGGCGCGCGTAGCTGTGATCCTCGATGCGCGTCGGCTTGTCGGAACGACCGAAGCCGACCAAGTCCGGGCAGATGACACGATGCCCGGCCGCGGTCAGCACCGGAATCATCTTGCGGTAGAGGTATGACCACGACGGCTCGCCGTGCAGCATGAGCACCGGGTCGGCGTTGGCCGGGCCGGCTTGCACCCACGCCATCCGCAGCGTCCCGCCGTCGTCGTCTGAGACATCGGAATAGTTTGGGGTGTAGGGGAATTCGGGTAAGTCAGTGAACCGGCCGTCTGGCGTTCGCAGCGTCTGCATGAGTGTGAACATACGCCAGGTTCTTTAACCCTCCCGCAAGCCGGCGAGCGCGGGGTCTGCCATCAATCGATCCAGGAAAGGACGGTGGCCTGTGAGCAGCTTGGTCCTGGCCTGCGCCACCGGGAACCAATCGACTCGATCAATCTCGGGGAAGGCCTGGATCCGCCCGGATCCCCTGGGCCACTCGAGTTCGAAGGTATTGCTGTGGGCATCGTCGAGGTCGAGATCGCTTCGCACGGCGAACGCGGTGATGACCTTGCCGCTGGGCTGCTTCAGCGGTGGGAACTCGATCCGCGGGCCGGCCGGCGGCGGCAGCCCGATCTCCTCTTCGAATTCGCGCTGCGCGGCTGCCCACGGGTCTTCGCCTTGCGCGTACTCCCCCTTGGGGATCGACCAGGCGCCGTCGTCCTTGCGAGCCCAAAACGGCCCGCCCGGATGTCCGATGAGGACTTCGACGACGTCGTCGCGCACCCGATACAACAGCAGCCCCGCGCTCAGCTTGGGCATCGACAGTCAGACTCCCGCCGCGCGCTCCAAATCTTTCAACGAGCTTTCCAGGTGACCTAGCAGCCGCTGCAGGTGCGGCACACTTCGCCGGCATCCGACCAAGCCGAAATCGATGTTGTCGGCGTTGTTGACCAGCGTGATGTTCAACGCCTGCCCGTCCAGCGCAATCGATAGCGGGTAGTTGCCTTCGAGGCGGGCGCCTCCCCAGTACATCGGCTCGGTTGGCCCTGGCACGTTGGAGATGACGATGTTGAACGGCGGCGGCGCCGACGAGACGAAGCCCGGTAGCGCGGCCAGGCCCAGCGGCGCCATCATGAACGCCGACAACGCAAAGGCTTGCAGCCGAGGCAGTTCGGAGAACACCTCCTTGTTGCCCCGCATCGACGCGCTGATTGCCTCCAATCGCTTGGCCGGATCCTCGACGTCGGTGGCCAGATTGCACAAGATGGTGCCGACCATGTTGCCGCCGCTGTCGGCTTCTTCCGCTGTCCGCAGGCTCACCGGGACCATCGCGACCAGCGGAGCGTCCGGCAGCGCCTGCTCATCGAGCAGGTAGTAGCGCAGCGCACCGGAGCACATCGCCAGGACGACATCGTTGACGGTCACCCCGGCGGCCCGCTTGATGGCTTTGATGCGGTCCAGCGAATAGGACTGCGCAGCGGCACGGCGCGCGCCGCCGATCGGGACGTTGAGCATGGTGCGCGGCGCGGCGAACGGGAGCGTCAGTTGCTGCTCCACCAGCGCAGCGCGGGCCAGCGACAATGTCGAAGGTCCAAACGCCGCAACGGATCCCACCGTCTGTCTCAAAGCCTGCCACCACGACCGGTCGGACGAATGGCTTTGCTTTTCGCGGCGCGGCAGATTCCAAATCGCTTGCAGCTCAGGATCATCAGGATCAGTCGACAAGCTCCGCTGCATAAGACGCAACGCCGAAACGCCGTCGATCAACGAGTGGTGGAACTTGCTGTAGAAGGCGAACCGGCCGTCGCTCAACCCCTCGACGAAGTGCGCCTCCCACAGCGGGCGGTGCCGGTCGAGCAGGCCACTGTGCCACCGCGAGGTCAGCTCGAGCAGCTCGCGGATTCGCCCCGGTGACGGCAGGGCCGAGCGCCGCACGTGATAGTCGATGTCGACGTCATCCGAGTCGTCGTAAGCCCAAGCGACATTGGCGAGTCCGCCGACAACCCAGGCAGGTCGCTTGCGGAAGGTGGGCTGGAAATCGCGGTTGGCGACCAGAGCGTCGTAGGCCTCGCGGGCGAATTCCGGTCCGGCGCCCTCCGGCGGCCGGAATAGCTGCAAGCCGCCGACGTGCATGGGGTGCTCGCGTGTTTCGGTCAGCAGGAAAATCGAGTCGGTGGGCGACATCAGCTCCATCGCCTCATTAAAGCCCTGGCGTGAAGCGGATTTAGCCGAATGCGCGCACCGATATGGCGGTTTAGCCCGAAGCGATCACAGGTGAAATCCCCCGAGACCCGGAAGGTGCGGAAGACCCGGGCCGCCACCGTGGGGGATGCCGGGGAGACCCGGACCCGGGCCGTGCGGGATGCCCGGGAGGCCTGGACCAAAACCCGGCGGCCCGTGCGGGGGACCCGGCGCCAGCGGCCCGGGCCCGAACACTGGCGGCGGCCCCAGCGGGCCTGGCCCGGGTATCGGAGCGATCGGCACCGGTATGACCGGCGGAATTGCCGGTGCCACCGGGGCAGGCGCCGGCGCCGCCGGGGCGACGGGGGCGACCGCCGGAACGGCCGGGGGCTGCGCCGGTGGCGGCGCCGGCCTGGCCGGAACCACGACAGCTGTCCCGAGGCTAGGCCGGTTGCTGACCGACGGACGGATATCGAGCGCCAGCGAGATGGTCAGCGCCGCGACGCCGAAAACGAAGACCATCAGCACCCCGAGAGCCACCAGGAACGGCCGGCGGCCCGGATCGGTTTCCTCGGCCCAGAAGTCGGCGTCCCTGGAAGCCGTATATAAATCGGCTGCCGGCTCGGCGCTGTAAGCGCGTTGTTGGCTGCCCGTCCCTTCAACGACATCGTCAACCGCCACGACCGGGTCCGCCGCCCCGGTGCCGGGATCTTGGGCATAGGCCACGGCCGAGGTCGACCAATCGGACAGTGGTGCATGCGCGGACGCCAGCGCCGCACCACGAGCCAGCGCCGATCCGGGCTCGGTAGGCGCGCTGACGGTCAGCGGAGTCGCGGCCTCGAGTTCCGCCTTGATCAACCCGACGTCAACACCGTCGGATCCCACCACGAAAAGGCCCTGCGGACTTGGTGTCAGCCCGCCCACGCCGGCGGCCATCGCCCTCAGCTCAGCCACGGCGTCCGCGTCGTCAACCGGTAGGGACGCTTTGCGGACATCGGTGATGGAACCGCTCGCGGAGTCGACGACAGCCAGCGTCGCGCACTCCGGCTCGATGAAAAGCAATCCGGTGTGGACGTAGCCGATGGTGGTACCGAACGACTGTGCCAGCGCGGCCGCCGCCAGAAAGGCCGAGACCAGCATGATGTTTTCCACCCGGTGGGCAGCCAGCGCATCACGCAACGCTTCGGCCTCGACGGGATCCGCACAGGTCACGCCGGTCGATGCCAGCCGATAGCCGCCCTGAGTGGCGCCTTCCCGGGTGCCCAGGATCGCTGCCATCGCCTGATTGGCCGCAGTCAGCGTTGCTGCGTTACCGGTGTTCGCTGCGGTGGCAACCGGGAAACCATCTTGGTCGACGGTGGCGCCGTCACCATCTTTCCCTTCGAGCAGCACCATGCGGACTGTCGACGGTGCCATCGACATTCCCAGTACGAGGTCCACAACTCCTCCCCAGCAGTTGTGCGGTTATCTACAGCAAAGACCCCCGGCGGCCCTGATGGTTCGACCCTACTCGATGGCGCAACCGGGCCACCTTCCTCAGCTGGTGAACAGTCCCCCGACGGGTCCGAAGAGCCCCAGGATGGGGTCGAGGATGTCCTGCTGAATGCCGGTCGCTACCAGTAGGTTTTCGATGTCTTGGCCTATCGGTCCTTCCAACTCCGCGAAGTCGGTGAACGGGTTGAAGTCGTTGTTGAGCGTGGTCACGACCTGGTCGTAGGGCACGCCGATGTTCTGTTCCGACCACGATTCCGCCGATGTGAAAGAGCTTTCCAACTCGTCGAATCCGGGTAGCTGGGCGCCGAACAGTTCGAAGGCGTTGTTGGCGCCCTGGACCACGGCGTTGGCGAACTCGAGGGTGAACGTCGCCGGGTCGATGGTGGGAATCAGCTCGGCCGGTGTCGGGTCCCCGAACGGAATCGACCTGTCGTAGCCGGCTTCGACGATCACCTGCAGTGCCGGCTGGAAGATATTGAGCACCGGTTCGGGCACACCCAGCGGTGATCCGCAGCCAACAGTTGGCGCAGATGAGCGATCGATGACGCATGGACGCGCGCTTCCCGTGAGATCGTTCCGGCGTCGGCCAGTATTCGCCGCTTTCGCCGTTTTAGCGGCCGCGCGGCTGACTGGCCGGGCCTAGCCCGGTGGTGGCCGGCCGGCATCGCGGGCCGACTTCCACGTGTCGGTGCGGGCGGCGATGTAGTTCGCATATTGCCCGGGCGTGTTCTGGTCGGGCAGCACCGGGGCGCCGAGGAGATGCTCATCGGGCACCGGCAGGTCGGCGATCATCTGGGCGTGCAGCTGTTGTAGGTGCGACACCTCCCCGGCGGCCGGATTCGCACCGGTCGAGGTGGGTGCCGTCACGCCGGCCAGCGGATCGTCGGCCCGCGGCGCGGTCAGCGTCAGCACGCCACCGAGATCGGGTGCGGCCGCATCCCGCGCGGTCAGGGCCGGTAGTCCCCAGCGCAGCTCGATGGTCTTGAGCACCGAGGTGTGATCGATCGGCATGCTGTCGGGCGGCACCCGGTAGATGGTGCGCGCGAGGATCAACGGCGAGACCAGGACGGCGGGCACCCGCACACCGAATCTGGTGAAGTCGAAGCCGTACTCGCCCACCGACGTGTCCGGGGGCACCGCCCCGCCGGGCGGCGCGACGTGGTCGTAACAGCCGCCGTGCTCGTCATAGGTAATGATCAACAGCGTCTGGTCCCAGCCGGGGCCGCTGCGCAGTGCTTGGTAAACCTGCTGGATCAGCACTTCGCCGAGCGCCACGTCGTAGTTGGGGTGTTGGCTGTTGCCAGCCGAGCCCCAGCTCGGCTCGAGGAAGGAGTAGGCGGGCAGTTTTCCGGCCGCGGCGTCGGCCTGGAAATCGGCGAACTTACCGAAGCAGCTGTCCGGCGCCTGCACGGTGTCCGGATAGTTGCCGCGGGTCAGCGGTTCGGCGGCGTAGCCGTAGATCTTCCAGCTCACGGCGTGTGCGGTCATCAGGCCGAAGATGCTCTGCACGGTATAAGACGATGCGCTGTCGTTCATGTGTCCCTGGCTTGTCGCCGCGCAGGCGAACGCCCTGTTCGGGAACGTCTCGGTCGGCACTGAGCTGTACCAGTGGTCACAGACTGCGAAGCCGGCGGCCAGCCCTGACAAGACCGGCAGCGCGGCCGGTGTGAAAACGCCCATGATGTTGGAGGCGACCGTCCCTGGCAGCGGCTTGCGGTGGATCCGCTGGTCGAAGGCGATCGCCGCGGCGTAGTTGGTGACGAAGCCGCCGTTGGTGGCCACCGCAGGTGTCGGCGGATGGCCGGTGCCTAACAACTGCGAGTTGGTGTTGGCGTAGCCTTCGCCGGGGTCCGCGCCGGGCATGAAATATGCGCCAGCGGTGCCCGGATCGATCTGGAACACCGGGACGGGACTGCCATTGGCGTCGTTGTTGGCCTCGGTGCCGAGCAGGCCCTCGAATGGCTGCCCGTTGGGCCCGGTTCTATTGGGGTAAAGAAACCCCAGCATATGGTCGAAGGACCGGTTCTCCAGCATCAGCTGCACGATGTGCTGAACCGCGGAAAGCGGGCCGGACGTGGAGGGCTGACTGGGCGCGGACGGCGGGGCCGGGTGATCGGGAATGGTCATCGGATCAGGCCGCGGCGTCGCCCGATAGGAGCAACTCGGGGAGGGCCGAACGCGGCGTTGATCGCAGCGACTTCGCCGGAGACTTCGATCAAGCGTCGAGCGAGGTTGGCTTCGAGCAGACTCAGGCCGCTCTCCTCGACGAATTTGATGACTTTCTGCGCGTCGTCTTCCGACGCGCTGGGGACTTCGTCTAGCGCCGGACGCATTTCAGCGGGGCGCTCGTGGGGCGGCATTGACCAGTAGCGGTCATCGGGTGCCGGGACGGGCCGACCGGGACGCAAGACAAGGATCAGCGTCAACGTCTGATGCGCATCAGCGTCGCCAAGCCGACGGGTTTCGGGACTGTGAGAGCGTTCACTGCCTTTGAGAACAACGAGGCGCGGTTTTGCGGGCGGCATGGAACTCCTCCGTTATCGGGCTACAGGACCGCAATTCAGCATAGGAACGAAGCCCGATTGGCTATCGGGTACAAAGTGCCAGCCCCGGTCTGACCTGGCCATACCAGTGACCTTTCGATGACTACAGGCGATCGTTGCGACCAATAATCAAGCGGCGAGGTGAGTTCTGGCAAGACCGCGGTCCGTTGAGCGGACCGGGTCAAGTCGAGCGTTCCTGAAGAGCTGCGAGGGAGGTGCACCCAATCTGTCGACCTGCGTTACGTTCGACAAGGGGTGCGGCGCCGTTGTGCTTTTCTCGATCCACTTCGCCCACAAGGGATAGGTCCGAAGACCTCGGCTACGGGCCGGACACTATGTCGGTCGCCGCCCGATCTCGAAATCATGGGGCGGCGGATTCCGCCAGCCAAAATTGGGCCACTCCACCACCTCGGCATCGGCCGCACCCATGCCCACACCCCCGTACTGATCCTGGCCACCGCCACCACCGTCACCGTCATCAGCAAAACCGGCTACCAACTCATCGCCAGCCACACCATCAACCCCGACCGCAACTACTGGCCCAACCAAAACAAAAACCCCGGCCGCTGGCCGAGGAATCTGTAACCGATGACGCGACTCATCTGTAACCCATGACCCGACTCATCACAATGGCGGTGGCGGAGGGATTTGAACCCTATTCAGCTACCCTGGTCGAGGCGGTAAACCGGCTCTGAGCAGCACTTTCGCCTAACAAGACATCACGCGAGATACCTGTTACCGTCCCTAAATTGTGTTCACGGATGTGCTCACGGGCGTATCGCGTCGAGCTGTCGCGCGCGCAACGATGTGAGATCAGCAAAATCAGCGGAGACTCAAGCCGCCGCGTAGGGTCGCACCACCCTTGCCGCGTTCGTGGCTTAGCATCGATTCTGGTGGTGCGCTCAAACCCGACGTGTTGATCGTCTGGTGGCGCGCTCAAACCCGACGTGTTGATCGTCTGGGTGTGTCGTGTCGTCAGACGACGTGGACCTGGCGCCACGCGCTTGGCATGACCGTGGACTGGAACTCCTCGGTCTCAAGAAGCTTCGGAATCATTCGTCCCAGCCCGGGGTGTTGCCACCGGCCGCGTGGATGGCAAGCCGTGACTGATTCAATCCCATTACGCGCACCACGTCTGACCAGCTCAGACAGGCGCTGATGCTCAGCACCACGGCGCGGAGCAAGCCTTGGTACCGGACGGTACTAAGGCTTTTGGGGGGCGCGGATTCGCTGATGGGTATGGTTGCGAAGTTGCGGGAATTTTAGAGTGCCACTCGGCTGAGAATGAGGAGGGGGCATGTGAAGCTTGCCGACTGTCCAGTCTTTCCCGCCGAGGCGGGAACCGCCCTGAGCACGGACCGCGGCTTGGGTTGGCGCCTGGCGCGACAGGCCGGCCCGGTTTTGCGACATCCAGGGGCAAACGGGGTGTTTGCAAACTGGGTGTTTGTGGTCGGACGGGAGGAGGTGTTAGCGAATCTGGACGATGCAAGGTTGGATCGCGCCCGTGCTCTTCCCGACTGCGATCTCCAGGTTCACCAGCAGCTATTCGCGCCAAAATCAGCTCATGACGTTGCGGCGGTGTTCCGTCCGACCGCCGCCGCGCTGATCGATCGTTTCGCCGCCGCTGGTGGCGGTGACGCGGTGGCCGATGTGACCACGCCGATGGCTAGCGCCCTTTTCGACAGCGTGTCGCGCCTGCAGCTATTGCCTGTTGAGCACCTGAATGGGCGGTCCGGCCATGTCCTGTCCGAGGCGTGCCGCAACCTGTTCAAACACGCCGGCTGGCACTTATTCGAGTTGGCACGCCGCCCCGAATTGTGCGACATGCTTCGACGTCAGCCTGAGCTGATACGCGGGTTCGTTGAAGAGGTCCTACGGTTGGAGCCGATGGTGCCGAGTTGCCAGCGTTTTACTACCCAGCCAACGACCGTCGGTGGGGTCGAGCTGCCGGCCGACGTGGTGCTGATGTTGTGTATCGGTGCGGTGCAGCGGGACGGCAGCGACGCCATGTCCACTGATGATCTTGTGATTGGCGGTAGGGCGCACCGGCATTGGAGTTTGGGTGCGGGGTCTATGCGTTGCCGGGGCGGGCACATCGTCCGGCAGGTGTTGCGCGTGCTGGTTGAGGAGTGGGTCGACCGGGCCGGGCATGTTGGGCTGGTTCCCGGTTTCCGGCCGGCGGCCGCGTTCCCAGCGACTCAGAGCGTGCTGTGGCTGCCGGAGCTGCCGCTAGTGACGAGGGCTTAGTACTGATCCACAATCTCGATGAATGCTCGCACTCGATCCAGCGCGAGCGACGCCGACCTGACCGGTGCGAACCAGACGGGGGCCAAGACGGGACCCATCCCCCCGATCCGACCTCTGAATAGTTGATCGGGCCGCCCCTGCTCTCCTCGGGGACGGCCTGATCTTTTCTGCCAAGACATACCAGCTGCCTCGTCAATCCCTAAATGGAAACACCCACCAGGCACCATTGGGAATCGGATGCGGCGCGCAGCGACGACGTTTGCGCGTGCGCAAGTAGCAGTTGCCACTGGTTCAATCCCAGTACCGCGCACCATGATTGATGCAGGTTATGGCAGGTAGTTAGGCCAACAAACGTCGGTCCGTGAACTGAACGTGAACTGACAGTCGGCGCGCTAGCAACCAACACGAAAGGTTGCTAGCCATGACTCACAAATTGGCTGGTGTGTTAATAAGTCGACGTAATAGCCCGCTTACGGAATCTTTACGGGCAATTTCTAGGGTCCCGTCCGAACTTAGATTCGCTCAGTGTAAGTTGATTTCTCACTGAGCCCAGTTCATTTCTCACTGAGCCCATCGAACAGGGGGGCCATGCAGGCTGCTTCGCGTCCGTGTGTCCTGGCAGGTGTGGTGCTCGCGGCGACGAGCGCCATCGCCGTCACACCGTTGGCGCCGCGGCCATTCCAGCTCCCCGTGCTCAGCATGGAGACCCGTCTGGTGGACGCCGACTCCGTGCTCAATATTCCGGTGAACCTGTTCGACGACATCGTCAATATCCCGTACAACGAGGTTCAGCAGTTAGGCACGGCATCAGGGTCGCTGTTTTTCAGCGGGGACTGGTGGGTGCCGGACTCCGCGAACCTGTGGGGTATCGACCCTGGCGACACGAACCATGTAGCAGCGTTACTTGGGTTTCTGCCGTTCCCGGGGCTAACCGACGGCGTCGGAGGCCTGGAGTACGAGGTGGACGGCCTCCTGGCGGCCGAACTCCCTGTGAGCGCCTCCTGCGATGCCTCGTCCTGCGCGCCGATCGTCCCGCCGGACGTCATCACCGGCATCACCACGCTCGACCGCGACATCGGGTTCCTCGAGGCAGCGACCGGGCTGACCAACTTTGGGCTATTCGACAACTGGTTTCAGGTGCCGCTTTCGACGCTGATGTCCGGGTACACCTTTAACCCCACCAACGACCCCGGTGCCATTGACCCCAGCGGCCCAGTCTATCCAGGGTTCGGCTTCGACAATGGCGGCAGCAACCCCTTCATCGGCGGCACGGTCGGCCCCGACAACGCGATGCCGTGGGACGGCCTGACATATACCCTGAACCCGCTGCAGCCTTTCGAGAATTTCTACAACAGTTTGTTGGCTACCCCCTCAACCTCCGGCATCGCCGGCACCGGCATCGAGCTTCCTACCTTCACGGAGACCGTCCAAGCCCTGCAATCCCTCGCCGCGGCAACGGTCGTCGCCTTCGATCCGTTTGTTCCGGGGAGCCCCGCCTGCCCGGGCGCGTGCGACGGCGTGGGGATTTACACCGTCCCCGAGCTGGTGCAAGCGATCGGAAACTTGGACCCGGGCAATCCGATGATCAACCAATGGCTGGCCGACGTGGCCGCCAACCCACCCACCGATAACAACGCGACGCCGCCGCAAACCGACGCCTCCATCAGCCTGTTGCAAACCGGGTTCTTCAACCTGACCCCGACAGAACTGGCAAACGTCGACTCGGAGCTGGCCACCATCAATCCCGAGCTGCCGGCGCTGCTCACCAATATCGGGATACTGACCGACCCCGGATACCTGGCCTACTCGCTGGGCGACACCACGACCTTTGACCCGGTCTACGGCGGCATCGCTCCCAGCTTGGTGGTCCCCGACCTCGAAGAAATGCTGGGCCCCAGTTTCACCACACTGCTGAGCAATCCCGAGGTCGGGTCACTGGTGGGCGGCGTCGCCGACGACGTCGCCAGCTCGATACAGATGATGTCGTCCGGCGCGGGTCTGGAAACCCTCCTCAACTTCGCGACCCTCAGCCTCTAGCCCAGGGCCACATCCGTCGCACCGCTGCGCCCCGACCCTGCCCGGCCGGCCACGCGGTCGAGTTGGGGTCATTCCTCCAGCTTCCTAACTCGTCGTCGGTACAAAGGTAATTACTAGACGCCTCGCTGTGAGTTCGCTCTTGCGCGTTGCCACGGGCCAAACGGGACGCGCAACATCTGACGTGCCCTTGACTCGTGCTGCGTCATCCAACAAGGAGATTGGGCGCAATGCTTCTCCGCGCAAGGGCGTCGGTCCGCTACGCTCTCCTGGCTCCGGATCGGCAAGGGGACGTTGACAACAGCGGTTTGCGGAAGGTTCGCGATGGACGGGAAACAACGTCAAGCGGCAAGCGCTGAGCAGGTGGCGACGAGCAAAGCGGTGTCCGAGAATCCTCTCGGGTTAGGGCTGGTCATCGTCGGTGCGGCTGCCTTGGCTATCTCGGTCTTCTTGCCGTTCGTCCAACCGGTGAGCGCGTTACGCATGGTGGAGGACAACACCCTCATCCAGCACGGCGGTTGGGTGCTCATCGCGGCCGCCTTAGGGATCGCCGCCAGCGGCTATCGGGCTAGCCGGGGCAAGCCGACGGAGCGGTGGTTGCTCATCATCTTGTGCGTCATCGCAGCGGGCTTAATCGTCCTCAATGCCAATGACAAGGGCTTGCGGACTCTTTACCCGGTCCACCCCGCCGGAACCGTCGACACCAGCCAGCCTGGAATGGTCGCCAGCCTGGGCATCGCCATCTACGTTGCGGGGGCGGACGCCGCTGCCTTCAGTGTCAAAGGAACAGCGATCACATTCCGATACATGGTCATGAGTTCGTGAACGATCCGACTAATCCGAGCACGAAGAAGGCACGTTGCCTGACATGTCGGCTTGCAGCGCAGCGGTAGCTGAACCGGGCTGCCAGCCCGCACGCAGCCGCCGGCCTGCCGAACACGCCGCGACAGCCGGCGTTCGCCAATCGTGCCGGCCGGCGCCCACACCTGCGCATCGCTGGCGGTGTCGGCCGGCGTCAACGTGCTGGCGCTGGCGCGGATGCTCGGACACAAAGACCCGAGCGTGACGTTACGGGTCTATGCGGATCTGTTCGATGACGATCTTGACGCGGTGGCGGTGGCTCTGCACCGCCGGTACTCGGGCGGGTGTGTTCAAAATGTGCTCACCGGGGTCAATCAGGGCCAATAAACCGGCTTTGACCTGCGTAAATACTGGCGGTGGCGGAGGGATTTGAACCCTCGGACGGGGGTTACCCGTCACACGCTTTCGA
>Ga0209248_10000007_pt1 | contig 74382 bp, 72 predicted proteins | sample BogFormECP04_OM1_FD_188241 | JGI IMG/M metagenome (GOLD analysis project Ga0209248, IMG submission 188241) | Bog forest soil microbial communities from Calvert Island, British Columbia, Canada - ECP04_OM1 (SPAdes) (version 2) | ecosystem: Environmental > Aquatic > Freshwater > Wetlands > Bog ... | reverse complement strand
GAAATCCGGTGTCAGGTTTTTGAGCACCTCGGGCGGCAGGATGTCTTCGGTCATCCGGGTGGCCGCGATCGGGGCGACCGCGTTGGCCTTGATGTTGTACTTGGCGCCTTCTTGGGCCAACGTGTTGATCAGGCCGACCAGGCCCAGCTTGGCCGCGCCGTAGTTGGCCTGGCCGAAGTTGCCGAACAGTCCGCTGGTGGACGTGGCGACGACCACACGCCCGAAGCTCTGCTCACGGAAATGCGGCCACGCGGCGCGGATCACGTTGTAACCGCCGTAGAGATGCACCTTCAGCACCGCATCCCAGTTTTCGAAGGACATCTTGTGGAAGGTGCCGTCACGCAGGATCCCCGCGTTGCTCACCACGCCGTCCACCTTGCCGAACTCGTCCAGAGCGGTCTTGATGATGTTGGCCGCACCGTCGGCGTCGGCGACGCTGTCGCAGTTGGCGACCGCGCGCCCGCCCGCGTCCTTGATCTCGGTGACGACGTGATCGGCCATCGCCGATCCGGCGCCGGTGCCGTCGCGCGCGCCGCCGAGGTCGTTCACGACAACGCTGGCGCCTTCCCGCGCAAGAGCCAGGGCGTACTCACGGCCCAGTCCCCCACCGGCTCCGGTGACGACAACGACGCGATCCTGCACTCCGGGCATGGACTTCCTCTCTTTCTCGGGCTTCATCGCCCGACTCTTCTCACAGGCCGGTTCGGTTTGGTCGTGGCGACGCTAGAAAAGCCGGCGCGCCAACTTCCACGCCCTCTCTGTATACGGCGGGTAGACGAAGCTGGATAAGTCGGGTCGGGTCGGCTTGGTCAACACCGACTTGCGGTGGCTGAACTCTTCGAAGCCCCAGCGACCGTGGTAGGCGCCCATGCCTGATGCGCCGACGCCGCCGAACGGCAGCCTGGCCGTCGACACCTGGAAGGCCAGGTGGTTGACCAACATTCCGCCCGCCGGCACCTCTCTGATCACCCGTTCACGCACCGCACGCGTCTTGGTGAACAGGTATGCCGACAGCGGCTTGGGCCGCGAGTTGACGAAACGTATTGCGTCATCGAGGGATTGGACGGAGATCACCGGCAGGATGGGGCCGAAGATCTCGTTGCTCATCAGCGGCTCGTCAGGATCGGGGTCGACGACCACGGTCGGTTCCAGGCGCAGCGTCGACGCGTCGGAGTTGCCCCCCAACGCGATCGTGCCCTTCGTCTTGGCCAGGTACCCGGTCAGTCGATCGAACTGGCGCTGGTTGACGATGCGCAGTCCGCTCTTCTCTTGCGCCCGAAACGTCGTGATGGCCTGTCCAATCTTTTGGACGAGTTCGTCACGGATCTTCACGTCGGCCAGCACGTAGTCGGGCGCGACACACGTCTGACCGGCGTTGAGCAGTTTGATCCAGGCGATCCGCTTGGCCGCCACGTCGACGTCGGCGTCCGCCGCCACAATGACCGGGCTTTTGCCGCCGAGCTCGAGGGTGACCGGCGTGAGGTGCGGTGCGGCGCCCTCGTAAACCTTGCGGCCGATCTCGGTGCCGCCGGTGAAAAACACCCGGTCGAAGCCCTGCGCGATCAGCTCCTGGCTCACCGCGCCGTCGCCTTCGACCACCGCGATCGCGTCGTTGTCCAGGTAGCGCGGCACCAGCTCGGCCATCAGCGCTGCGGACGCGGGAGCGATCTCGGATGGCTTGAGCAACACCGTGTTTCCCGCGGCGATCGCTCCCACGGCCGGGCCGAGCGTCAGGTAGAACGGGTAGTTCCACGCGCCGATGATCAAGACCGTGCCGTAGGGCTCGTACTCTACCCAGCCGCGGCCCGGCAGCTGCGCCAGCTCGAGCAGACGGTATTTGCGGCGCATCCACTTCTTGACATGTTTGGCCGCATAGCGGGCCTCGCCGGCGGTGGTCGCGGCGTCGGCCAACCACGCCTCGAACGGTATGCGGTCCAGGTCCTTCTCCAACGCGGACGCAATCGCTGGCTCGTTCTCGGCAATCATCTTCTCGAGCGCGCGAAGCTGGGCTCGTCGCCAATCCACGCTGCGGGTCTTGCCGGTGGCAAACGTCTGTCGCAGGTGAGCGACGATTTTCGGGATGTCGGAGTGGGTCGCGGTACCGACGGTGTTTGCGGTGGCTTCGGTGGTCATTGGGTTTCCTTCCTGACCGGCGAAAACCCCAATCCTAATCAACCACCCGGTTGGACAACAGGTGCCCTCAGGTCTGGTAGGTGACCGTGGTCAGCCAGTTCTACGGCTTCTCGGCCGAGACGAACACAGCCTGGAACGTCGCGGCCACGTTGGGTTCCTCCGGCAGCGGACGACCGACCTGGGTCAGGTAGTCGCGGCCGGCCAACGCTTCGACGTGCCAGGAGTGCGCGTCGAACCAGGCTGCCGGATCGCAGCGCTCGTCCTCGGTGTACCACAGGTCGCCGGGGTCGAAGACGTTCTCGTCGCCGAGCCGCCGGCGCAGTTCGTCGGTCTTGGCGCGGCGCTTCTCGTATGCCTCGCGGGCCGCGTCGTCGAAGGTGAAGTCCTCGATGCAGACGCGGCTGCCCGGTGCGCTCAGCGCGTCGATGTCGGTGAACAACCGATCCTCGGCCTCACCCGGCAGGAACATCAACAGGCCTTCGGCCAGCCACGCGGTGCGCTGTGCAGGGTCGAACCCCTTGCTGCGCAACGCTTTCGGCCAGTCGAAACGCAGGTCGGCCGGCACCTCGTGACGGTCGACCGCCGGCTGGACGCCATTGGCCGCCAACGTTGCGGCTTTGTACTCCAACACCTTCGGCTGGTCCACTTCGTACACGCTGGTCCCGGCCGGCCAGTCCAGCCGATAGGCCCGTGAGTCCAGCCCGGCGGCCAGGATGACGTGCTGACGGATGCCGGCTGCTGCCGCCGCCCGGAAGTAGGCGTCAAAGAAGTGCGTGCGCGCAGCCTGGTAGTTGACCATGTGTGCACGGACCGCCTCCAACTCGGGATCGGCCGTGTACGTCGTCGACATCTTGGCGACCAACTCGGCGAGTTCCGGGCCGTCGATCAGCATCTGCGCGAACTCGTCGTGGATCAGCGGCTGCTCGCTGGCCGTCTCCGCCGCCCGGGCGGACGCGACCATGACTGCGGTCGCGCCGACGCTGGTCGCGATGTCCCAGGTGTCGCCGTCTGAGCGACTCGTGGTGCTCATGGGCGTTCCGCGGTCACGAATTGCGCGAATGCGTCCTTGTCGTCGGCCATCGGTACGCCGTCCACCCAGCGGTCCAGCCGGCGCATCTCGTCACCGGAGTTCTGCGCCGTAGCCCGCCAGCCGTGGTCGTTGAGCCAATCGACGACAACCGCGCGATCCTCGTCGTGGTAGATCAAGTCCTGTATGTCGATGGTCTGCTCGATGCCGAGCTCGTCGGCCACCCGCTGGAACCGATCCCGCATCTCCTGCCGCCGCTCGTCGGCGTGGCTGGCCGCGGTTTCCACCGCGATCCGGCTGCCCGGCGCGCTCAACTCGGTGATCTGGGTGAACAGCCGGTCCTGGGCGTCGGCGGGCAGATACATCAGCAGACCTTCGGCCAGCCAGGCCGTCGGCGCCTTCGGGTCGAAGCCCCCAGCGACCAGGGCGGCCGGCCAGTCCTGACGCAGGTCGATCGGCACCTCGTGGCGGTCGGCCGACGGTGTCGCGCCGTTTGCCGCCAGCGTGGCCGATTTGTAGGCCAGCACCTTGGGCTGGTCGATCTCGTACACCGTGGTGCCGGCCGGCCAGTCCATCCGGTAAGCCCGCGAGTCCAGCCCGGACGCCAAGATCACCACCTGACGGATTCCGGCGGCGACAGCCCCGGTGAAGTGGGCGTCGAAGAAGTGCGTCCGCACAGCCTGGTAGCTGCGCATGTGTTGGAACACCGCGGCCGCCTCCGGATCGATCGCCTCCACCTTGTCGAGGAGGGAGCCGTCGAGCATGTTTTCCCACACGCCGGTGCCGGCCTCGCTGACCAACAGCTTGGCGTAGGGGTCGCGGATCAGTGGATCGGGTCGATCGGTTTCAGCGGCTCGCGCGGCCGCCACCATCACCGCCGTGGTGCCGACGCTGGTGGCGATGTCCCAGGTGTCGTCGTGAGTGCGCAAGGTGCTCATCGTTATCCCGTCTCCTGCAATGTGGTGATCAGTCAGCTGCGGCGAGCTGGGCGCGCAGCAGCCTGGTGGTGAAGGCCTCTTCGGCCAGGTCCGCGGGTATCGGCCGGCCCAGTCGGGCCATTTCGTCGGCGTTGCTCACCGCGCTCACCTGCCACCCGTGCGCGGTCAGCCATTCGGCGGCATCCGCGCGATCCTGCTCCTGGTAGGTCAGGGTCTCAACGTTGATGTCGAGGCCGAGGCGTTCGCGCATCCGCTCAAAGCGGACCCGACGCGCCGCGCGGCGTCGCTCGGGGTCACCCGAGCCAAGGTTGAACGCCTCGACGGCCACCTGGCTGCCGGGTGCGCTCAGCTCGGTGAGCGTTTCGAACAGCCGGTCCTGAGCTTCGGCCGGCAGGTAGGGCAGCAGGCCCTCGGCCAGCCACGCGGTCGGTTGAGACCGGTCGAAACCAGCTGCCGACAGCGCCGCAGGCCAGTCGTCGCGCAGGTCCACCGGCACAGTACGGCGGATGGCCTTCGGAGCGGCGCCGGCCGACTCCAAAGTCGCCGTCTTGTACGTGACCACCTGAGGCTGGTCGATCTCGTAGACCGTGGTACCTGCCGGCCAGTCCAGGCGGTAGGCCCGCGAATCCAGTCCCGCGGCCAGGATCACCATCTGGCGGATTCCGGCGGCGACGGCGTCGGCGAAGTAGCCGTCGAAGAAATACGTGCGCACCGCCTGGTAGTCGCAGGCCAGCCGGTGAGCGCGTCGTCCGTGCTCGTCGTCGCCGATCCACTCGAGGCCCGGGCTGGCCAGCCGCGCCCACGGTTGACCCGCCGTCGACACCAACAAATAGGCGAATTCGTCTCGGATCAGCGGGTCAGCGGTTGCCGTCTCCACCGCGCGCGCCGCGGCGACGCTCAATGCGGTCGCGCCGACGCTTTCGGTGATGTCCCAGGTGTCCCCTTCGGTACGCACTGAGCCCGCTTCGGATAAATCGGTCATAGCGCCGCTCATGCTACCGAATAAGTTAGTTAACCTATCTGTTCTGTGCGCTACATCACGGCGCTTTTTCGAGGCGCGGGGTGAGGCTGCCGGCCAGCAACTGGTGCACCTGACGGGTGACCGTGTCGATTTCCTCCCGGTTAGCTACGAACCCGAGGTAGAAACCGACTCCCAGTAGGACCGCGATCAGCGCCTCGGCGAGCGCCGACGCGTCGGTGTCCGGGGCGAGCTCGCCACCCTTGATCGCGTCATCGATGGCCGTTGACAGAAATTCCCGGGTGGTGCGAATCGGGTCGGCTTCTTCGTGGTTGAGCTCGGGATGCCGGTGCGACTCGAGCGCGACAGTGATCAAAAACGCCGCCGCTGTTCGATTTTCGATGTCGGCTTGGGTGGCAGCTTCGATGAACGCCGACACCCGACGAATCAGTGTCGGCTCGCGCTGCGCCCGCTGGATACTCGCGGCCACCACCAGGTCGTTGGTCTCCTTCGCCACCTCGCGATAGAGCGCGCGCTTGTTCGAGAAGTAATGATTGATTGCCGGTCGGGTCAGGTCAGCGCGGATCGCGATCGCCTGGAAGGTGGCCGCGTCGTATCCGCGTTCGCTGAACACTTCGCGAGCAGCGCGCAAAATGCGCTTCCGCGTCTCGGCCGCCTTCGCTGCAGGGGGGCGACCCGGTCCCCGGCTCGCCGGCTGCACCACGGATAAATTGTGCCATAAGTCACACTTTTAACCGCTTGCTTAGCCGAAGCTAGTTGTTAGCTGTGCGGCCTCGCGGCGGTGTGAGGCATCAACCCGTCGGGCGGAATGCTGCCGAACTTTCCGGCCTGGAAATCCTCGAGCGCTTGGATCAACTCCGCCTTGGTGTTCATCACGAACGGCCCGTAATGAAAGACCGGCTCGCGGATCGGCCGGCCGCCCAGAAGCAGCACCTCCAGCGAAGGTCTGCGCGACTCCTGCGATGCCGCGGCGGCGACGCTGATCCGGTCGCCGGGACCGAGCACCGCCAACTGGCCCTGCTCGATCGGATGTCCGATCGGGCCGACCGATCCGCGCCCGGAAAGTACGTAGACCAGCGCGTTGTGGTCGCGGTTCCACGGAATGTTCAGCCGCGCGCCGGGTTCAACGGTGGCGTGCACCATCGTGATCGGTGTGTGCGTGACGCCGGGGCCGCGGTGACCATCGAGATCCCCTGCGATGACACGGATTAACGCTCCGCCGTCGTCGGAGGACAGCAACGCGACGTCAGCGCCAGCGATGGCCTGATAACGGGGTGTCGCGAACTTGTCCTTCTTCGGCAGGTTCACCCACAGCTGGATGCCGTGGAACACGCCCCCGCTTTCGACCAGGTCGGCCGGCGGCGTTTCGATGTGCAGGATGCCGGCGCCCGCCGTCATCCATTGGGTGGCGCCGTCGGTGATCAAGCCGCCACCGCCGTGCGAGTCCTGGTGTGCGAACCGCCCGTCGATCATGTAGGTGACGGTCTCGAACCCGCGGTGCGGGTGCCAGTCGGTCCCCCTGGGCTCGCCGGGCTGGTACTCCACCTCGCCCATCTGGTCCATGTGTACGAACGGATCCAGTGCGGCGGTGCTGACTCCGGCGAACGCCCGGACCACCGGGAATCCTTCACCCTCGTAGCCGTGCGGACCGGTGGTGATCGAGCGGACCGGGCGTTCCGTGTCGGCGGGATCAGCCGCCGACACCCGCGCCAAGGTCAACGTGTCTGCGGTTATTGCGGGCATCTTTACCTCCATCAAACGTGCCTACCGGATATAACCGGACCGCGGTCCGATTATTCCCAGGATGGCCCTGCTAACGTCACGGGCGATGCTCCAGCTAGACGACACCGATACCGACCGCGGCGGTCGATTGGGCCGCTTCATCAGAAATCTCGAATATCTCTACAAATGGCTCTTGCTGGGCATCATCATCGGCGTGGTCGCCGGCCTCGGCGCCGTGATCTTCTACCTGACGTTGCGCTACACCACTCATTTTTTGCTGGGCTATGTGGCCGGTTACCACTTGCCTACCCCGCTCGTCGAAGGCGGCAGTCCGGGTTCTCCCCACTACTCGAGGCCGTGGGCGCTGCCGCTGGTGACGACGGGTGGTGCGCTGGTATCGGCGTTGATCGTGGCCAAGTTTGCTCCCGAGGCTAGCGGCCACGGCACCGACAGCGCGATCGAGGCGATCCACACCGATCCGCGACACATCCGGGCCCGGGTCGTCGTCGTCAAGATGATCTCGAGCGCCCTCACCATCGGCTCGGGCGGCTCAGCCGGCCGTGAAGGGCCCGCGGCCCAGATCTCAGCCGGCTTCTCGTCAATGCTGGCGCGCCGACTGCACCTCTCCGACCAAGACGGCCGAATCCTGGTGTCGTTGGGAGTAGGCGCGGGCATCGGCGCCATCTTCGGCGCGCCCCTGGGTGGCGCGGTCCTGGCGGCATCGATCATCTACCGCGAAGACCTCGAATACCGCGTGCTCTACCCCGGTTTTGTCACCTCGGCAACGGCTTTTGCCGTGTTCGGCTCGTTCCTGGGCTTCGATCCGATGTTCGGCTATATCGACGCCGAATACCGCTTCGAGAGCGCCTGGCCGCTGCTGTGGTTCGTCGTTTTGGGCGTCGTCGCGGCAGCCGTGGGTTATCTGTACGCGCGCATCTTCTATGCCACCGAAGCGCTGACGACACGACTCCGGGGCGGCCCGGTGCTCTGGCCAACCATCGGGGGCCTGCTGGTCGGCCTGCTGGGTTTGGCGATTCCCCAGATCCTGGCCAGCGGATACGGCTGGGTCCAGCTGGCCACCACCAAGGCCGGACTGCTGACGATTCCGTTATGGATCATCCTTGTCCTGCCGATCGCCAAAATCGTCGCCACGTCACTTTCGATCGGCACCGGCGGATCGGGCGGAATCTTCGGGCCCGGGATCGTGATCGGGGCGTTCGTCGGCGCGGCGATCTGGCGGCTGGGCGACATGTTCCATCTTCCGGGTGTGCCCGCCAGCCCGGGCATCTTCGTCGTGGTGGGCATGATGGCGTGTTTCGGCAGCGTCGCGCACGCGCCGCTGGCGATTTTGATCATGGTGGCTGAGATGACCGGCTCGTTCTCGGTGGTGCCCGGCGCGATCATCGCGGTCGGGATCGCCGCATTGCTGATGCATCACACCAAGGTGTCGATCTACCGCTCGCAGCGGCTCAACCGCGAAACCGCCGAAGCTGAACGCCTGCACGCCGCCGCCATCGGACCCTGATCCAGCGGACCGTCAGCTTTTACGCTTGGCGCTTCTCGCCGCGCTGCGTTCGGTGGACGCGCCCTCGTGGGCCAACTTACCGCCCGCGTTCTCCAGGTGAGCCCGCACAAACCATTGGAACTTCTCCAACTCGGCCGCCTGACCGATCAGGATGTCCTGGGTGACCGGATCAAGCTGTTCGGTTTCCTCGATGCCCTGGCGGGTGTCCTCGATGACACCGTTGTAGAGCAGATCGAGTGCCGCCAGATGTGCCTGGACGGTGTCGCGGCCGACGGAGTAGTCGTCCCAGGTGCGGTCTTTGAGGATTGCGCCCGGCGTGCCGTGCGGCGACCCGCCAAGGGTCGCGATCCGCTCGGCCACTTCATCGGCGTAACCGCGGACCAGTTCCACCTGCGGGTCGATCATCTCGTGGACCCCGATGAAGTTGGGGCCGACCACGTTCCAGTGGATGTGCTTCAGCGTTAAGTGCAGATCGTTGTAGGTGCTCAGCTGCTTCTGCAGCAGCCCAGCGACTTTGATTGCCTGCTTTTCGGTCATGCCCGGGATGGTGAACTGCGTCATGGTTGGCGCATACCCGGTGACCACGTGCAGTAACCGCGAGGCGGCTCACAGCGCGCGGATGTCCTGCACCGGCAGCCGCGCGCCGCGGCGTGGCTCGTAGGCCAATCCGCTGGCTTCCAGCATCCGGACCACCCGGTGGCGGTGCGGCCGCATCGGCTCGAGCAGCTCGACCATGCCGGCGTCGTCGATCGGATGCCCCAGCAGCGTCCAGCCGATCATCTTGGGGATGTGATAGTCGCCCACCGACAACGCGTCGGGATCGCCGAACGCACGTTGCGCCGTCTCGGCGGCTGTCCACACTCCGACTCCGGGCAGCGACGTCAGCGCTTCTCGGGCCTGTGCCGCCGGCCAGGACGCCAGCCGGTCCAACGACGGCGCCCGCTGTGCACAACTGACGATGGTCCGGGCCCGTCCGGGACCGACGTTGGCACGGTGAAACTCCCACGACGGGATGTGCCGCCACACGTCGGCCGATGGCGGCACCCGCATCCGCGCCGGCGCGGGTCCCGGTGCCGGCGTGCCGAACTTGGTCACCAGCAGCCGCCAGGCCCGGAATGCATCGGCGCCCGGTACCCGCTGCTCGATGACCGCGGGGATGAGTGCCTCCAATACCTGACCGGTGCGCCCCAGCCGCAGGTGCGGCACCCGTCGGTGCGCGGCGGCGACCGTCGGGTCGGTCGGGACGAAATCCGACGCGTCATCGTTCGCGCCGAGCATGGCAGGCAGGACGTCGAGGAACTCCTCAGCGCCGCTTCCCCAGGCCATACATTCGACCGCATCGGGCACGGCACGGGTGATCCGCGCCGTGACGGATCCGCTACGCAGCAGGCTGGTCCGCCAGATGGCGCCGTCATCACCGACCTGAAAGCAGGGGTCACCAAGACCACGGCGGAGCGGGAAAAGGGTGAGCCCAGGGCTGACCACACTCGCGAACGTCACCGTGCGGGCCCTACTCACAATCTGCTCCCACCGGAGGCCGCAACTGCTCGATCCCGATGATCATAGGTTCGGTTCGGCTCCCGCTGCTCGTCCGACCATGATTGACCGGCAACGTGCTGGGCGTCAGGATGACGATGTGACCACCCCGTTCGACGACCCGCAGGCCGAACTGGCGTGGATGTTTTTGCAGTGCCTGTCCGACGGCGGAGACGTCGACGAATGTTTCGGGCTGCTGAGCGACGAGTTCACTTACTGGAGCCTGCAGAGCCGCGCATCGATCGACAAAGCCGCGATGCGTCGAGAGGTCGAGCGGCGCAAAAGCCGCGTGGAGATGAACCTCGACTTCATCCAGTGTTTCAACGACGGCGAAAGCGTAGTGATCGAGGCGGTGACCGACGGTGAGACTGCCGACGGCGTGCGCTTCGACAGCCCCGCGGTCTTCATCTTCGAGACGCGCGACGGGCTCATCGTGTCGTTGCGGGAATACGGCGACACCCAACTCGCTGCGCAGGTTTTCGGCCCGGCTGGTACTTAAGCGCCCTCGACGGTGATGTCAACTTTGTCGGGATAGAACGCGACGTGCCCGGCGATTGCCGCCACCGCGGGGTAAGGCTCTTCGTATGTCCAGATCGCGTCGTCGACGGTGTCGCCGGCGGCGGTGGTCACGCTGTAGTAGCCGGCCTCACCCTTGTACGGGCAATAGGTGCTGGTGTCGGTGCGGGTGAGCCGGTCCTGCACGACATCCTCAAGCGGAATGTACTGCACCGCAGGGTAAGTGGACTCTTGCAGCTGTAGCGCATTGTGCGTGTCGGCGACAATCTCGCCGTTGACACGGACGACAACGCGCGCCTGGGTCGGGTTGATCGTGATCGGATGCTCGGTGCTGGGTTCCAGAACAGGCCGACTGGTCATGGTGACATCTCCCTCGGGTGTGAGTAGTTGGTTCAACACCGCGCGGCGCGCAAGATTCCCGGCCGGTTGAAGTCAGGCCGTTCCGAACGCGTAGCGGTGGTATTGGGACATGTCGGCCACGGCGGAAACCAGCGCCATCGCCTTGCCCATCAACCTGGCGGAGCGCGGCAATTTTGCGAACGTGTCCGACTCGAACCACCGTTGCCAGGCCACCAGCCGCAACCCCGGCACCGTCGCGACGATGTCGTCGGGCCCGTTGATTGCCCAACGCAAGGTGGATCCCGAGCGGCGCACCACCGTGTTGAGCACCTGCGCCTTGACACCGAGCCAGTTGAACGCGTCGAACTGCAGCTCACCCGAGCCGAAGTGCCCGACGACCCTGCGCAGCAGAGCGATGCCGTCCTGTTCGGTCATGTACATGGTCAGCCCTTCGCCGACCATCAGGCCCGGCCGGTCGGCGGGAATGTCGGCCAGCCACCCCGGGTCCGTGACTGAGGCGGCGACGACGTGATAGCGCTCAGCGGCCGGGTAGAGCTGGCTGCGAAGCGCGGCGACCTCGGGGTAGTCGACGTCGTACCACTCGACGCCCGGGCCGGGCTGCAGCCGCAAGAACCGACTGTCCAGGCCGCAGCCCACGTGCAGCACGACGGCGTGCGGATGCGCGACGAGGAATTGGTTGGTCCACGCGTCGAAATGCGCACTCCGGGTGGCCACCGACGGCGCCCGTCGCGGGGTCATGGTGGTCTTCTTCCAGTCGTAGTCGATGCGCTCGACGATCTGTTTGGCGAACCGGTCACCGAGTATCGGCTCCTTGAAGTCGGCGTCCAGCGCCTTCGCGTACAGCGTCGCCAGCATGGTCTGCGGCGCCCCGCTCAGGTCGACGCGCAGCCGCTCAGTTGTCACCCGCCCGAGGCTAGTCCCATGCTTTCCTCGCGAGCGTGTGCCTCGCGAAGGCGTCAGCCGGCGGGCGCCAGCATGTCCTTCCATCCGTCGGCCCCGGTGTGGCGTGAGTCTTCGAGGGTGTACTTGCTGCCGTCGGCACCCACGACTACGCCACTGGATGGCACGTAGATGGCCATCGAGCTGGCCGGCGTGTAGATACACGGATTAGGTTGCTGCCCATTGCATTGCACGGTGCCCGATCCGGGCCGCTGCAGCGGATCGTCGACGGGTGGGGGTGGTGCGGGCAACCGATCGGCCGGTGCGGGGTTGAGCCCGTTGTTGATCGACGGCGCCGGTATCACCTTGCCTGGGTCGACCGGTTGATCGCAGCGAGCACCGGGGGCGGGGCAGTTCCGCAGCTGATTGGGATCGCCGTACCACGGGTTGGTGCCCAGCGGGACGTACGGCTTGGTGTCGCGGCACTCGCGTGGCGTCGCCGCGCGCTTGCCGGGAACATCGACACACGGATAGTTGCGGGCGCCGCGCACCACGTTGGCCAGAGTGTCTTGCGGGATCTTGCAATACGTTCCGGACGGCAACGGCGCCATGCTGGTTTCCGCGGGCGACCGCCACTGCGATGCGGGCAGGAAACCGGTCAGGCAGGGCGGCGGATTATTGATCGAAAGGTTGAGACCCAGCAGCACCGAACCCGGAGCGGACGCGACCAACGTCTGCCCGACCGCGGCGATCTCGGGCAAGAACACCAGCAGCTGCTCAACACCTTTGTTGTAGCGCTTGAGCATGTCGGCGACGATCTCGAGATTCGCCAACGTCTGCGGCAGCGATTCGCGAACGTCACTGAACACCTCGTTGACCTGATCGGCGGTCGGTGCCGCTTTCGACAAAATGCTCTGCACATGTTGGTCGTTTCGCGCAATCTGCGTGGTAAGCACGTCGAGGTTGTGCGACCACCGCGCGATCGAATCACCCGAGTCGACTTGGCTGTCCAGGATCGGGGCCGCGTTCGCGATGATGTCGTCGACGTCGGAGATGTTGGCTTGAAAGTCGCCGACGATCGACTGCGTCGAGTCGACCAGTCGTTGCAGCGCGGGCCCCAATCCGCCAACCGCCTGCGCCGTTTCGTCCAGCAGCGACGCGATCTTGCGCTTGGGTAGCACCGACAAGCCGCGGTTGGCTGCGTCCAGCGCGGGGCCGATTTCGCTGGGCACCGTGCCCTTGGTGATCGTCTGTCCGGGCGCGAAAAACTTTCCCGGGTTTCCCGTCGACACCAGGTCCAGGTACTGCTCACCGATCGCCGATACCGAGTGCACATTGGCGGATGCGTCGATCGGGATCTTGTAACGGCTGTCGATGGACAGTGTCGCCCGGGCACCATGTTTCGTCGGCTCGACCTTGGTGACCCTGCCTATCTGGATCCCTCGGTAGGTCACATTCGACGTGCGATACAACCCGCCGGACGCCGGCAGCTCGGCGACCAACCGATACTGCCCGACGCCGAGCTGGCTGGGAATGCGCAAGTAGTACCAGCCCAGTGCAACCAGTGCCGTCACCGTCAGTACCGCGAACACGATCAGCTGCATGCGGATGAAGCGAGTCAACATCGCTTACTCACCCCGCTCCACGGGCGCGTCGGCCGGGTTCGGCGTGAACCGGATGTCGGGAATCATCGTTGCGGGGTCACGGCCCCACGACTGCTCGAGAGCGCGCAAGGCTCCGGAAAACCCTGTGCCGGTGAAGATTGCGTTGTCGATGGTGCTCAGCGTCAGGTCCAACGCTCCGGAGACATTGATGTAGTCGCCGCGCACGATCTTCGGCACGCTGTCGATGCTGAATGGCGGTGACAGCAGGAAGGTCAAGGCTTGAAGCAAATATGGTGCGGCACGGCCGAGTTGCTTGAGCGGCCGCTGCAGCTGACTCAGATCCTCATGCAGATCGCCCTGCGCGGCCGACAACGTCTGATCGACGACATCACTGATTCGCCCCACCGTGTCGACGGTGTTGGCGAACAGGTCGCGCTGCTTGGCGAAATGCTCGACCAACGGCGGGAATTCGGTGAGAACCTGGTCCAGTGTGTCCGTGCGGTCACTCACATAGGACAGCAGCCGGTCGGTGGAATCGATGACGTGGCTGATGTCGTCGCGCTGCTGGTTCAGTTCGCGGGCGAAGGTGTCCAGCTTGCCGAGAAACTCTCGGATCTGTTCGGCACGCCCGGCCAGAATCTTGTAGACCTCGTTTTGGATCACCTCGAGATTCGGGACGCCGCCGCCGCGCAGCACCATGGCCAGGCTGGCCAGCGTCTGCTCGGTGGAGGGGTACGCCGACGAATTGGTCAGCGCGATGGTGTCACCGCTTTTCAGCAGCTGCGGTGACGGGCTCAGCGGTGCAGCCAGTTCCACGTGCTGAGAACCCAACAGGCTGGTCTGGCCGATCTTGGCGGTGGCATTCTTCGGGAGCTTGACACCCTTCTCCAGGTCCACAGTCAAGGTGGCGACCCAGTTCTTCAGGTTGATCGAGCGAACGGTGCCGACGAACACGTCGGCCACCAATACGCGGCTGTTGCCGTTGAGCGCCAGCGAATTCGGCATCTGAATGTAAATGGTGTAGGAACCTTTGCCACTGCCGGGACCCCCGGGCAACGACACATTGGCGATACCGCGCCAGTGCCCACAAGACGTCAGCACGACCGTGGCCGTCAGGAATGCCAAGGCCTGCCAAGCTTTATGGCGAACCAACCTGATCGCGCCCCTCACGAGCCGTCGGTTCGGCTTGCTCCTCACGCGCACCGCGCTCGTCGCGCCCCTCACGAGCCCGGTCCCGGCGGTGCGGGCGCTTCTGCGGCGCCGAGCGGTAGCTGCGCCGGCGGTGCGGGCGGTGGTGCCGTCGGCGAGGGCAGCGGTTGCGGATACCACGGTGGCGGCAGCGGGTTGTTCTCGTCGTAAGCATTCGGCGGTCCGGTCATACGCTGCCCCGGCGGTGGAGCGGCGATGTTCGGCCCGCCCATCAACTCGGCCAGGGATGCCGGCGTCAGCAAGCTCGCGGTGGCCGGCTGGACTTTCACCCCCTGCATACCCGGCGCGACAACCCATCCCGGTTCGGAGTTGCGGTGCGACCACGGTGTATCCGGTGAGAAAATCCCGGGAACGGTGGTGTCCTTGAAGCCGGGCGGCGGCTGCAACCGCGGCTCGGAGTAGGCGACGTTCTTGGGCAACGTGTCAGCGGAGCTGAACAGGTTGATTCCGGACGGGAAATAGTTGAACTTGATCGCATCCATGACCGGCGCCAGATACTGCGCACACAGCTCGGCCGAATCTTGATAGCCGAGTCGGCTGCCGGCCTGAATCGCGCTGCAAATGAACTGCATTGGATTGGCAAAGTTGACGAGCGCAGGCACGCCGGTCAAACTGCCATGTGCCGGCTCATAGATCGCGAGCACGTTGGCGGCCATATTCGGCAAGATGTGCAGCGCAGTCTCCAAACCCTCGCGCGGTTCCGCTTGCATGATTGCCGTGGTGGCTTCGCTCAGGTTGTTGACGTCGTGCGCCAGCACTTCTCGGTTCTCGGTCAAGAATGTGCTTGCCGTGGACAGCAGGCTGTCGGTCTCCTGGATGGCATTGGCGGCCGCCTGATCGGAACCGGTTAATCTGTCGGTGAATTGGGACAGGTCCTTGTTCAGGGCGACGAATTGTTGGTCGTCTCGGTGCAGCGCATTGACGAACAACGCCAGACTATGGAGCACCGAGAAAAAATCACCGCGGCCTTCGTCCAGAGTGGTCAGCGCGGTCGACAAGCTGTCCAGCGTGTTGTTGATCTGCTTTCCCTTGCCCGCCAGCCCGTCGGCAAAGGATTCGATGACATCACCGAACGGCCCCTTGTTCTGATCTTTGGTCGGGCCGAGACTGTTGATGATGTGAGTGATGTTGTTGCGCAGATCATCCCACTCCACCGGAACCTGGGTGTGGTCTTCTGAGATCACCGCGTTGTCGGACAGCACCGGCCCACCCTTGTAGGGGGGCTCCAATTGAATGCTCCGTGAAGCCACCAGCGTGGGGTTGAGAATCACCGCTTGCGCGTTGGCGGGCACCTTGTATTTGTTGGAGTAGTGGAAGGTCACCTTCATCTTGTTGCCGACAGGTTGGATGTTGTCGATCGCCCCGACGCGGATGCCCATGATGACGACCTTGTCCCCGGCGTAGAGCGCGTTGGTCTCCGGGAAATAGGCGACTACGGTGTTGTTGGTCAGCTTCTTGTAGAGCTGCGCGCCGACCAGGGCCGCGACGAGACCGCCTGCCAGTACCAGTGATCCGATGATCACCGCCGTGCGAGACAGTTGCGGCAGCCGCAGTTTGTGGATATCGAAGATCGTGCTCATCGGCTATTACCCCCCATCTCCGCCGGGCGTGATGAACGGCGCCGGTAGCTGCGGGCCGGGTCCCGGCGGCGCCGCTGGTCCGGGTGGCAGCCCGGGCGCGAACGTCGACGGCGGCGGCGTCGGACCGGCCGGCTGCAACCCTTCGCGGCGTGCCCCGGGTGGCGCGTTGGGCGGCAACGGCACCGGCGTACCCGGCACGTCGGGCGCCGGAGCCCCGGGACGTCCGGCGTCCGGAATCCCCGGCGTCGGCGGCAGGCCATTCGGCTTCGGCGGCGACGAGAGCACATCGGGCAACGCCGGATACGGCCCGTTCGGCCCGAAGGGACCCTGCCCTTGATCCACACCCGCGCATGGCATCGGGTTGCCGGGCCGCGGGAGGAGTTCTGGCGGCGGGACATAGGAGCACGGCGAGCCCGGCGCCACTGCGGGTCCCGGGTGATCCGGGGTGCCCTCCAGTACCGGGGGTGCCGGCGGGGGTGCACCGTTGGGGAACCGGGTGCCGTTGGGGTCCGGGAAGCGGAAGGCCGGCAGGCCGGCGCTGCGCCAGAAGTTCTCCGGGTCGATCCCGCGCTTCTTGAACGCGGCGTCCACCCACGGCTGCAGGATCCAGTACGGCAGCAAGTTACCGATCATCACCTTGAAGTAGGGTCCGGAGCCGACGGCCTCGCTCAACGCCGCGGTGTAGTTGCGCAGCGTATTCAGCACGGCGGCAAGGTCTTTCTTGTGCGCGACCAGCACATCCGTGACGGTGCGCAGCTGCTCGAGCAGGTGATGCAGGTTTGGGTTGTCGTTGATGAGACCCTGCACTTGGGTAGAAAAGGCCGCCACGTTGGTCAGCAGCGCGTCAATGGCCCGTCCACGCTCGTTGAATGCGGCCAGCAGCTCCTGGGTGTTTCGCAGCAGCGCATTGATCTGTTTACTGCGGTCCCCGAGTACGTCGGCCACCTTCCTGGCTTCCGCGAGCAAGTGTTTCAGTTGCTGGTCACGCTTGCCGAGGGTGTCGGAGAACTTGGCCACTCCATCGAGGGCCGCGCTCAGGTGCGGGTAGGTCTGGTTGATGGTCTGCGACAACACATTGAGCGATTTCTTGACCGTGTCGATGTTCCAGCCGGAGGCGGCCTTGGTGACGTCGAAGAATGCGTCATAGATCTGATACGGAGTGGTGCTCTGCCCCAGTGCCAGTATGGCGCCCGGTCGCAGCGGCCGGGTGCCTCGCGGCTCGATCTCAACCACCTTCTTGCCCAGCAGCGTGTCGGTACGGATCGCCAGCCGGCTCTCGGTACCGATGGTGCGCGTGCCAGTAGAAAACTTCATCAGCACGTGGTCCCCGTCGATCTTGAGGTCTTGCACTGTGCCGACGTCCATGCCGAGGACGCGCACCTTGTCGCCTTTGCTCAATCCGCCGGAGTCGCTGAATTGGGCGTAGTAGCTCGCGGTGGCGAATAGCATCGGCAGACTGCTAAAGCTCTGTCCCACACCGACAACGAGCACCACCACAGCGATGGCTAAGACACCAACACGCACCCGGTTGGCGGGTTGCAGCGATCTCATTGCAGCGTGCACCTACCCGACGGTTGCGCCCAGAGCTTGACCGAGCGGACCGGGCCGCCCGGCTGGAGCCCGTTGACCTTGATGGCGAGGTCGCACAGATAGAAGTTGAAAAAGTCGCCGTAGATACCGCTGGCGCGTCCGATGGTGTTGAACGCGCTGGGCAGCTTTCCCAACAAGTCGCCGAGCTGGTCGTGCTGCTCGACCAGTGGCGCGGCGACGGTCTCCAAGCGGCTGACCGTGTCGTGCAGCAGGGATCGGTTGTCGGCCAGCAGGTCGGCCACGGTTCCGGCGGCATCGCTGATGTGCGCGGTGCCGTCAGCGAGTTGGGTGGCCCGGCCCTTCAGGCTGGTAATGAGTAACTCGAATTTGTCGATGGTCTGGTCGAACTGTTTGCGGTGCCGAACGGTGGTGTCCAGCACTGTGTTCAGGTTGGTGATCACCTCACCGACCGCCTGGTCGCTTTCGGACAATCGCTCAGTCAGCTGCGCGGTCTGGTCGAGAATGTCGTTGATGGTGCCGCCCTCGCCCTGGAAGACGGTGATGATCGATGAGGCGATGGAGTTGACCTTCTGCGGGTCCAGGGCGCGGAACAGCGGCTTGAAGCCACCGATGAGCGCATCGAGATCCAGGGCCGGCTGGGTGCGTGAAAGCGGGATGAATCCGCCTGGAGGCAAAGCTGTTTCCGCGCCTTCCCCGGTTCCCCGGTTGATTTCCAGATACCGGTTGCCGATGAGATCGGCGTACCGGATTTCTGCGGTCGTCGACTGATACAGCGGCACCGAGCGGTCGACGGAGAAATCGACGCGTATCCGCTTGTCGCCCTCGACCAGGTCAACCTTTTTGACCTTGCCGACTTCCACGCCTGAGGCGCGGACGAACTGGCCGGCACGTAAGCCGCTGGCATTGCTGAACTCTGCGGAATAGCTGTTGGTCTGATCGAAGCGCACCTCGCCGAAAACCACGACAATGATTGCGGTGAACAACAATTGCACGGATGCGACAGCAGCGAGCCGGATGACCGTACCGGTGATTTTCATGGGTTGATCGTGTTCTCCCCGTACTGGCGTCCCCAGACGTATTCGCTGGCGAGGGGCTGGCTGAGCTCGAAGTGGTTGTACGGCGCGATGCTGTTGCCGGAGTCCATCACCAGATATGGCGCCGGCCACAGATCACGCGTGATCGGCTGCCAGCAGCCCGGCGGGCCGCCGGGTCCGCCCCGCCCATTCACCCGCGGCAGGTTGTCGGGATACACGTACGGGTTCTCCGTTCCGGCAATCGCGACACCTAGCTGCGCCGAGTAATGGTTGCCGCTCTCCAGCACTGCGACTTTGGGGGCAAGGTCGGCAAAGTTCCGGAGGGTGCAGAACAGCGCCGGGCTGTAAGTGTCGAGGAGGTGGGCGGTCGGCGATAGGTCGGCGAGGAGGCGGATCAAATACGGCTTGCTGCGGGTGAAAATGTCTTCCCCGGTGTTGGCGAACCCGCTCGCCGCTAATAACGCGGCGTCTAACTCGGCCTGGTGCCGGTTGAGCGTGCGTGCCGTCGTCACCGCATTCTTGAGTGCAGCGAACAAGTCCGGTGCGGCGTTGGCATACACGTCGCCGAGAGCTGCAAGTTGTTGGATGTCATGGCGGATCGTCGGCATTTGTGGATTCAGGTCACCGAGAATCTTGTTCCCGTTGACGATCGACTGCCCGAACTTGTCGCCCAGTCCCGTCAGCGCCTGTGCTGCCGCGCTCAGTGTGAGGTTCACTTTGACTGGGTCGACGCTCTGCGCAAGCTCCACCAGCGTCTGGAACACCGTGTTGAACTCCGTCGTGACCGACGTTGCGTCAATCACTTTCGCGGGTGTGATCGGTTGCGCAGAAGGGTCTTTCGGAGAGGTGAACGACACGTACTTATTTCCGAACACGGTGGTCGCCTGGATCTTGGCGATCACGTTGGCCGGAATAAGACCGACGTATTTCGGGTCCACGTCAAGCGCGAACTTGGCCGCCGGCTTGCCATCGTGCTGAACCTCGGAAATGCCGGCTACCCGGCCGATGCTCACGCCGTTGTAGGTGACCTTCGAGCCCTTGTCCATCACCAGACCGGCACGCGAGGAGAGCATCGTCAGCCGGGTCTTGGAGGTGAAGTCCCCGCGAAACTGCCCGTATACCAACGCAAGTACCAGCGCGCATGCCACAAACAGCGCCACCGCCGCCAGGGTGTCGGGCCAGGTTCGGGGCTTGCGTTCCTTCGGCTTCTTCATGGGCATCGTCATCGCGGCTACACCGTGAGGTTGAAGTTCGGGTCGACGCCGTAGAGCGCGAGCGAGGTCAACAGCACCACGATCACGGTTGACACCAACGAGAAGCGCATCGATCGGCCGACGGCCTCCCCCACACCTACCGGGCCACCGCTGGCGTTATACCCGTAGTAGCAGTGGGTGATCATCACGATCACCGCCATCACGATGACCTCCGCACCCGACCAGAACACGTCCTCGGTCCGAAGGAATGTTTGAAAGTAGTGCTCGTAGGTGCCGACCGACTGCCCGTAAAAGAGTGTGGTGACAACCTGTCCCGACACGAAGGACATCACGAGCGCCATCGCATACAGGGGAACGACGACGACCAGTCCCGCCATCAGCCGGGTTGACACCAGGAACGCGACCGACTTGATGCCCATCACTTCGAGCGCATCGATCTCCTCGCTGATCCGCATGGCCCCCAACTCGGCCGTCGCGCCGGCACCGACGGTGGCCGCCAGCGCAACGCCGGTCACCACGGCGGTAACCACCCGCACGTTGGCCAACGCGGCGAAGAATCCGGTGAACGCCTCGACGCCGATGTTGCCCAGCGATGCGAAGCCCTGGATGGCGATCAGCGAGCCGCCGGACAGCGTCACGAAACCGACGATCGCGGCGGTGCCGCCGACGACGGCCATCGCACCGGTGCCCATGCCGATCTGGGCGATCAGGCGCAGCGTCTCCCTGCGGTAGTGCCGCAGCGCCCAACCGATCGACCAGCCGCCGTTGACGGCGAACCTAGTGAGGTGCCCGGCCTTGTTGAACGCCCGGATGGAGCCGCCGGCGTAATGGTTGAAGTTCGCGACAGCGCGTGGAAAGCGCGCGCGCACGACGGCAGCGGTCGACATGTCAGCGGCCCGTCCCGAACCGCACACCGATGGTGGTCAGCACCACGTTGACCGCGAACAGGGTGAGCACGCACAACACCAACGTCTCGTTGACGGCGACGCCCACTCCTTTGGGACCGCCCTTTGTCGTCAGCCCGCGGTAGCAGCCCACCAGGCCGGCGATCGTTCCAAATAACGCGGCCTTGATGGTCGCGATGATCACCTCCGGCAGACCGGTCACCAGGGTCAGCGTCGCGAGATACGCGCCACCCGATACGTTCTGCAGACCGACGCCGAAGATGAAGCCACCGACCAAACCGATGGTGATAACGGTGCCGTTGAGCAGCGTGGCGACGACGGTCGCCGCCACCACCCGGGGCACCACCAATCGGTGGATGGGGTCGATGCCGAGCACCTCCATCGCGTCGATTTCTTCGCGGATGGTCCGCGCACCTAAGTCGGCACAAATGGCGGTCGACCCGGCGCCGGCCACCACCAGCACGGTGGTCAGCGGCCCCAGCTGGGTGACCGCGCCCAGCGCCGCGCCCGCGCCCGAGATGTCGGCGGCGCCGAACGCGTCCAGCAGGGTGTTGAGCGTGAACACAATGAGGACGGTCAGCGGTATCGAGACGGCGATGGTGGGCAGCATCGCGACTCTAGTGATGAACCAGGCCTGGACGATGCACTCGCGCCAGTGAAACGGCTTGCGGAACAACGCTTTTCCGGCCAGCACGCACATGTGGGCGAAGCCGCCGATTGTCGCCAGTGGGGCCTGGAGCTGATCACGCACGTAGTCGGTGAGCCTGGCTGGCGTCGTCGTCGTCACCGCCGCCTCGCCGCCCGAACATGAGAGCTGGTCCGTAGCGCCGGTTGGCGTGTTTCAGTGCGGGGGCACCACACGTTCACCATGCGTCACACTATGTAGCAAAAATCACTTCAGCTACATGAGACACGCGGGAAGCCCGGCGTAGTTAAGTTAAGCGCGATTCCGACTTATTCGGATGGCGCCGTCTTGCTGTTGTGCCGGGCGTTCTTCAGCCCGGCCCAGAACCGCGCGGCCTCGCGGATGGATTCCTCGACCGGCCTTGGCTCCCAACCCAGTTCGCGGCCGGCCTTGCTGGAGTCGACGGGCGCTTCGGCCCGCATCATCCGCACCGACGCCAGGCTCAGTTCGGCATCTTTACCGGTCAACCGGGCTCGCAGGCTGCCCAGTGCGCCCAACCCGTAGAGCGCCGGCACCGAGATGGACCGCCGCGGCGGCGGCACACCGGCTTCGTCGGCAGCTATCTTGACGACCTCTTTGAGCGGAATCATCCGTTCGGAAACCAGGTATCGCTCGCCGTTGCGGCCACGTTCGGCAGCCAGCAGCAGTGCCCTGGCCGCGTCGTCGACACCGACAACCTCCAACTGGATGCCGTTCATCAGAAACGGCAGCTTGCCGAAGACCGCGCCGGCGATGAACGCCCCATGCGGCGTGCGGCCCCAGTCACCGCTGCCGTAGGTCGTCGAGACGCACATGGCGACGGCGGGCAGACCTTTTTCCGACGCATATCGCAGCACGATGTCTTCGGCCCGGACCCTCGACTCGACATACGGGGTGAGCCGACGCCGGTTGATCTGGTCGTCTTCCGTCGCGACGTGGCCGTGCCGCCGGCCGACCGTCGCATAGGTGCTGGTGAACACGAAACGATGCAGTCTTGCGGCGATGGGGTTTTCGACGGCGACGTCGAGGACATTGCGCAGTCCCTCGACGTTGGTGCGAAACAGCGGTGACGGGTCTTGCAGCCAGGCCCGGGTGTCGACCACGCAGTAGTACACCTCGTCGCAACCGTCCATCGCCTGGCGCACGGTGGCGGTGTCGAAGACGTCACCGTGGAACCGGGTGACCTCGAGATCGTCGATGCTGCGGGTGTTGGCGGTCGGGCGCACCATCGCGCGCACTTCGGCGCCCGCGGCCACGAGTTGGCGGGTGACATGCGAGCCCAAAAACCCGTTGGCCCCGATGACCAGCTTGGGTGCCGTGCTCATGCGCGCCGCTCGCCCCCGCATGCGGGTGGGGGTCCCCCCAGCCGCGCAGCGGCGAGGGGGCGTGCCCCCACCTCATCGCTGCTTTGTATATCGTCGCCGGCGCGGTTCATTGTTGGCCTCCGTACTGGCGCATCCAGCGGGCAGCGTCGTCGTCAAGCGTGCCCAGCGCCTCGGCTTTCTTGCACCACTTGATTCCCGCCTGCAGAAAGCGCAGCGGGTTGTAGATATCTTCTTGCCGGGACCACTCGCCGTCGCCCGCGTAGGTGATGATCGAGATGTTCGTCGCGCTGACGATGGTGCCGTCACCCGGGTCGCGCATCGGGTTGTCCAGCTCGCAGATGATGCGCCCGGTCGGCTCGTCTATCACCGACCACAGCGATGGAAAGGCCGTCATGTGGCTCCCCGGAAAGGTCGACATCGTCTCGCGGATCCAGGTGAGCACCTGTTTACGGCCTTTCATCGTGCCCGCCGCGTGTTCGATGTAGTCGACGTCCGGCGTGTAGTGCTCCACCCAGGCGTCCCAGTTCTTGGTCTCGGCAGCGCGCGCGACGGTCTGCTCGAACGTCTCGAACGCGGAGGCCAGCTCATCGCGGCTAAACACCTGCTTCACGCAAGAAACTAGAACACGTTCTATCCGGTTTTGTCGAGCACATGGATAATCGGAGAGATGACGGACTACAGCAAGGCGATATTGGCCGGCGGCTGCTTTTGGGGCATGCAGGACCTGATCCGCAAGCAGCCCGGCGTGGTGTCGACCAGGGTCGGCTACACCGGCGGTGACGTTCCCCATGCGACCTACCGCAATCACGGCACGCACGCCGAAGGCATCGAGATCACCTACGACCCGGCACGCACCGACTTTCGGACATTGCTCGAATTCTTTTTCCAGATCCACGATCCGACGACGAAGAACCGACAGGGCAACGACCTGGGAACCAGTTACCGCTCGGCGATCTTCTACCTCGACAACGAGCAGAAGCGCATTGCGCTGGACGCCATCGCCGACGTCGAAGCCTCTGGCCTGTGGCCCGGCAAGGTGGTGACCGAAGTCAGCCCCGCCGGCGACTTCTGGGAGGCCGAGCCCGAGCACCAGGACTACCTGCAGCACTACCCCAACGGGTACACCTGCCACTTCATCAGGCCGGACTGGAAGCTGCCACGACGGGCCGCGGCCGACCGCTAACGGACGAACTACCGCCGCGGTTCTCACACACGCAAGCCGGCATTCACGCTCGGTGCGCCGCGGTGGACATCTCTTGACCAGCACTAGGACTACTTTATAAACCAATTACTTGATTTTCTTGTCTTCTCGCTTTACGCTCCTCGTTAGCGATCAGCTTTCACCAGGAGGAGCACCATGAGCGCGCAGCCGATCACCTTGATCACCACCGCGACCGGGAAGACCGGCCGGGAAACCGCACTGTCACTGCTATCGCGAGGCCTACCGGTTCGCGCGATGGTCCACCGCGCAGATGCGCGCGCCGAAGCGTTGCGCAGCCGTGGAGCGGAGATCGTCGTGGGAAACCTCGCCGACGTCGACGACATCCAGAAAGCGCTGCATGGTGTGCAGCGTGCCTATTGGGCTGCGCCGACGACACCAGGCGCGCTGGAGGCGGCCACCGCCTTCGCCGCGGTGGCCGAAGAAGAGAAACTCGAGGTGGTGGTCGCCATGAGCCAGTGGCTGGCCGACCCCGGTCACCACTCAGCGCACACTCGTGCGGCGTGGCTTACCGATCGGGTTTTCCAGTGGATGCCCAACGTCGGGTCGATCACGGTCAACCCCGGGTTCTTCGCCGAGAATTACATGTACACCCTGGACGCTGTTGCCCAATTCGGCGTCCTCACATTACCTTTCGGCGAAGGGCTTAATGCGCCACCGTCCAATGAGGACATCGCCGCGGTCGCGGCGGCACTGCTCGCCGACCCCGGCCCGCATCTGGGACGCCGCTATCGTCCTACCGGCCCGGAGCTGCTCAGCACCGCCGAGTTCGCGGAGATCCTCGGTCGGATATTGGGCCGCACGGTTCACTACCGCGACGTCCCCTTTGCCTTGATGGCCAAGTCCGCCAGGTCGATCGGCTTCAGCGACTACGCGGTGATCCAACTGGCTTGGTACGTCGACGAACTCAAGCGCGGCACCTTCGCGATAGGCGCACCCACGGACGCCGTCCAGCGCCTTACCGGCCGTCCCCCGGAGGACATGGCGACTATTGCCCGTCGGTACCTCAATGCCCTGCCCAGCACCAATCGCGGGCTGTCGGGTATGGCGCGGGCGATGCGAATACTGGCGAAATCCTCCATCACCCCGGCACCCAACCGCACCAGCTATCTACGGACGTTCCAGGACGGCGCCGCGATCGGCCAGCTCGCCGTGGACTCGGCCCGATGGCGGTCGAGCCACGATCCCGAACAGACACGAAACCCATCGCAGAACGACGTGACACCGGAGATGGCGCAATGACGAAGGACACCATCGCCCAGTACGGCATCGGCGGCGTGCGCGAGCGCATCGACACCGCGCTACGCCAGTCGGGCAAAGACTTCGACGCGTTAACCCCCGCCGACTTCGCGACGTTCGAGGACTTCCACTCGCTTGGCCGGGTAGGAACGACAAGCCTGTTGGACGCTGCGCAAGTCGTGAGCACGGATCGCGTCCTCGATGCCGGCAGCGGCATCGGCGGCACCGCTCGACTGCTCGCAGCCGATTACGGCTGTCGGGTGACGGCGATCGACCTGACCGTCGAATACTGCGACACGGCCCGGTGGTTGAACGGCCTGGTGAACCTCGGCGACCGCATCGAGGTGATCGAGGGAGACGTCACCGACCTACCGTTGCAAGACGCGTCCTTCGACGTGGTCGTCAGCCAACACGTCCAGATGAACATCGCCGACAAGCCGCGCCTGTACAGCGAGGCCCGCCGCGTCTTACGACCCGGCGGACGACTCGCGCTTTGGGACGCTGCGGCAGGACCGCGGCAACCCCTCGGTTTCCCGGTGCCATGGGCCGACGTCCCCGAACGCAGCCACCTCGCCACTCCCGACGAATTCGCCACAACGCTGCAGCAGGCCGGTTTCACGCTCGAGGTTTGGAAGGATCTGACCGAGTTCGCGGTCGAGGTCATGACCCCGATATTCGACGCGCCCAGCGACCCAAAGGGACTCCAACTGCTGGTCCCCGACATACAGACCAAGGTCAGAAACCTGTTGAGCAACGCCCGCGAAAACCGGCTGGTGCTCATCCAGGCCGTCGCACGGGCCGTCTAGCACGGGCGGTCACACCCGCGGCGCGAGCCCGGGATCACCTGACAGCTGGAAAGCCGCGCGCATCGCGTCGACGTCGGCGTCGGCTCCGTCGAATTTGCATCGCCGAAGGGCGGCCTTTCGCTCCGCGCCCGCGGCTCCGAGGCGCGCTGTGATCAGATCGGCCGCGGTGGCGGTCAAGGTGACCGCCGGCGATTGTTTAGCCGCAGCCAAGCTGGGCCCTGCGACCGCGAATTCAAAACGGCGACTGTCGATTTCGACACAGTAAGACGCGGCCAGGTCCATGGACCTGGCGGGATCAAAGCCCAGCAGGATTCCGGCGAGGAAACCATTCAACGGCGTGATCGCGCTGTCGGCGGGCTCCAGCAGATCAAGTCCGAATGTGGCGATGGCCTTGATCACCGGCAGTACCTTGCGCCACCCGGCATCGCTGAGCGTGTAGACGGTGCGGGCGACCGGTGGCGGCAGCTCGGTGCGATCGATCAAGCCCGCGTCTTCGAGTTCGCGCAGCCGATCAGCGAGCAGGTTGGTGGCGATCCCCGCTAGTTCGCCACGCAGATCACCGTAACGGCGTGGCCCGCCGATTAGTTCGCGAAGGATCAGCAGGGTCCAACGCTCGCCGAGGACATCGAGGCCCCGCGCGATCGGGCAGTTCTGGTTGTAGCTCCTAGCCGGCATATCAGCAGCTTACAGACTGAAGATAGCTTTTTCAACTTCATGCTTGATTTATCAGTACATATGCTTTACTTTTATGTCTATGTCTAAGTTCCAGCGCTCCTTGAGCTTTCCCGTATCTGCAGGCCACCCGACCGCTGCGCTTGCTGTCATTTGCTTGAGTGTCTTCGTGATCAGTGTGGACGCAACGATCGTCAACGTCGCATTGCCCACCTTGTCACGCGACCTCAACGCCACTACGGCGCAACTGCAGTGGATTGTCGATGCCTACACGCTTGTCATGTCCGGGTTACTGCTGTCGGCCGGCAGTCTAAGCGACCGGTACGGTCGGCGCGGCTGGCTCAGCTCCGGATTGCTCGTGTTCGCGACGACCTCCGCAGTTGCAGCACAGGTTGATTCAGCGGGCGCTCTGATCGCGGCGCGCGCTGCGATGGGCATCGGCGCCGCGGTGATCTTCCCGACGACTTTGGCATTGATCACCAATATCTTCACCGATCCGATTCGCCGGGCCAAAGCGATCGGCCTCTGGGCGGCCATGGTCGGAGTCGGCGTGGCTGCCGGCCCGATGACGGGCGGCTGGTTACTTGAGCACTTCTCCTGGGGCTCAATCTTCTTGGTCAATGTGCCGATCGCTGCGCTGGCGATCGTCGGGGGGCTGCTGTTCGTTCCCACCTCTCGGGATCTCGCGGCGCCACCCGTGGACATCCCCGGGTTGATCCTGTCCGCGATCGGGATAACTGCAATGATCTACACCGTTATTGGAGCTCCTTCGTGGGGATGGGCCAGCGCGCGCACTTTGGTGGGCTTCGGTGCAGCGACCCTGATACTTATCGGGTTTGCGATGTGGGAGCGACGCTGCCCACAGCCGATGCTCGACATGTCGGTATTCGCGAATCGGCGGTTCTCCGGTGGCAGCCTGGCCGTGACCGCCGGGTTCCTGACGCTGTTCGGCTTTATCTTCGTCATCACCCAGTACTTCCAATTCATCAAGGCCTACAGCGCTTTTCAGGCGGGTGTGCGACTGTTGCCAGTGGCAGTGTCGATCGCACTGGCCAGTGTGATTGGACCGGCGGTGGTCCACAAGATCGGGACGACAGCCGTCGTCAGCGCCGGTTTGGCCGTGTTTGCAGCTGGGCTGGCCTGGGCATCCACCGTCGACGCGGGCACCCCGTACACCGTGATCGCGATGCAGATGGTGTTGCTCGGCACCGGCCTTGGGCTGACGACGGCGCCGGCCACCGAAGCGATCATGGGATCGCTCAGCCCCGACAGGGCCGGGGTCGGCTCCGCTGTCAACGACACCACTCGCGAACTCGGCGGCACCCTGGGCGTAGCAATTGTCGGCAGCGTGTTCGCGTCGATCTACTCAGGCCGCATCGCCTCTGCTTCGGCGCTGACTGCGCTACCGAAAGAGCTCCGGTCAATGATCGGGGGGTCAATGGCCGCGGCGTACAAAGTCATCGGAGATCCTTCGCTGCCGGCTGACCGGGTTGTCGCCATGCGCGCCGCTGTCGACCACGCGTTCCTCGACGGCCTACGCGTCGGGTCACTCGTGTGTGCCGGCATCGCAATCGCGGCGGCGGTTGTGGTCGTCGTGCTGTTGCCCGCGCGCGAACGGCAAGCCAGTACCGCGAATGCAGCCGTGGGCGCATACTGAAAGATTCGCGATTGTTAGGAGCGTAAAGGCATGTCAGACAACAAGAACGCGACAGGGTCGATGACCGCGCTACGCATCGCCCTGGTAATCATCGGATTGATCTTCATCTTCGGGATCTACCCCCAGACGGTGGTGTGGCCGTCCGGCTGGAGTTGGGGACATGGACATTCGCATTACCTGATGATGATCATCGGCATCTATGCCACCCTCGGAGTATTTCTGCTGATCGCGGCACGCAACCCCCTCGCGCACAGCAGCCTGATCTGGTTCACCGTCGTATCGAGCGTCGTCCATGCCGCGATCATGGCCGTCCAGGCGATCACCGACCCGGCCGAGCACGGCCACCTGACGGGCGACGTGCCTGCGCTGCTGGTCGTCGCGATCGTGCTCGCGGTGCTGATGCCGCGGGCCGCGAAGCGATCAGCTCCTGAGCGCGCGTAACTGATACAGGCCGCGGGTGGTGGCGACGGTCTGACCGTCGGCGTCGGTCACCACTGCCTCCAGGGTGAAGTCGGCTTTACCGCGTTCGGCCGCTTCGGCTTCGACCCGCGCGATTGTCTGGTCGTCGAGGGTCGCTTGCGCGCGCACGTCGGATTTGGCCATCGCGACGAATTGGATGTCGAGATTTTTGACCAGCGGGAAGTACTTGGACCGGTCGAACGTGATCAGCGGAATGATTCCGCCGAGCACTTCGGCCACGGTGAACAGCACGCCGGCGTAGATGACGCCGAAGTGGTTGCCATTGCCTTCGGCCGGGACGCTGGTGGCGGCAAAACCGGGCCGAGCCTCAACGACCTTCACGCCCATCTTGTGTGCAATCGGGATGGTCGATTCCAGCGCGCCGTTCATCATGTCCACGAGCTGGTTTGCGTCGGCAGTCATGACCGCCGATCTTAACGCCGATGGACCGCGATCTTGCCGCCGTCCTTCGGCGTAAAGGCAACGCCGCGGGAATGGTACTTTTCCCCGGGAGCATTGGTGGCCTCGATGGTGAAGTGACGCAACACTGTTCGCAGCACCACATCCATTTCCATGTTGGCGAACACAGCCCCGACACAACGCCGGGCGCCCCCGCCGAACGGGATCCACGCGAAGCTGGGCGGCTTGGAGCCGACGAAGCGCTGCGGGTCGAAGCGTTCGGGTTCGGGAAAGACTTCGGGGTTGGCGTGCATGCGCGCGATGCTCACCAGAATCGAAGACCCCCGGGGAACGGCCCACTCGCCGAATTCATAGACGGGCACATAGACATGGCGACCGGCGAAATCGATCACCGTTCTGCTGCGCTGCACCTCGAGTATCGTTGCCTGCCGCAGTTCGTTTTCTTGCGTGTCGGCCTCGGCAACCAGTGCGGCGAGCACGTCGGGGTGCCGGCTGATCCGCTCGAAGGCCCAGGCGAGGGTCGCCGCCGTGGTTTCATGCCCGGCCGCCAATAGGGTCAGCAGCTCGTCACCAATGTCGCTGCGCGACATGGTCGAACCGTCTTCATAGGTGCTGCGCAACATCAGCGCCAGCACGTCGGTGCGATCCTCGAAATTCGGGTCCGCCCGCTCGTTTTCGATGACCTTGTCAAGGATGACGTCGAATTGCCGCCGCCACTCCGCCAGCCGGCCCCACGGGGAGTAGCGGCCATAAGTTCGCTTCGGCTTGGGGAATACCGCCATCCGGGAGCCCAGCGTGACCCAAGGCGGCAGGATCCGCCGCAGCTCATCGAGCTCGGCGCCTTCGGCTCCGAACACCGCACGCAGGATGGCGTTGAGCGTGATGCGCATCGTCGACGGCAGCGTGGCGAACGTCGTACCCTCGGGCCAAGTGGCGATCTCACGCAGCGTCTCTTCTTCGATGATGTGCTCGTAGTTCTTGATGCTCTTGCCGTGGAAGGGCGGAGCCAGCAGGCGGCGCCGTTGTCGGTGCTCGTCGCCTTCCAATCCGAACACCGACCCCGACCCGAGCAGTCGGCTCAGGTTGGGCTGGATGTTGCCGAGAACCTCCGGGCTGGTGGTGAAAACCTGCTTGGCCAGTTGAGGATTCGCCACCACCGTGATGGGGCCGTAGACCGGGACGTTGAGCATGAAGACGTCGCCGTGTCGGTGGGCCATCAGCCGGACGGCCCACCGCCGCGAGATCGAGAATGCGGCGCCCTGCAACGCCTTCGGAATGCGCGTAGCGGGCGGCAAGTTGATCGCGGCCGGGGCCGCTTGGGTGTCGATGGTGCTCATCGCTGTGCACTCCCAACATCGATTTGGTACTGCGTCGTACCAAGGGCGTATGCGGGTACGGTACCCTTTAGTACCAGGTGCTGGCAAGGGCTGACTCGGGTTGGTTTCCTCGGAGGGAGGCGACGTGGCAACAACCGTCGCTGACGACGCGGCTTCGGTCGAGCCCGTCGATATCGACCCGTTCCGCCGCCGACTGCTCGACGGCCTGGCCGCCTCGATCGGCGAGCGCGGCTATCGCGCCTCCACCGTGGCCGACATCGTTCGTCACGCCCGCACATCAAAACGCACGTTCTACGACCAGTTCCCCAGCAAGGAGCAGTGTTTTCTCGAGCTGCTACATGCCGACGTGCAAAGGTTGGCCGAGGAGATACGCTCCGCCGTCGATCCAGATGCGGACTGGCAGAACCAGATTCGTCAGGCCGTGGAAGCCTATGTGAGCCATATCGAGGCCCAACCGGCGATCACATGGAGCTGGATCCGCGAGCTGCCGTCGATGGAAGCCGCCGCAGCGCGGCCATACCAGCGTCGCGGCATGCACCTGTTGACCAGTCTGCTGATCGGGCTGAGCAGCAGCCCGGGGTTCCAAAAGGTCGGCCTGCCGCCGTTGACCCGGCCACTGGCGGTGATCTTGCTGGGCGGCCTGCATGAACTGACAGCGCTCACCGTCGAAGACGGGCACAGTCTCCGCGAGATGGTCGAGCCCGCCGTGCATGCCTCCGTTGCGCTGCTCGGGTATCGCCGCTAGCTCTTGAGGAAGGCGCGCAGCCGGTCGAGCACCAGATCCGGCCGCTGCTCGACGATCCAGTGGCCGACGCCATCGACCAATTCGACCTCGAAATCGCTGATGTGCGCGGCATATCCGTCCAACAGATCCGGTGTGAGCACCGGATCTTGGGTGCCACTCAGCCAGCGGACCGGGACATCGACTGGAACGTCGTCGAATTCGCCGCGCAGCCAGCGCAGCATCTCCGTGCTCTGAAAGGTCCGATACCAACGCGAACCGGCTACCGCGTGCCCGGGCTGACGCATGCATTCGACGTAGAGCCGGACGTCGTCTTCGCGAACATTGAATCCGGCGCCGACCCACGACGCCAGCATCCTGAAGTAGCGGGCCTTGGAATCTGCGATCAGGCGCGGCCCGATCACCGGCAGCAGCATCGGGATCTGGTACCAGAACCGCCAGATGTTGCGGACCATCGACAGATCGCGCTTGACGTAGGGCGCCGCGGTATTGAGCCCGAAGAACCCGGTCACCTTCACCGGATAGCGCAACATCATGATGAACGCGACCGGCCCGCCCCAGTCGTGCGCCACCAGCTTCACCGGCCCGACGCCCAACCGATCCAGCACGACCGCCAGGTCGTCGGCCATGTCATTCTTCAGGTAGCGCGAGCGCGGCGCCGAACTCCACCCCGCGCCCCGCAGGTCGGGGCACAGCACCCGGTAGCCGTCCGCGGCCAGCGGGCCGATCAGCTCATGCCACTCCCACCAGTTCTCCGGAAAGCCGTGTACCAGCATCACCGGCGGCCCGTCCGCGGGTCCGGCATCGGCGACGTGAATCGTGACACCGTCGCCCACCTCGACGAACTTGTGTTCGACGCCATCCAGTGAGGGCAGAGTAACCATGGCTTGACAACTTAGCAATGCAGGCGAAACCGATCGGCGCTATACACGATAGGGTGGTCATTCGCCGCAAAATCGGGGTGGTTGCGGGGGTGTGTGCGGCAATCGCCGCGCCAGCGATCGGCTTGGCGGGAAGCGCGCAGGCCAACCCCTTCTCCGAGCAGTTCCAGTCGCCGTCGGGAGACATCTCCTGCAACCTGGTTAACTACCCTCCAACAGACAAACTTGGATTCGGTAAGAATTTCGTGCAGTGCGACATCGTCAACCACAGCTGGGCGCCACCGCAGCCGCCCCCCGCTGGCCGGGCCGGCGCCACCAGCACGTTCCTTCTCATGCGGGGCCAGGCGCCAATCGTCGCCTACAGTCCAGGCACCTTCGCGGCTCCCGACCCGATGGATTACGGCCAAGCGCGGTCCGCGGGCACGATCACCTGCAGCAGCGAGCAGTCGGCGATGAAATGCACCGACGTCAGCACCGGGCACTTCTTCCGAGTGTCGCAGGAGTCCTACGAGCTGGGGTAACCGCGCTCAGGCGGCGACGAGCTCACGCACCTCGGTGCTGCTGCGATCCCTCAGCGGGAGGGCCAGTTTGACGATCTTGCGCACGACGGTGCCGAACTGCTTCGGCAGCGAACCCGAGTTGTACGGGATGCCGTAGCGTCGGCAGATCTTTTGCACCTCGTCCGCGATCTCCGCGTAGCGCCGTGCCGGCATGTCGGGGAAGAGGTGGTGCTCGATCTGGTGCGACAGATTGCCAGACAACAGGTGGAAGAGCTTGCCGCCGGTCAGGTTCGCCGAACCGAGAATCTGGCGGAAATACCACATACCGCGTGACTCGTCTTGAGTCTCTTCGACGGTGAATTCCTGTGTGCCATCCGGGAAGTGGCCGCAGAAGATGATCATGTAGGACCAGACGTTGCGGATCAGGTTGGCCGACAGGTTGCCTGCGAACACGAACGGCGCGAACGGACCGGCCAGCAGCGGGAAGGCGACGTAGTCCTTCAGCATCTGCTTACGGGTCTTGCGCCAAATGCCCTGCAGGACTTCCTTTTTATCAGCCAACCGGATTTCGCCTGCGCGGATCCGCTCGGTTTCCAGCTCGTGCAATGCCACCCCGTACTGGAAGAGCACCATCAGCAGGAACGCGTAAACCGGGTTGCCAAGGAAGTACGGCCGCCATGACTGGTCCTCGCTCATCCGCAGGATGCCGTAACCGATGTCGCGGTCCATGCCCACGATGTTGGTGTAGGTGTGGTGCATGTAGTTATGCGAGTGCCGCCACTGATCGGCCGGGCACGCGGTGTCCCATTCGAAGTCACGGCCGCGGATGTTGGGGTCTCGCATCCAGTCGTATTGGCCGTGCATGATGTTGTGGCCGATCTCCATGTTGTCCAGGATCTTCGCCACACCAAGCATCGCGGTGCCCGCCAGCCAGGCCGGCGGAAGGATCCCTGCGAACAGCAGGGCGCGTCCGCTCACTTCGAGGGCACGCTGTGTCTTGATGACACGGCGGATGTAGTCGGCGTCGCGCTGGCCGAGGTCGGCCATTACGCGTTCCTTGATGGCGTCGATTTCACGGCCGAATGCGTCGGCCTGCTCGGGGGTCAGGGCGATCTTGGGCTGTGTCATGAACTTCTCCTGTTTCTCATGGCCCGTAGGGCTTAAAGAGCGATGTCGACGTCGCCGACGGGGACGGACACACAGATCTGTACGTCCTCGTCGGGCGCGGTCGACACCGCACCGGTGGTCAGGTTGCGCACGACACCACAGGTTTTGCGGCGTGTGCAGGTATGGCAGATGCCCATCCGGCATCCACTGTCCGGGGTGAGGCCGGCCGATTCGGCCTGCTCCAGCAGCGAGCGGCCGTCGTCAACAATTTCGATGTTGCTGTCTGCGAACGTCACTCGCCCGCCCGACGGCTCCGTGGGCAGCTCCAGCGTCGGTGCCACGAAGCTCTCCGAATACACGTTGTCGCAGTGTTCGCGGACGGCGTCGATCAAAGCCCCCGGCCCACAGACGAATACGGCATCCGGCGAAGGCATCGCCGCCGCCAGGTGTTCGGGCCCGAACCGGCCTTCGAGATCACCGTCGGCCGAACGGGTGTAACCGTGCAGCACCCGCACGCCTGCCATCTGCGCGAGCTCGTCGCGGTAGCAGGCCTCGCCCTCATTGCGTGCGTAGTGCACGAACGCGATGTCGCCGGCGTGGCCCTCGTCGACCAGCGTGCGCAGCATCGCCATGACGGGCGTGATGCCGCTTCCGCCGGAGATGAACAGAATCCGGCGGGGTCGTTGCGCCGGCAAGCCGAAGTCGCCGCCGACGCCGGCAAGCCCGACTACCATCCCGCGCCGGGCTCGCTCGTACAGAAATGTCGAGACCAGCCCGCCGTCGTGATGTCCGATCGTCAGCTCGAGATGCGAGGAGCCCTCGGCATTGGCCGGTGAATAGCAGCGGGTGTGCCGCCGGCCGTCGATCTCGACGGTGAGGTTGACGTACTGCCCGGCACGAAAGGCGTCACCCCTGTCGGTGAACGCGTCGTTGGGCGCCAGCACCAGGGTGACGCTGCGCGGGGTGGTCCGCCGCACCTCGACGACCTTCGCGCGGCATTCGCCGCGCGTCCAGGTGGGAGCCAGTAGTTCGGTGTACCGGTCGACGCCGTGCGGACCGGTCAGCAGGTTTACCAGGTCGGAACCCAGTACCCGCTTCTTCAAAGTTTCGGTGAACATGTGTACACCGTCCTCCGGTGCAACCCAGTTCGTCAAGGGTTTCCGCAGGTCTGTGATAGCGTTCACACAGTGAACGATCGTACTCTTAGCTCACGCCCGCACCGGTCGGGCCGCGGGCGTAGCCGCGAAGGATCGTCCCGTGAGGAGCGCAAAGAGGCGACCCGGCGGGCCATCGTCGCCGCGGCGCTCAAACTGCTGGACGACCGCAGTTTCAGCGGTCTGAGCCTGCGCGAGGTGACCCGCGAGGCCGGGATCGTGCCGGGCGCGTTCTACCGTCACTTCGAATCGATGGAGGCCCTCGGGCTGGTCCTGATCGACGAGTCGTTTCGCATCTTGCGCGACATGCTGCGCGGCGCCCGCGCCGGCAAGCTCGACCCGAACCGCGTGATCGAGTCGTCCGTCGAGATCGTCGTCGCCAGCGTCACCGAGCGTCGCGAGCACTGGCGCTTCATCGGGCGCGAGCGCTCCAGCGGCGTCACCGTGTTGCGCTATGCCATCCGCACCGAGTTCCGACTGCTCACCTCGGAGCTGGCCACCGACCTCGCCCGCTTCCCGGGGCTGAACGCGTGGAGCACCGAAGATCTCAACGTGCTCGCGACCCTGTTCGTCAACTCGATGATCGTCGTCGCCGAGGCGCTCGAGGACGCCCAGGGCGCGGAGGCAATCGAGGAGATCCGGCGAACCGCGGTCAAGCAGCTGCGGATGATCGTGATCGGCATCAACGGCTGGCGCAGCAGCCCGTAGTCGGCTCGGGCACGCGATTACAGGCGCTCCAGGTTCTCAGCGCAATTGGTCAGAGCCTCGGCAACGCTTCGCCGCGCGCTGGCCGAAATGCCCCGCAGCATTACCGCTTCGACTCCGAACACGGCGTCATCGGCGGCCTTGAGTTGTCGCGATCCCCGCCGGGTCAGACGCAACGACCGCGCTCTGCCGCGCGGCGGAGCGTCGACGGTCTCGACTAGACCCGCCGTGCGCAATCCGGTCAGCAGGTCCTGCAAGGACTGTCGCGTCACGAAGCACAACCGCGCCAGTTCTGCGGCCGAGGCATCCGGATGTTCAGCGAGCGCCCGCAGCGCCGCGTACTGCGCCATCGACAGCCCGGTCGGCTTCAGCGCGGCGTCGCATCGCCGTCGCAGCCCTTGCTGGACCCGCTTGACCAGATAGCCGACCGAACGTTCCTTCTCTGACCATCGCATGACAGGAACCTTACATCAATGCTAGGGTAAAGTAAGGAACCTGACATTGGAGCAGCCATGACCGTCATCACCGAACACGCCGACCACGCGACGCTGATCAACGTCTTCACCGTGGAACCCGAACGGGCGCGACAACTCACCGACCTGTTGACCGCAGCCACCGAGGATGTGATGCAGCACATCGACGGGTTCATCTCGGCGAACATCCACCTCAGCACCGACGGCACCCGCGTCGTCAACTATGCGCAATGGCGCAGCGCCGAGGCCTTCCAGGCGATGCTGCAGAACAAGACCGCACAGCAACACATGGCGCTGTGTGCCGAACTGGCGAACGGCTACGACCCCCACCTGTACACCGTCGAATCAGTGCACACCGCAACGATCTAGCCGCGGGGGCCATGATGGTGCAATGGCCACCAGAATGCGGGATCTGCTCGGCGGCGCGCTGCCATCGCTGCGCTACGAACCCACCGACAAGCACCTGCGGGTTTATCTGAACGGAGCGCCGGTCGCCGACACCGTCAACGGACTGCTGGTCTGGGAGCCCCGGCGGGTGGTCCCGACGTATGCGGTGCCAGAGGCGGATATCTCGGCCCGGCTGGAACCGGTGGGCAGGGTTGACGACGTCGCCGACCTGCCGATCCTGGTCCCGACCAACCCGTTTACGGCGCACAGTTTCACCGGCGAGATGTTCGACGTCACCGTGGACGCGGCGACCCGCCCGTCGGCGGCCTTCCGGCCGGACGATCCGGACCTGACCGGTTACGTCACGTTCGACTTCAGCGCGTTCGAGTGGCGCGAAGAAGACGAGCCGATCGTCGCCCACCCGCACGACCCGTTCAAACGCATCGACATCCTGGCCAGCACCCGGCACGTCCGAGTGGAGTGGGAAGGCCGGCTGCTGGCCGAGTCATCACGGCCGCTGCTGTTGTTCGAAACATTGCTGCCGGTCCGCTTCTACCTCCCGCGCGCCGACGTCGTCGATCTGGAGCCGTCCGCCACCATCAGCTATTGCGCGTACAAGGGCCGGGCGTCCTACTTCTCGGTGTCCGACGGCCCCGCGGATGTGGCGTGGACCTATCACCGGCCGCTCCGCGAAGCTGAATCCGCCACCGACCGCATCGCATTTTTCAACGAGCGGGTAGACATCACCGTCGACGGCCAACGCCGACAACGGCCCACCACGCCGTTTTCCGACTGACCGCTGTGGCTGCCGCGCGTCATAAGGACGGCAAGCTGGTCGACATCACCGGTCCCGGCATCACCGACCGGTGGGGTGTGACGTGCACCGACCTTGGCGCGTCGATAACCGCGCCCAACGGGACGCTGGTGTCGGTGTTCGGAGACACCTTCTCCGGCAACAGTGTTGGCGACGGTGACTGGCGCTCGCCGGTGATCCTGATCGGTACCGGTGACGCCAACCATCCGATCAGCTACCAACGCGCCGCTGGCATTGATCCTGAATACGCACAACAACTTTGGCGCTATACCCACCGCACCGGCCGGTCCGGCAGGCCGCGTCGCGGCATCAGCACGGTGATTCCGTCCGATCTGCTGCGGGTGGATGACACGCTCTACCTGCACGCGATCGTCAACCGCGGCTTCGGCAACGTCGTGTGGACCGAGATCTGGAAGTCGGATGACAGCGGTATCTCGTGGCGGCATTTGGGTGCCGACGCCAAGTTCCCCGCCGGACTGCACGACGGTCACGCGCAGTGCTGGTCGTGGGATTACGACCCGGCCGGCGGCTGGATCTACGTCGTTTCCACCGGCTTTCAGCGCGATAAGGGAATCATCCTCAAGCGGGTGCGTCCGGAAAACATCGCCGATCTGAGTAAGTACTCCGGGTGGGGACGAGCCGGTGGTCCGTGGTCCTGGGGGAAGGAGCCGACCCCGCTGACGCCCGCCGGGGAAGCCTGGGGCGAGCTGTCGCTGCGGCGGTTGGCGAACGGCAAATGGATCCTGGGCGGATTCCTGTCCTCGAAGTACGCACTCGGGTATCGGGTCATTGACTCCCCCACCGCTGTGCTTGGTGCGCCGCTGCAGCTGCCGGTCGTCGGGTCTGCCTGGGACGCCGAGGATCATGCCCGTGGCCGGGTTGCGCAGCTCTACGGCGGATACGTCCTGCCGGGTTCGAAGCTCGATGTGGACGGCGGCGTCGGCCTGGTCGTATCACAGTGGAACACCGCACGCGGATGGCCTTACCGGGCAATGCAATTCCTGGCGACGCTGCGCGACACGACCAAACATCACTCGTCCACATTGAAGAGCGACTCACCGTCCTCGGGAGCTCCGTCGATCTGACCGCGATGCGCGCGGCGCGGGAGGTCCAAGTCCGGGGCCTCGCCGCTGAGCACATCGGGTTCCTCGGCGGCAACCTTGTCGTCGAGAGATTCGCCCTCTTCCGCTTCACGCGCCGTCATCCCGAACTTGTCGGCCTCACTCCAGTCGTCCGGCGGGTCAACGACGATGTCACCGTCGTCATTGCGGACCTCGTCGGAGTCGGTGGACTCGCTCGGGCTCAGGGTGTCATCGTCAGCCATAGCCACTCGGTTCCCCTCGGTGGTGGACGGTTAAACGCCATTAGAACGCAGATCCTGGCCAATGAGTGCCGCGACGTCACGACTGACCTGTCGGCTAGGTAGTTGACTACTCAGCGACTCACCAGCTGTGAGTGACTCGTCACATTGGCCGAACCGGCTTCGCCCGCTCGTCGTGAAATGGATTGGAGGTCAATGCGGATCTGTGACATGCACACCACAACCGAGGAGACCATCATGACAAATCTAGACCCACAGACCACGGGCGACTTCTGGGATGCATACCTCCGCGCCGCCGGCGCCGGTACCAACCTGGCGCAGGTCAGCCGCACTTTTCCCGATGCCACGCACGAACTCTGCTCGCCAGTTGGCGGTCCGGTGTCATACGTGCCGAGAATTGCCCCCGCGGCAATAACATTCGCCTGGGACCTGGTTATGCAGCGGGCTCCGATCGCTGCGGGCGCGCCACCCAGGGTTGCCTAAGCGGCTGAGTAGAGCGGTAAGAAGTTGGGTGAGCCAGGTTGGTCCGCGCACCACCTGCCTCATCGGCCTCCTGCTCGGCGCTTGGTCCTAACTGCGTTCACAAAGCCGTGTCCTGGATCTGTATTCAGCGCGGCGGCCGCCACATCGGCCACAGCGTCGGACCGCCGTTGGGCACGACGATCTCGCCGGTCACCTCGAAGCCGAACCGCTGGTAGTAAGGCACGTTTTCCGCTTTGCTCGATTCGAGGTAGGCGGGGGCATGTTCCGCGTCGACGCGGTCGAGGCGCGAGCGCATGAGCGCTTGCCCGTAACCTTTGCCGCGGACCGACGTGTCGCTGCCGATCACCGCGAGATACCAGTGCGGCTCCTCGGGGTGCTGTTGCTTCATCTGCTCGAGCAGTGCACCGAGTTTGCGGCCCGTTGTCAGTCGCGGCCCTAATCCGAGGAGGAACGACGGCAGCATCATCAGTTGTTCGCGTGCCGACTGCTTCCACCGGCCCGGCGGATCCCAGAGCGCTGCCGCGCCGATGGTGGACCCGTCGCTGGCCACCTCCGCACCGCCGCCGGCGAGGTGGTGGTGGCGGGTGACGGTCGCGAAGAATTTCCGCAGGTGCGCGGCGCGTGATTTGTCGTCAGGCATGATCCAGATCGACACCGGGTCGTCGTAGAAGGCGCGGCCGAGGGCATGCGACAGCTCGGAGATGTCAGCCTTTTGCGCGGGACGTGTGTGGATTGTCATTGACAGCCAGAGTAGTAGCGTCAGAAATCGTGTGGGACTTCGAAACGGACCCTGAGTACCAGGAGAAGCTGGACTGGGTCGAAGAGTTCATGGTCAACGAGCTCGAGCCACTCGACCTGGTCGCGCTCGATCCGTACGACAAGAAAAACGCCGAGACGATGGCGATCCTGCGACCCCTCCAGCAGCAGGTCAGGGACCACGGACTATGGGCCGCGCACCTGAAGCCAGATCTCGGCGGCCAAGGCTATGGTCAGGTCAAGCTCGCGCTGCTCAACGAAATACTCGGCCGGTCTCGCTGGGCTCCGTCGGTGTTTGGCTCGCAGGCACCCGATTCCGGCAACGCCGAGATCCTGGCCTTGTTCGGCACCGCTGACCAGAAGGCGCGCTACCTACAGCCGCTGCTCGACGGCGAGATCACCTCGTGTTATTCCATGACCGAACCGCAAGGCGGTTCGGATCCGGGGCTGTTCGTGACCAGCGCCGAGCGCGACAACGACACCTGGGTCATCAATGGCGAGAAGTGGTTTTCCACCAACGCCAGGCACGCGACTTTCTTCATCGTCATGGCGGTCACCAATCCCGAGGCACGGACACGCGACAAGATGTCGTTGTTCATCGTGCCTGCCGATACACCGGGCATCGAAATCATCCGCAACGTGGGCGTCGGCACGGACTCACACGCCACTCATGGCTACGTGCGCTACAGCGACGTCCGGGTGCCGGCCGACCACATCCTCGGCGGCGAAGGGCAGGCCTTCGCGATCGCGCAGACTCGCCTCGGCGGTGGCCGTATTCATCACGCCATGCGCACCATCGCGTTGGCGAGGCGGGCATTCGACATGATGTGTGAGCGGGCGGTATCCCGCCAAACTCGGATGGGTCCACTGTCGAATTTTCAGATGACCCAGGAAAAGATCGCCGACAGCTGGATCCAGATCGAGCAGTTCCGATTGCTGGTGCTGCGCACCGCGTGGCTGATCGACAAGCATCACGACTACCAAAAGGTGCGCCGCGATATCGCCGCGGTCAAGGTGGCGATGCCCCAGGTGCTGCACGATGTCGTACAGCGCGCCATGCACCTGCACGGCGCGCTCGGGGTCTCCAACGAAATGCCATTCGTCAAGATGATGATCGCCGCAGAATCGTTGGGGATCGCCGACGGGGCGACCGAGTTGCACAAGATGACCGTCGCCCGCCGGACCCTGCGTGAATATGAGCCGGTGACAACGCCTTTCCCGTCGCAGCACATACCCACTAGGCGAGCCGAGGCGCAAGCAAGATTGGCCGAGCGCCTGGAGCACGCGGTCGCCGAGTTTTAACGACCGGCGGTGACGCGGTCGATGTGGGCCAGAAAATGGGTCAGCACGGCATCGGGCGCTTCGAGTTGCGGCCAATGCCCGATGTCGTCGGCGAGCATCACCACATCGGGGTGCGGTATCACCTCCGCGTAGCGGCGTGCCATGTGCGCACCGGAATTGGGGTCGACCGGCCCGTCGATCAGCCGCATCGGAACCGCAGTCTGCCGCATGGCACGCACCCATCGATTTCGGTGCGTGTAGCGGTTGCCGATGAAGCGACCGACCTTGTGCAGCACGCGGCGGCCGTCGTTGTAATCCAGGATCTGGTTGAACACGCCCATCATGTGCCTTGTCGGCTTGGTGTTCGGGCCGAACATCTCGCGCAGCGTCGGCTCCAGCAGCCGACGCGACAGCGGGCTGTTCTGCACAGGACTCAAGATGTCGCCCAACGGAGTTCCCGACATCAGCTTCTGCGCCGCCCGCGGCGTGTAGGTCTCGACGAACATGCCTCCGTTGAGCCAGGTGATCGAGTCGATGCGCAGCGCGCCGTAGGCGGGCTGACCAAACTCGTGACGGGCCAACAGTTCCTGGCCCACGGAGTCGCCGATGTCGTGGGCCAGGACGTGCGCGTTGCCGATTCCCAGATGGTCCAGTAGCGCCTCGTGCATGTCCGCGTGGTCGTGCACCGAGTATTCGTAGGCAACGGGCTTTGCGGAGAAGCCCATACCCATCATGTCCGGTGCGATGACCGTGAAACGCTCCGTCAGCTTCGGCCAAATCGGTGCCCAGTCAAAGGAATTGAACGGGTAACCGTGGATCAGCAGCAGCGGAGGCCCGCTGCCTTCCATCCGGTAGAAGATGTCAAAGCCGAGGTAGTCGAAGTGCTCTCCGGCAGCCAGCCAGGATGCCAGTTCCGCGTCCACGGCCTGAGCCTACGAAACGTAGCGGACGATGCTCTCGGCCACACACGCCGGCTTGGCCGACCCCTCGATCTCCACCGTGGTCGACACCGTCGCCTGTACGGCGCCGTTCCCGAGGTCCTCGACCCCGACCAGCGAGCTCTCCGCGCGAACCTTTGACCCGACCGGCACCGGTGCAGGGAAGCGAACCTTGTTCAGGCCGTAGTTGACGGCGAGCTTGATGCCGTTGACCGTGTACATCTCATGCTGGAGCCGGGGCAGCAGGGCCAGCGTCATGAAGCCGTGGGCGATGGTCTTGCCGAACGGGCCTTTCGCCGCCCGTTCCGGATCCACGTGAATCCATTGGTGATCCCCGGTCGCGTCGGCAAAAAGGTTGACGTCTTCCTGGGTGATGGTCACCCAGGGGCTTTGACCGATGGTTTGGCCCTGGGCGGCGGCGAGGTCGGCAACTGATTCGAAGGTGCGCATTCTGTTCTCCTCTGCTCAGGTGGAAACGATAGTGCTGCACTCACCGCGGCGGCGACCCGGGTGTTCGCTTCAACGAGACACATCAACAGAGCTGGCCGCCAGGCCTGTTGCAGGATGATCGGGTGAGGCTGTTACTACTCGCCGATACGCATGTTCCGCGGCGCGCCCGCGATCTGCCCGCACAGGTATGGGACGAAGTGACGCAGGCTGATGTTGTCTTTCATGCGGGCGACTGGGTGGCGACCGCGTTGCTCGACACGCTGACGGCCAGAGCGGCGCGGCTGGTGGCCTGTTGGGGAAACAACGACGGACCGGACCTGCGGTCGCGGCTACCGGAACGCGCAGACGTGGTGCTGGAGGCACTGCACTTCACGGTCGTCCACGAGACCGGCGCCGCGGCCGGCCGCGAGGCACGAATGTCGCGGCAGTACCCCGATAGCGACGTGTTGATCTTCGGTCACAGTCACATCCCGTGGGACACCACGACCAGCACTGGGCTGCGGCTGCTGAATCCGGGTTCGCCGACGGATCGCCGCCGGCAACCGACCTGCACGTACATGACCGCTACCCTCCGCGACGGCGACCTGGCGGATGTGGTGCTGCGCCGCCTTGAGCGATAGCCCGCTTATGTATGCATAACCACTGCACAGCTCGCACCAATATTTAGCTCGTAAACAGAGGTATTGTGTTGTAAGTGCAGGTAAAGACCGATTTGGCCGCCGAAGTCTTCCGAGTCGTCGGCAGATTCCGCCGCCAACTTCGACGGTCCGTCGGTCGTGGTTTTGATTCCGCGCGACTCACCGAGTCGCAGTCGGAGCTGCTCTGGCTGGTGGGCCGCAAGCCGGGGATATCGGTCAGCGCCGCCGCTGCCGAACTCGGGTTGGTGCCCAACACCGCTTCGACCCTGGTTTCCAAGCTGGTGTCCCGCGGCTTACTGACCCGCAGCGTCGGAGCGAGCGATCGCCGCATCGGCGAACTCGCACTCGCCGGACCCACCCAGCAGATCGTCGACGCATCCAGGGCCGCACGGCGAGCGCTGTTGTCCGACGTACTCGACGAACTAGATGACGACCAAATCGAATCTCTGGCAAAGGGACTGGAGGTTCTCGACACGATGACACGATTACTCCAGGAGCGACGAACATGAGCGAACTGCTACCCCCGGCCATCGACTGCCAGCACCTGACGTACCGCTACGGCAAGTTCACCGCCGTCGATGATGTGACGCTGCAGGTGCGACCCGGCGAGACGGTGGGCCTGCTCGGGCCCAATGGGGCGGGCAAAACCACCTTGGTCCGCATGCTCACCACGCTGACACCGATCCAGCAGGGTCAACTTTGCATCTTCGGGTTGGACTCACGTCACCAGACGGTGGACATCCGAAGCAATATCGGCTATGTCCCACAACAGCTTTCCATCGAGCCCGCGCTGACTGGCAAACAGAATGTGGAATGGTTCGCGCGGCTGTACGGCGTGCCCCGGGCCGAGCGTGCCGAACGCGTCGAGCAGGCGCTGGTCGCGATGGAACTGCTCGACGTGGCTAACCGGCTCGCGGGGACCTTCTCCGGCGGCATGGTGCGCCGGCTCGAGGTGGCTCAAGCGCTTGTCAACCGCCCATCGCTGCTGGTGCTCGACGAACCCACCGTCGGGCTTGATCCCATTGCCCGGGAGGGTGTTTGGAGCCAGGTGCAGAGTATGCAGGCCCAGTTCGGGATGACGGTTCTGCTGACCACCCACTACATGGAAGAGGCCGACGCGCTGTGCGATCGGGTGGCGTTGATGCACCGCGGCGAGTTGCGTGCCGTCGGAACGCCCACGAAGTTGAAGTCGGCGTTGTCGCCTGCGGCCACGCTCGAGGACGTGTTCCGCCACTACGCGGCGTCCGACTTGTCGCAGCATACAGATTCTTCTGGGTCTTCAGAGTCATTGCGTTCAATCCGTTCCAGCAGAAAGGTTGCCCGTCGTGCCGGTTGACCAACACCCTATCGAGGTAACGTTGCTGCGCGCCCCCCGTGGCTGGCAACGCGTCGGCGCAGTGATGGGCCGCGTCGTCGCGTTCGCGATCGTCGAACTGCAAAAGCTGCAGCACGACCGCACCGAGCTCGTCACCCGGATGGTGCAACCGGCGCTGTGGCTGCTGATCTTCGGTACCACGTTCAGCCGTCTGCACGTGATCAACACCGGGTCGGTGTCGTACCTGGCCTTTTTGGCGCCGGGCATCATCGCGCAGTCGGCGCTGTTCATTTCCATCTTCTATGGGATACAGATCATCTGGGACCGTGACGCCGGCATCCTCGCCAAACTCATGGTGACGCCCGCGCCGGCGTCGGCGCTGATCACCGGTAAATCGTTTGCGGCGGGTATGCGATCGGTGGCACAGGTCATCGGCGTGTTGGCGCTCGCCTATCTGATGGGCGTCGGGCTGACCATCAATCCACTGCGAATCCTGGGCGCGATGGCGGTCGTCATGCTGGGTGCGGCGTTCTTCGCGTGCCTGTCGATGACGTTGGCCGGGCTGGTCCGCAGTCGCGACCGGCTGATGGGCATCGGTCAAGCCATCACGATGCCGTTGTTCTTCGCGTCCAACGCGCTTTACCCGGTCAACGTGATGCCGGCATGGCTGCATGTGCTCTCCCACGTCAACCCGCTGAGCTACGAAGTCGACGCGCTGCGGGCGTTACTGATCGGCACGCCGTTCAACCCGGCCGATATCGCCGTCTTGGTGATGGCTGCCGTGCTCGGAATCGCCACCGCGTCAACGCTTTTGCGGCGACTGGTCTCCTAAGCTGAGACCGCCATGTCGTAAATGACGATGGGCCAACGATTCCCAATCGTTATCTTTGAGTCCGCGCCGAAGCTCAATCGTTAGCTAACCGCGACGTCACACCCCGAGGCGACAAACGGGAGTGGGGCGCGCGCTGTGTTTGACTGCCTCCGACAGCTATTCGACCGCGTAATGCGGCAAATGAAAGTTGGGATGGGTAGGAGCTATGAAGTTCGTTGAGAAGTTGCGCGGCGCGGCGGCGCGCTTGCCGCGTCGACTGGCAATCGCGACCATCGGGGCAGCCTTGCTGGCCGGCCTGGTCGGCGTTGTCGGCGGCTCGGCGACCGCGGGGGCGTTCTCCAGGAAGGGACTGCCGGTCGAGTACCTGCAGGTCCCATCGGCCGCCATGGGCCACGACATCAAGGTGCAATTCCAGGGCGGCGGACCGCACGCGGTCTACATGCTCGACGGGTTGCGCGCTCAGGACGATTTCAACGGTTGGGACATCAACACTCCCGCGTTCGAGGAGTACTACCAGTCGGGCCTGTCGGTGATCATGCCGGTCGGCGGGCAGTCCAGCTTTTACAGCGACTGGTACCAGCCGGCGTGCGGCAAAACCGGCTGCCAGACCTACAAGTGGGAAACCTTCGTCACCAGGGAACTGCCGACGTACCTGCAGGCCAACCGGGGCATCGCTCCGACCGGCAATGCCGCAGTGGGCCTGTCGATGTCGGGTGGTTCCGCGTTGATTCTGGCCGCGTACTACCCGCAGCAGTTCTCCTACGCGGCATCGCTGTCGGGCTTCCTCAACCCGTCCGAGGGCTGGTGGCCCACGTTGATCGGTCTGGCGATGGGCGATGCGGGCGGTTACAGCGCCACCAACATGTGGGGTCCGACGAGCGACCCGGCGTGGAAGCGCAATGACCCGATGGTCCAGCTGCCTCGACTGGTGCAGAACAACACCCGCATTTGGATCTACTGCGGTAACGGCACTCCGAACGACCTTGGCGGCGACAGCATGCCGGCCAAGTTCCTGGAGCAGTTCACGCTGCGCACCAACGAGCAGTTCCGCGACAATTACGTTGCCGCGGGCGGCAACAACGGGACGTTCAACTTCCCGCCCAACGGGACGCATGACTGGGGTTACTGGAACCAGCAACTGGTCGCCATGAAGCCCGACATTCAGCGGACGCTGAGCGCCGCCCAAGCCGCCACCTAGACACACCCTCCGACGCATCGGCAGCAGCGCGCCCCCAGCGCTGCTGCCGATGTTTTTTAGGCGCGCTAATCCAGCAAGGCGCGACGGTCCTGGTGGAAGTAGGTGTAGCCGGTCGCCAACGCGCAGATGACCGTAGCGGCTATCAGCATCCCGGTCCCGTTGAATACCAGGCTGATACAGCCACCCAAAGCCGCGCCCACGGCGAAGCTGGCGAACAGCAGGAAGTAGCCGAGCCAATCCGTCACGTTCCCACCGGCGATATGGCGTTCGATGCCCTGCCCCATTTTGACCAGCGTGCCGGTCACATAGCTCAGTGGCACCGACACCTCGCCGTCCTTGACGAACGACGTGTTCAGAGCGCCAACGCCGAAGACCACCAACATAATTGGCGCGAAGTCAAGGTTAACCTCTTCCAACCCGTCGTCGATGAGGCCCAATATCGTGGCGGCCAACAGACTCAAGGTAGTGAGCACGGTCGGTCCGTGCGGATGCGCCACCCAGAAATGCCGCCTGCAGACTGAAGCAACCACCACGCCGGCGACGAAGCACAGCATGAGAACGCCGGCAGAAACCGATAACCTCACGTCGTCCCGGAAGTACCCCAGCACAGCACGTTGCGCATTGCCGGTCATGAACGTCACAAAGTATCCCTCAGAATGGGTAAATGCCGCCGCTCCCAGCACGCCGGCCAGCGCGGCCAGCACCCACGACAACCGCGCCTCGCGGTCGAATATCTCACGCAGCATGCACACATGCTTTCACCGGACCCGCAACACTCGCAGCGCGGCAGGGAGAACTCAGACGGCACTCATATCAATTGGCTGTCAGTCGCTAACCAGCTTGGCGATCGACCGCAGCGGGATGGGCAACCAGCCGGGCCGGTGTCGAGACTCGTAACCGGCCTCATACACCGCCTTGTCCAGTTCGTAGGCTGCCAATAGCAGCGCCGAATCACGGGGATCGACGCCGGAGGCAGCCGCGTAGCCGTCACAAAACGCTGTGCGGTTGCGCTGCACCCATTCTCGAGCGCGCGCGGCGAGCTGCTTGTCAGTCGACTGGTCGACCAAAGGTCCGTACGCGGCGTACTCAAAGGAGCGCAGCACGCCGGCCACATCGCGCAATGGCGAATCCGGCGCGCGACGCTCTTCGAGCGGCTGGCCGGGCTCACCTTCGAAGTCGATCAACAGCCAGGACTCCGGTGTGCGCAGCACCTGGCCCAGATGAAGGTCGCCGTGCACCCGTTGCACGGTGATGGTCTGCTCGGCCAACTTTTGGAAGCGCTGCTCGATCGTCTCCGCGTACTCCTTGAGCTCGGACACGGCAGCGACCGTCGACGACAACCGCGCGAGCATGGTGTCGACCGGGAACGGGGCCTGCGACGTGCCCAGCGCCTCGGCGAGGGTGGCGTGCACTGACGCGACGGCTTCCCCGAGCCGGTAGGACTCGCCGGCGAAGTCGCCGCCGACCTCGTGGGCGTACAGGTCGCCCTCGGCGAACAGATCGCGGACGCTGGCGGTGGCCATTGCCCAGCCTTCGGCCGCGTTGGCCGCGTACTCGGTCGCCATGCCGAGAGGGCAGTTGTTTTCGATGGCGCCGTGGTCGGTCAGCTCGTAGCTGCCGAGCAGTCGGGCCACATGCGGATTCTCGGCCCGACCAAGCACTCGGTTCAGCTCGATATCGGGATTTATGCCGGCGCTGACCCGGCGGAACACCTTCAGGATCGCGTCGCGCTCGAAGATCACGCTGGTGTTGCTCTGCTCGGCGTCCGATACCCGTGGTGCCGCATCCAACGGAAGGGTGACCTCCGGCTCCTTGGCGAATGCCACATCGGAGCAAACCGTGGATGTGTCGATCAGGGACAGCAGAAATTGGGCCGCCGACGGGTCGTACAGCGCGTCATAGGCGGTGCGGTCGTCGTCGGCGCCGATGGTGGCGACCATGGTGTACTCGGGAACCGGTGCGGTGTCCCAGCTGACGATCACCTGATAGCGCTCTGCCGAACCGTCGGTGTAAGCGACGTCGACCAGTACCAGGTCTAGGCCGTCGTTCAACGCGACGACGTGCCCCGGCTCCGCGGTGGCGAGTTCCCGGCTTCGCCCGGCATACCAGCGCTGCTGGGGAAGCCATTCAGACCACGGCAGGTTCATTGCGCCTCCCCTGACTGGGCCAGCGCGAACCAGTAGAACCCGTGTCCCGGCAGTGTCAGCAGATAAGGCAGTTGTCCGATGCGGGGGAACTCCACCTGACCGGTCAACTCGATCGGGGTGTAGCCGCTCCAGTGCTGGAGGTTCAATTCGATGGGTTGGGGGAAACGCGACAGGTTGTTGACGCAAAGCACCGCATCGTGGTCGGCTTCGCGCACATAGGCCAATACTGACGGGTTAGACCCACCCATTTCCTCGAACGTACCCACCGCGAACGCCTCATGTCTGCGCCGCACCGCGAGCATGGTGCGTGTCCAATTCAGCAGCGACGTCGAGGTGTCGCGTTGCGCCTCCACATTCACGGTTTGGTAGCCGTAGACCGGATCCTGACTGGGTGGCACGTACAACCGACCGGGATTGGCCGTGGAGAACCCGGCGTTGCGGTCCGGAGTCCACTGCATCGGGGTGCGCACCCCGTCGCGATCGCCGAGCCAGATGACGTCGCCCATACCGATCTCGTCGCCGTAATAGATGACCGGGGAGCCCGGCAGCGACAGCAGCAACGCGGTGAACAACTCGATCTGATCGGGATCTTTCTCCAATAACGGGGCCAGCCGGCGGCGGATACCGACATTCGCCTTCATCCGCGGATCCTTGGCGTATTCGGCGTACATGTAGTCTCGCTCGTCGTCGCTGACCATTTCCAGGGTCAGCTCGTCGTGATTACGCAAGAAGATGCCCCACTGCGCCGTCTTCGGAATGGGCGGTGTTTGCGCCATGATTTCCGAGATCGGGAAACGTGACTCGCGGCGCACTGCCATGAAGATGCGCGGCATGAGCGGAAAGTGAAATGCCATGTGGCATTCATCGCCACCGGTCTCGGGGTCACCGAAATATTCGACGACATCGCTTGGCCATTGATTGGCCTCGGCCAGCAACACCCGGCCCGGGAATTCGTCGTCGACGACCTTGCGGACGCGTTTGAGGAATGCGTGCGTCTCAGGCAAGTTCTCGCAGTTGGTGCCCTCACGTTCAAACAGGTAGGGCACGGCGTCCAGCCGGAACCCGTCGATACCGAGGTCGAGCCAGAACCGCATGACGTCGAGCATCGCCTCCTGAACAGCGGGGTTGTCGTAGTTGAGATCCGGCTGATGGTCGAAGAACCGGTGCCAGTAGAACTGGCGGCGGACCGGATCAAACGTCCAGTTCGAGTCTTCGGTGTCGACGAAGATGATCCGGGCGTCCGGGTACTTGTCGCTGCTGTCGCTCCACACGTAGTAATCGCCGTATGGTCCGTCGGGGTCGCGGCGCGACTCTTGGAACCAGGCGTGCGATTCCGACGTGTGGTTCATCACCAGGTCGGTGATGACCCGGATGCCCCGCCGGTGCGCAGCGTCGAGGAGCTCGACGAAGTCATCGACGGTGCCGAACTCCGGCAGCACCTTGTAGAAGTCGCGGATGTCATAACCGCCGTCGCGCAGCGGCGAATCGTAAAACGGTGGCAGCCAAATGCAGTCGACGCCCAGCCATTGCAGGTAGTCGATCCGTTCGGTCAGCCCGCGCAGATCACCGAATCCGTCAGCGTTGGAGTCGTAGAACGCCCGGACCAACACTTCGTAGAAAACCGCGTGCTTGAACCAGGTTGAATCGGCGGGCAACTCCCTGGCGTCGGCGAAGTCATCCGCACTGGGATGCTCGACTACGCCGGCTTCGACGTGACTTCCCTCTGCCGGATCGTGCTCGACGGTGTCGTCTCTGTCGCTCGTCAAGTCCACGATTTTACACGTACCCGAGGGCTGGCATCGCAAACCATATGCCCGCCAAACGAATTGAGCACAGCGGGTGAGCTGCGGTTGTGCAGGTCAGCCCGGTGGGCCATCCGCCAACGTCACGCTGGCAGACCGGCCCGCCACCCCCACCTGGACGTTGTCCCCGGGATGGTGCTGGTCGAGAATCGCGGTCAGGGCGGTGGCCGAGTTGACCGGTTGGCCGTTGATCGAATTGATCACGTCACCCGGGGCGAACCCCGCCCCGGCGGCAGGACCGTTCGGAATCACCTGCCTGATCACGGCGCCCGCACCGCCGGCGGCGTCGTTGACACCGACACCGATGAATGCCGTCGGACCGATATGCACCGTCGGGGACCCGCCGCCCTGAATCTGGCCGGCGATGGCCATCGCCTCGTTGATCGGGATCGCGAAACCTTGCCCGCGCCCGAGGTGGAAGTTCTCGGATGCCGCGGTGTTCATGCCGATCACCTGGTTGGCGGCATTGACGGTGGGCCCACCGGAGTCACCGGGACGTATCCCCGCGTCGACCTGGATCAACCCGTTCAGCGTCTCGGTGCTGCCGGTCAGGGCGTCGGACGCCGACACCGTCTGGTTCAACGCGGCAACGCGTCCGTCCACCGCGCTGGGCGCTCCGCCCGCACCACCGGCATTGCCCAGCGAGACGATCGGCTCGCCGACGGTCACCGTGTCGGAGTTACCGATATTGGCCGGCTGCAGTCCGCCTCCGCCAAGTGCCAGTACCGCGATGTCGTGGCTGCGGTCATAGCCGATGACTGTGGCCGGGAAGGTCTGACCATTGCCGATCGACCTCACGGTCAGGTCGGTGGCGCCGGCGACCACGTGGTTATTCGTCAGCACGGTGCTGGGACCGATCACGATGCCGGTTCCGGCGCCGACGGCGCTCTGGTATCCGAGCTTGGCGTCGATGTCGACGATCGTCGGGCCCACCTGTCCCACGGCGGCCAGCGCGTCCAGCGGTGCCGGAGGCCGCAATGGCGACGCCTGCGCGGGCGCCGTGGCCAGACCCAGGCCCGCCACCGTTATCAGACTGAGCAACCACGACGACCACCGCGGTCTACGGCGGTGCGATTCGCTCATCCTGTTACCTCCTGTTTGGGTCCAAGCTGCATAGGTTCCAGCCCGATCAAGCTCGGATTGTCGCAGCGTCGGGGTTCCCACGCGCGATTTTATTCACTACACCGTAACCGGGGTTTGCCCGTTGGGCATCCTCGCCCCGAAGGTGCTGGAAGAACGGCCGCCGCGTTGGGAGTCCGCCTTTAGGCCGACGTGCGGCCAAACGGTAGCTTCACTGGCTAGACGGCAACTCGACAACAAAGGTGTCTTTTGCATGAGCGTGCTTGATTCATTCCGGCTCGACGACAAAGTCGTGATCGTGACCGGCGCGTCGTCGGGGCTCGGTGTGGCGTTCGCCCAGGCCTTCGCCGAGGCCGGCGCCGACGTCGTGTTGGGTGCACGCCGCGCCGACAGATTGTCCGAGACTGCCGCGCTGGTCGAGGCCGCCGGCCGCACGTCGCTGGCGGTGGCCACCGACGTCAGCGTGCCCGGGCAATGCCAGGCGCTGGTCGACTCCGCGATGCAGACCTTCGGCCGCGTCGATATCCTGATCAACAACGCCGGGGTAGGGAGCGCTCACCCGGCGACCCGGGAGACACCCGAGCAGTTTCGCTCGGTGATCGATGTCAATCTCAACGGCGCGTACTGGGTGGCACAGGCCTGCGGGCGGGTGATGCAACCGGGCAGTTCGATCGTCAATATCGCCAGCATCCTGGGGATCACCACCGCCGATCTGCCGCAGGCCGCCTACAGCGCGAGCAAGGCCGCGATCATCGGGCTCACCCGAGATCTCGCCCAGCAGTGGGGCTCCCGAAAGGGAATTCGCGTCAACGCGCTGGCGCCGGGGTTCTTCCGGACCGAGATGACCGACGAGTATGAGCCCGGGTACCTGGAGAGCCAGGCGCATCGCCTGGTCCTGGGCCGCTTGGGAGACCCGCGCGAACTCGCCGCCACCGCCGTGTGGCTGGCATCGGCGGCCGGCGGCTACGTCACCGGGCAGACGATCATCGTCGACGGCGGCCTGACGATCACCTAAGTGCGTCGGGGCCTCTGAACTTTCTGGTGACGGCCCGCTGCGCCCGGCTTGGCCGCGCTTGCGACCGTCACTAGGCTCGGCATTGTGGTCGACTTCGACCCCAAAGAAAGCTTCGCTCGTGCGCCGGTTGCCCGGTTGGCCACCGTCGGCGCCGACGGCACACCGCACCTGGTGCCGGTGGTTTTCGCCCTGCGCGACGACGTCATCTACACCTCCGTGGACGCGAAGCCCAAGACCACCCAACGGCTGCGCCGGCTGGCTAATATCGAACGGCAGCCATTGGTGAGCCTGCTGGTCGACCACTACGTCGACGACTGGACGCAATTGTGGTGGGTCCGGATCGACGGCCTCGCGGCGATACATCACGACGGCAATGCCCTGCACGCGGGACATGACCTTCTGCGTGCGAAATATGCCCAGTACCAATCGGTTCCGTTGAATGGCCCGGTGATCGCGGTTGCGGTCCGGCACTGGAGCAGCTGGCACGGCTGAGCGATGTCGCTGCGCAGAGATGGGTTCACCGCCCGTTCACTCTTGTGCTGCGCGGGCGCTAGGGGAAAAGTGACATACATCACGATCCGCGCGGGCACGAGGAGAGACACGTCATGGCAGACAAGTCCAATAGTTCCCAGAGCGCAGGAGCCGCCCCTGCCGTAGATGATCCGACCGCCGTCCGGAACGTGGTGCTGGTAGGCCCGTCCGGCGGCGGGAAGACCACATTGGTCGAGGCCCTTCTGGTCGCCTCCGGCGTGTTGTCCAGACCCGGCTGCATCGCCGACGGCACCACGGTCTGCGACCACGACGAGGCCGAGATCCGTCAGCAGCGGTCGGTCAGTCTTGCCCTCGCGTCGCTGTTGCACGACGGCGTCAAGGTCAACCTCGTCGACACTCCCGGTTACGCCGATTTCGTCGGCGAACTGCGGGCCGGGCTGCGCGCCGCGGACTGCGCCCTTTTCGTGATCGCGGCGAACGAAGACGTCGACGAACCGACCAAGTCCCTGTGGCAGGAGTGCAGCCAGGTCGGAATGCCACGGGCAGTGGTGATCACCAAACTCGACCACGCCAGGGCCAACTACGACAATGCTCTGGTGACAGCCCAGAATGCGTTCGGCGACAAGGTTTTACCGCTCTATCTGCCCGCCGGCAATGGCCTGATCGGGCTGCTGTCGCAGACGCACTACGAGTACCAGGGCGGCAAGCGCAGCACGCACTCGCCGGATCCGTCGTACGCCGACCAGATCGAAGAAGCGCGCGGCACGCTGATCGAGGGAATTATCGAAGAGTCCGAAGACGAATCGCTGATGGAGCGTTATCTCGGCGGCGAAAAGATCGACGAGTCGGTGTTGATCGACGATCTGGAGAAAGCGGTCGCCCGTGGCTCCTTCTTCCCGGTGATTCCGGTCTGCAGCAGCACCGGGGTCGGCACCCTGGAACTACTGGAGGTCGCCACCCGCGGATTCCCATCCCCGGCGGAACACCCACTGCCCGAGGTGTTTACGGCGCAAGGCGCGGCGTTCACCAAAGTGACCTGCGGCTCGGATTCGCCACTGCTGGCCGAGGTGGTGAAGACGACGTCAGACCCCTATGTCGGCAGGCTAAGCCTGGTCCGGGTGTTCTCCGGCACCATCAGGCCCGACACGACGGTTCATGTGTCGGGCCATTTCTCGTCCTTCTTCGGTTCATCAAACGGCGGCGGCTCCACCCTTTCCAGCCACGTCGACCACGACGAGGACGAACGCATCGGCGCGCTGTCCTTCCCTTTGGGCAAGCAGCAGCGGCCCGCGTCATTGGTGCTGCCCGGTGACCTGTGCGCGATCGGCCGGCTGAGCCGCGCGGAAACCGGAGACACGCTCTCGGACAAGGCCGAACCGCTGGTGCTCAAACCGTGGAGCATGCCGGAATCGTTGCTGCCGGTGGCGATCCAGGCACACGCCAAGACCGACGAGGACAAACTCTCGGTCGGGTTGGGCCGGTTGGCCGCCGAGGATCCGACGCTGCGCATCGAGCAGAATCCGGAGACGCACCAGGTGGTGTTGTGGTGCATGGGTGAGGCACACGCCGGGGTAGTACTCGATGCGCTGGCGAACCGGTACGGCGTCGCCGTGGACACCGTCGAGTTGCGGGTGCCCCTGCGGGAGACGTTCGGCGGCAAGGCAAAAGGCCATGGCCGACATGTCAAGCAGTCCGGCGGACACGGCCAGTACGCGGTCTGCGACATCGAAGTTGAACCGTTGCCGGAGGGGTCGGGTTTCGAGTTCGTCGACAAGGTGGTCGGCGGCGCAGTGCCGCGGCAGTTCATCCCGAGCGTGGAGAAGGGGGTGCGCGCTCAGATGGAAAAGGGCGTGCACGCCGGCTACCCCGTGGTCGACATCCGCGTCACGTTGCTCGACGGGAAGGCGCACAGCGTTGACTCGTCGGATTTCGCGTTCCAGATGGCCGGTTCGCACGGGCTGAAGGAGGCCGCGGCGGCGACCAAGGTGAGCCTGCTCGAACCGATCGACGAGATCTCGGTGCTGATACCAGACGATTTGGTCGGCGCGGTGATGGGCGATTTGTCCGGGCGGCGCGGCCGGGTGCTGGGTACCGACACCGCCGGCAACGACCGCGCCTTGGTGAGAGCCGAAGTGCCGCAGGTTGAGTTGACCCGTTACGCCATCGACTTACGCTCGCTCTCGCACGGGGCGGCCTCGTTCACCCGTTCCTTCGCCCGGTACGAGCCCATGCCGGAATCCGCTGCGTCCCGGGTGAAATCCGCCGAGTGACGCGTCGGGTCCTACCCCTGACTCAGCCACACCAGCGTCGCCGACAGGTCTGCGACATCGACGCCTATCGCCCGGCACTCCTTGATGCCTCGATCATCAAGGCCGGACACCGCATCTGAGACCAGCACGGTCCGGAAGTCCCGTTCAGATGCCTCATAGATAGACGTCCGAGGACAGTTCGGGAAGTTACAGCCGGCGAAAACCACTGTGTCGCTGCCGCTATCGCGAAGATGCCGCTCGAGCTTGGTCTGGTAGAAGGCGCCCCACCGCGGCTTGTACATCACGTGTTCGCGCGGACCGACCTGTTGAAGTTCGCCACTGAGCAACAATTCATGGTCCAGCTCAACAGGATTGGGCAACAACTCCGATGCGATCTGCGAGCCTGTGCTGCCCGGGGCGGCAATGCGCGCACCCTGTTCGATCGCAAGCTTGCGCACGATGTCGGCGTTCGACCCGTCCGGGCGGTAGAGCCGGACGACATGCACGATCGGCAGTGCGCGATCGCGAAATTCGGTGGCCAACCGGGCCATAGCCGGGATCGCCGTGGCGGTGCCCTCGATGGGCAGCGGTGCGCCGTCGGCGTAGAAGTCGCGCTGGACGTCGATCAGGACGAGTGCTGCCGAACCAGGTAGCGGCCGAGTGTACGGATCGGTCATAGGGTTCGGTGTAACACAGCGGTCTGCGCTTGCCAACTTGCACGTAACTGGACGAGTTTCAGATCACGTTAGGGTCTCTTTTTGGTTGCCGAACAGGCACGTTAAAGGGTTTTGAGCTCAGCTGATAGCGACTTGCGCGTTTCGCGATCAGTTTGCTGAACACCAGATAGGGTAAATATTAGAGATACGAAATGTAAGCGCTTCGGGCTTGCACCATTTCGGAGGGGTGGACACCGTGCGTACAGCGATTCGAAAAGTGTGGCTCGCGGCGGCAGTCGCCGTGCTGGCCATGGCGGGATCGAGCACCCCGAGTATGGCAGCGATCGCGCCTCCCAACCCGCTGCCTGGTGTGGCCTCGATCCAGCCGGTGAACGGCGCGGTGGTCGGTGTGGCCCACCCGGTGATCGTCACGTTCACCGGACCGGTCAACGACCGGGCAGCGGCCGAACGGGCGATCAAGATCACCGCACCGAACCACATGACCGGGCGGTTCGATTGGGTCGAAAACAACGTCGTGCAATGGATTCCGGACGGCTACTGGCCTGCCCACAGCCACGTCGGGGTTGCGGTGCAGGCGTTGTCGACCGGCTTCGACACCGGCGACGAGGTGGTGGGCGTTGCCAGCATCTCGCAGCACACCTTCACCGTCAGCCAAAACGGCGAGGTGCTACGCACGATGCCGGCGTCGATGGGTAAGCCGACCCGCCCGACGCCGATGGGCAACTACAGCGCTCTGTCCAAGGAGCGCACTGTCCGCATGGATTCGCGGACGATCGGGATCCCGCTGAGCTCGCCGGAGGGATACGACATCGTCGCCTCGTACGCCGTCCGGGTGACCTGGAGCGGTGTCTACGTACATTCGGCGCCCTGGTCGGTGGATTCACAGGGGTATGCCAACGTCAGCCACGGCTGCATCAACCTCAGCCCGGACAACGCCGAGTGGTACTTCAACACCGTTCATGTGGGTGACCCGATCAACGTCGTGGCCTAGCGGGCGCCTCGCCTGACGCCGTGCCGTTGTGGCGACGGTCACACCCGAGCGTGGTAGAGACGGGTGGGCCGTTGAGTTGCCGCCTAGAAGGACGGTTTCGACGGAAGGTGCAGTATGACCGGCGACGCGCGACACGAGAACCGCACCAGCCCGGCTCCGGGAGGCAGTCTCGAAAAGCACGTCGCTCAGCGCCTCGTCCACCTGTGCGCGGACGATGAGCAGATCCGGGCGGCCATCCCGAAGCCCGATGTCGTCGCGGCCGCGCGGCGCCCGGGTCTTCGGTTGCCGCAGGTGCTGCAAACCTACGCCGAGGGTTATGCCGACCGTCCGGCACTCGGGTGGCGCGCACGCACACTGACAACCGATCCGGCGACCGGGCGCACCACTAGCCGGCTGCTGCCGCGGTTCGAGACCATTACCTACCGCGACCTGTGGGACAACGTGCGTGCGGCCGCCGCGGCCTGGCGACACGATCCGGAACATCCCGTAGCGGCCGGGGATTTCGTCGCGACCGTGGGTTTCGCCAGCCCCGACTATCTGACCATCGACCTGGTGTGCGGATACCTCGGCTTGGTCGCAGTGCCGTTGCAGCACAACGCTCCGGTTTCGCGACTGCAGCCGATCATCGACGAAGTCGAACCACGGGTGTTGGCGGTCAGCGCGGCGTACCTGGACCTGGCCGTCGAGTCCGCGTTGGGCAGTCAGTCAGTACGTCGCATCGTCGTCTTCGACTACCTGCCGGAAGTCGACGACCAACGCGAAAGCCTCGATAGGGCAAGGGCACAACTGAAGAACGCCGGTCTGCCCGCGATCGTCGAGACGTTGGAGGACGTCATCGCCCGCGGCCGATCGCTGCCGGCCGAGCCCATCTGCACCGACGGCGACGATCAGCGGCTGGCCATGATCATGTACACGTCGGGCAGCACCGGGCTGCCCAAGGGGGCGATGTACACCGAGAACATGGTGTCGCGCATCTGGACCTCTGACGTGATGCCGACGACTGAGGCGCCGGTGGTCAACGTCAACTTCATGCCGCTGAACCATCTTGGCGGACGAATCCCGTTGGGCACGTCGTTCCAGGCCGGCGGCACCAGTTTCTTTGTCCCGGAAAGCGATTTGTCGACGCTGTTCGAAGACTGGAATCTGGTGCGGCCCACCGAGATGGGCCTGGTACCGCGCGTGGTCGAAATGCTGTTCCAGCGCTACCAGAGCGGAGTTGACCGTCGGCTGGCCGATGGAATCGAGCCGCTAATGGCCGATGCGGAGGCCAAGTCCGAACTGCGCGAGCAGGTGCTCGGCGGCCGGGTACTCACGAGCTTCGTCGGAACGGCGCCGCTCGCTGCCGAGATGAAGGCTTTCATCGCATCGTGTCTGGGCGTGCATCTCCTCGACGGCTACGGTCTCACCGAGGTCGGCATGGTCACCACGGACGGCATCATCAAACGCCCGCCGGTGATCGACTACAAACTCGTCGACGTTCCCGAGCTGGGGTATTTCGCGACCGACAAGCCTTATCCGCGAGGCGAATTGTTGGTGAAGTCCGCGAGCGCGACGCCCGGGTATTACAAACGCCCCGAGATCACCGCAGGAGTTTTCGACGACGACGGTTACTACCGGACCGGTGACGTGATGGCCGAGATCGCGCCGAACCAGGTCGCCTACGTGGACCGCCGCAACAACGTGCTCAAGCTCGCGCAGGGCGAGTTCGTCGCCGTCGCGCACCTGGAGGCGGTGTTCGCCGGCGCGGCGTTGGTACGTCAGGTCTTTGTCTACGGCAACAGTGAACGCCCGTACCTGTTGGCCGTCATAGTTCCCACCGTCGACGCGTTGCAGAAATTTGCCGACGACGACGCGGGACTCAAGGCAGCGCTGAGGGAGTCGCTGCGCGAGACGGCACGGACCGCCGAGCTGCAGTCCTACGAGCTGCCGGTCGACTTTCTGGTCGAGTCTGAGCCGTTCAGCACCGACAACGGGCTGTTGTCCGGGGTTGGAAAAGTGTTGCGGCCGAAGCTCAAAGAGCACTACGGCGAACGGCTCGAGCAGCTCTACGCCGATCTTGCCGCCAATCGGGTCGACGAGTTACGCGCGCTGCGAGCAGCGGCGGCCGACCAGCCGGTACTCGACACGTTGATCGGCGCGGCTCAGGCGCTGCTGCGCACCGGCGGCGCGCCGGAGCCAGAAGCGCATTTCACCGACCTTGGCGGAGACTCGCTGTCGGCGTTGACCTTTTCCAACCTGCTGCAGGAGATCTTCGGAGCCGAGGTGCCGGTCGGGGTGATCATCAACCCGGCGGGCAACCTGCGGCAGCTCGCGGACTACATCGAGGCCGAGCGTGGCGCCGACGTCAAACGTCCGACGTTCACGACCGTGCACGGCGCCGGGGCCACCCAAATCCGGGCTGCTGAGCTGACTTTGGATAAGTTCATCGATGCGCAGACCCTGGCTGAGGCGCCGTCGCTGCCGTCGGCCACCGGTGAGCCACACACCGTTTTGCTCACCGGCGCCAACGGTTACCTCGGCCGGTTCCTCTTACTGGATTGGCTGCAACGGCTCGCCGAGACGGACGGGAAGTTGATCACCATAGTCCGGGGCAGCGATCCGCAGGCCGCCGCGCGACGGCTGGAAGCGGTCTTCGACAGCGGTGATGCGCAACTGCTGTCGCGGTTCCGGGAATTGGCGGCCGATCGGCTCGAAGTTGTTGTCGGCGACATCGGCGAGCCGAATCTCGGCCTGGATCAAGCCACTTGGGAGCGGCTCGCGCAGACTGTGGATCTGATCGTCCATCCGGCTGCTCTGGTCAACCACGTCTTGCCCTATGACCAGCTGTTCGGCCCCAACGTCGTTGGCACGGCGGAGCTGATCCGGCTGGCGATCACATCCCGGATCAAACCGGTTACCTACCTGTCGACGGTGGCGGTGGCGTTGTCGGTCGATCCGGGTGACTTCGTCGAAGACGGTGACATCCGCGACGTGAGCCCGGTACGGCCGGTCGACGACTCGTACGCCAACGGATACGCAAACGGCAAATGGGCGGGCGAGGTGCTGCTGCGCGAGGCACACGACCTGTGCCGGCTGCCGGTCGCGGTGTTCCGCTCGGACATGATCCTCGCGCACAGCCGCTATACCGGCCAGCTCAATGTGCCCGACGCATTCACCCGTCTGATATTGAGCTTGCTGGCGACGGGCATTGCGCCGCGCACGTTCTATCAAACCGACGCCGCGGGCAACCGACCCCGGGCGCATTACGACGGTCTGCCCGTCGACTTCGTCGCGGAATCAATCACCACGCTCGGCGAGCAGGGTGCCACAACGCGTTCCTGGGGGTTCCGGTCCTTCGACGTGATGAACCCGCACGACGACGGAGTCTCGCTGGACGTGTTCGTGGACTGGCTCATCGACGCCGGCCACCACATCCAACGCATCGACGACTATGCCGACTGGCTCACGCGTTTCGAGACCACGCTGCGCGCGTTGCCGGAAAAGCAGCGCCAACATTCGGTGCTGCCACTGCTGGACGCATACCGGGAACCGACGCAACCGTCGCTCGGTGCTCCGGCACCCACCGAGGTGTTCCGCGACGCCGTACGCGCGGCGAAAATTGGTGCGGACGAGGATATTCCGCATCTGTCGGCTTCGCTGATCGACAAATACGTCGTCGATCTGAAGCACCTCGGCCTGCTCGCCAACCACGAAAGGAAATCAGCATGACAGCGACACAAGCCCGCGCGGTCCGTTTCGACCAGTACGGCGGGCGGGATGTGTTGTACGTGGCCGACATCGAGGTGCCGGCTCCCGGCGCAGGCGAGGTGCTGGTCGAGGTTCGCGCCGCCGGGATCAACCCCGGTGAGGCGGCTATCCGCAGCGGCGCAATGCGTGAGCAGTTCCCCGCCACGTTTCCCTCGGGCGAGGGCAGCGACCTGGCCGGCGTTGTCGTCGAAGTCGGCGACGGCGTCAGCGATTTCGCTGTCGGAGACGCGGTGCTCGGATTCAGTTTCCAGCGTTCCAGCCACGCCACGCATACCGTTGTCCCGGTCGACCAGCTGATCCACAAACCGGCTCAGCTGAGCTGGGAGGCCGCCGGGTCGCTGTACGTCGTCGGAGCCACGGCATACGCCGCGGTGCACTCCGTAACGCCGCAGCCGGGCGAGACGATCGCGGTGTCCGCCGCGGCCGGCGGAGTGGGCAGCCTGGTCGTGCAACTGCTGGCGCTGCGCGACGTCCGGGTGCTGGGCATCGCGTCGGCCAACAATGCCGAGTGGCTGCGCGCTCATGGCGTCGTCCCCGTCGAATACGGCGACGGGTTGGCCGAACGACTGCGGGAGGCCGCACCGGACGGTATTGATGCCTTCATCGACCTGTTCGGGCCGGATTATGTGCAGCTCGCCGTCGACCTCGGTGTGCCGCCCGAGCGTATCGACACCATCATCTCCTTCGCGAAGGCCGCCGAAGTCGGCGCGAAGACCGAGGGCAGCGCCGAGGCGTCGACGCCGGCGGTGCTGACCGAAATCGCGGACCTGGTCGCCTCCGGCGCGGTCGACTTCGACGTCGCCGCCACCTACCCCCTCGACCGGGTCGCCGACGCTTACGAGGAGCTCGAGCAGCGCCACACCCACGGCAAAATCGTTCTGGTGCCCTGAGATTCTCCTCAGCCGATACCGGCTTGAACGATCTTGACCACCACCATCACGCCCGCGATGACCAGGTAGGTGCGCAGCGTCAACAGGCCGGCCCGACGCAGCGGCGAGATGGCCGGCCGCTCCAGCGTCGCGAGCGCGGGTGTGGTCCAGCGCGCGCGGACCTGATTGCGGAAGGCTTTGAGCTCCTTGCGGGTCAGCTTCGGGAGCTCTTCGAGTTCCGCCACCTGATCGAGGTCCAGCGCACCGAACGGCACGGTGTTCTCCGACTCACGGCGCTGCGCGAGCCAGCCGACGGCGTAGATGACAGCACCGCCCACTAGGCCGAGCCCCCCGGCGATGCCGAGACCGATCACCAGAGTCGTGGTGGACAGGTTGGGAAAGAACGTCACCGCGGTCAGCATCAGTGACAGCACCACCAGCGACCAGACGATCATCCACGCGAGGGCGTTCTGCCGGAAGCTGTTCACCCACGGGCCCATCACCGGACGGTCATTGCACAACAGCACCAAAAACACTGTCGCCGAGGGCAGTAGCACGCCGGCGAGCGCCTGCACACCCTGAGTGATCAGACCGAGAACGTGATCGGGGCTGAACGCGACAGCAGCCGAGACCGCCAGCAGCGCAGCGTAACTGCCGTAGAACAGTGGCGCCTCGGTGACCTTCCAGTGCAACGAATGCGGCTTGCCCATCGCGTCACCCAGCGCGTACGTCGTGGCCAGCCCGACGCAGTTCGCACCGATCAACGACGCGTCCAACAAGACGATCGCGAATAGCACGCCGATCGTGTGGCCGATGTGATCCGACAGGTGGGTAGCGACCGCCCCGGCGTCGGTGAAGTTGCCGACCGCGCTGCTCCCGGCAAGTCCAAATCCGGTGATCGCCATCAGGGCGAACGCCCCAGCCATGACGGTGACGATGCCGATGACCAAATCGGCGCGCCCGTAAGGGATCCACCGCGGAGTGATGCGCTTGTCCACCACGTTGGACTGTTGGAAGAACAACTGCCAGGGCGCCACCGTGGTGCCCACGATCGCCATGATGAGCAGCAACACGGCCGAGCCTTGCCCACCAGGCAACGAGGGAATCAGGCCGTGCATGCTGGCGCCGATGGCGGGGCGTACCGATAGTGCAAGCGGGAAGATCACGATGTTCACCGCGATCAGCACGAACATCAGCTGCTCCCAACGACGGAAGGAGCCGCCGGCGATCACCGCGAACAGCAGCACCGCGGCGGCCGGTATCGCGACCGCCTTGGGGCAGCCCAGGAATCCAAGCGCCAGGGACACCCCGATGAATTCGGTGACGATCGTCAAGGCGTTGAGGATCAACAGATCTCCGACGCTGAACGCGCCCCAGAACTTGCCGAACCGTTCGAAGATCAGCCGCGCATGGCCAACGCGGGTGACTGCACCCAACCGGAGCACCATCTCCTGGTTGACATACAGCACCGGAATCAGCAGCGCCAGCGTCCACAGCAGCTTCATGCCGTAGTTCTGGCCGGCCTGTGTGTAGGTCGCGACGCCGCCGGCGTCGTTGTCACCGACCATCACGATCAGTCCGGGTCCGGTGATGACCATGAGCATCCGAAGCCGTTGCCACCAACTACGACCGGGGCCTGCGGCATCCATCCGGATACGACCGAACGCGCCGACGATGTCGCCGACGTGCGCCGAATCCAGCACCGCCGACCCCGAGGTCGTCGACGGAGCACCGAGGGTGGTCTGAGGGGAGATGGAAGTCATCGGCCTCTCGCTCTCTGCAAAGGAATGAAGCTAATGGTGTGGAGGGTCGTCAGGGCAGGCCGATCCGACGCGCGACGCAGCATGCATACGCGGCGTTATCAGCCGCTCAGCGTGGCGGCGTCGAACATGTCGGCAGTGCGGTGAGTTTCGCTAGGAGGCGGATGCCCGTCTGGCGAAGCCGTGGTCACCGTCAGCCGAATTCAGGACAAACAACGGCTTCTTGCCGATCCGGCTGCGGTAATACGACCAGGGCGGACGCTGCTCTTCCGGAGTGCCCACCATCTGGTCGAGCAAGTTGGTGGCATGCAGCGCAACGGCGACATGGCGTTGGACACTTCCCAAGTCGCTGAAGGCCCTGAACATGTCATCGCAGCCGGCACCGGGGACGGTGCTTTCCGATAGCAGCTCCAGTGCTTCCAGAAGGGCCGCACGGACGTCTCCGCAGGCGCGGTGTATCTGGCGCTCAGGATTAGGCCGTGCCATGACTGCCTCCTCGATCTGCCTGTGAGACAGGGAATTCCATGATCATCTCCTGTCGGGAAGTCCGACCGATTACCACAAGCGATTCCGGCCGCCGAAGAATTTCGCGCACGCTTCGTAGCCCCGCGCGCCAATTAAGCGCAAGCACAACCGAAGTAGCGTCCGAGAAAGGCTCAGGCAGCAGAACGAATGCCGCGACCGGTTCGGGACGAAACGGATTTCGAATACGGATGCGGACTGTCGCTCGGACTCATCTCGCCCGTCACCTCCTCACGGCCAGGACACACGCGGGTGTCACCCAGGTGCACGCACATAGGGGATTTGACGCCAACGGCGCCGCACCCCTCTCGCCGGAGCTTCGGCACTGCACGGCGTATCCGGCTTTTCATCCGGAAGCCACTTGGGCTCAACCCTTAGCCCGGGAAGAGCTGTCCTGACCCGGGGCGTCTCTCGACGTTCGGGGTCAGTGGCCTATATCCATGCAGACGCCTCACCTACCGAGGTGCTTGCCAGTCCATCCTGGCACCGGAAGCGGTGCAGGTCAAACATAATCGGATAAGAATTTGCGGTCAGCCGCGCATCGGTGCAGTTCAGGTCGGTGGTCCATTGCGGGTCGCCGGCAATAGGGAGCCAACACTTTGCGTTCGTGGCGGCCTAGGCTCGACGGTATGTCCACCACATTGCAGGATCAGCGCGTCGCAGCGGCCCTTGACCGGATGTACGCCGAGACGAGGGAGCAAACGCCGAAGCTGCGCGATATGCGCGGTGCGATGTCTAAAGCGAGGACCGCACAAGAGCGCGCCGACGCGATGAGCACTTTCTTCATCCCGGTAACGCCAGAAGCCGGCCGACTGCTGTACTCGTTGGTACGGGCGACTCGTCCCGCGACCGTTGTGGAATTCGGTATGTCCTTTGGTATTTCGGCGCTGCATCTGGCGTCAGCGGTGCGCGACAACGGTAGCGGCCGTGTGGTGACTACCGAGCTCAGCGCCGACAAGATCGCCGCTGCGAAGCAGACATTCGCCGAGACCGGGTTGGACGACCTGATCACCATCCTTGAAGGCGACGCGCTTTCCACGCTCGCCGATCTCGACGGGCCGATTGGTTTCGTGTTGCTTGATGGTTGGAAGGAGCTGTATCTCGCGGTGATCAAGCTGCTCGAACCACGTCTGTCACCAGGAGCCCTCGTCGTCGCCGACAACACGGAGATGGCCGATGCGCTGCCGTACCTCGACCACGTCCGCAACGCCGAGAACGGCTACGTGAGTGTCAATTTCGCCGCCCGCGAGAGCGACAGCATGGAGATCAGCTGCCACGTCGGCACGTAGCTGCACCTATCTCAGCGATCTCTCGAGCCACGGCGTTAGCCACTGCACGCCTTCGGGTGTCAGGTGTACGCCGTCGCTGCGCACCTGGATGCCGTCGACATCGGCGGTATAAACACCGTCGGGGCAGAGCTTTTTGTTGAAGTCCAGAATCCTCACACCTGCGCGGTGTCCGACGGTTCTGCCCAACAACGCGTTCCACTCTTTCACCCGCTCGGGTTGATCCTCTGGATACAAGCTCCCGTCCGGGCGTTCGCCCCGCCGGCTATAGGGCAGGTTGGCAACGGTTAGCGGAGCACCGCTGGCGCTGAGAATGTCGACCGCGCGGCCTAATTCACCGCTGATATAGGAGTCGAACGCCGGGTCACCGATGTGGGTCCACGTTCCCTCGTTGACCCGATCCACGGTTTCCCAACGGCCGACGATCAACAGTATGGCGTCGGGCCGATCGATAGCGATCTCCGATCTCCATGTGCTCGGCCACGACTCGCACTCGCTCTTCTGATCCAACGTCTGGCCCATGTAACGGTACGGGCCGCCGCGCACCAGGCTACAGCCGATGACGGTGTGGTCGACGAACTGGAAGCCCGGCGTGGGCGGTAGATAGTGCATCAGGGTCCAGCCGATCGAGTCGCCGAAGACTGACACGGTGAATGGCCGATGCGGATCGCGTTGCGCGACAGCGCGCGCCGATCGCGGTTCCTTCGGCGGGGACGGCGAAACGACCGCGACCGACGAGACGCCAGGGGGCAAGCTGCCCGCCAGCGGCCCACCGCCGGGCCTGGGACCGACCGGGACGACCAGCATCGTTACCGCGGCGGCCGTCGCGGCGGTGGCCCCGGCCAGCGGCAACAGCGGCACCCACACCGGTCGCCACCTCCGGATTGGCCGCTCGATCACCCACCACGACACGACGGACACTGCGAGTGTGGCGGCGCACCGGACACCGAACAACGAGAGGCCAGACCAGCCGGTCCGCTCGCCGTTGAGCACCAGAAAAATCGGCCAGTGCCAGAGATAGACGCCGTAGGAGATGGCGCCCAGCCACGCCAGCGGACCCCAGGCCAGCGCGGCGGCGACGGGCCCGCGCTGGTCGAGTGCCACCGGGGCGATCACCAGCACCGCCGCGAGTGCCACCGCAGTGAACAGGCCTTCGTGGAATTCGTGAGCGCTGCCGGTGGCGTAATGGGTGGCCAACCCCAACAACGCCAACCCGATCACCGGCAGCACCCGAGCGGTCCATCTGCCCCACCGGGACCGGACCAGCGACCACCCGCGGTTGAGCGCCGACCAGTCGCCTACCAACAGTGCTGACGCCGCGGCGCCCACCAACAACGCCTGCGCTCGGGTATCGGTGCCGAAGTAGACCCGGTCACGCGTGGCGTCGGATGCCAGCAAGATTGCGGCCGCGGCGGATGCCAGTACGCCCAGCACGGCCAGCAGGAACACCGTCAAGCGGACCCCGCCCAGCGTGGCCCACCCCTGCCGACGACGTGCCCGTGCGGCCAGCATCACCGCCACCGCGACCAGCAGCAGGGGCCAGACGATGTAGTACTGCTCCTCGACACCGAGCGACCACGCGTGCTGCAACGGCTGTGGAGCACCCTGCGTGAAATAGTCGGTCTTGTTGGCGACGAACATCCAGTTGGCCATCCAGAAGAAGGCGGCCACGGCGTCATCACGCAAGCCGGCAACTGCTTCGGGCGAGAAGAACTGCCGCCCAACAGCGACGGTCAACACCATTAACACCAGGGCCGGTAGCAGGCGACGGGCACGCCGAATCCAGAAGTCGCCCAGATCAATACGGCCGCTTCGGCCCAGCTCGTCAAGCAGCAGCGAGGTGATCAGGAAACCGCTGAGTACGAAAAACACATCGACACCGAGGAATCCACCCCCCATGCCGGGAATGCCGCCGTGGTCGGCGAGCACCAGTGCGACGGCCACGGCCCGCACGCCATCCAGAGCGGGAATACCGGGACGGCGCGTTGACAGTCCGTCACCGTCGCTACTCCTGGTGGTGGTCTGACGGCCGACGGGCGGAGCGACCCATCGGGAGCGCCGAGCACAGCGAACCGGCGCGGGGTAGACCCCGGCCGGTCCTTTGCTCGCCTGCGCGGTGCTCCGACCGCTCGCCTGGTCGGTGCCGTAGTTGCCGCCGATGCGTCGATGCCCTCCCTACTGGATCACCCGTGAGTTTAGGTGCGCCAAGACCGCATCAGCGGGAGACACGACGCCGCGACAACCGAAATATGCTGCTACGCAGAGCCGTGGGCGGCTGCTTCTGCGTCGGCGGTTAACCCGAGTTCTTCGAGCACGTCTGCGGTGTTGGCGCCCAGCTCGGGGGCCGGGCCGGCGACTCGGCCGGGCGTCCGGGAAAACCACGTCGGCACACCGGGAAAGCGCACCGGACCGTGCGCTGTGTCGAGCGTCTCGAAGAAGCCGGCGGCGTTCAGATGCGGATCGTCGAACAGCGCGCTCGGCGTCCGCAGTGGCGCGGCGGGTATTTCCAGTTCGCGGAACAGCGCCAACCATTCGTCGGTCGTCCGCTCCTTGAGTGTCTCCGCGAGTAGGGCGTACACCGTGTCGATCTGGCGTGCCCGCCGCTCGAGGGTGGCATACAGATCGCTTGCCCAGGGCGGCTGAACGGCTTTGACGAAAGCCGACCAATGTCTGTCGTTGTAGATCAGGGCGGCGATGTAACCGTCCTTGGTGCGGTACGGCCTGCGGTTGGGTGCCACCGTGCGGGGGTAGATCGCTGGGCCGAGCGGGGGGTCGAACATGGCGCCGTTGGCATGCTCGACCAGCATGAACGATGCCATGGTTTCGAACATGGCGACCTCAACTTCTTGCCCCTCGCCGGTGCGTTCCCGGTGGAACAACGCCATAGTCGTGGCGTAGAGCGCCGTCAGCCCGGCTACCTTGTCCGCCATGATGGTGCCGACGTAGTTGGCTTCGCCCGTCAGCTGTTCCTGAACGGCGGGCAGCCCGCATTCGGCCTGGATGGTGTCGTCGTAGGCGGGCAGGTCTCGGTCGGGCCCACGCCGCCCATATCCGTAACAGTTGGTGTAGACGATCGTCGGATTGATCGCGGCGACCTGCTCGTAACCGAACCCGAGTCGGGCGATCGCTTTGGACCGCATCGAGTGGATGAAAACGTCTGCGGTTTCGATGAGTGACCGCAGCGCACCCTTGCCGGCGTCGGAGCGCAGGTCCAAGACGACACTTCGCTTGCCGCGGTTCACGTTCACGAACACACCGCTCATCCCGGGGACGGGCCCGACCGAAATGTAGCGGGTGTCGTCGCCTTCGGGTGGCTCGATTTTGATCACGTCCGCGCCCATGTCGGCCATGATCTGTGTGCAGTACGGCCCCATCACCATGGCGGTGAGGTCGACCACGCGTACTCCGGACAGTGGGCCCAGATGCCCTTTCGGACTTGATTTACCGACGCTAGCCACCCTGGGCTCCTTTCCGGTCGGTCCGATTGCCCAGCTCCTCAGCAGGCCGCTCCCCGGCCTGCATCGTCGCTGGGCGCATCGAGAAGCTGTAGCGGAGGTGTTCGACGTGGCCGTCGGGCACGACCGGAAACACCAAGGGCGCGTGCATATCCCGGATCGCGTTCAGATCTTCGCCGACCTGCTCGATCGACCACGATGGACGAAAGACGCCGGGTGTCTCTGCGATCACGACTCTGGCCACTCGGCCGGCGATGGCGATCAGCATCTCACCGGTGATCGAGCAGGCTTCATGGCACAACCAGCCCACCACCGGCGCCACCTGATCGGGGCACATCGGAGGGTAGGCGGAAATGTCCAGGCCCTCAGCCATTCTGGTCACCGCGGAGGGAACGATGACATTGCACAGCACGTTGTCGGTGGCACCTTCGAGTGCGACGACGTTGGACAATCCGATGACGCCCGCCTTGGCGACAGCGTAGTTGGCGACCCCGTGATTGCCGTAGAGGCCACCGATCGATGATGTCAGCACGATCCGTCCGTACCGGGCGTTCTGCATTGACGGGAACGCCGGCCGCACGACGTGGAAGGCGCCCCGCAGATGCACATCGAGTAGAGCGTCGAAGTCTTCGTAGCTCATCTCCGTCAGGGGGGCGCGTCGAACGGTGCCGGCGTTGTGGACCAGGATGTCGATCTTGCCGTAGTGGTCCAGAGCGGTTTGGATGATCGCTGTGCCGCCAATAGGTGTCGCCACCGAGTCGGTGGACGCGACTGCCTCACCGCCGGCCGCTTTGATCTCGCGCACGACGTCGTCGGCGGGGCTGGTGTCGACGCCGTCTCCGGTCAGGCTTCCACCTGTGTCGTTGACGACGACCTTGGCTCCCTTCGAGGCCAACAGCAGCGCGTAGGAGCGTCCCAGTCCCCGGCCAGCGCCGGTGACGACTGCGACCCGATCGTCGAATCTGTGCTCAGTCATTCATGTCCAAGGACGAGGCCATCCAGATCACTCTCGTCGCGCCATTCGGCCAACAGCTCGCCGAACGCGTAGAAGCCCGGTCCATAGGGCTCGCCCAAGTGCGACCGTATACCCTCTCCCCCGCCGCCGCCTTCGTTGTTGTAATAGCCTGGCGTGCATTGGGAATCGAACGCCGAGTTGTCGATCGCGGTTTCCCGGATGGTTTTGCACCACTCGTCCTGCGCGCGCTGGTTGGGCTCGACCGTTGTCGCGCCGCGTGCCAGCGCTTCGGCGATGATGTAGGCGATGTGCTCGCCCTGCAACTCGTAGTTCGCGGCGATGTTCGCCGAAATGCCCACCTGGGTGAAGCCGGTGAAGAACTGATTGGGAAAGCCCCGGCTGGTCATGCCGTGCAATGTCTGGTAGCCGTCCGCCCAATAGTCGAAAAGCGACAGTCCGCCGCGACCTTCGATCGCGTCGATGGAGTACCGGCGGCTGAGCTCGGTGGTGATCTCGAACCCGCTGGCGTAGATGATGCAGTCGACCTCGTATTCGATGCCGCCCGCGACAAGTCCGTTTTCGGTTGCCCGCTGCACACCTTTGGTATCGGAGACGTCGATCAGCGTGACGTTGGGCCGGTTGAACGCCGCCAGATAGTCGTCGTTGGAACACGGTCGCTTGCAGAGGAACCGGTAATAAGGCTTGAGCGTCTCCGCGGTGTCCGCGTCCTGCACGATGCTTTCGACGCGGCGACGCAGCCGCTCCATGACCTTATAGTCTTCCTCCTCGCGGATGGCCATGAATTCTTCCGGGGTCAGCGCGGCAGGGTCGTCCAGAGCGAGAACGCGCGCAGCGGTGTTGCGGCCGAGTTCGGTCCAGAAATCGCACACCAGGTCCGGTTGACCCAGTGCCATCCCTTCGAACGTCCACGAGTGGAAGTTGCGTTGCCGCTCTTTCTGCCAGCCCGGCTGAAGCGACTTCACCCATTCGGGGTCGGTCGTCGTGTTGTTTCGGACGTCGACCGTCGACGGCGTGCGCTGAAAAACATAGAGGTGCTTGGCATGGCGGGCAAGGAAGGGTGTCACCTGGATACCGGTCGCGCCGGTGCCGACCAGTGCGACTCGCTTGTCAGCCAGCTTGTCCAGTCCGCCGTTGGTGTCCCCACCGGTGTAGGAGTAGTCCCAGCGCGACGTGTGGAAGCTGTGGCCTTTGAAGTCCTTGATGCCCGGGATGCCGGGCAGTTTGGGGCGGTGGAAGGGTCCCGATCCCATGACGACGAACCGGGCCCGGATGTCATCGTCGCGGTTGGTGCTGATCCGCCACCGCGTGATCGTCTCGTCCCACCGCAGATCGCGGACTTGCGTGGACAGGATCGCGGAGTCGTAGAGGCCGAAGTGTTTTCCGATGCGCCGGCAATGCTCGTAAATCTCGGCACCGTCGGCGAACTTCTTGGACGGCATGAAGTCCAGCTCTTCGAGCATCGGTACGTAGCAGTAGGATTCGTTGTCACACTGGATACCCGGGTAGCGGTTCCAGTACCAGACTCCGCCGAAATCACCGCCCAGCTCGATGATCCGGACGTCGTCGACGCCGGCCTTCTTAAGATGGGCCGCGCAGAGCAGGCCGGCGAAGCCTCCCCCGATGACGACGACGTCGATGTCCTCCGATATCGGATTACGGACTAGCGGCGGCGAGTGCGGATCGACTTCGTAATACCCGGCGAAGTCGTCCTGGAGTTCGACGTACTGCTTGGACCCTTCTGCGCGCAGCCGCTTTTCCCGTTCCAGCCGATACTTTTCGCGTAACGCGGCGATGTCGACGTCGTCGGGGGTCTGCGTTGGTTGCTCGCAGTTCATGCCAGGGCGTTCTCCGGAAGAGCCGCCGAGTGCAGGGGCGCCTCCATTTCGTGCACCGCCGGGAGCACCTCCTTGGCGAACAGCTCGGTGCTGGCCATCGCCTCCTCGTAGGGCATGGTGCCGAATTGCGGGACGATGGTCAGCTCCTCGAATGAGCAGGCTTCCTGAGCGGCCTTGAGCCGGTTGAAGATTTCCTCCGGCGTACCGATCAGCAGATTTGACGCGTGATATCCGGGGGTTTTGGGCTTTCCCTTGTCGTCCCCGGTTACCGAGGACGCCAGAACCGCGGTCGCGGTCGCCTCCCTGGCCGCATACGCCTCATATCCCTTGACGCCTTTGAAGTTAGAGGCGTCGGCGAATCCGTAGTGGACGGTGACGTCGCGGTTGGCCGTCCAGATCCACTCCTCGGTCTTGGCGGCATCGTCGGCGCTCGCGGCACAGTACATGAACATGACATTCTTGGGCTGGCACGGCGACAAGCCCTCTTCTTTGCGGAAAGTGTTCACCTTCTGCACTTCTCGCCCGGCGTCCTCGATGGGCTTGTTGCCGACGAACAGCGGCACCATCCCGCGGCGGGCCAGGATCTCCAGCGACTCGGCGGTCGAGGACGAGCTGTAGATCCGCGAGAACAGGTCACTGCTCCGTGGTTCAGGCCGGAGCGACATCTCCGGCACGGTGAAGATCTCGCCGTCATAGGAGAAACGCTCGCCGGACAGTGCGAGCTCCAGGATGTCGAGCGTCTCGTTGAAGCGCTGCCGGCTCTCCTCTCGCGGCACACCGACGGCGTCGAACTCCCCCTTGGACACTCCACGTCCGATGCCGATTGTGGTGTACCGGCCGTTGGACAGGATGTCCAGGTAGGCGATCTGGTGCGCGAGCCGCACCGGATGCCACCACGGCGCCACGACGACGAATGTGCCCAGGCTGACCCGCTCCGTCCGGCCGGCGAAGTAGCTCAACGCCTGAATCGGGTTGGGCGTCATACCATACGGGGTCCCGCAGTGCTCCGGCATCCAGATGCCGTCGAACCCAAGCGGTTCGGCCAGGTCGGCAATCGCCAAGGTGCCCTGCACGCATTCCCAGTCGGGGGTCGTGGGCGGGTGGCTGAAGTCCTCGGCCAGCACGCGGTCCCAGTCATGGGAGTTGTGCGCTCCGAACCCAAGATTGCATTTCATCGATGCTAACTCCTTCTTTCTAATCCTTCGCTAGTTCGCGCGGCGCACCGGTACCCATGTATTCGGCGAGGTTGCGATGCAGGTTGGCCGTGCTGCGTTCCATGTAGGGGTTGGGCTTGGTGCCTTTGAAGCCAAGCGATTTCATGCCTTGCTGTACTGCGGCCATGTTGGAGAAGTCCTGGGGGAAGACGGTGCGCCAATTGGGATCGTCGGCCTCCATGTGCACCCACTCGGTTTGCGGCTCCTGGCCTTCGGGGTAGAGCTCGTAGCAGGACGCCTCGAAGATGCAGCTGTTGGGGTCGTAGCCGTTGGGCCGGGCGCTGTAGCACAGCGCTGTCGTCAAGCCTTGCCCGATCTGGAAGTTCGGGAAGATCTGCCAGGCGGTACCGCTTTTGGCGAGATGGTCGGGATCGATCGTCGGCCACACCACTCCGCGGGCAGCGTCATCGCTTCGCGCCGTCGAGAGCCAACGGCTGAGCACCTGGTCGGCCGGGGTGTTCTCCGGAAGTTCGTCGACCAGCCGGCGGGCCGCGTCCACCAACGTCTTCGTCGTGGTGGCGTTGGTTTCCTCCAGCGTGTAGATCTGCATCTCCGCGGTCGAGATGCGCGGGTCGCCCGATCCGAGCCGGATCTTCGACTTCGTCTCCTCGAGGTCGTCGGGTGCGTCGTAGCCGATGTTGCTGTGCTTGCCGTGCGCCTTCGCCCAGCCGCGGAAGGTGCTGAACTTGTTGAACTGCGGGTGCGTGGTGGCGACATGGTAGGTCTCGTTGAAGGCCTCCATCGCCACCTTCCAATTGCACTGGAAGCGCAGCCATTTGCGCCATTTGACGCGCATGTTCTGCAAGCCGAAGGGATCGAGCATGGTGGCTGCCGGCTCGAGATAGTCGCGCAGGGGCTCGCAGGCGGGATCCATGTTGATCCAGACCCAGCCGCCCCAGGTGTCGACGTTGACCGGGGCCAGGTGGGTGCTCTGCGGCGTCAGCGCATCCTGCCAGTCCTGCTGCTCGGGAATGTGGACGCAGCTGCCGTCCAGGTCGTAGGTCCAGCCGTGGAATCCGCACACGAACGACTTCTTGTGGCCGCAAGCGCTTTTAGCGCGCTCGGGGACGTCCACCAGGCGCCGGCCGCGGTGAATGCACACGTTGTGGTGTGCCTTGAGGGTGTCTGGACCGGTGCGCACAACGACGATGGAGTCGTCGAGAACATCGTAGGTCAGGAAGCTGCCGACTTTTGGCAGGTCCTCCAATCGTCCGACTTGTTGCCACACCTTTCGCCACAGCCGGTCACGCTCTGCGCGGGCATAGTCCTCGGACAGATAGGCCTCGACGCCGATCGTCACCGGTGCGGAAAGCTCTTCGGCCGCTTGGACTTCGGTGTCGGTCATCACATGCTCCTTATTGCTGCTCGGAAGGAGTCGTCTTTCAGGAAAAGCGAGGTGTTGTCGGCGTCCAGATGTGTCCATTTGAGGTCCAGGCCGCCGTCTACCAGAAGCGTTTGGCCGGTGATGTAGCTGGACAGGTCCGATAACAGGAACAAAATGGCGCCGGCGATTTCCTCGGGTCGGCCGCGCCGGCCCATGGCGATGGCGCGGCGATCGCGCTCGGCGTCTTCGTCGACGTAGGTGCGGGATGCCGGCGTCGCGGTAACGCCGGGAGCGACTGCGTTGACCCGAATTTCGTCCGACGCCAGTTCGACAGCCATGGTGCGCGTCATCGCCGCGACCGCCGCCTTGGCCGTGCCGTAGGCGATGTGGAACGGCGCGGTGTTCATCCCGCTGATCGAGGAGATCGACACGATCGACCCCGGACGTTTGCCTGAC